>Ga0209958_1000293_pt1 | contig 121025 bp, 121 predicted proteins | sample ThiBio_inoc_plan_FD_183942 | JGI IMG/M metagenome (GOLD analysis project Ga0209958, IMG submission 183942) | Wastewater bioreactor microbial communities from Cape Town, South Africa - Thiocy_inoc_plan (SPAdes) | ecosystem: Engineered > Bioremediation > Thiocyanate > Unclassified | place: South... | reverse complement strand
CCAATAATACGGCTTTAATTAACTAATTTTGAAACTGCTTCTGCAGCTTTTTTCTGCTACCGGCCGCCAGACAATTAGGTGGTCAATTTGCCACGGAATCAGGTGGTCAACTTCTCCGAAATACCCACCCTATACTTACGGAAATGAAGCCAATTTTATCGACCGTCTCCTGGCTGATTCTTTATGCATTGTTGTACCGATCGATCACCCCCGGAATGGCACAGCACAAATTGATTGTCGTTGACCCGGGACATTTTCACGCAGCACTTGTTCAGAAAACACGTTATCCGGGTGTTGATCCAGTTGTTCATGTATATGCGGAGAAAGAGAGCGATCTGGCTGATTATCTTGCTAAAATAAGAAGTTACAACAGCCGGGCCGACTTCCCGACAAACTGGGTGGAGGAAGTCTATACGGGGGCCAACTTTTTGGATAGTATGCGCACCGGGAAAAAAGGGGATATAGTTGTACTGGCCGGTAACAACAAAAAAAAGATCAGCTACATTAAAGAAGCCATGGACGCAGGCCTGAATGTTCTCGCCGATAAGCCTATGGTGATTGACCCACAGGGATTTGAAATACTGAAGGATTTATTCTCGGCCCCTCAAAAGAAAAACCTCTTACTATATGATATAATGACCGCCCGATACGGCATTGTCAATATCCTCCAAAGAGAGCTAGCGCAAATCCCTGGTATTTTTGGTAAGCTAGAAAACGGGACACCGTCCAATCCTGCAATTATCAACGAAAGCAAGCACCACTTTTTCAAAATGGTATCCGGAAAGCCTTTGCTTAGACCGACATGGTTTTTCGACGTACTTCAGCAGGGGATGGGGATTGTCGACGTAGGCACACATTTGGTCGATCAGATCCAATGGAGCGGATTTCCGAATGTCATGCTTGATTATCAGAAGGATATAGACATGATTTCTTCAAAAATAAGTTCTACTCCTATCACCCTTGCTAAGTTTAGATCCGTAACTGGGGCAGGGGAGTTTCCTGAATTTCTCCGTCAGGCAGTCACGGACTCCGTTCTCCAAGTTTACTCAAATGGTGTGATCGACTATCGGCTTAAAGGCGTTCATGCAAGAGTTGAAGTAAGGTGGGGGTTTCGGGCACCCGAAGGAGAAGGAGATACCCATTACTCGGTAATGCGCGGTTCAAAAGCGGATCTGGTTATCAGACAAGGGTTTGAACAACATTTTAAGCCTGTTCTGTATATCGAAAATCACCAAAAAGATACAGCCTATGAAAAAACACTAAAAAAACATTTCAAAGCTGTAAAGGACCGATTTCCCGGAGTTGAACTGGAAAAAACCGTGAAGGGTTGGCGGGTTGCTGTGCCCGCCAGGTATTTTCAAGATCATGAAGAAAGTTTCGCAAGGGTGGTCAGTCAGTACCTATCGTTTCTGAAAGAACGCGCTCTACCCGATTGGGAAATCCCAAACATGCTTGCCAAGTATTATATACTAACCCAGGCGATGAAGAACGCAGTTAAAGTCGCCCCCGAAAATAGTGAGGCTGCTGCCGACCGGAAGGAATAATGATATCTGGTGTCGGCTATGTTAAAATAAACAACCTATTGAAATTCAAACAGATGAAAAATTTTTATTGCGGAATTGCATTTCTCCTGACATCCATCGCGGGGTATTCGCAGAACAAAAATGCACCTGATCAAAAAATCAACGTAGTGGTAATTGGGGCACATCCCGATGATTGTGATCTTGGTGTCGGCGGTCTGGCAGCACACTATTCCACACTCGGACACAACGTAAAGTTCGTCTCGCTCACGACTGGCGACAAGGGGCATCAAGAAATGAGCGGCGGCCCCCTGGCCCGGCGTCGGATCCAGGAAGCGGCAGAAGCCGGGCGGCGCCTCGGTGTAATTTACGAGGTTCTTGATTGCCCATCGGGAGAACTGCTCCCAACTCTGGAGAACCGCCTGAAAATCATAAAAATTATACGGGAATGGGAAGCCGATATTGTTATTTCCCATCGCCCCAACGACTATCATCCCGACCACCGGAACACATCAATTCTGGTACAGGATGCCGCCTACACTGTAATTGTCCCTAATATGCTGCCCAGCGTACCTCCTCTCCGTAAAAACCCTGTTTTCCTGTATATCCGCGACAGGTTTCTAAGGCCAAATCCGCATAGGCCGGATATCGCTGTCGAGATTGCTTCCGTCTTTCAAAAAAAATTGGCAGCTCTGGATGCCCATGTCTCTCAGGTTTACGAATGGCTGCCCTGGACGAACGGATATCTCGAACAGATTCCAAAAGACACTGACGAAAGAAAAAACTGGCTCAAAAACTGGGTTTCCCCCCGCTACGTCGTGACAAATGAGATAAGGCAATCCCTTGTCAAGTGGTATGGTCAGGAAAAAGGCTCTTCAATCCAAATGGTAGAAACCTTCGAAATAACGGAGTACGGAAGTCAGCCTGATGAGGCAGAAATAAGAAGACTGTTCCCTATGCTGGCTAAGTAAAGCCGATATGTATGGGAGGGAGTCTGGAAAATCAAATATTTCAACTGCCATTTTCGGTGATAGGTAAAGACATCGTAGAAACGCAGAAATTGTACTGGACACCGGACTATGATTGAATCAGTTTTTGAAAGCTTTTCTCAGTGTTTTTAGAAGCTGTGGAGTGGGCAATGTGTAAGCTATGGAGTCTGTGCCGGTAAATTTGTCGTCAGACTCCCTGTAATAGGTTTCGGGATGGATGAAGCATAAGAAGTTTTTACGATCGCTTTTGATGAGAATCGTGCGTCCCTCCACAGGTCGCCACAGCAAGACTAAGATTTTCTTTGACGTTTTGGGTAGATTTGCCGGCATGGCTCGAAACCGCGAAGCAGGTAGTGTGTGATGACATTTTACAGTAGAGTGAGTTCGGTCTCTGGCTTCTTGTTTATAGTTTCTATTCAATCAACTGAGGTTTAAAAATGATTGAGATTAGAAGAAATGAGTAGGACTACCTACGCTACCATTGTATTTACGACGACGAAATCATCAGACAAAAGGAGTTCGAACCGAACTTGGAGGCAGTCCTGATCGGCAACGCGATGCAATGCAGGTGTGAGAACCTACTTTCGTTCAGTTCTAGCGTGCGCATAAAAAAAACAGCCACCATAGTTACATGCTTCAACCTGAAAAAATACTTCAAATCACTTACAAGAAGAACTCAAAAAAGCGAAGTGTTAGAAGCTAGAAAGCCTGTTATCCGCACGTACATCCGTACTTCTACTGTTTTTCCTGTCTTTTGCTACTCATTCTAAAAAGTATCAGGCAATTAGAGATTGTGAACATTTTACATAACTAGTTCTGCAACAGCCACCACCGTATAATCGAACATGTCCAGAAACGAACAGTTCTTAACCGTGTATGACAATGTAGAAAGGGGCCGGATTAAATGTACCAGACCCTTTCTACATTGTTATTTTGGTGGCTTGGCTAAACCGCTGACGCTGCGTCGGCTGGCTTTGGTTTTCTACCGCGCGGCTTGCCGGTGTACGGTTCCTTGGGTGCTTCCTCCCCTATTGCCAACTCGAAACCAATTACTCCTTCTGAGTAGTTGAATATGGTTACTGTAAAAATGTGCTTTACCGCCTCGTAGTCTACACCGCCTCGTTTCAAAATAACTGCGAGTGGTATTCCTGAGCCGCGGCCCACTTTCGAAAATGCAAATGCCCCCTCTTGCTCATCGGTCGGGATCAGATACAACGACTTTATTTTTCTTTTCCCTTCGGCTGTGCCCACTTTGAAAAGAGCGGTTGCTGGCTCTACGTCAATTTCTTCAAGGGTAGTCTTAGGGAAAACTAGCGTTCCTGTCTCAGAAATATAACCGGATGGCTTAGCCTTGGCCTTCACTGCCGCCTTTGAAACCGGCTCCCTATTCTCTTCGGGCGAGAAAAATTTGATTTGAGGTATCTTCATTTGAAATGGTTTATTAGTGAATTAAGGTTGTCTACAAATTGGAACGATCGCAGTGGGTGGGAGAATGCTGCCGGCGACTGATTCGGTAATACGCTGTGCCAGGGCTGTCTACAATTTCCATCCGCATAGCCCGACGATTAGATGAAACGGATATTCCGATGCCCTTTCAAGGCCGCATCCAAATCAGCATATAGATCTACCACGGTCTTATCGTAAGGGTAATCTGTATTGTTCAGAAGCCAATAAAGACATGTCCTGGTTATTTCCCAATCCTGGGTACCCATCGTGTTCATATCGGAAACTATCCGTTTGACCCGACCTGGCGGGCAATCTCATCGAGTGTGCGCTGTTCTAGCCGGGCGAGTTTGTCGCGCGCATCTTGCAACTGTTGCTTTCTATTATGTTCCTCGTTCATTTTGCTGGGTTTCAACTTAATTTCATAATCATTGTGTGCTTTGAAGATAACCAGCCATTACTAAAATCAATGCGGTAAAACCAAAAAGTACGCTCAACAGGGTGACCTTCGTCTTGGTGAATGGTTGGCTGCCAGACCAGGCCCGGTAAAAGGTCAGCATCAGCACTAAACCGATTACCCCACCGGCCACAAAAAACAAGTCTGCCAACTCTACTCCTTCCATTGTTGTACTTTTTTAAGTTCTATAAATATTTTGATTCCGCTCTTGCGTCGTGTCTCCTTCTTTAACATAAAACCCATTATGCGAATGAACCCTGATTTACTCGGTTTTGTTCTATTTTTCATCAGTTCCCGGTGAAAAAAAATTTGTACTTTTCATATTCCCTTCGACCCAAAAAATCAGTCCTCGTCTTTCTAAAATTCGTTTGATGACCCTTTTCGTCAATAAATAAAAGCTTATCTCCGGCTACACAAATAGGCTTATAATCAGCTTACATTAATGGCCCAACCGAGGTCTGCGCTTCTGCTCATGTTGTGGTTGCTTCAACTGTTGTTCGATAAGCTGTTGGTTCTTCTCCAGTCTCGCTTGCAATTGCTTAGCGGTGAACCCAACATCCTGTCCTTTGATCGGAACGCCCTGATAGCTGTAACTGGAATATTTTAGTTTCCCCTCTTCTACTTTGTATTTGCATTCGATTCCTTTTTCTTTTAACCGCCGCTCTATTTCGTCGGGAGTGCCGGATTTCTCCTTTAATGCAGCCTTGATAGCCAGATTGATCATCTTCTGCGCGTCCTGCTGGTTAACTGCCACATGCCGCAATTTGCCCTCTTCTAGTTTTTCAAGTTTGGCAAAGCCCAACTCCTCGGTAATCTCTTTGCAGATCCGCACATTGCGCGCGTAATTGTGCGAAGTTTCAAGCGCCTTGCCACCATCCGTCGGCACGCGGTTGATATAGACGTGGATATGCTGGTGCGGCTTGTCGTGGTGCTCGTATACAACCACCTGGTGGTCTCTGGGGTCAGCTCCCATCTTTTGGCAGTACCGGTTCGCCGTCTCGATCATTTGCTCACGCGTAGGTTTCTCTTCTGGCTTCCAGCTGATCGAGCTATGCCACACCGGCGTCTTGCAGCGGCTGCATGAAGCCTCCTGCTGCATCTCGGCCGCAATACCTTTCGGGTCACGGGAGACCACGTTATGCGCGATCAAAAGATCGGCTTTGTTCATGACCTCCTTTCCTTCCGCGGTGTACCCTGCACCATAATGGATCGCCCCCGAAAAGTCAGATCCTATCGATGTTTTCGCGATCACGATTGTAGTACTTTTTTAAGTTGCTCTAATATATCAAGCAGCGGCCTTTCATTAAAGAATCCTTTGTTGGCATACGCAGCCAATTGGTTCAGATTAGTACCGATACCTTGAAGGTTCCGCTTTTCTTCCTTTTCGAAACGTGCCTTTACCTGGTGGCCAGCCCCTAGCCGACGCAGGTATTCCGACACGCTCAAGCCTGCCAGGACCGCGTTCGCCTTGATCTGCGCATGCTCCTGTTCGGTTACCCGGACAGGAATCATTTTACCTTTGTTTTCTCGGCCGGCTGCTCCGGCCTTGCGGGCTTCATAATGTGGGTTCTTCTTTTGTTCTTCCATGATAAGGTTCAAAAGGTGACGCGTCACTTGGGGTTTGGGGCAGGGCCCCGGCAAGTCAAGGGAGGCACGACCGGTGTGTTTGAAGGTGCAGATTCGAGCGAAGCGATGAATTTGTATATACAAACACATGGCTTGCTTTACCTCTCAAAATACAACGCTCAAACAAATATACTTCGTATGTAACCTATTTATGACTTTTTTATCATGATTTTTATGAATTCTGACTTTTGTGTCCTATTTTCGTTTATCTGTCGTCTATTAGATGTCGTTCTGTTGTTCTATGAATAAAAAATACGTCATTCAGGCATTCGAAATGAACCTCAAAGGCCGCTTCGATCTGCTAGCCAGGTTCTATGGCGATTACCTCTTTCAAATCCCCGCAAAGATCATCATACAACAGGTCAAAGATGAGCTCGGCATCGACATCAATGAAGACGCGATATATAACCTTAATAGAAGAAGAAAAAACAGGCTCGTGCCACTACCGGCATCGACGCTACCTGCCACATCCCACGATACAGGCGCGCCTACCCCCACCCTCCCTAAACAAAGTCATCCCTCTGCCCCACCCGAACAGGATTGGGGTTCAATCGTTGAAAATGCTACCAAACAACCAAAACGGGAAAAAGACAAAGGACTTGATTTCACTGATTTCTAACAATTGTATTTTATCAATAACTATCAACAATTAGCATGAAGCAGGTTAACCTGGTTTTACAGTCAAAGGGAGGGGTTGGAAAATCTCTTTTCATCTGGTTTGTTGCACAGAACCAAAAAGAAGAAAAAACAAATTTTATCGACCTGGACGAGTCTACTCAGACTTCGGTTGCCCGTCTTGGGACCGTCGTAGGTGATCAGCGCGTCCGGAGTTTTAAGATACTCAACGAGTACAAGAAGCTGGAACGCGAAAAGATCGTCGAGCTTTTTGAAGGTCTTGCTGGCGGAAAATCCGATAAATATTATATCGATTTTGGCGCTCCTGAATCAGCCGAATTTCTGCATCTTTTACAGCACGATGTGCCGGCAGATATCTTGCAGCAGGAGCTTGCTGCACTCGGGATCACGCTCCGCGTATTTGTTATAGTGGCCGGCCGTGATGCACTCGCCTCCTGTGTCAATTATTACAACGCATTGATGACAGCGCTTGCCGGACAGTTCCCGCTCACAATGCTGGTCAATATGGGAACCTTTGGCGGGATAGAAACAGCTGAAAAAGCAGTCGGCAAATTAAAGGAGCTGGGTATAGAGCTAAAACAATTTGGCGACCTGGGCTCAGGAGGGGCGGTAAAAGATATCATCGATTTGATCTCCCAGCCGCAACCGGACCCGGCCAGCTTGGGGTTGATGTCAAAGATCATGTATCGTAAGAAGCAAGAAGAGATTCAGGAAATTATCGGCTGATGGAAGACCGTTCAAAACTAAACCAGGAGCGCCACCGGCTGGCACTCCGCTTCGGCCTTTCAGAATCTGATATCGAGCCGGAACTTGTCCCGCTCATGCTCACTGTTGAGCAATCTATCAACAAGATAGACCAAGCCGCTGGCAAAATCAATGAAAGCGTTAAACCGATGATCTATAATAACAATTATGGCGATAACGCTTCCGCCTGGACTGCCTTGTGCGGTAACATTTCAACCGGCATTGCCCGGCATGTTGTAGCTGTCAGTCTGATCACCTTATCGTTCGTTTTTTGCTGTGTTGCGATATTTGTTATTCGAGACATAATCGTTGATCAGAAAAAGGTCGAGCTGGCGGAAAAGCATTGGGAACGCATTAACAGATATTTTATCATTGATCAAAAGGGAAATTATTTCATTCCGAAAGAGAATTATGTGATTACCTCGGATAAAAAGGGTATCAAGCTTATTGGCAAGGAAGAATAATGTGAATTTGCATGCGCTGGAATGCAAACGTAGCTCAGCGCATGCAAATTGATTGGCTAGCTTTGCAGAGTGCTGGTTCATAGCTGAACCGCTTTAAGCAGAAACCATATATTCAGATGCAGCAACTTAATTCGTTACAAGACCCATTCGGGTTTGACCTCTTTGTGAGCGTCGAAGTTTATGAAGAGATTATCCAGTCGTTGGCCGGGCTGTATTTTCAGCTGTGGTTCGCTGAGCAAAACAAACCAGTACCATTAAGAAATTCAGATTTCGCGGCTGAGTGCCTGAAAAGGAGTCGGCAGATTCGGGCTTTAAGGCGGAATTACAAACTACATCAAATCGCCGAACGAGACGAAGCATCCGAGCACTATGCAAAAGAGTTAAAAACAGTTCGTGCAACCTATTTTTGAACAATATTACACGTGGCAAGTCTTCTGGTAGCTCCTAACTCCATTCGTGCAACGTAAACAAAAAGCAAGATGAAAAAATCGGATTCCCAGGAAGATAATCAGATCGGTACAACAGGCGAAATTGTGGACCTGTTTAACCGCGAGTTGACCGAAAGTGAATGGAACGCGTTGGCTGTTGTACACAGGATGTCCAATAGGCTGAAAATCGGTATTCGCTTCGATTGGGAACATTCGATAGACGTTCGATCACAATCAACATCACAGATCGTTGATGAAAGCGTCTTTCTTAGCAGAGTGACATCCATTTAAACGATACTATCATCAGTACTTTTCATCTTTACTTCGGATGATTCGTTACCGTGTTGATTCACAAACGATTAATAAGAAATTCATTGAAATCCACGACGGAATTATAGACATGCGAACAGTCTTCTGTAATCCCGCCGAAGTCGGCTAAAAATTGAGAAGTAGCTTTTTTGCCTGGCAAGTCATTATCCAGAAAAAGTTCAATTTTTGAATAATGGGAATTGAGAAGGACTTCGTTAGTCCGTTGCTGAAATGCAAGTGAATTCATGATTATAACATCGTCGTCAATGAGTTGCTCAAATTTGCGCACATCAATTCTCTGATAAAACGTCAACGCGGATAAAAAGTCCATAAAACCCTCAAAAACGGCGACGTTTGTCCCAAATTTGCCCTTAACGACACTGATCCCTTTTCGGCCTACCGTGCTTTTAAACCAAGGATTGCGAATCTCATAACCTTGATGCTCGTTTTTCATGCCAGCAGCAAAATATTGTTTGCCGGATTGGCTGTTAATGAAATGAACTTCAACTAAGTAATTGCTGGCAATCAGAGGATCCAGCCGTCTAGTAACAGTGAGGTAATTTGAAAGGGCTGTCGTTTGCCCTAGCACCATAGAAAGCCGTTTAGTTTGAGTTAAAACGAGCGTTGGTTGTCTGTCAGAAACAACGACCTTATTTAACCCCTTCTTTGGCGAGTTGAATGCTGAATTTTCGGATTTATCTGAGTTTATTGCCAGACTAGATAATTGTTCGATAGCTCCGCGTACGTCAGTAGCGAAATAACGCATTGCAAAATCGATCACATTCCCGCCCCCCTCCACAAAATCATTCCATATCCATATTCCAAGGTTCCCTCTGTACGTTGTATGAAACGACGCGCTTGTTTCGTCTCGAAATGGCGATAGGTACCAGAGCTCATGGCCATTCTTCAATGTTTTTAGTGGGTGATGCCCCAAAACTGCCAGAATGGCCGGAAGAGATAACCGCTTTGCTTCGGCAAGTTTCATAAGAATACTAAATCGATAGATTAACTCATTATTTTCTTTTCACCAGTGAATTTTTGATGAACTGGTCAAGGTTGAAAAGTTAAGATGTGCCATATATTATTTTTTATTTTTTATTATATAATTAGTGCCAATACTCGACAGCAAAGTAGCCTGGACGGGTCCAGCGGCAATATTTATTGTGCCAATACTCGACAAGTGTGTTTATATTCGACAACGTAGACAACCCTTTCCACACGACTCGGGCAACTACTCGACAGCTACGTGCCAATACTCGACAGGTCGTGCCAATACTCGACAGGTATCGTCTCGTTATCCACAAGATTTGTGCCGATACTCGACAACAAATTGCAATTTATCCACGCGACCGTGACACTACTCGACTGCAGCGTGCCAATACTCGACATTCAGCCATATTATTTAGCTAGCCGAGCTGGTTGTCCGCTCTTCAATCGAGATCTCTTTTCGCTGCAAATAAGTACAGAGATGTGCCAGAACTCGACAGCCAGGTTTTTATCACTAGTGATTATTTGCAAATGTGCCAATATTCGACAGCTATCACTGTTAAATGAGTTGACAGCAATAGTTCTTTTCTGGGTTACGATTTTATATGTAAATATATTTATGAAAATCAGCCACTTATGCGCACATACTCGCACATGCATTAAGCACGATTTGTGCCAAAATTCGACACCAACATTATAATCCGTTTCAAAGGCCTTCAATCCATGTGCCAAAACTCGACACCAAGTCAGGAAATCAAGCCTCCTTGTCTTATGTATTGCTTTGCCTGTATCTTGGTCATTTGCGCACTATATGCCTTGTTATATGCTGCTATTAAAACATCAACTTTTACATCAAGGTCCACCTTGTGATTGGTAAGCCAGCGCTGAAAATGATCCTTTTCGTCTTCAATAACTACATCAGAGTACATTAACTTAAACCTCTTCTTCAAGTCCCTCACCAAAGAATTAAAAAATACGTGATCACCGTGCTCCTCGGCCACAGGAGGTGTTTGACTACTGGGAGCAAAATTTATTTCCACCCAATATTCCTCCTGGTTAACCTTAGCTCGATCTGCTTTTACAAAGCGATAACTGAAAGGCATTGCATCTTTCTGCAAAAACAGATCGAGCATTCTCTTAACTGCCCGTTTCCGAAATCTGTTTTCCTCAACATCAACCTCAGCCAGATGTGCTAGGTAATCAACAGAAAATCTGGCTATTGTCTGATTTTGTGAAAGGCATTGATGTCGTGTACGTTGTAAGATTAGGTATAAACTCTTTCTTCCATCCCCTCCTCTACCCTTGCCAATCATCCGATAACCATTTGTTTCTACCGTATAGTATCTACTAATGAATCCATCCATCCATTGATCAGAGATTCTTATCTCGTAAATTTTAACGGTATTGGAAGCACGATCCATGTTCAGCTTGATGTCCTTTAAGATTGGAAAGTTCTCCAGCTGAATCACCTCATCCTTAGTATTGACAGTGTAAGTTTTCGCAAATATGATGTTCCGCTGAAGCATCAGGAACAGTGAATAGTCGAAAACAGAAACAAACTGATGCCCGTGATATTCGGGAACAACTGCTTTCGGATTACTAACAAAATATGGGTGCCTCTTGGCAAGGTCCTGGCGATTGCGGCCGGTTTCTTTGCAGAAATCCTGAAGTGTAAACTTTGTATATCCGAACAAATCTCGCTTCATGTTTTTACTAACAAACACGATAAAGTCTTTAACGACTCCCGCGTCATCACCGAACGACGTTCTGATATCATTCAGATTGTCAGCAACACTCCTATCTATCCTACTAACAAAAAACTCGCCTTTTGAACCCTCATTCTCATTTATCATCTGCTGTCCGGTTAAATTCAAACATATTCTATCTTACAGGGATAGGAATGCCGAATACTACATAACTAGCTCACTTAAATATCTTTATGCAAAATATATAGTGCTATTTTTAGCACTATAATAAGCACTTTTAATAGCACTGTTTATCAGAGGAAGATACTTCGGCAAACAACGTTACTTTTTTTCCTTTTCAAGCTTCTCAAGTACCGCTTCAACGATCCAGTCATGTATACTTATTCCTGGCTTTGGCGATCCCGGCTTACGCGGTCGTTTCGATCTACGCTGGTCTATCTCGCTAAGTATTTGGCCGGTTAACCGGATGTTGATATGTTTAGGGGTTTCAAGGTCAGCAACAACAGTCGCTTCTTTCGTTGTTCTCCCTCCCTTATTTATAACTGCGTCAATTTCAGCTTCTGAAATTTTGGGCTTACGCGGTGGTGGTAGCGTGGCTGACATTTAATACATAGTTGAATAAGTCCTCTATTTCCTTGATTGCTTTTAAATCTGAGTTACTTCCTTCAAAAGCAGTTAACCCTTGGCCGGCAGCATTACTGATGGCCTTTCTATTACTTATAGGATAGGGCAAATAAGTAAGCTGAGGGATTTGCGACAGTGCTTCAGCAACATCTCGATTGTCCGCACTTCTGATATCAGCCCGACTCAAAAATGTGTAGGCGATTAACGGCTCAGCACGTATACTTTGAATTTCATCGATCAGTTCAACGACTTTTGTAATTGTCCAGAGATCAAAGCTACGAGGAACGAACGGGATCATGGATACATCCGCAACTGAAAGAGCGGCCCGCTGGCTTGTAGTATCCCTTCCGCCTGTGTCAATAATAATGAACTCGTATTTGGATTTCATGGCCTCCACTTGCTTGCGAAGGTTAGCGCCGGTCATATTGACTAAAGTGTAGCCAGTGTTTCCGAGAGTTTGCTCGCGCCAGGCCGTAAAGTCAGATGATGTTTCTTGATCATCGCCGTCGACGAGAAGGACGTCCCTTCCATGTGAAGCCAGCCATCCGGCCATCGTGGTAGCAAGAGTACTCTTCCCTACCCCACCTTTGATTGAATTAAAAGATATAACCACAGATTTCAATGTTAGATGTTGTGCTGCAATTAATGCATATTTTTACACAAAAACAAATGCAATTTTTAGTGCTAAAATTTACACTAATTTATATTTATAAATATGTGTATATTAATTTGTTATAAAATATATCTGTCAGATCAAAACAATCTATCTATACATCACCCGAAGCTCTTAAACGTCGGGTTTACCATATTTCGAATTCTCTGATCAATCCCTCCTTTCATAGAAATGCAAATTCGATAAGCTATCTGAGCCCAGGATAATGAGCGAATTATCAAATGAAAAGTGCAGTATGCGACGCCACGTTCTGAGCGCAAAGTAAGCACTAATTTAAGCACTGCAATTAGCACTTTATGTCGCATCATTCTCAACACTGTTTTCAGCATGTAAATCAGCTAATTTTATAACACTTATTTAAACACTGAAATCAGCACTCATTAATGCACTGCTTCAAAATGACAAAAAGGCTTCGACGGCGGCAACGATCTGCCAGAATTATATTTGATTCGAAACAAGTCATCCCCATACCTAGTGGATAATTAGCACTAATAACAACACCATTTTAAGTATAATATAAAACACCATTTTAAACACTTTTTTAGGTACTAAAATAAGCACTGTTTTTTACATCAAAAAGAGGTGCAACCCTTATCCTAATGACTCAACTTCAATGTATTACGGCAATAAGGAAATTTTCTGTCACCAACCGTGCTGTCTTGTATATTAATGAGAAATACCGTTTGAGTCTATCCCTAGATACGTCATGGATCATAAAAATTGCCAACACCTTTGAATTACACCCAAAACAACTTGATATATCAACTACTAATTTTTTAGTTATCTAATTTTGCTTACATTTAATGATGAATGACGATCAATAGCGTATCGCCAGATGATTTTGTAATAGCAGGGCAGGAGTGAGGTGAATCATTACACCCAGCAACTACGGTGCTGCCAGTGTACCCGAGATATGTAAAAATGGCATCAATGCGTCCAGACCATCAAAACAAAACGACGTGAATAGTTTTTGTGCCAATACCCGACAGCACGATATGCAAGAGAAAATCACCCACATCGCAAAATGTATATCTTTGTCATATGGCTGAGTATCCTTCCAAACACGACACATTTCTTCGAGCAATTATGGGTAACCGGCAAATTGCGCTGGATTACTTCCAAGCTTGTCTGCCGGCAAACGTCCTCGAAAAGTTAGATTTCTCCACCCTGCGGCAGCTCCCCGATACGTATGTATCGAAGGAGCTACAAAAGTCAATCTCGGATATCGTCTATGCCTGCAAACGAGCCGGTGGGGTAGGGGAGGTTAAAATTTCTCTTTTGATCGAGCACAAAAGCTACGTGGACAAATACACGCCTATCCAGATCGGCAGCTACATTTTCTCCGGCCTATTAAAGCAGATTGCGGACGGTGAGAAGCCATCACTAATTATTCCGATACTTCTCTATCACGGAAAAGCCCGGTGGGAATACAAAACGCTTTCGTCGCTCTTTGACGGACTGGAACCAGAATTCTCGCGGTTTGTGCCAGATTACCACTACGTGTTTAATAATCTTGGCGCGATCCCCGACGAGCAAATTCAGGAGCTACACAACAAATTTCTGGCCGCCTCATTGCTCGCAATGAAACATAGTGTGCTGAAAGACAGCCTTACCGAGGTAATTCCTACAATATTAAAGCTGGCCGGTGAAATCGATAAGAACTTGCAAACCAGCCTGATTGTTTATACATTCGTGAACAGTGAACTAAGCGAGCAGCAAATCATTGAACTGACCACATCGCTACCAACCCAAATTAGAGCAACAGTTATGAGTACCTTAGATGTTTTTGTTGAGAAGGGTCGGAAGCAAAAGACCGAAAACGCTGTACGTAATCTCATCAAGCAATCTTTGCTAACCGACGAGCAGATAGCAACTGCCCTGGAAGTACCTGTACAGTATGTCACCGGCATTCGGCGCGAAATTGAAGGTAGTTAAGCCCCGGGCATTGATCGGCATATATGACTGATCATCATTCATTGTAGGCAGTTGTTTACGCTTTCTAAGCATACGCGGGTGACGATTTTCTGAACGTCAGTAAAAACCTGCGATATTTCTGACGAAATCCTTACTTAACTATCTGAAGTCGTCGTCGAGATCGACTTTCTGGAGTTGATTAAACGGTTGCCCGCCCAACCGTTACCCGGTCCTCACCCATCAGTTTTTGTTTGAGAAAATTGGCATAGAGAAGCCATTCATTTCGATCCTTTTACTTTAAATTCCACACTAATCCTATTCATTAATAGGAGTGCTGTCGTTTTATCGAACATGCGGCTTACGACACAGACTTTCAAATTTATATGGGACTTGACATCTACATTAACTACCGGGGAAATTGCGAAAAGGCGTTTCGGTTCTACGAGCAATATCTTGAAGCGAAAGTAATCAGCATGATTTCGTACCTGGAACCACCTCCAAATTTTCCAAAGGAGTGGAACAAACCAATTCTTCGCGCAAAGATTGAGATAGGAGGAACGAGGGTTTGGGGAGCTGATACCCCTCACACCGAGCCCATGCGTAGTGCTTACCTTACTCTCCCTGTCGATATATCAGAGAGGGCAGAATATATCTACAATCTACTTTCGAGCGATGGAGAAGTTCATAGGCCCCTGGAAAAAACTGATTTTGCAGAATGCTTTTCCTTATTGCGGGATAGATTTGGAACCTTATGGATGCTTATAGTTGAAAATTAGAACCATCAATACTGTCTCGAATAACTTAGGAAATATTTGACAGCGGCCACTAATAGGTTGAAAAGTTGTGACGGGTTAACAGTCCGGCACCAGCCCCCATAAAGGTATGAGTTGTCGCGTCAACCGTTCGTTCCAGATTTCGACCCGTAGGCATTTATTCTACCTAGCAAGGCATATGATGATCTATCTCAGGGTACAAGCGTTTTGTGAGAATGGCTTCCTTTACAATCGAGTAACTCACTTTATATTAAGTGAGAAAACATAGAGCAAGCTCTCGCGAGGGATTTGGCGAAGTTATTGGGATAGTGCAAGGAGATGGGACTTTTGTATATTGCTTCGGAGAGGGGCGCAGCACAGATGTTTGACCTAGGTGGGTTATTCAAAAATTTCTTTCCCTCACCTTTTTGCTTAAAATAGAAAGCAGGATTCTGGCATTAAGCAGGTTGTGGGTTTATGTTAGGTTTACAACTTTCGGGATTGAAATAAGGTCTCTAACTACAAAACGATAGTTAATGACTTACAATTATGAGCCTGGCACGATTTATAATCATAGCAGCTGCCGCATTAGGTTGTGGTAGCAATGAGAAACCTAACCCGGAATGCGTCGAAAAGGTAAGAGATACTTCGGGTTGTTATACTAATTATCAGCCAGTTTGTGGCTGCAACGGGAAAACGTATAGCAACGACTGCGAAGCACGCTCACACGGCATCACATCTTTTATTGATGGCAAATGTGCGAATGATTCAGAATTAATCCGCTAAATATGAATATTCAGAATTTCACTCGTTCCAAGTCAGCTTATAGCGATGCTTTTGCCCAAAAAATCAAGGAGGCGAGAGACAGCAAATCAAAAGGGGAACTGATCACAATCAATCCGGAGAATGTATGGGAAAGTATCGAATCGGGATCGGAGCAGCAGCGGCCCGACGTATAAAACCTAATTTTTGCGGAAGTATTCTCCGAAACCTAAAATAAGATCGGCGTGGAAATTGAGATAAAAGCTGTTTGGCTTCAGGGAGATAGCATCTTTATACAGACGGTATCCGGCGAGGAGCGGAGTCAGCCGCTCAAATGGTTCCCTAAACTCCTGAACGCTTCTCTGGCCGAGCGGCAGAGATTCGAGCTATCCCCCTTTGGGATCCATTGGCCAAGCCTGGACGAAGATCTGAGTTTTGAAGGGTTCTTTACTTATTCGAGACAACTAGGTTAGAGTTTGGCGGCTAATCATATCGGGCGTTAGGTGATTGTGGGAAGTCCTCGGGATAAACTTTTCTCTATCGGTTGCGTACACGAAGCACTCACAACGGTTTATTTCAGTGCTTTTCGGCAATTCAGCTTCTCTTTTTAGCTGCTAAAATCTGCGCTGCGACCTGGTACAGGCAGAGAGCCAGGCAGCCAAGGGCCAGACTCGCATATACAGTAGATATCATTGGTCAAAACCGTGGGTTTACTAATTACTTCTATAAATATATGATTTGTAATAAAAAACAACAAATCAGTTACATTCGCCACTACTAAATGTAGTCGCCTAAAACGCCTGTTTGTGACACATTTAATGGCGTTCGCCTTGAATTTAAGTTGATAGATCCTCTATCCGCCAGATTTGCGCTACCAATTCCACTAGTAGAAACATATTCTTGAGTTACAGATAGACAGCTAAACTCTATCTCAGAATACCTGCGTTTAATGAGAACAGGTGACATATCAACTTACTATGTTTTTAGTTATATAAATTCGTCTTAAATCTTTATCTCATTTTTCTATGTCTTATTTTTTATATTTGGCTGAATAAGTGAGACAAATGATATGATTTTTGGATACGCCCGGGTTTCTACCCAAGATCAGAACCTGAACCTACAAATTGACGACTTGAAAAGGTCGGGGTGTGAACGCATCTTTCGCGAGAAGGTCTCTTCAGTCAAAGAGCGCCCAGAGCTTAACAAGCTGCTCGACTCGGCAAGGGAGGGCGACACGATCATCGTTTGGAAGCTCGACCGCCTAGGCCGGTCACTGAAAGACCTGATCCATCTGATCAATGAATTTCAAGAGCGGCAGATCGGATTCCGGAGCCTGAACGACGCGATCGATACGACGACTGCGCAAGGCCGGTTGATCTTCAACATATTCGCATCGTTGGCCGAATTTGAGCGTGACCTTATCCGGGAGCGGACCAAGGCCGGGCTCTCGGCCGCGCGCGCCAGGGGAAGGATGGGAGGGAAGCCCAAAGGACTAAGCAAGGCGGCCATGTCAAAGGCACATGCAGCGAAGGCACTTTACGACAAGAAAGACAAGACCGGCGAAGAAATTGGTAAAGTCTTAGGCATTAGCAGGGCTACGGTCTACCGGTACATCAAAGAGATCGAGCAGCAGCACCGCTCAGAAAATGAAAAACAATCATCAGCGCAATACTAAGAACCATGCAGCAGACTGTTGCCTTTTTGTCCGAATGGGGTAATGACACCCTCGATTTGTCCAAGCGTGGGGTAGAAGTGCCAACCACTCATTTCATTATCACCGCAATCATTCTTAACAAAGAAGACATTGCTTCTGCCAAACGGGTCATCGAAGCTGTGCGAATTCGGCATTTTGCAGGTGGCAACCTAGATCCCGAACTGACGGCCAACAATCATGAAAAGCAGAAAGAAATCCTGGAAGACATCGACGAAGCACCGTTTAAGGTTTTTGCCGTCATTGTCGACAAGCGGCAGTTGATAGGAGAGGGACTGCGTTACAAGGGCTCGTTTCATAAATTTCTTCATAGCCTCGCAGATCGGGAGCTGTTCCGTTTGCTACCAAACCTTGACTTGGTAAGTGGCCCGATCGGCGATAACACCTTTATGAAAGGGTTTGTCAAATATGTTGAGCAGAATCATATTTCCAATCTATTTAATGAGTCCACCTTTGGCTTTGCCGGAATTGAAAATGATGGACTAGTCCAGGCAGCGGGCTATATCGCTGGCACACTTGCACGTTGTTATGACGAGACTGTAATTACTGACCAGCGCGGTGAATATATTGAACTGCTTCGCCGCAAGCTACTTTCGGTCCAGTTTTTCCCTGACACTTTCCGTACAAGTATAGTGCAAGTGCCATATTCCTGTGAAAACTACAATGAAACACTGGCCACTTTGAGTACCAATCTGGCCAATGACTTTCTACACCGCAAGTCACTAAGTCCGGTTCCGCAGCTGAAAGACCAGGTAAGCTGTTTAGGGTATTTACTTTTCCATTTCAGGCATATCAATCCGACGCGTTACATCACCAGCTTTGAACTAATGGAGCACATCAGGGCAAGGACAGGCAAGAAAGTTTCTTTACATTATTTTCAAACAAAGGTGATAGCCCAACTGCGGGACGCCGGCGTGCTGATCGCAAGCAGCTCCCGCGGGTACAAGTTACCGGCTAGCGAAGCTGACCTTAATGATTTCGTAAGCCATAGTAACACGATCATCTCGCCAATGCTATCGCGTGTAAAGCGTTTCCGCGACCAGGTCGCATACAGCTACTTCCGGTGAAATTGATATCTTGGCTCACCAGGAGTATGCGCTGATACGCAAAATTGTAGTTGATTTCTAAACCTGACATCTATGGAGTATAAATCTTTGGCAGACCTGATTAACGATCAGAAGGCATGTAAAACCATTTTCCAGCTGGTAACAACAGGCTGTGGACCAACTGAATTTGGGCACGTGGAAGACTCTGAACTCGGCTATTTAACCCTGTGGGAAAAATATGGAAGCGGGACTACCAGGCACATTCATATTACCCATGACGGTAGTATCGAGCACTATTACGGTGATGAGCTTGAACCAATTGGCAATATATTTACCCTTGTTGATCAGATAAGATCATTGGGTTATTCGGCTTGACTTGAAATACAACCAAAGGGCCAACGATATGGAATACCAGAAGACTTTTAATGCGCTAGCCAGAATCGATGCATCGTCAGGGGTGCTGATATGGGGAAGGTAAAAAACAACCTGGTGTATCCAGAAGAAGCTCTTATGCCGCAACTTTTGAGCGAACAACTGACAATGGATCACTTGATGAAAATCAGCTACTGTGACGATATACTTAAAGAGTGGAGTCTGGTCACCGTTACCATTGCCGTGGAGCATCCAGCGTAATTGCCGCTACGTATGCTCCGATATTCCACTGCCTGTTAGTCAGTTCGGTATTGCATATCTTGAACCCATATTTTGGTTCGAGGCCAATGTCCATACGCATCGCCCATTGTAAAGGATCCCGATCAAGCCTTCGCCAGTGTTTCTGGGCTTTAGCATCTTTTTTTGAATAGCTATCCCGATCACTTTCTGAAATGATGCGTCTCCGCTGTTTCAGCAGTAAATCGATAAGAATATATACCATAATCGTAAACGAGAGGGTATTTACCATCGGTTACATCTCCCCCAACAAGCGATAGCTGTCGTAAATGCACAAGCCTTCGCGCGAGCAAATTCCCAAACATAAAGACAAAATCGATAAGTCAGTCGACGCACAATTGCTGAATTTATAGAGGCTAATCTCATTCTTAAAAACTACATCTAAAGTTTTTTTTAGGTATTTCATTTAATTTATTTAGGTTTGTCTAAATATTATTCAAATAACGGGCTAAATGAAACAGTGGTTACTATTTTGGACGGTAGTGTTAGGGTGTCTTTCCATCTATTCGTGCGACAGCATGTTGCCTGGCGCCCGACCAGAAGATCAGGTTTTAGACGGTCCCGTGAATGGTCTGTCCCCGGAAAATCAAAAGCGCTTTTTATTGGGCGACGCAGCTTTTAACAACGACGTGTTTACGGCAAGCAAAGGCCTAGGGCCCATTTTTGTCTCGACAAGTTGCGGAAGCTGCCATGCAGGTGATGGAAAGGGCACACCGTTTTCTACGTTGACTCGCTTTGGCCAAAAAGATCAAACCGGCAATAAATATCTGCACCTGGGTGGTCCTCAACTGCAGAACAGGGCGATACCTGGCTATCTACCTGAGAAAATCCCATCTGGTGCTACTTTTTCCAAGTTTACCCCACCGGCAAATACGGGTCTTGGATTCCTGGAGCTTGTATCAGATCAAGAAATTCTCTCCATGGCAGATCCGTTGGATAGCAATGGTGACGGAGTCTCGGGCGTTCCCTCGTATGGAACGTTGCCCGCCTTTATCACAGCGGCCACTAATGCGGTTGAAAAGGATGGGAAATACATTCACCGGTTTGGGAAAAAGGCTGCTGCCTATAATTTATTACACCAAACGGTAAATGCATATAGTCAAGATATCGGGATAAGTTCGGTTTTTTCGCCAAAGGACATTTATCATGGTCAGGATATTGATCCCGAAATTTCAAGCCAAACGATCTATGATGTTGTATTCTATTTGCAAACCCTAAAAGCTCCAACCCCGAGAAACACAGGGAATGCACAAGTGCAGCAGGGAAAACAAACGTTTATAGATATAGGTTGTGAGGGGTGTCACCGGCAAACTTTGAAAACCGGTAACTCCCCCATTGCCTCACTATCTAACCAGACATTTCACCCATATACCGACCTGCTGTTACATGATGTCGGACCAGAACTTGATGATGGTTACACCGAAGGCAGCGCAACGAGTGCAGAATGGCGAACCCCTCCACTTTGGGGACTCGGCTTGTCGCCGCGCTCACAGGGCGGCAAATACTTCCTTATGCACGACGGCAGGGCTACCAGTGTCCGTGCAGCAATCCTGATGCACGGCGGCGAGGGCCAGCGCAGCAGAGACCGTTTTGAGAATCTTACGAGCTCGGATCAGAATAAACTCATCCAATTCCTAGAATCACTTTAACTACAATGGAAAGAAAAGACTTTATAAAAACTTGTGGAATTTCGTGTGTCGGATTCGCAGCATTGGCATTGGGGCTAACAGCCTGCGCGAGCGTTTACTCTGTGCAGGGCACTGTGACGAAAAATGTGATATCGTTTCCAAAACAGGCTTTCACCGAGATTAAAAAATCAGGAGAAAAGCTAGAGCGGCTGGTAGTAGTGGTCAATGTGGAAGGCCTAAAATTCCCCGTGGCCGTGTACGACAATGGCAATGACCATTACACAGCACTGTGGCTAAAATGCAGCCATCAGGGTAACGAAGTCAGTGTACATGGCGACTTGCTTTCATGCTCTGCCCACGGAAGTGAATACGATAAATATGGAAAAGTTATTAAGGGCCCCGCAAAAGAAGCTCTTCGACAATTTACTGTCAGGGCGGAAGGCATTAACATATTGATTGATCTGGCATGAGACATTTTCTATTTTTAATTTTTCTGCTATATATCCCAGTTTGTCTGCATGCGCAAAGCGATACAAGTTTTTTCTTCTCGCGTGTCAAACAGGATTCTAGTAAGCTGAAACTTAATATGGATGCGGTTTATGACCGGCCGTTTCTGCAAATGGGTAAAATGCCGGTCGCCCTGGGCGGATACCTCGAAGCAAACAGTAGCTATTTCAGCTCGGACGGTGTTAGCGACGGCCTGTCTTTTCAAATTCCACGTTTGACAGTATTCATGTCTGCCACTATCCGGCAGCGCATTAAGTTTATGACAGAAATCGAATTTGAAGAAGGAGGAAAAGAGGTCAATATAGAGTTCGCGGCGTTGGATATAGAGCTCCACCCACTATTAAATTTGCGCGGCGGCGTTATTATGAATCCGATCGGCTCCTTCAACCAAAATCACGATGGCCCCAAATGGGAATTTGTCGATAGGCCGATCTCATCTACGACGATCATTCCAAGCACTTGGAGTAATGTTGGTTTTGGTTTGTTCGGAAAGATAGCCCGCAAAAATTGGGTATGGGCTTACGAGGCATATCTGAGTAATGGTTTTAATGACCAGATTATCGACAATACCGAAAACAGAACTTGGTTTCCTGCCGTAAAACTGAATACCGATCGGTTCGAAGAAAGCTTTAATGGTACACCACTCAAAACGGCCAAGATGGCGATCAGGCACAGGAAGATAGCAGAGTTGGGAGTATCATGGATGAACGGGGTTTACAATAAATTTCAAAACGATGGGATCCGGCTTGATCACAAGAGATATCTTAATTTCCTTGCACTGGATGTGAACACAACCTTGCGATCGAAGACCATTATCAATGGCGAATGGGTTTGGGCCTGGGTTGACATCCCTTCAACATATTCGCAGCAGTTCGGAAATAGGCAACAGGGAGGTTTTATCGATATCGTTCAACCAATCATCAAAGGGCGGATACTTGGATGGTCCGAAAGCGTCATTAACGTAGCCGGCCGTGGGGAATACGCTGACTATAATATTGGCAGCTTCGCAGAAAATAATGCTAGGATAGCGGACCATATTTATGGTGCATCCCTTGCATTGAGCTTTCGCCCCGCGCCGCAAACCGTGATCCGGGCTAATTATCGCTATCAGTGGCAAACGGATTTTCTGGGAAACCCAGCCACTAGAACCGGGGGTATCCAACTTGGATTTTCGACCTATTTCTGAAACACATTCCGAGTAACTACGTTTTCATAATTCCGATTTATATAGGTTAGGAAAGTGTGCAAGCAAAAATTCTGGATTGCAAAGCGCAGTCTGCTCCGCCCTCACTATTTTAAGCTGAAGACCTTGAATCTGAATTAATTTTTATACTTTTTAGTATTCCCCACCAGGCTGCCGGAGCCAGGGGGATCACACTCCACATTCCTGGAAAATAACCATAAGGATGATCTGTAAACAGTGGGAAAATAAAATGCGCCAGCTCGCTAATTCCCATGGATGCAAAGAAGGTCCAGGTAAGATAAGTGCCAAAAGCCTGTTTCTTCCAAACAAGTAATGGAATCATTAACCAGACGACTGCAACGGCATACAATCCAATTGCAGGCATCGAGTCCGCTTCTGGTACCGGCTTGCCAGTCAATTGGGATAATGCCGGAAAGAAGGCTTGCTGCCGCTCCTCTATTTTGTGAATGATAAATAGAACGAGCGTTAAAAAATAGGGCGCCAGTATTGCTCTAATTTCTAATTTTTTATAAAAAACGAGCCAGAATAGAAAGCCTCCAAGGTAACCAAATGTAAATACGAGCATAGCCCAAAAGCCCAGAGCTGTATAGCCTAAATACAACGCCGTCAAAGAAAAAATAATCGCACCTATGACAGAGAATAGGTTTTTTCTAATCATCTTCTATTAACGTTAATTTTCAACCATTTCTTTTAACCATAAAGGCCTTCGCCAAAATCTTGCCCGCTGGCAGCATGCCAAACTTTTGCCATCGTCAACTCGCTGATTTCCCGCGCTATCCTTTCGAACAATCTGATAGAAATTCGGACGCGCCTCTTTCATTCACACTTTTTTGGATTGAGCGACCCCACCAAACCTTCCTGTTGGTCGTATAGATGCACGACGGCCATTTGATCGATGGATCGTGAAATGAAAATTGTTACTTGTAACTCAGGTCAGCTATGTCATTCCGAGCCCTTCTTAATCTGCGACTGCTAGTATTTCTTGGTTTATATGCACCCCTTACTTTATACGGGCAAGCGAGACCTCCCTATACCAATCAATGGATTTCAGATGACCAACCCTATGTGAAGCTGAAAGTTTCAGCTAAGGGGATTCATAGAGTGGCATTTTCGGCGCTACCAGCAAAATTTTCAGTTAATCGACCTGAAAAGCTCCAGTTATGGCATCGTGGGAGCCAAGTCGCTATTTTAAGTGTCGCTAATAATGAAATTCTCTTTTATGGAGTACCAAACGATGGTTCGACAGACTCCCTTCTTTATCGCCCTATGAACAGCCGTATGAATCCTTATGTAAGCATGTATTCGGATGTAAGTGCATATTTTCTAACTGTTGGAAAAGAAAATGGACTTAGGGCAAAAATCGTAGGGTCAAGCCCTGTAAATGGTGCTATTACTGAATTCCATCAACAAACTGATGTGCAGGCATTTTCTAACGAGTATTCGTTAAGTACACTTAGCCCGATAAGAGCTAACTTTTTCAACAGTTTTTTCGAAAAAGGGGCTAGCAAGACAGGAGTTACCGTCCTCGCCGGAAAATCAATTAGTTACAACTTTAAACTCACAGGAAAAATTATTGGTAGTCGCCCGCTCGTGAGTGTGATGGTTCACGGACGAAGCAACAATGCACGCTCTATCGAAGTTTATGCCGGTAAGAACGAGAATTCGGTGCGCAAGGTCGGTGCAATAGCAAATGCCTACTTCACGGCTTCGAAATATTCATTTGTTCTTGAAGAGTCTGATCTGAATGCGGATGGTAGCGGCCTTTTTGTATTTAAGTCTGTGGCATCCGATAAGCTGGAAAGATTTTCAGTTGCTTACTATTCGATAACTTATGATCAGCGTATAGCTCTCAACGGCCAAAGTAGTAAGGAGTTAAATTTCCCCCAATCCTCAGAGGCAAATACTCGCTTTAAAATAGCTGATGGTACTGCCGAAACTAAGGTCTATGATATTACCAGTCAAATTGCGCCAAGGATTCTGGAGGGTAAAGGAACAGACCTGAGCATTTCGCGAACTAAGAATAGCGCGTTGAGAATTTACCTTTCCAACAAGCCTATCGAGATAGCACCTGACAAGATTTCAAATGTGGACATGGTCAGCCCGGAAGTTAAAAAATATGATTACATCATCATAACTAGTCAACCCCTTGATGCTGGCGCTGTTGCATACGCAGAATATCGGAAGTCAGCTCAAGGAGGCTCGTTCGCTCCCTTGGTTGTAAAAATCACAGATGTTTATAATCAATTCAACTTCGGCGAGCCAAGTCCAATAGCAATACGACGATTTGTGGATTACATGCTTTCGGACGGTAACCGTGAAAAGAATCTTTTTTTGATTGGCAGCTCGACGACCTTCAACGAGCGGATGGTACGTGAACTACCCAATGAAGTACCCACTATCGGCTTCCCAGGTTCTGATATTTTGCTCGTTGAAGGGCTGGCTGGCGCTGGTAGAGAGATCGCCGCGGTCCCAATCGGACGACTTGCAGCGCTGAACAATAAGAACATATATGACTACTTAGAAAAGGTAAAGGAATACGAACAGAGCAATGCAACGGACCAAAGTTGGAAAAAGAATATTCTGCACCTAAATGGTGGAAAATCTTCTTCCGAGATAACGCAGCTCAAAAACATTCTAGCCGGTCTTGCACCCATTGCTGAAAAAGGCTACATCGGTGGGAAGGTGAAGCCATTTGTAAAACAGCAGGGAATCAGCGAGGTAGAAACGGTTAACATCACGCCAGAAATCAACTCAGGGGTAGGACTTTTGACGTACTTTGGGCATGGTTCCCCTACGATTACCGACCTTGACTTTGGTTATATAACCGATGTGACACGGGCATATAATAATCAAGGTAAGTATCCGCTGATGTATTTCAATGGATGCGGCGTGGGAAACGTATTCAGCGGACGTACAGGTACGAACCCTTCTTCGTCGAACAGAATTGCATTATCTCAGGACTGGATACTTGCGCCCAAGCATGGTACCGTTGCGATTATGGCAAACACTTTTAGCACCTATGTGAGCCCGACTAAGAATTATTTGGAAAAATTGTATTCTGTGCTTTTTGAAGATCCAACCACTTCGGGGCAGTCAATCGGAAAGATACAGATAGAGGTCGCAAAGCGGATATTCGCCAACGGCTATCAAGAATACGATGTGGCCAATGCTCATCAAGCACTTTTGCAGGGTGACCCAGCTTTGAAAATGGCTTATATATCCTTACCGGATTACAAGGTTGATAATTACGAAAGCATCACCATATACTCTGAGTCCGTAGAGAAGACTTTGGGTAATTCAACCAAATTAAGAGCTTCAGTTGTAATCAAAAACAGTGGAAAATATTTCGCGGGAGAGAAATTGTCGGTTGCGTTAAAGTACGTTTATCAAAATGGGACAAGTGAAGTTAAATATCAAACTGTCCCGGCCATACCTAATCAGGATACAGTTCAGATTGAGTTCCCCATCAAAGGAGCATTAAAGCAAATTGAAGTAAAGCTGGACCAGGAAAATTCTATCAGAGAACTCAGTGAATCAAATAATATCGCAGAACTTCTAATTGACTGGGAACAGGCCAGCGCACAATACCTATATCCAATTGAAAGAGTTAAGGATTTGGTACACCCCGTGTTGGATGTCACATTTAACGACAGGATGATCCAGGATATGGAGGCAATTGGACCATTACCAAAGATTCAATTTGAACTATCTGATGACAGATTGATGTCCGTTGACACTAATCTGATGGAGATTTTCGTCAAGCCATGTGCTGACAATAATTGCGACTTCCAACGTATAGCGTATAGGGATTTGAAAGTCAGACAGAGTTCAGACCGGTCAATTTCAGTAGAATATGGGGCTAATCTGTCATTGCCGGGGGTTTACGAAGTGTTGGTTAATACGAAGGATGTTTCCGGGAACTCACCGGAGAACCCCTATCAAATAAAATTTCAAATCACCCAGGTAGCCGATGACATCAATTTGGTTTGTTCGCCGAATCCTGCTACCGATTACGTCCGATTCCGCTTGACTGGCATTGAACAGAAAAAAATCATACAGGTCGATTACACGATCTATGACGTGAAAGGTATCGTCCAGGCGAAAAAAAGCCTTCGTCCGCTCGCATCCGTCCAAGATTGGTATTGGACGGACAAACTCCGCTCAGGAAGCTACATCTACAAAGCAGTTGTCAGCAAAGGTGATGGTTCTGCAAAAACGATTACTGGCAGACTGAATATTACAAATTAACCAATTTATCAACAAGTGTTGTATGGAAAGCAAACAACGCGATTCAATTTGACCAGTTTAGATGGACATGCATTCTAGAGCACGCGTGCAGCGTGTCGCGATTATTATAGGACTGTTTACCGCCATAGTTTCATGCGTTGGAGACGTCTCAGCGATCAGCAATAGTCGTGACTTCTTTCCGTTAACTGTGGGCCGCTATATAATCTACCAGGTCAGCCAGGAAGTATATGCTACTGCTCAGCAGACGCCGTCCATATCTAATTGGGAAGAAAAAGACGAAATTAGCCGTTTAGTTTCGGATTCAGCGGGAATTGCTACTTACTTGGTTATCAGGTCAAGCCGTACCACATCGAAAGGTTATTGGCAAAAGGTCAAAGAATATACCGTAAAAAAGTATCCCGAAATGATAGTTACAAACGTGGACAATCGTCCAGTTATTTCAATGGTTTATCCGATCTCCAAAGGAGTTACCTGGAACGGCAATAGCTTTAATACCAATGGCCCCGCACCCTTCTCATATGACCAGATCAATCAACCTGCGACAATCAATACTAAAGTCTTTAAACAGGTTTTAATGGTCATAGAGCGAAACGACACCTCAATCATTAATCGCTACATCTCTACTAAACAATATGCACTAGGAATCGGGCTGGTCGCCGATGAACTCACGGCATTGGAACTTTGCCAAACTACCGACTGCATAGGGTCAGGCAAGATTGAATCCGGTATTCGCACGTCCCGGCAAATTGTGGAATTTGGGGATCTTTGAAATTTATGCCACCGCATTCACAACGGCCTTACGATGCATTACCATCTGTCCGATCCCTGAGCACTTGTACTCAAGAAAAGCTCTCAGAATTCTGGCAACTCTGAAACATATGGTGAATTTTCATTAGTGATGGTAATCAGTTGAACTTAACAAGCGCGTCCTCAAGGGAGGCAAATGATATTTCGAGATCGGAATAAGATATGCTTTCGTATGAAATTTCAATCTCCTTTATTTTTATATACATCAATAGATCGAAAAAGTCTGACATATTTTCTTTGACTTGTCGGGAGAAGAATATGGATGTCTCATCACTGACAAAATTGAGCAGCAAATCAATTTCATCAAACGTCATTCCCAAATCTTTGTGGAAATTCGCTTGCAGCGAGATCCGCTCTGGCAAGATTCCGCATTTAATCAATAAGAAATTTCGAACGCTATCCAAGGTCAAATCCATTGCTGAGTATGAGTCGGTGCACATTTCTTACAATTGATCATTTTGGGCCTATCGCCTGATTATAAAGATGTGGCCTATCATATCTCAGTACGAAAATATTGCCGATTTGGTGGGGTGCCAGGGACTACCCTTTACTCTGTATCAGTCCGGATATAATATTGATTGTCAATGCAACAAGCAAGGTATTGAAAGCAAATGACAACACACCGTGGATAAGAGCTAGCCGTCTAATCTCCTTTGATGTAATACTGACATCAGATACCTGGAAGGTCATTCCTATCACGAAGGCAAAATAAGTAAAATCCAAATAGTCAGGTTCAGTTTCGTTTGGGAAGTCAACCCCTGATGGTTGCTGATTCCTCCCATCTTGATCATCCTCAATGTTGCAGTAAAAAAGATGGGCATATCTGAGCGTAAATATGGTGTGGATCAAGACCCAAGAAAAAATTATGCAAGCAAATGTGAGAAGAACATGGCCGGTCAATTCCGACCACGATGCATTTTTTCTCGCATCTTGAAGCAAAAACAATACGGCTAACAGGCTAACAAATGATGCACTTACAACAAATAAAAAAATTATTGCGCGGCTTGAATCCTGCTGGTGCACCTCATGCCTTACATCCGAAGGATGAGAACTTAGTATAGTTGTCCACGCAAGTCCGAGATGAGTGACGCTGTAAGCCAACCACGCGAACATCCAGTTTAAAGGTCTTTCAACAAAAAAGGAAGTTATCACAATTGCGATTATTGCTACGAATAGCGAAATCGCAAGTTTATAATGGGCGTCTAACTTGTTGATAAAACTAATAATCTGCATATATCGTCGGAAAACATATATCCATGAATATAAACACAGAACAAAAGACTATTCGGGTATCTGTTCCAATTTAATTTTCAATTTCTCCAAATTTGTTCCCTTCGGCCCATCTAGCAACATTTTGCAGTACTGCGTATGAAAGTGATGATTTTCCATCAATTCTATTGTCGATTCAATCCATGTTCGAGGCGCAATTTTGATTCCTTTCCTCACTTCCGTCTCCGCAAGCATTAATGCATCCCGTGGAAAGAATTCTGACGTCCCAAGATGAAAAAGATCCGCATCACAAACTATCGACTGCAAAAGCCCTGTTGGATGCTGGGGTAGGCTCGTTGCCAAAATACAACCCAAAACCTCCAAAATGTCCTCTTCGTCCACGTTCTGGCTTTGCAATAACTTGTTAGCTACAGCAGCACCTGTTTCCTCATGGGCAACTAAATCGTTGTACAGATAACCGACATCATGGAAAAGTGCAGCAGCGATGACTACAAATCTTTCACGATCAGGGAGTTGATAGTAAGAAAGGATCTGCTCTGCCCGCTCTACCACCCGGCAAGTGTGAGCTAGATTATGAAATATGAGAAACTTGTCGGTTCGGCCTGCGTACAGCTGGGCTACATAGTTCTTGCAAAATGTTCCTAATTCTTGATAAGTCATAATCAAACTCTTCTAATTTGCCCATCCTTGTCTAACAATAGCCCTTATAACTATACGCAATTACGTTCAACGGGATAGAAAGGTGGGGTTATAGACCAAAAAAACTCACTTTAGTTACCTCATAATATCGATGCTGGGTCCGCCGCGAAAAAATTAATACAAGACCCCACCTTTCAGGATAAAACTGCGTACTAGGCTTTGATAATTAATTCAAACAGATCTTGCCGTTACTTATTGACCTTGCTGTTCAAAAGGAAGTCTAAATTCGATGAACAGGACCTGAATAGTGTCCTTGAAGCCTGTAAACTCAGGAATCCACAAGCGCAACGCTGCCTGATCCGCCATTTCGCAGGATATGCAAAAAGCGTGGCAGTAAGGTATTCAGCTAATCGAGAGGAAGCCGAAGAGATTATCAACGATTCATTTCTGAAAGTTTTTTTGAATCTGAAGCAGTACGATGTAAGCTTTCCTTTCAAGTCATGGTTTCGAAAAATCATCATCAATACGGCTATTAGTTACCATCGGAAAAATTTGCAATGGCAACTTAATACCGAAGAACTTGGTGATATTGATGTAGCTGATGTGAATATCGATACCATTAGTGCTATAACTTCAGAAGAGATTCTTGAATTAATCCAAGGGCTCCCCCCGGCCTACAGGGTTGTCTTTACTCTATTTGTTGTCGATGGATATTCTCATAAGGAAATCGCCGGGATGCTTGGCATTCAAGAAGGAACCTCCAAGTCCAACCTTCGAGATGCGAGAAAAAAACTGCAGACTATGATCAAGGCCTGTCATCCAGACTTGTATCAACTATACAACTGTCCAAATAAAAGGTCCAATGGAAACTGAGGAATTTGACGATGAGATTCGAGGCAAGTTGCTGGATGTGAGTCTCCAAAAAGCTAAGGAAAGTGAAGTTGACACTATCTTTCGCTTCGTGGTCGGCGTAGAGAAGGACGCAAATAGGAGTTCTGCAACATTTCTTTTCGTGTATGGTCTAGTAGCAACAATGCTCATTACGTCGATCGGATATATAAAATACCACAGAGGTGATATAAAGGATAAACTTACTATAAACCTACAAGAAAAGAGGAGCAAAAGCAGTAATCGTTTGAAAAGGAATGGACAACGATTGGTCTCAGCGAATAGTGGTTTCAGCACTAAAATTTCTCCGTTGCAGACCGGACCAGTTGCTACTAACACCTCGATTCCCGTAATCGAAGCTAAACGAATTCACTTCAACAACACTACCCACAGAAATCCACAGTCAATCGCACTTTCTTTACTCAACGTTTCCGGTCCACCCACACACACTTACCAGGAGGCTTTCGCCAATATAAACTTTGTGCCGACGTGGCAATGGGCCCTTAATCGGGAATTCTTGCCCGTCGGTTATGATTCGAACATTGATACACAAAAGCATAATGCCTTAATGCTAGCTTTCATACCGGCTCGGCAACAGCCGTCAAACCTAGTGGCTGTGCCGGCCGGATATGATTCAGAACAATACCATCGAGATCAGACAAATCATTCATTCATGTCTGATAGTATAAACATAGAAGAGAACAAAGATCTATTCACACCTGCATCAGAGCCCAATACAGTAGGCGAGATACCCCCGGCAGACAGATACGGTGAAATTGTTGAACCATCAAAACGTGTATCAAGTCCCAACATCAATGTGGGAATTGCTTTGGATGCGATCAAAGAGCAAATTGGATCCTCACTGATTGCTGAAATAAGTTTAGGAAAAAAATGGAGTGTTCAAACAGGCCTTAATTGGACGCGCGTTAAGGGCGCCCGATACCATACAGCAGAACAATTCACACAGCAGACAGGTGTAAACTTCCGAAACTTATACGAGCCTAGCGTGGATAAAGAGATAGAACTTCTCAACATCAAACAAAGCTACCAAATCCTGCGAGTCCCAATAATACTGACATATCGCCATCGCATCACGTCAAACTGGGCATTTATAGTTGGCGCGGGAACAAAATTCAATGTTTACTCTTCCGGAAAGACTCATTACGAATTTCAGAAGCTCAATACCTCGCTGGGCAAGAAAGTGCACCGCTCAACGGTCGATGGGCCCGTTTTGAACTCAGTTTCTGCTATGGCTGGAGTTGAGAGGACCTGGAACCGGATACATGTCCGGGTGACCCCAACACTCGGTTGCGGATTAAGAACGGCAGATTATGAGAAAAAGGATCTTTCCCTTGGAGCTAAAATTCAGTTACTTTATTCGATAAATTAAGAAAAACTATGGGTGAGCCCATTCTGAACTTGATGAACCGTCGGCAGACTATCAAACTTCTCTCTGCCGGCGCATTTTCGAGTTTGACCTTGGCATGCCGGTCTGAAACAAAAACGGTGCCCCTAGAAAACTTAATTCGCTTCGCAGTCGCATCTGACGGGCATTATGGGGAAACTGGCACCCCTTGGAGACAAAACTTTGAAGACCTGATAACTGCACTTACAAAAGAACACAAAGCTTCCCCACTCCACTTCACAGTAATCAATGGCGACATAGTTCATAGAACAGCAACAAATTTACTTGATGAAGCCAAAGCATATCTCGATAAGCTCCCTTGCCCATATTTTGTTACAAGAGGTAACCATGATAGGGTCTCGGACCAGGTTTGGGAATCGGTCTGGGGATATCCCCCTAATCAAATTATTTCCAGAAAAAACTTTACTCTGTTACTGGTAGATACTTCAAACCAGGCTGGCGATACGCTATGTGGAAATCCAATTTGGATCGAGAAGATGATGCAGAGTGTTGGCAAAAGTGATCCCACGTTCCTATTTATGCATATACCGTACTTTCGAGTTAACACCACCCAGGAATGCCCTGAAATACCAAAAGTTATTTCCCGTTACTCGAATATACGTGCCATTTTTCATGGCCATGACCACTCAAAAGATACAGGTATAATGGTAGGTCAACAGGCAATTTTGTTTGACGGACATTTCGGCAGTAGCTGGGGTACGCCTTATCGCGGCTATCGTATAGTTCAACAGGTTTCCGATTCTAGCTTTTCAACATATCAGTATAATTTTAGCAATCAAACCCGCATCAATGATTTAACCTTTTAAGTCATCAATTGTTTTTTCAACCGTACTCACAACTGCATCTTAGGTTAATCAACTGTTTTCATTTGCCTACCTGTTGCATGAGTTCTTAGTGTAAATTTGCGAGATGATGCGGATTGCTCTCATATTAATGATAATCTATACTGTGGTACTTGCTTGCGCGCCATGTACAGATAAAGTGTCAGGTCCTTCACAAGCATCATTTAATAAAAAAATAGAAACTGAAGGGAAATCGGATCATCATCTGCCCGATCTGTGTACACCATTCTGTAACTGTGTATGCTGTGCAAGCACTTTGTTACATCAGAGAGTTGAGCCAACGCAACAGAATCGAGCACTTACACTCGATCATGTTTCCGCCTTCTACTACCTGCGCTTTGAGGCTAGCTCCGAATTAGCCTCCATCTGGCAACCGCCAAGACTCTAAATCTTCCTTAACTGAGTTGCCCGATTGCTACTGGCACTGCTTACCGCTTTAAATACGTCAATCATAACATTAAGACCTTAGCTCGACTATGCGCCCACGGCCCGGAATGGCTGAAATGGCATAGTCCGCCCAGGTGTTGCTGCCCATTTACATATATGGCATATGGTAATAGATCAAAATTTGCATCAGTTCATTGTCACACCCAAACATCTGAACATCGGCTTTATCCCGACTTATTTAAGCAATTTTTATGTTTGGATTCCATTATATTGTTTCATCGTCCTGTTGATTATTAAATACAATCGGTTGGAACTAACCAGGATCTTCGCTTCCCTATTCATGGTAGAGACAATGTCTGGACTAGTCGTTGTAATCATTAACCAGATTTCACAACATTTCCTTTCTGGACATATTACGCTTGCCCTCAGTGGAGCCTTCTTTTGCAGTATCTATCTAGGAAAACGCCTGATATCATTAAAATTATGCCTATTTATATGGAGCGGCATGATAATTGACAACCATCTGAAAGGTGGATTCATATCGGCGCAAACGATGATTTCTAGCATTTTGCTAAGTGCCGTGCTCGCCTTGGTATGTAACAGGTACTTGAAATTTGAGCGGTAAGAAATGTCATACAAGGAGATCATTTTTATTTTCATTCCCGTACTATTGTGGTTTATCGGCGGAGTCATTGCCTTTCTTAAGCCACCGAGTACCGCCTTAAAAAGCGTTATCCTCCACTTCGCGGCCGGCGTAGTGTTTTCCGTCGTAGCCGTTGAGCTGCTGCCTGATATGATCAAGATACACGATGCGAAATCGATCATTATTGGGTTTTCGAGTGGCGTCGCTGCGATGCTAGTAATCAAAAATTTGACGGGAAAAATTGAGTCTGGAAAAAACAATGATAGCAGACGAGTATTCCCCATTGGTGTGATAATTGGGATCGGCATTGATTTGCTAATTGACGGAATGCTATTGGGTATCGGATTCGCAGCGGGACAAAAAGAAGGAGTACTGTTAGCGGTGGCATTGGCCCTGGAGTGTCTATCGCTCGGTATCGCTACGGTAACATCGATCCTTGAATCGACGTCTTCGAGAAAAGTAATCTATCTCACACTCTCTGGACTAGCGTCGATCTTTATTTTGGGCTCTATATCTGGACTACTAATACTTCACAATACATCAGAGAACGTACTTGAATTAATTCTTTCTTTTGGATCTGCGGCATTACTGTTCCTTGTTACCGAGGAACTGTTGGTTGAAGCACATCAGCAGAAGGAGACCGCGCTGTTTACTACATCCTTTTTTACCGGCTTTCTAATCTTCATGATCTTGGGAATGATGCTCTAATGTAGTTTTTTGATACTATTTTGGCCATTCGAAGAGTAGGAAGTGCAATATCAAGTGCCTAAATAGGATCAGTATTCCTCCGACTAGCACAATGGCTAAAATGAAATACATCAGCCGGGTCAAGAGTGACTCAGCTGGTCGCTTTGGCATCTTTGTAAATTCCCTATACGGTGATTTTCTTGGCTTGTGCCGATTATTTTCATTGGGAATAACCCTTCTGCTTTTTGAACTCATACCGATACGCCGATAGTAGAGATAATATGCAAACTAGTGCCCGGCAATGGCAAGAGAAAGCAAAGCCGATGCATCACTCTTATAGCTACAACCACGGATTGGCTCAAAGCAGGTAATAAGTCCCCGATTTACTATCCCTTTGCGGAACAGGCATCGATACCATCTCCAAAAGATTTCTTTCAATATTTATTGACAAAGTTGTCATAGGGGTATCTGTTGGTCTATTTTCGAACGGATCTTGCATGACAATTGCAGTTTTCTCAATCGCGATCAGTAGCACTGGAACCAGAATCACCATCAGAATTTCCAGGATAGCGTGATTGTCATCCAACCCGAAAGGAAGGATTGTCATCAGCACGTAAATCAAAAAATGAATTAATAGACTATAGGCGCGCGGGAACACCGTATTTTTGATACGCTCGCATTTTCCCATCGAGTCTGTTAATCGGGCCAGTGTGTTATCGATTTGAGCCTGCTTAATGGCATTCAAATTATACTTGTTTGCCAACACACCCAGCCTTTCGGCGTGTCGGGTCAGTAGCTGATTAGTGAGATGGTTGTCGTGTAGATTATTAGCATCCAGATATTCGGCCACAAACGGCGAAGGTGACACTTTTCTCAAATTATCCGCCAACGCAAAACACCAAATCGATTGTCTGACTGCGAATTCAGAAAGTATAGTTTGCTTTTTTTCGTCTGGCGGCAAGAACTGGATCAACTGCCTGATTAACGTACGACTGTCATTGACGATCGCCCCCCAGACTGTACGCGCTTCCCACCAACGCTCATAGGATTGGGCAGTCCTAAAGGCAAGCAACAACGAGACCAGTGTCCCAATTAATGCTGAAATATTCAATGGAATCGAAAACTCTTTAAATAGAGAAAAATGATCAAGTGTCCCAATCACACTTGCATAGAAGGTGATCGCCAGGACATCCCATTTGATCAGGTTCAGAAAGTAGCTGATAGATATTTTTTTGTTAATCAACATAGCATCAATTGTTTATTGTTTGAACGGGGAGCAATCTACACTTCAAATGTGTGGATAAGTTAAAATTGTTTTGAGAAGGTAAATCCAACAGTTTTTGAACCAATGCTGGGAGAGAAAAAAGCTCGATGCTTCTGTTTCTTTCCTATCAATTTGATAGCCTTGGGATAAAGCAAATAAGCAAGTTCGGTTGACAATATGCCTATACCGGCACCGGTCACAATATCACTCACCCAGTGTCTGCTTTCGACCACCCTGAAAACGCTCGTAAATATTGCAATGGGGTATCCGGACACACTTAGCCAAAAATTAGTATCGCGATACTCTTTGAACAGAAAATGCGCCGACGTAAATGCCACTGCGGCATGTCCCGACGGGAACGAATAATTATCCGAGTAATCTGGTCTGGTGCGCCCAATTATTCGCTTGGAAGGTAAAACAAAGGCTGCGGTTATCATTTGTGAAGAAGCCAACAGCCCTGTTCTGTCCCAGAAACCATGCTTACCTTTCAATCCAACGAGATTAAGGCCGTACACCATCGCAGCCGGGACAAATTGGGTATAGTCATCAATTTCCAGCCTGGACTTGGGAAGATCATTAATTGTGTGCCGTATCCCATAATCTAATTCTCTGAACGGCTTAATCGCATACGTAATCGATCCCGCTGCAATGAGTGATCCAGAAAGAATGTATGGCTGCAAGCGCCTTTTATAGACTGACTTCAAAATCGTTGAGTCAATAGCGTACTGATTGTCGATTCGTGTCGAATCCTGGCAAAAGCCAACATAGCTGATGCTAAACACGATTAGTGTGGTCATTAAGAGCCTCAATATTACCTCTGTCTTTGTACGTTTCATTAAAGTCAAAAATGTTGTCATTTCAATTACTATTTCGAATGAGTAATGCCCAGACGGGGCCTTGGCAGGATAGCAAGCGTATTAGAAATACAGCGCACGTGCACCAAATGATTTTTTGCACAGAAATAGGGTAGGAGCTGGGATTTTTACTGAATTGGCAAGGAAAGATGCCACCCTGACCCACTTTTTTTTAGATTTGATTTTCCCGAAGTCGATATCGAGGGACAGATAATATTCTCTATGCGGAAGGTACCCCATCTGAGTACTTTGGATAATATTTGCAGATATGGTGTTTCCGATCCCGTACCCAAGCGAAACACACAGCCAAGCCGGCCACTTGCTACCGGCAAAAAAAGAGGCTGGACTTGCAGATAGCCAGTACGTCTGACCATTGTAATCTTTCAACCAACGATCCGATAAACTGCTTCCTAACAGCTCGGGCCTAAGCCCCGCGAGACTAGTGTAATGAAAGGAAAATTTAGGGTTTACGCGGAGCTCGTTCCAAAGGGACATCTGAATAGCATATATAGAAGAACCCAATACGTTAGCTATCATGTCGCCGGGCGAAAATCCATACTCAGGCGAGAATCCATCCAAAATCTCGATCGGAGTCAGAAACATGATTCCTGAGAGTGCCGAATACAAAATGGCTCTCTTTCTTGGAATTCCTGTCGAGATATAAATCGCCTCGCTGTGTCTTGCAATCTGATATGAGGAGTATAAATGGCCAACCTTATCAATTTGAAGCCACTCGCTTGTATCGTCCCGAAAACGAAAATTTGTTAGCGGGTTCTTGTACCAAGATTTACTGAGACCGTATGTGCTCGCACCGTAGACTAGCCCCTGACCTGCCAGAACCCAACGCAGTCTCTGAATGCTCGCTTTGTCAACAGTTATGCTGTCTTCTTGGCGTTTGTTGGGTTGAGCTTTTAATCGCTTTTGCCAACTGATCAGAAAGAAAATTGACATGAGCAATGGCAGTTTATGAATTTGAAAATGGGTGATAACCATCTTTTGGATTTTACGACCGCATGAATATAGCTTCCCTGTCAGCATGCGGTTGCCGTATTGATGTTTGAAAAAAATTGTGATTTCTTCCTGCCCTAACTGAGCTGGTCACACTGTATGCAAGCCTAATTCGTAAGCGCTATTTTTTTGGAGAATACCTCATGCTCGGTTTCCAAACTGACTACATACAAACCCGATGGCCAATTAGGCACATTGATATGGCGAAGTTCATTTTGTCTAACATCCTGCGTGGGTATGACTTGCTGTCCCTTAACATTATGGATTTTTAATTTACCACTCATGTTTACATTGACCCTGATATAGCCTCGGGCTGGATTGGGGTATACGACCAAAGCGTCCCGATCAGAAGTCCGTGGTTGAACTGCTAGGATGTTGGCAAAGAGCTGCAGGCCACCAGCACTACTTCCAACAGCAAGGTCAATCTTTCCATCACCATTGTAGTCAGCAGCTGCTGCTTGAAGCATACGCCCCAACACCGGAGCAACCGCGCCGCTACCCGTATCTAACACTAGCTCATCTATTCTTTTCCATTCTCCCCACGGGCCCTGGTGGTAGATTCTTACCTTTCCCGAATAATCAACGGTGATCAAGTCGAGCTCCCCATCCAAATCTACATCTGCCGCCAGGGCGTGTACATATCTTTTTTCGAAGCTCAGGGCAATTCCGGCCAAATTCTCAGTTTGCAGTCGAAATACTGGCTTTATTGGTGTACCGTCGTTCTTATAATAGCGAAGATTGCCCTGCACACTTCCCAACAAAAGGTCGAGATCCCCATCATGGTCAGCATCAACAAAAAAAGGAGAATCGCCGCTATTGGCATCAGCTGGTAGCGATAAGGTGACCATTCTGCTCATCTGCAAGTCCGCTGCTGCGCCAAGTGTGGAGCGGTTGGGAAAAAATACATAGCCCAAGCCTCGCGGAGTTGAAAAACCCAAACCGAGATCAACTGTTCCATCGCCATCAAAATCCGCCCATTGAGGCCTAATGTTGTATCCCTTAATCAGATTGTTGATTCCTAAATAGTTATCCAGGATGGCTCGATAAATTGGTGCTTTGGAGGTTCCAATATTTTCAAAAAGCCACAAACTTCCTTGCATTCCAATCGCACCCGCAATTGGCCCAGTGCCAATGATTAGGTCCAAATCGGAGTCGCCGTCAATATCAAAGAATGAGGGTGCCGCATTTTCTCCAATATCCAGCATTTGCTCTTGCAGGAATGCCTTGCTCACCAGCCTAAAATCTACACTATCGTTGCTTGCTGCGTTATGGTAAAACCAGTTCGAAATAGCAAAATCTGTCAGACCAGCATCACCAGACGGGAGATTGGGACTTACTACCAAGTCTTTGATGCCATCAAAATCCAAGTCTGCCACAAATGCAGCTGGAAAAATCTGCATCGATACCGGATTCTTATCGGGGAATGTCTTTTGATATGAAGTAAACCCAGCATTAATACCATGCCTTCCATTATAAAATATGCCCAATTCTGTGCTACTGATATGACCGACGATTAAGTCTTTTTTGCCGTCCCCATTCAGGTCGTCCACCAGGATACTGTTTCCAGAATGCATGACCCTGCCGCTGCTATCTGGGTTTTGAGAGACGCCGCAATCCATTCCCAACACATAATCCTGTGCGCTATTCTTGGCGAAGTCTCCCCAACAATCCCCATTCCGCACAAATACCGGGTTTGCCACCGAACCAAGCGAATCAGGCACTCCAAACCGCTCCATACTCATATTCTGATGCAACTCGATAAAAGTTCCTGAATAATCAAATCCAAGGATGTCCAGATCCCCGTCATTGTCCAGATCGACGATAGCAGGAATATCAGAGCCAGAAATCAATAGATTCAGGAAGCCAGAATAGCCCTTGGTATACAGAGCATCTCTAACTAGTTTCCAGTTCCATTTGCCTTGACTAAGATCATTACGGTAAAGCTGAACTCCTAACGAGGTGCTTGCAAACAGATCCTTTCTGCCATCTCCATCATAATCTGCTAGAAAAATCCAGTTATATAAGACCGGAAATCGACTCTCGAATTGCGGTGCATACTTCCAGAATTGTAAACCCTTGTTGTCAGTGGCCGCTACGAAAGTACTGATTTTGCCATTGGTGCGGTCAAAGACTACAAGATCCTCTGTTTGGTCGCCGTCAAGATCCATTTTGTGGTATTGAGCAGCATTCAGCCCACCTGTCCATGCTAGACTAGCCGATTTTGAGCCATTTAGTAATACCGTTGATGTATCTCGCACAAACCAAGAGATTTGACCAAAACCAGGAATATGGACCACTAATGATAGCACACATAGTAGGAGCCAGCAGTGACGTCCCATTTTCATGAGAACGGTTTCTTTTTATATGCCAACAGTCTCAACGCATTAAACACGACCAGGAGGGTAGAGCCTTCGTGTGCCATGACAGCTGGACCAATACTGGCAATACCGGAAATGGTCAACGGTATCAGGATCGCTACCACACCGAGACTAAACCAAAGATTTTGCTGGATGATCTTCCGTGATTTCCGGCTAAGTCCGATCGCAAAGGGCAAACTTTCCAGCTTATCACCCATTAGTGCAATGTCAGCGGTTTCCAAGGCAACGTCTGACCCTGCCGCACCCATAGCAATACCAACTGTGCTTTTCGCCATAGCTGGCGCATCGTTAACCCCGTCACCAACCATGGCGACCCTATTTTCCGACTTATCCAGTTCACTGACAGCTTTCACCTTATCTTCTGGCATCAAATTGCCCATAGCATCAGTAATCCCGATCTGTTTCGCTACTGCTTCCGCTACCTGCTGGTTATCGCCGGTGAGCATGATCATCTTTTTAACACCGATACTTGAAAGTGCATCAAGAACTGCCTTGGCTTCCTTTCTGGGTACATCCATCAGCGAGATGATTCCAATAAATTCATCGTCCCGTTTGACTAGCATTGACGTGTGCCCCTCTTTTTCCAGTCGTTTTACTATTTCTTGCGCTTGATCCGGGATGTTATGTCCATCCTGCTCAAAAAGAGCCTTATTGCCAATAGAGATTTTCCTACCATTTAGCTCAGCTGTTACACCCTTACCGGTAACCGCTTGCACTTTGTCAGCAGCATTTACGTCATTATTGCCGAGCTTCTTACTGGCACCTTTCACGATCGCCGCTGCCAATGGATGGTCACTTAGCTTTTCGACAGCAATAGCAGTAGTTAAAAGCTCTTCTTCGCTGACATCACCTAATGGCAAAGCATTAGTCAAGACAGGCTTTCCTTCGGTGAGTGTGCCTGTCTTGTCGAATGCAATTGAGCTAATCCTACCCAAATCTTCCAATGGCCTTCCTCCCTTGATAAGCACACCGCCCCGAGCTGCCCTGGCTACCCCGCTAAGTACTGCGCTGGGTGTGGAGATTGCCAGCGCGCAAGGGCTCGCTGCTACCAAAACTGACATTGCCCTGTAAAAGCTCTTGCTGAAAGGTTCGTCGATAACAACGTAAGCGAAGCACAATATTGCAACTAGAACGACCACCGATGGCACAAAATACTTCTCGAAGCGGTCTGTAAAAAGCTGGGTCGGGGACTTTTGTTGTTCTGCCTGATTGACCATTTCGATAAGTCGTGAAATCGTCGAATCACTGGATTTTTTGATTACCTTAATTTCCAGCGCCGCCGCTCCATTAATCGTTCCCGCGAAAACACGGTGCTCTGATTTAATAGACGCATCCTTAGAATAGTCTTTCTCAGGATCGTCGACCGGCGACTTATCAACCGGCACACTTTCTCCTGTGATAGGGGCTTGGTTCACACTAGCATGACCTTTAACAACCACACCATCGGCAGGTATCTTGCTGTTGGGTTTAACAATGATCAGATCGCCAATGACCAGTTGCTCAATTCCTATTTCGCTTTCTTTTCCATCCCTGATAACTGTTGCAACCGGAGGGGCTAGATTGGTCAAGTCCTCAATGGACTTTCGCGCTTTTGCCATTGCGAAATGCTCCAATGCATGGCCCATGCTGAACAAAAACAGAAGTAGAGCCCCTTCGGCCCACTCCCCCAAAATTGCCGCCCCAATGGCTGCAAGCAGCATCAGTGAGTCAATTTCAAATTTTCGTTCTCTAATGGCCTCAATGGCATCCTTCAAAGTATAAAAACCTCCAAAAACATATGCTGCGATGTAGAAGCCAAGGGAAACATTTTCTTGCATACCCGTATAGGAGAGCCCGTAACCAGTAGCGAGTAACACACCACAAATTATACTAAAAATTAGCTCTGTATTTTTTCCGAATATTCCTCCATGCTCAGATTCGTCATGCTGGTCCTTTTTCGAATGCTGATTTCTTGCCTCGGAAGTTTCTTTTGAAGTTGCCATATGAAACCGCTTTTTAAATTAAGAATGTGATAGTGATATGCTGAAAGCTGGCGACACAGGGCCGCCAGCCCAATTACAACTAATGCTCGTGCTCGCCGCCAGCATTGGTCATTTTAGCGAGAACAAAAAACGCTCCTTTGACGACTATTTTGGCATTTTGGGGTATTGGCTTCAACAAAGTAATCTCTGTATAGCCCACATCGGAAGTACCTTTTGCAACCGGTACCTTCTCAAAGGTAACTCCGGGCTCTTTCTCGCCCGACTCACCAGCCTTATGATCATGTGGCTCTGCCTCTTGGTGACTTGATGCTGCATCCTTGCTAGATTCCTTGTGATGCTCGTCCTCTGTGTGCGGATCTGTGACGATAAAAATGTAGTCCTGACCTTGATAGTTAACTACTGCGTCAGTAGGAACTGCAGGAACTTTTGCTTTCTCAAGACTAATTGCCGCCGTAATGTTCATGCCGTCAATTAATCCAGATTTATTACCCATGACTTTCGCATGAACCGAGACAGCCTTACTTTCTCCTTCAAAGGAGGAACCCAATGAAAATATCTGGGCATCGTACTCCTGGCCTGGGGCATTAGTAAGCGTAAAGTGGATGGTTTGATTTTCACGCAGCTTAGAGAGATCTTTTTCATATACGAACAGATCCAGATGAAGCTGACTATTATCGACGATTTCGGCGATGGGCGAAGTCAAATCTACATAACTGCCAATTTGGGCACTGACGCTGCTCACCACGCCGGAAATGGGGCTTTTCACTGAAAGAACAGAAACCAGTTTTCCACTGCTAAGCTGTGAAGGCTCAATTCCCATTAGACGGATTTGCTGAGCTAACGTATTTCGGCGGGTTTGAAGCGTTTTCAGATCCGTATTAGCGGTTTGAAAGTTTTTCAAAGCGCCTGCATTCCCCGCCGAGAGCTCCTTCTGCCGGTTAAATTCCAGCTCCGCCAGCGCAATGCGGTCGCTTACTGCCACATATTCCTCCTGGAAACGCATGAAATCTGGATTAGCAAGGGTGGCAATAACCTGGCCCTTTCTAACCTTATCGCCTGGCTGAATTTTCAAAGTTTGAATGACCCCGCTGTACAAAGTATTCACGGTAGCTCGGTTTTGATTAGGGACCTTCAGGGTACCGTTTGCTTTGAGTGCAGCAGTTAGCTCCTTTTCTTCGATCGAGCCCATTTCCACGCCAATGCTTTTAATTTGTTCAGCAGTCAAATTCGCTGTACTCGGGTTCTCGTGCTCTTCATGCTCACCTTCTTCCGCAGCCTGCTCGGTTTGTCCCTCCTGCTTCTGTTCCCCGGTTTTTTCATTTTTACAGGACGCCAGAAAGTACAGGGAAATAAGCAGACTGGTTATAATTAATATCTTTTTCATTGTTTATCGATTCAGAAAATAGTTGAATTGAATAACCGACTGGTTGTAAGCGTTCAGACTATCCAGGTAGTTACGACGAATGTCAATCGCCTGGGTCAGAAACTGTGACAACTCGGCGAAACTAATCTCCCCTTGCCGGTAGGCAAGGGTAGACGATTTAATAATTTCAGCTGCTTGAGCAAGCCCAGTAGTTTCGTAATAGGCCAACAGAGAAAGGTTTTTTTCGACCTCTTGTTGGGTCTGGGCCAGTTGCGTCTGCAAAACCTGCTGCGTATATGTAAGCTGGCTTTGCTGCACGTCAACTTGGGCCGATGCCGCTTTCACACGGCTACGGTACGCACCCGCTCCCAGGATAGGGAAAGCTGCGCTCACAGAAAATCCGTTGAACGGGTTATTCAGACCATATAAACGCTGCGAAAAGAATCTGCCGGAAAAGTCGGGCTTATTTTCACTTCTGGCAACAGAAACGCTGGCATCAGCTATGGCGACGTTTTGTTTTTGCAACTCGATCAGCGGGTGGGAGGATTGCTGTATCGGTTCAGGCAGCGGCAATTTCTGCAGCGCACTGTCAGCAGGTAGATACTGCTGCTGCACATTTAATAACTGCATCAACAGCTTCTGTTGAATTAGAACATCTTTCGTTGTCTGGGCAATAAAGGCCTTCAACTCACGGGAACGCGCACTTGAGGCAACGCTATCCAGCCCGGGCGTATCGCCTGTGCGTACCCTGAGCGTAGTTGTCTGGTTCAACGCGGTATAAATGCTATCTAAGCTTTGAAAGAGCTTACCCCTGTCTTGCAGATACCATAGCTGGTAATAAACGGAGCGAATATCCCTTTTAAGGTTAGTCCCGATTAGCGCGCCGTTAACCTTGGTGGCTTCAAGCTGTTGTTGGTAAAGGTTTCGCTGGGCTTTATAAAGCCCTGGCCACGGAAGCGTCTGAGAAAGGCCAATTTTTAAGATGCCACGGCTATCTGAGGGTCGGAGATCCTCGTTTTCTGCAAACATCCCAGTTTTAGGAATTAGCCTGGCAGATTTGACCTGAAATTCGCCTTGCCGAACCGCCTTCCTGTTCACCTCCAGCTCGAGGTTGGATTTACTGGCATCCAAAAGTTGTTCGATCCGAACGCGTTGATCAGGTGATCTACTATCCTGTGCACTGGCGTTTCCAGATGTTATTAAGAACAGTGCAAGCATGGCTGCGGCCGCCCCCGATATCTTTCCCTTCGGCTTTTCAAATAGGATATAAAGCAAAGGCAGCACAACTAGCGTCAGAAACGTAGCCGTAACTAGCCCACCGATTACCACGGTTGCCAGCGGCTTTTGAACTTCACCACCGGCACCTGTCGAAAATGCCATCGGAAGAAAACCAAGTGAGGCCACTGTCGCAGTCATAAGCACAGGCCTGAGCCGCATTTTTGTCCCCTCTACAACGCGAGGTATGAGCTTATCAAAACCACTTTTTTCGAGCTGGTTGAAAGTACTGATCAATACTATTCCGTTTAATACAGCAACTCCAAAGAGTGCAATAAAACCTACACCTGCCGAAATACTAAATGGCATACCTCTAAGCATCAGCGCAAACACCCCGCCGATCGCGCTCATCGGGATCGCCGTATAGATCAATAGCGATTCTTTGAAAGAGCCAAAGGTGAAGTAGAGCAGTAGGAAGATCAAAGCCAAAGCAATTGGAACTGCAATTTGTAATCTAGCACTGGCTTTTTGCAAGTTCTCAAATGTACCGCCATAAGTATAATAGTACCCTGTGGGCAGCAAATTAGCGGCTGAAAGCTTTCCTTGAATGTCTTGCACTACGCTTTGTACATCACGACCACGCACATTGAAACCGACAACTATTCGCCGCTTGCCGTCTTCGCGGCTGATTTGAGCAGGACCCTCCTTAAAGGATATTGAAGCTACCTGGGAAAGCGGAATCTGTGTCCCATTGTCCATCGCCACGAAAAGATCACTCACATCCTCTATGGAAGCCCGGTTAGCACTATCGAGGCGTACCACTAGATCAAACTTACGTTCATTTTCAAAAACTACACCCGCAGCCTCCCCGGCAAATGCAGTTCTAACCGTCCGATTGATATCTTCAATATTCATACCATATGCCGCGATTTTGGCTCGATCGTATTGAATGGTAATCTGGGGGAGCCCAGTTGTCCGCTCAATCTGGGGATTGGTCGATCCTTGGACAGATTGCACTACTTGGGCAACTTTTGGAGCAAGTGAAGCCAGTGTATCGATATTTTCACCAAATATTTTGATGGCGACATCTTGTCTGACACCTGTCATTAACTCATTAAAACGCATCTGGATAGGCTGGTTGGATTCAAAGAATACCCCTGGGATTGCTTCCAGCTTTTCTTGCATCATCCTTGCCAGCTCAGTATAGCTTTCCGTAGTTGTCCATTGATCCTTCGGTTTAAGCACAACCATAATGTCGGTCGCTTCAGGAGGCATGGGGTCGGTCGGAACTTCTGCGCTACCAGTTTTTCCTACAACCATTTTTACCTCAGGAAAGGATTTAATGATCCTGCTGGCTTGCATCGATGTCTCAACGCTTTGAGAAAGCGACGTGCCCTGGGGTAGTATACAGTGGAATGCGTAATCCCCTTCCTCGAGTTGGGGGATGAATTCACCGCCCATTCTTGAAAAAAAGAAAATAGCAATGGCGAAGACGCTTACAGTTGCTGCTACAATTGCAATGCGGAAGCGGATCGCCCAGGCAAGTATAGGCAAATAAGCTGCCTGAATGCGGTCCATCATTTTATCGGAAAGCGTCTTTTTGTGCGAAATAGATTTCGGCAATACCAACGCCGCCATCATTGGAATATAGGTCAGTGACAGAATTAATGCACCAAGGATGGCAAATGATACTGTCTCTGCCATGGGCCTGAACATTTTGCCCTCAATACCAACAAGGGATAGAATTGGGATGTATACGATCATGATGATGATCTCGCCAAAGGCCGCACTACTACGGATCTTTGAAGCAGATTCGAATACTTCCTGGTCCATTTCGTCCTGGGTAAGCTTTTCGGTTGTCTTTCGGAGCGCCAAATGATGTAGCACGGCCTCTACGATAATTACCGCCCCATCTACAATTAACCCGAAATCAATCGCTCCCAAACTCATTAGATTAGCCGATACACCAAATGTGTTCATCATACCCAAGGCAAAAAGCATGGCTAGCGGTATGGCCGAAGCAACGATTAATCCCGCGCGCAGGTTGCCCAGGAAAAGCACCAGAACAAACACAACGATCAGTGCGCCTTCTATCAAGTTCGTTTTAACAGTGTTGATCGCGCGGTCAACAAGATTCGTCCTATCCAAATATGCCTCTACCTCTACATCTGCGGGCAATGACTTTTTAATGGTCTGCATTTTAGCTTTTACCCGCTCGACGACCGCGGCGCTATTGGAGCCCTTGAGCATCATAACAATGCCACCTACCACCTCTTTCTCTCCATTAAAAGTCACTGATCCGTAGCGAACGGCATTGCCTAAACGTACTAAGGCAACGTCGCGCACTAGTACAGGAACACCGTTAACGTTTTTGATGACTATTTTGCTTATATCATCCAGTGATGAAACAAGTCCAATACCTCTGATAAAGTAAGCATTTGGCTTCTTGTCAATATACGCTCCTCCTGTATTTTCATTATTTTTAGCGAGCGCATTAAAGATATCCGCAATCGTTACGTTCATCCCTTTTAGCTTCTGGGGGTTGACCGCGACCTCATATTGTTTAAGCAAACCACCGAAACTGTTTACTTCTGCCACCCCTTTGGTTCCATAAAGTTGACGTGCAACGATCCAATCTTGCATCGTTCGCAAGTCCATGGCCGTGTATTTATTTTCGGAACCTTTCTTGGGGTGGATAACATATTGATAAATCTCCCCAAGGCCTGTACTAACCGGGGCAAGTTCCGGTGTTCCGAGGCCTTTAGGGATTTTCTGCTCTGCCTCTTTCAGCTTTTCGGTGATAAGCTGACGGGCAAAATATATATCGATGTCGTCTTCAAAAACGACTGTAATTACCGATAACCCAAACCTAGATATTGACCGCATTTCTACAAGATCAGGCAGATTTGCCAGGCTTTGCTCAATGGGGTAAGTAACCAACTGCTCAGTTTCCTGTGCAGCTAGGGTAGGGGTGAGGGTAATAACTTGAACTTGATTATTGGTAATGTCGGGCACCGCGTCCACAGGGATCTGTGACGCGCTCCATAGGCCCCACGCAATAAGTCCGAGGGTAAAAATACCTACGATAAGCTTATTGCGGATCGAAAAATGAATGATTCTATCCAGCATTTGAAAATAACATGAAAAGTGTGCAGAAATAGTCTACACTCCCCGTTTAGGGACGAGTCAAGACCAAACTGAAAACGTGACAGGTTATACCAAACGTGGCGGCTGCCAAATAAGATTTGCGTTGATTTGGCTAAATGAAAATTTGTATTCAAAGGTTTTCTCCGCAGATACTGGTAGCGGTGTCGATAGAGCAAACCCCAATACGATCGGAGGCATATTTACCGTTGCACAACAAGTACAGATGCAAAAAGGCGAGCAAAAATCACCAGGAACGTCCTTATGATTTGACTCTTCGTGCGAAACAGCGGCCAAAGAACTGATCTCAGATGCCAAACGAACCGGAACGTCCTGGCAGGGAAAGCAGGACAGTGCGGTAACATATAATGCAAATATGATCAGCGATAACTTCATACTGCAAATTTACAACATAGGAAGATGCAACAGGTAGGCAAAAGCAAAATACCTTCGTAAAACGGCTGGACGTGATCCGCTTCAAGTATGATAGTTAATATTATCGACCTCAGAATGAGTTACCTTTTAAAAGTATTTCGACTTGCGAAAGAGAATCAGATCATTCATTCTTGTGCTATGGGCTGCACGGGCAACAAACTCCATCTCAAACCGGATTTAGCTTTATTGAGCAATCATTCCAGCCCCTAAATGTCATTCTACACTACTCGACCCTTCAACTCAGAAATGTTATCAATTATTTTTACGAACCCACCCCACCCAAAACGGACTTTGTTCGTAGCTGGTTTGGGAAGTGGAACGTCATCGCCATAATTTGCTTATAACCGGTGATTGAAACCTGTAAATAAGATGGCATTCTTACTTTAACAATATCGCAGGGGACAAACGAATCATCACATACTCAAAGTATCGTTTCGCTACGTCGAGCAGCAACTTTCGAGGTAAGTACTTAACTTCCGTACGTTAATCCAATGCTATTCAATTTAATCGAACCAATGCAAACCACAGCATTTAAATCCATGCATAATTGCGCAGTCGCTTTTTGTGTAGTTTTCTTAGCACTGTTAACATCCTGTTCGAATAGCTCAACCACCGCACCTGAACCTGAAAGTCCAGTTCAGTATCGAGTGAACGATATATCGTACTTTTTAGGGCCAAATGATAGAGTAGACACCGCTGTTCTGCAACTAACCGGCGCTAGTCTGCAAAATTCAACTAGTATGCTCAAAACTCAACAGGTTGATATCGTCTTGGATCAGTTAACAAAAACCTCGCAATTTACTTTCGATTCAACCCCATTTTTACCCGGCAAACCAGATCTTGCTAAGCTCGAGGTTCGGGTACCTCAGGGATTCATCAAAGGGAAGTTATTTGACTACTTTCCTCAAACATTTCCACTTACTCCCTCTCTCCAAGTAAAACCTTACGGTTCTTACGAAAACCAATCAATTTCGGTAAAAATCCCTCCAAAATCCCTCATCTTGATTAGCCATCAGATTGAAGGCTATGAGGTGATCTGTTCATTCAAGGCCATCATAGAAAATTTAGATACTCGGCAGCAGTACACGCTGGCTGGGAAGTGGAAAGGCCTTTTGAGGTATAACAATTTGTCGACTTCGCTCCGAGAATCAACAATGTGATTCTGACATCAATTTAACCCATAAAAAGAATAGTGGAGATATCTGAAAAAACCAATGCCGACCAAGTATTCAAGGGACAGCTTACCAAAGCCTCGGACTTTAAATTTGGCCCCACCGTAGTCAATGTCTTCGATGACATGGTAGAAAGATCAGTACCATATTATTTGGAAATGCAACGCATGCTGGCCGAAATTACGGCCGATCATGCTACAAAAGATCAGCTGATATACGATCTGGGGTGTTCTACGGGAACGACCCTGATTGAAGTGGATAAACTTCTCGATTCCGATGTTCGATTCATTGGTATCGATGAATCGAACGAAATGCTAGAAAAATGTGATAAAAAGTTAAAAGAAGTTGGTTTTAAAAGACCATATGAGCTCATCTCGTGCGATTTGCATCAGCAAGTTCCAATCTCTAACGGTTCTGTTGTAATTCTTTGCCTCACTCTACAGTTCGTGCGACCACTATATCGCGAGCGACTACTTCGGAATATTTATCAGGGACTTAACCCTGGTGGAGTGCTGCTGTTGGTAGAAAAGGTGTTGGCCGAAAGCAGCATTTTCAACCGTGACTTCATAAAATACTATTACAATTACAAACGTCGCAACCAGTACAGTGAACTTGAAATTTCTCAAAAACGGGAAGCGCTCGAAAATGTCTTGATTCCGTATAAACTGTCAGAAAACATACTCCTACTCAAAGAAGCTGGCTTTGCAGACTGTGAGGTCTTCTTCAAGTGGTACAATTTTGCAGGCTTGATCGCCTATAAAAGAGCATGATAGATTTCGGTAACTTCTTCTTCAAACACAGGAACACCCTCTTTATCGTGTTATACCTGTTGATACTGCTCCCTTCACCGCCGATATTTTCGCAAGGTCAATTTGGATCAAACTACTACTTGTATCCGATACTCACAGGCATGCTAGTGACGTTTTCTGGTGAAATTATACGCGGTATCACCATCGGGCTTGCCTACATTATCCGCGGTGGCAAGGACAAAAAAGTTTATGCGGAAAAGCTGGTAACCGAAGGGATTTTCCGGCATTGCCGAAACCCCCTTTACGTGGGCAACATTCTCATGCTGCTTGGAGTTGGCATATTGGCTAATTCGGCCATTTATGTTGGCATAGTAATCCCGTTCTTCTTATTTATTTATCAAGCAATCGTTCTGGCCGAAGAAAATTTTCTTCGGAACAAATTTGGGGCTGATTTTGATGAGTATTGCAGCCAGGTTAACCGCTGGATGATTGATTTCACGGGAATATCAGACACAATAAGGGGGATGCAATTCAACTACAAGCGATGGATTTTGAAGGAGTATAACACGCTGTTCATATGGCTGGTGGGCATTACTACCGTACTGCTGTTTAAATATCCTGTATTCGAGTCAAATCGCTACATTAAAATCTACATATTCGGGATCACAGTCATAGCGCTTGGGTGTGTCTACGGCTACGTCCGTTATCTGAAAAAATCTCGTAAAATGACCGATAGCATGCTATAATGTAACATCTAATCACTATACGATACACGATCGGAAGTAGGCTATCAGTTAAATCGCAGCATTCATTGGTATAAGCATTGCGTGTATTTTAGGTAAGAGTATGAATCTGCTGATGATTGCGTTTCATATTTGCAGCCGGTCTTATTCTCTATAAATGCTATGGAATATTCTGGCTGGCGTTGGTAGAAATATTGAATCAGAATCTGTACCAGGATTAGAATTTGAGATCCGCGCCGTGTCTTTGCAAGAGCCGGGGATTGTGGGCACAGAAAAATGCTCGATTCGAAGGATCGGTCTAACTTATCATGTTGACCTTCATGCTATCGTGAATGATATATTCCAGTACGTTATGGCCGCAATTTGGTGCACCGACTACAAGACCGACTACTCCGAAACTTGCCAAATCTGGGCAATACTCATATCCATATTGAACCCAATTTTTGAAACTACTCCGGCTACAAACACCCAATTCTTTCCGATCAACATGCTTTAAATCAACCACGGTATACCGAATTTGATGGAAGCGTGTTCAATAAAAATCCACCATGGATGCGTTGCTTTACGAAGTTGGCTGCACATGGTCTATCAAAATCCGTCATTTCTACATATCTATTAAAAGATAATATCTGTGCATCCAAAGTAAGAATTCCTTCATAAATACCTCATGGCATCTTATTCGACTTGTCTTAACCCATCATAGGCCTCACAGCGACCTTCATAGTCATTTTAATAGTAGATAAAACGGCGAGCCAAGCCGAATTACACCGTAAACTAAATTTATCAAGTGTGACATAAGGCATTACCATTCAATTGTTTACATTGATCACTTTGATTTGAACGATAATCTTGCAACAAGATGAAAAGGAAAAAAAACCTCTCTTTATCGCTAATTCTATTTGGGGCCTTGCTTTGCGGATGCTCAAAGAAACCAGCTGATCAACCGGACCAAGATAATGACGATGTAGTAACAAGCATTGATGGATCAGAAGAAGCGCCCGACTCTACCAATAATCTAACGAAGCTGGAAACATATTTGAAAGAAAACAATATTGATGTGGTAAATGCGTCAACATACCCGGACAGCTCTATAATTTATATTACCAGCAGATCTATTGGCTTCAATCATCTCGAAATTGGCAATTATTCTAAAATCATAATCGATAATGGGCAGGATTCGTGCACAGTGATTATTGATAATTTTAAATTCGGAAAAAATTGCGAAATAATTGCTGGGGGAAAAGATGGTGCTAATGGTGGTCAAAATATGGAGGATAATTGGATAAAAAGTGGTGGCTGGTGGCAGGCACCCTCACGAGTAACGGGAGCACAAGGAATAACGGGCCTGCCTGGACATAACGGTACTAACGGAACCAATGTTAAAATTCAACTAGGTATTCTCTCGTTTGGTACCTTATCTATAACTTCAAAAGGCGGAAACGGCGGAGATGGGGGCCGTGGCGGAAACGGCCAAATTGGCGGCCATCATGCTGGAGGTGGCAAAGGTGGCACTGGTGGCACTGGTGGTACTGGTGGTGCAGGCGGATATTTAGACATCAAATACTGGCCGGTAAACTCATCCGTCGACTTGAATAAAATGCAGGCCATCGCAGCCGACGCTAAGAGAGGCAAAAGTGGGAATGGTGGGGTTGGCGGTGATGGCGGTCATCGAGGCGATGATAGTAACCCACACGGATTTCCTGGCGACCCCGGCGCTGCCGGTGGACAACAAGCCGACGGAATTGTAAAACTCGTTAGAGTAACGAAACCTTTTTAAAAATAATGCGAAGTTATGAACATTGTAGCCGGCCAGAAGAAAGGCTGTCCGTAATAAATCAATCAGGCAAGGTTTTCCAGTAGATAGGGGGCATGGCACTTCATAAGCAAAAAAGCGACAGTTGCCACAGCAACGAGCTGTTCACCGACCAGCGATTCGCAACAAAGGCTTAGCATCCAACCGAATTAATCATCCAGGATGATATGACATTATATTAAATAAAAACCATCGGCTAAAATTTAAAGTACCTAGCCTTAGCAATGTGGGCCTGACCGAACCTTACAAGCATGACGGTCGGTTCATCACGTTGCAATACGCTAATTAATTATGCTTAAACTGAACTGGATGCAACCTGACTTCAACATTTGACATCTTATCTGAAACTTAGTTAATCGAATCTTATGAGGCCAATTACGCTTGCCATCTTCATTTTCACCTTATTATGCAAAACCGTATGCGCCCAGCAACATACGAATTCTGATGAAATCAAAGATCTTAAAACCATTTTAGAGTATGCCGGCACCAATAAGCAGGTATCTGTTCGGCTGACAGCGGAAAACCAAGCGATCGAAATCAATGGTTATCAAATCCCGTTGGCGAAGACCACACTTGTAAGGTGTGAGAAAGAACAGGGAAAATATCAGGTGAAATTTTTCCTCCAAAACGGAACTGCCGTAACCAAGACAGGTGATTCGACTTTTCGAAGGGCTTATTGGGCAATCGACTTGGATGATAAAAAGGTGTGCGAACAGTTCATTTCGATCCTTAAAAAGCTTATGGCTGCTCCGAAGAGCTAAATTCGATTTGCACAAGTTAAGATTTCTGAGGTGAAGAGTGTGAGATGAGCAACGTTTATTCTGCCGTTGCTAGACCGAACACTACATTCAATAAGATTATCTCGGTAAGTGGTATAAATTGAATCGAGCCACTAGGTGCCGAAATCATCGAGCTACTCTTAAATCCTTTTCGTTGGCAACCAAATCTGCCGCATACTGTAAGACGGCAAGTATGGCCTCAGTGCTCAGACCAGGATACATGTCAGCCAGATCAGAATACGTCGCACCTTCTCCAAGTTTCCTGAGTATTAGCTCAACCGTCAACCTGGTGCCTTTGATGATCGGCTTACCCAGCAATACGTTGTGATCGGACGTTATAAAATCCTGATATCGCATACTTTATATCTACTTTGGTCTAAAGATACTAAATTCTAAATCGCAACTTCGTTACTCCGGGAGTGAAACACCTTCGAACTATCTCTCACAACATTCTAGTCGCCTGAATATTCCGGTTTGTGAAGTCCATGGTCTTGCGATCGAATTCCATTTCGGTGTTTACGGGCTAAATCGTAGTTATGCATCCGAAAATTCAGTTGGCAATGCTGCTCGCATTTGACATTGTTCGGTCGATAACAAGAATTGCGTCTTTCGCGGAATAGCATCAGTTAAGCACCCATAGATACGATAGTTATCGTATTAATACAAACCAGTAATAATACAATATTACCCATAGTTAATAGCCATTTTACTATATATATTCATATTTATAAATTGTTACATAACTTTTCTTATGTTAAATAGAATATGTAACATTGGGAATTGAATTCCTAGATTTGCATATCAACATGCATTCTCTACCTCGCCTACTTCAGCGTGTTTTATGAAGGTGGCCGCTACCTTTCGGCAGTGGCCACGTTATTGATCAGTACTCACTCGGAAGTAGAATCACATTGTCCGAAACGTAAATTTTGATTTCGGCCAGCGGAAAGTCTGTGTACGGGATTTGCTTTGAACACAGGATCCGGCCGTTGCCGTCTTCGCAACGAAGTGCTGCCGTTGACGCTTCCAGGTTAACTGCTAGTATCCAGACCTGGAATTCTTCCGTTTTCACTCGCGGGTGGTACTCCTGGAATGCAATTTCGTCGATGAGCCAGTATGCGCCGGCCTTATTCATCATATACCTGATCCCATCGGTGTATAGCATCTTGCGGACGATCGGATGGCGGTACCAGTTTTCGGTGCCTGTGAATTGTGAGAGCTCTGTCAATGTCAATTGGTGAGTTTCCATTTTCTGCTGTTTGAATGCCTCCACCGTTGGAGAACAATGCTGATCAGCACGAAGCAAGAGGCTGGAAAGACAACACCAACACGGGAGCGAAGCGAATGGAGCGGGCAGCGTGATTGACGTCCAGGCTGCTTTGTGCACCTTGCGTTGTTTCTCTCAGGCGGCAGGCTAATCTAGAAAATGAAACGTCCATGAATACCCTTCATCAAAAATTCGTCAATGAGCTATGCGGAACATAAGTTTAATCTTTGAAAATTCAGGACTTAACACCCTCGGGTGCAGTGAACAACTAAAATCGCTACATTTGCATCGAAAGATTCTCTTCTAGAAATCATGTTGCGACAAATAGGAATAGTGTCATTGATCTTCCTTTGCCACACTGCAATTGCACAGGAGTTCACATTCAAAGAACTAGCCGAACTAAGCGAAGGAAATTACGAAAATTTTGAAGCCATTGTATCGCGCAAGGGGTTTGAATTTTATAAAATGGAAACGCCCACCCTTGAACCCAGGACGAAGACATCATGGTTTCACTTTCAAAAACTTGCAAACGGGAAAATAGAATCAATAGATTATATACAAAGAATAGAAAATTGGCGAGCTGACCAACAAAAAATTGAAGTGACCTATTCAACCTACGATCTTAACTATTTCATTGCCCTAAAATCACAGCTAACCAAAAACAGCTTCAAAATATCAAGTACAGATAAGCTTGCGGACGGCTATATGATTATCAACAACTACCGTAGCGATACTTTTTGGGGGTGGACGGTAAGTACCGTGCAGTCACGCGACAGGGAAAAAAATATTATATCATACTCTCTAAGTATCAACAAAACACAGAAAATTTCGAATTAAGTTTGCCTCAAGATAAATTGTACAAAGGCGCGTAAAAACCATTACTATTGCCCGACTATTTCAAGATGTAGACGCCGGCATACCTGCTTCACAGCAACGTAGTGACACAAAGTCAGGTTACGCTTGCGGCATCAATCGTACCATTATCGATACGTTTTTGGTGCTCAATCCTTATCGATGCTCTAAAATTTTCTCGCTCTTTTTCTAGTCGTTCATTTCTCTTTCTGTAGATCTCATGATGCTCCAACTCATACAACTTGAGTTTTTGACGTGTGATAGTTGCAGCGTGTTCCGCATTCCTGTATAAATCCGCAATAAATCGTGCATACTGTTTAATTTCTCCGCGTGGTATAATTTCATCCCTTAACCCCAATTTATAGGTATTAATATCATTCTCTATGTATACAATAGACTCCAGTACAGAGGAGTTTATGAGACTTTCAAACACTAGGAGTTCATTTACTAGCTGACTAATATATTGTCCCTTCTTTTTGAAGAAAACATTCCAATTCGGATACCTAACAAAATCCGAATCCTGAATCTCAGTATTGTCTTGTAAATGATCACACACGCTCTGAATCTCTACTTTAAGATCATCATAGGTTTTCCTTTGTAGCGGCCTATCTTCAATGTTCAACATTCGCAGCATGCTATGTGCCTCTGATTGAATTTGGTAGACTCTATTCCATACGTAAAGAATAGTTTTAATCTTCTTCTCTTCGTTTGGCCAATGGATGTTAAAATAGTATAAAAATATTGCTGCAATCAAAGAATAGCTCAACTTCGAAATAAGATTAATAACTGGCTCGGAGCTAGGAAAATGGGATTTGACCACCCCACCCATAAACTCATAAGTCAAAACCAGAATGAGTCCTACCAAGAAAAAGACCTTTATATTCGGTCGTAGCGTAATGAAACGCCTATACCAAACATACTTCCAGAATAAGTTATGCCGATGCCAAATTTTTTCGGTATCCATCTGTAGTGTCAATTTAAGCCTGATAGAGAAAGCGGAAAATACCGTAAAAATATTTTTGAATTATAGAGCACATAAACTTCAGTTGATTATATTTTTAACCTGGGCATCTCGTCATAAGTCCGACCATTTAATATTCTACCAGACTTCTTTTTATCACGCCCTCCCCATTGCTTAAAGAAGAAAGATACATTCTGATTCATGCATTGCTGCTGGATGTCTGTCACCCAAATTGGCTTAATAGGCCTACATCGAGGTCCGCTTTCACCACCCACTATGACCCAATCGATACCTTCAAGATTTAAATGTGGTAGCGGACCGAGCAATGGTTCGATGGAAAGAAATTTAATCCTTGCTTCAACTTTTCTCAAAGAACTAATTCGGTTTACAACTCTTTCATTTTCAACCGAAACACCCATCCATATGTTGTCTGTCCAACGAAATTCGGAACTAAGCTCCAAAAGTCGCTCTGAGCGCTTGGTAAGTACCTGAAAAATATGATGCGGATTATCATTCATAACCCTGAAAACTTCTTTTATGAATGCAAGTGGCACTTCTGGGTGAAAAAGGTCGCTCATTGAATTGACAAAGACGATTTTAGACTTTTTCCAGCTATATGGGGCTTCCAGAGCATCATTATGTGTTCGCAGCGCGAAATTGTCCCTGTATTTCTCCACCCCCATCGCATGAAGCCTTCTTGACATAATCTCCGCGTAACAGAACTTACACCCTGACGATACCTTGGTGCATCCTGTTGTGGGATTCCAGGTCATTTCTGTCCATTCAATACTTGACTGTGCCATTTGTCCGATTATTATATTTAGCGACGATTTCGTTCGCAATTTTGACTGCTTCTCTATTGTTCGACACCATAAAGAAGTGGAACATAGTGGAATTCATTCTATTTCTTAACACGTAAGGCTTTGATACATATTTAAATATTTCTCCGAGCCTTTGCATATATAGGTTTGCCGATTGCTCAATAGCACTTTCCTTTTTGGTAGTTACGGTTTCGGTTCCAAACAAAGTATAAACTTCCTTTTCCACGTAAAATTGACTTAGAATGTCCCGTTTCTCCATACCTAGAAAGTTTTCAAGCTTTTGTAGCCACGCGTCTGATATCCGCCCGTCAGATTTCAGTAACCTATTCACGCCCATGCCCGTAGGAACAAGAATCCAGGCATCAACTGACAATTTTTGCAAAGCCACAAGCGTACTCCAATTGAGCTGCATTCCGCATGGGTCTATATATGCCAAGGCTTTGTACTTCCTTCCGTTCTTGCTGATTAAAAAATCCTTCATTGCATGGATTTTGTCATTACAGTCCTCATTGGCGATGTAAACGTTCTTTTGAGGAAATTTCAGCTTCGTACTAGTTTCAAGTAGCCTTTTAGCATTAGGCTCCTTTTCAACGAAATAATACATATCAAAACTCCTTGGATCGTCTATTTCTAGTATTCTTGCCGCCGCTCCGATGATAATCTTCTCATCTTGCTCATTTCCCTTTTTGATCGATCCAGATCCCGCAAACCCATCAAAATAGAGCAATTTCCAATCATATCGGTGGGCATAAATATTCATTATTGTAAGATATGCCTTTGCATACTCAACTAGTATTTCGATTTTTGACTCGGTCCAGTCACCGCCAAAGTTGTTCATGAATTTTGAGGATAAGGTTTTGGACAAATTAAGAATATTCTTTTTCAAGAAAAATATTTAATCCAATTCAAACGGAAAGCTATCTACCACAATCCCACACCGTTTGAAATCCTCACATAAATGCTTAGGCAGTCGCATTGTCGGTCCTTATACCAATTTTCTCTTGAATCTCTTTTAATTGCTTTAACACCGTTTCCATCGTCTGCGAAATATGCTGCACCTCCGACACCCTTTCCGGCACATCCTTGGAAAAGTAGCTGTGAAACTTCCAGATTTCTATCACGTCGCCTGCGCTGATCTCATATGGCTCATACGCCCGGTTCAGCGATTCCAGCAGTATCTTGTTCCCTTCTGGTAAAACCGTCAATTTCTTAAAGACAAAGTCCTGCTCGCCATCCAGGATTACGATGCACAGCGTTCCAGGCTTCAAGGCCGTCCAATCCTCGACATACCGGCAGATCACGTCCGCGCCCTCGGGCACCGGTAGCATCGAGTCGCCTGTCGTCGGAAACATCCGGAACGTTCCTGTCTGCGGAAGGCCCGGCACTGAAAACTTGGGCAGCGATGCGATGAATTCCGGGTTGGCATACCCGCTCCGGTAACCTGCCTTGGCCTTGATCGGCACATACTCGACATTCTCTTTATTGGCCTTGTCTGTCGAGATGGCCAGCACCCGAAGGTTGGTCCCTTTCATGTAGAGCTCATTCCCCGCTTCCAGCTCGCGCAGTGGCAGCTCCCCTACCCCGCGCAGATCAATTCGAAAAAGATTGTCAATCGAAAGCCCGAAAAAATCCGAGAATTTGATCAGGTCTACCGCCGATGGGTTTTCCGTCCTTCCGGCCTCTATGGCAGCGAGTTTGACACGAGTGACGCCCAGCTGCTCGGCGAAATCTTCCTGGGTAAGCTTTCTGCGCTCTCTGAGAAACCGGATGTTGCTACCAAAAAAAAGTCTTGTGCTTGTCATGGCATAATGTTATTATTGAAATCACATCAATGGTACTAATAATACCAAAGATAATAAAACATTCATACTATGGAAACTGCATTGAAAAAAAGTGAGCTAGTTGCCAGGCTCAGAAGCGATATCGCCGCTTTGCAGGGCTTCCGTGCGCCAGCGTTGGGCGTAAAACACGACGACTTTGGCCTCGGACCAGTGATGAAAGCCTTCCCGCAGGGCGTTTTCCCCCGCGTGGGGATGCACGAGTTTATAAGCCAGTCCGCCGAGCAGACCGCAGCCACATCCGGCTTTATGGCCGCCTTGGCCGGTAAGATGATGAAACAGGACGGGCTCTGCGTCTGGGTGGGCACGCGCCGCACCGTCTACCCATTTGGGTTGAGCCAGTTCGGTGTCTCACCGGACCGGGTGATCTTTGTCGATCTGAAAAAAGACAAAGATCTCTTATGGGCGATCGAGGAAGCGCTTAAATGCGACGCGCTATCAGCGGTCGTAGGCGAGATCAAAGAGCTCAACCTGACGGAGTCGCGAAGGTTACAGCTGACTGTCGAAGAAAGTAAGGTGACCGGCCTTTTACACCGCGTCTCCCCTCGCCTTTCCAATCCGGTTGCCGCGGTCTGCCGCTGGCGGATCAGCCCGCTTCCAGGCGTAACCGACGATGTGCTTCCCGGCATCGGGTTTCCACGCTGGCAAGTACAGGTCGAGAAAGTACGTAACGGAGAGCCAGGCACCTGGCCGCTCGAATTCCGTGATGGCAGATTTGAGCTGATAGACGAATCTGTTTCTTTTCACCAGTACATATCAAAGGCCGGATAAAGCTGCTTGGGAAGATGAAAAGATATGTGGCGATATGGCTTAGGCACCTTCTGGTTGACCGCGTGCTGCTCATCCGGCCCGAACTGGATGGCAACCCCTTTGTGCTTGCCACAAAAGAGCGTAACCGGATGGTGGTGAAAGCATCCAGCCGAAATGCTTTGAAATTGGGAATTGAAGTGGGCATGGTGCTCGCCGACGCGCGCGCAGTACAGCCTGAGCTGGAAGTGCTGGATTACGATCCTAGCTTACCCGAAAAGCTGCTGCACGCTCTGGCCGAATGGGCGATCCGCTACTCACCGCTGGTAGCCATTGACCTGCCCGACGGATTGATCCTGGACGCAACTGGCTGTGCGCACCTTTGGGGATCAGAAGCTGCATATTTGAAAGATATTGCAACCCGGCTCAAAGCCTCAGGCTATGATGTCCGGACCGCGATGGCCGACACGATCGGGGCGGCCTGGGCGGTTTCGCGCTACTCGCGTGCTTTCCCGATCATCCAGCCGGGAGAGCAGCTGTCAGCGCTCTTGCAGCTGCCGCCACATGCATTGCGGCTGGAAGCTGCGGTTATTGAGAAAATGCAGAAGCTGGGGCTTTACCAGATCAAAAGCTTTATCTACATGCCGCCATCGGTGCTTCGCCGCAGGTTTGGTCAGGCGACGCTCGACCAGATCGGAAAAGCACTCGGTACTGCCCATGAGGCCTTTGAGCCTGTACAGCCTTGTGAGCCTTATCAAGAGCGGCTTTCAAGCCTGGAACCGATCCAGACAGCTGCCGGCATCGAGATCGCGATCCAGAAGCTACTGGAAAAACTCTGCGAAAGGCTAGTTAAAGACGGCAACGGGGCAAGGCTGGCCGTGCTGCGCTGCTACCGGATCGACGGCGAGATCCAGCAGGTCCAGATCGGCACCAGCGGCCCCTCATGCAGCGCCTCGCATATGTTTAAGCTTTTCGAGCTGAAAATATCCAGCATCGAGCCTGCCCTGGGCATTGAGCTTTTTGTCATGGAAGCTCCGGTCACAGAGCCGCTGGCAAACGCGCAGGAAGCGCTCTGGGATTTAAGCAGCGGCAATAAGATCACGCGAATCGCAGAGCTGATCGACCGGCTCAGCGCCCGCGCGGGCACGGGTGTCATCCACCGCTATCTTCCTGCCCAGCACCACTGGCCAGAGCGGGCAATTACTGAGGCGGTCACCCTGACCGATCAGCCGGAAATAGAATGGCGGACCGACCAGCACCGGCCGGTGCAGCTGCTGGCAGAGCCGGAGCGCATCATCGTCTCTGCCCCGGTACCGGATTACCCACCTATGCTCTTCCGCTATAAAGGGGATATCCACCGCGTCAAGAAAGCAGATGGGCCTAACCGGATCGAGCAGGAATGGTGGATATCAGATGGCATGCACCGCGACTATTACGCTGTCGAAGACGAGCAGGGAGGCCGGTACTGGATCTTCCGGCTTGGGCACTACAATGAAGAGCTAACCGCCGAGTGGTTCATCCACGGCTTCTTCGCATAAAACCTCCCTATCGCCATGCAATACACCGAATTACAGGTAACCAGCAATTTTAGCTTTCTTCGAGGCGCTTCGCACCCCGAAGAGCTTGTTGACCAGGCGATCCACTACGGTTACAAGAAAATAGCCATCACCGATCGTAACACGCTGGCAGGGATCGTGCGCGCGCATTCGGCCGCACGTGGCAAAGGCTTTGAGATTATCCCAGCCGCGCGGCTGGATCTGATCGATGGGCCAAGCATTCTGGCCTACCCTACTGATAAGCCCGCTTACGCGCGGCTGTCGGCGCTGCTCTCCCTGGGCAACCGAAGGACTGAGAAAGGGAAATGCGACCTGTACCGAAGGGACGTGTATGAGCATGCCGAAGGAATGAAGTTCATTGCCGTAGCGCCCATGACGCTGAATGCATCCTTTGAATTTGAGCCGGGCTTTGAAAGGGCGCTGCGTGAATACAGAAGCGAGCTGGGCAGTGAGCTTTACCTTGCTGCTACCCGCTCCTACGTGGAAAGCGATGTCAAAAAGTTCTTCCGGCTCTCTGAAATCTCCAAACGCCTGGAAGTGCCGCTGGTGGCCACCAATGATGTGCATTACCATCACCCAGACAGGCGTCAGCTACAAGACATCGTCACCTGCGTGCGCGAGAAATGCACGATCTACAATGCCGGCTTCCGGCTTCACCAGAATGCGGAGCGCTACCTGAAAGACCAGGCAGAAATGCTTCGGATCTTTCGCGGTTATCCGGACGCGATCAGGCGTACGCAAGAGATTGCCGATGCCTGCACCTTCTCGCTTGACACCTTGCAATACGTGTACCCCGAAGAGATCACCGGTGGAGACCGCAGCCCGCAAGAAGAGCTGACTTACCTGGCCTGGAAGGGTGCCAGGGATTTTTACGGGGAGCCGGTGCCTGAGAAAGTAGCAAGCGCCATCGAGCACGAGCTTAAATTCGTGGCTGAAATGGACTATGCCGCGTACTTTCTGACGGTTTATGACATCGTTAAGTTCGCCCGTGAGCGCGGCATCTTGTGCCAGGGGCGCGGCTCAGCGGCGAACTCGACCGTCTGCTTCTGCCTTGGGATCACCAGCGTTGATCCGACCAAGTTTGACTTGCTATTTGAACGGTTTATCTCATCAGCGCGTAACGAGCCGCCGGATATCGACGTGGACTTTGAACATGAGCGCCGGGAAGAAGTGATCCAGTACATCTACCAGAAGTACGGCCGTGACCGGTCAGCGATCGTGGCCACCGTCACCCAGCTGCACCAGAAAGGCGCGGTGCGGGATGTGGCCAAAGCGATGGGAATGTCAGTCGATGCGATAGGCAAACTATCCAGCTCGATCTGGGAGTTTACCGATGAGTGGTTTGAAGGAAAACGAATTTCGGCCGAAGGATTTAACGCTAGTGACCCGCACCTGTTGAAAGTGCTCGATCTGACCAAGCAGTTTATGGGCTTTCCGCGCCAGCTCGGCCAGCATACGGGCGGGTTTGTGATCACCCAAGGCAAGATCACTGACCTATGCCCGATCATTAACGCCAGGATGGAAGACCGCACCAATATCGAATGGAACAAAGACGATATCGATACGCTGGGCTTTCTGAAAATCGATGTACTCGCCCTGGGTATGCTTACCTGTATCCGGAAAGGCTTTGACCTTTTAAAAAACCATTATGGTAAGACCTACACGCTGGCCACTGTGCCGCAGGATGATCCGAAAGTGTATGAGATGATCTCGCATGCCGATACGATCGGGGTATTCCAAATCGAAAGCCGGGCGCAGCAGTCGATGCTGCCCAGGCTCAGGCCGGAAAACTTCTATGACCTGGTAATCGAGGTCGCCATCGTCCGGCCGGGCCCGATCCAGGGGGATATGGTGCACCCGTACTTGCGCCGCCGCAATGGCGAAGAGCCGGTGGAATATCCTTCCAAGGAGCTGGAAGATATTTTAGGCCGTACGCTGGGCGTACCCCTGTTCCAGGAGCAGGCGATGAAGATCGCGATCGTTGCGGCCGGCTTCACCCCTGCCGAAGCCGACAAGCTCCGTCGCAGCATGGCGACCTTTAAGCTGAACGGTCTTGTCACCCAGTTTGAAAAAAAGCTGATTGACGGGATGACCGGTCGCGGCTATACGGAAGAGTATGCGCGCCGGATTTTCAAGCAACTGGAAGGGTTCGGTAGCTACGGGTTTCCCGAAAGCCACGCGGCCAGCTTCGCGCTCTTGGTCTATGTCTCCTGCTGGATGAAGTGCTACTATCCGGATGTTTTCACCACTGCGCTATTAAATAGCCAGCCCATGGGTTTTTACCAGCCATCCCAGCTTGTGATCGATGCCCAAAAGCATGAGGTGAAGGTCCGGCCGGTGGATGTGAACATTTCCAGCTGGGATAACACATTGGAGGAGCCAGAAGGGAAATATAGGGCTATCAGGCTTGGTTTCCGCCAGGTGAAGGGGCTCGCGGAAAAGGACGCGTTGGCTTTGATCGCCGGGCGCGCAGAACCTTACAAGGCGATCCATTTGATGCGTGATGCCGGCGTCTCCCAGGAAGCGCTGGAAAAGCTCGCTGATGCGGACGCCTTCCGATCCATGGATATGGACCGGCGTCAGGCGATGTGGGAGGCCTCTGCCCTCTCCGACCGGCCGATGGGAGCTTTTGCGGGCCACAAGTCAGCCAGCGAGTTTGAAGCGCCCGTCGAGCTTCCCAAACTTTCTCTTTCCGAACATGTCGTTCAGGATTATATGTCTACCTCGCTTTCGCTCAAAGCACATCCGGTTAGCTTTGTGCGCGAAGATCTGGCAGCGAAACGGGTGATCAAGACTGCTGATCTTGCGGGATTGCGGGACAAGCAGTTTGTCCGGGTTGCGGGCCTGGTGCTCGTGCGGCAGCGCCCAGGCACTGCCGGCGGCGTTTGCTTTATCACCATCGAAGACGAATCAGGCGTGGCCAACCTGGTCGTTTTTCAGAGCTTATTCGAAAAATACCGTAAGGAAATCTTGCGCTCCCGGCTTTTGATGGTAGAAGGAAAGCTGCAAATCGAAGGGGAAGTAATCCACGTGGTCGTCAGGCGCTGCTATGATATGTCCCCGCTGCTGCGTCAGCTCAACCAGAAAGACGAAGATCCTGATGTGATGACGCTCTCACGCGCCGATGAAAAAGATGAATATGTATCCCAGGCTGTTAACCGCAAAACCCAAATCAGAAAGAAAGCTGTGCAATTGGAAATATTCCCTTCCGGCCGTAACTTCCGATAACCAGTACTTTCCTCCATGGTAGCCGCATATAACCCTTTCGAAATCCTGAACCTGCCTATGATCCGGCGTATCACCCAGCACGGTAACCACTTTATTGTGCTGCAACGCTTCAACTGGCCGGGGATCAAGGAAGGCTTCGGGTTTATGGCTACGCCCTATAAGGATGAGAAATCGGGGATGGCGCATGCGGCGCAGCTCTCGGGCAAGGAAGGCAAGCTGCTGAGCCTCTCGGCTGATATCGAAAAGATCACGGCCTTGATCAACGACCCGAGATACAGCCTGTTCCTTTGCACTTTCCGGGAAGAGTCCTGGAACAAGAAAATGATCAAATTATATCAGCGGAATATGATATCTTACATCAAAGGCCACATGCCGGTCACTTCCAACGATGCGATCGTTATCCAGATGGATTTGAAATTCGGCAGGCTCAAAGCGACGGTCACAGCCAACGGGCCCGAGCACGAGTTTGACCTGTATGAAATGATAAAATAAGCACCCCTTTTATATGATTTCCTTACTGTTTCGCCGTCAGCTTTGTTACGACATATCCCTTCACAGCGACATTGAGCTGACCAAGGAGGTTTTTCCCAAAATCAAAGACAAGCGTATTATCCAGGACTCGCCAGTCTACGACCACATCAGCTCGTTTGCCTTTCCAGAATATCCGGTGATCACCCGCCAGGGCACCGAGCTGGTCCTTTCCGAAATGGAATGGTCGCTGGATCCTGTTTACGAGAAAAACCCGGTCGAGCGCCGGAAGCGCCGTACCAAGATGGCGGACATCCAATCTGAACGGGTGCTGGGGGATACCCGCTCCTACGCGCATCGAATCCGGCAAAACCGGTGTCTAATACCTGTAACAGGTACTTATGAGCATCGTGCGATCCAGGGATGGGCAAAGAAAGTCCCCTACTACATCTGGCCCAAAGACCGAAAGATGCAGTTTCTTCCTGGGCTGTTCCAAGTCATAGAGTCGATTGGACCAGCTGGTGAAAAAAGACAAAGCAGAAGCTTCGGTATGCTGACACGGACGGCTAATGAGCTGATGGCAAACATTCACAATGACGGAGAGTTCCGGAACCGGATGCCGCTGTTTCTGACACCTGAGCTCGAAGAGTTTTGGCTCTCAGAGCATTTCAACGATGCCGATATAAAAGCTGTGTTTGATTTCATGTTGCCATCGGAGGCGCTGGATCATCGGACCGTCTTCAGCATTAGGGGCACAAAGCCGCGACCGGACGGAAAGCCCAAATATGAGTTTTGGCGCTATGAAAATTTACCGCCGCTGGGTGATGATACGCCATTTCAGGCGCAAATAAACCTCTTTTAGGAAACTATTCTCATTCAGACACAGAACAGCAAAATACAGAATATAACACAATTTCCGAGAAACTAACATTAAAACAGCCTTCCAACGGTGACAGAACAAAAAAATCGAGTAATTGACTTAGAAGACTTACTAATTGAAAGTCCGTCATTACTATTCGGCCACTTTCATTCTATAAAATTCACGCGATGCAAGTTTAAATATGACGTAACATTATACAATATAGAAGTCATTGAAAATGTAGAATTCATAGATTGCTCGTTCCTAACCAAAGCGAAGTTAATTTTTGAGTCCGGCATATTCCATGGTGATGTTACTCTTGGAATACGGGAGCTCCAACGTCTACAAATACAGGGAGGAAATTTTAAGCGATTCATTCTAGGCTACTGGGGAAATTTCTCATCAATAAAAGAAGTAAACATTGCAAATATCAGTGAGTGCTCCGGCACCATTCATTTATCTAGGGCAATGATAGAGAGTGTCTATATTTGTGGAGAAAATCAAAATACTTTTTTAACAATACAAGACATAACCGCAAATTTATTCAACATTTCCCACCTCCATACCAACATCCCAATTCGTCTATTCAATATAAAATCCTTAAAAGTTCCAGAAAAAAATTCTGAATTTAATGTACAACATTCAACTCTTGGTGAATCCGTATTCTTTGGCGTCGACTTTGATAGTTTCACGCAATTTAATATCCGACAAAGCTTTATTGGCCAAACAAAATTCATAACATGTCACCTCAAAAAAGGCATTGGCGCTCAGGTTGGAAGGGGTCTGTCCAGGAATGCCTATGAACAACTGAAATCAGAAATTGAAGTTATAAAAAACCACGCAGATGCACTAAGAGAAAAAATACCTGATGACCCGAGCATTTCAAATATGGAAGCAAGAATTTTAGAGCTATCAATAGGACTTAAAGACCTTGAAAATAAGGAAATAAGAGATATCAAAATGTTCAGAAGGGAGAATTATAAACAAATGAAAATTAGTGCTCAAAATATTGGTGACACCGTAAATGAAAAAAGATTTCATGCAATGGAAATGTGCGAATACCTCGAGATGGAAACAAAATGTTCTGATTGGCTGATTCTATGGTTAAGCAAGTGGTCTAGTAACTTTGGGCAGAGCCTGTTCAGACCAATTGTCTTCCATGTAATTATCATTCACCTGCTTCTATTTTCTATATATTTTTGTTTTTCAAATCCAAAAGGCTATTATTTGTCATGTACCGATGGTTCATGGAAGGTCTTCTGGGAGGGTTTTTCAGTTTTCTGGTTTCTAATTCTGCCATTCAGAGACCTGTCTCTAGACAACCATGGATTACTCGATCTAGCGTTTAGAGTCAACTCAGGATTTTTCATTTATAACTTGCTTAGAGCAACTAGAAAATTCTATCAATAAATGAAGAGTAGCCATCGATCTACACCTACTCTCGCAGAATCGCTAGCACTTTTCCAAGCTCTTAGTCATTTACGTTGTCAAAAATCAGCATAATAATTATTGTTTAGATTGTGGCCTATAGGCCGAATTTTTAATTTTAATGATATGTCGAGTCGCTTCGTAACAAGCAAAGTCTTTAATTTGATAAAAATCTGGAAACATTCTAGCGTGAGTTATTCCTTTCGAATTCAAAACTTCGACAATTTCAGGTATCAGCGATTTATGAATATTATAACACATACAGAATAGCTCACCATTTTCAGTAGAGTTTTGAAAACCATACACATCATTTAACGCATTAAAGAAATCGAAAAACACTTCTCCGAGCGGCTGTGTTGCATGATTATTGTATACAAAGACTCCTTTTTGATTAATAATGTTAACATTATTAGTTGTTTGATAGATAGAGTCATCCGAGGGGATAATGACTAATGGCAGGATGTTTGATGCAATTTTGGAGTATGAAAAATCAAACTTGTTTTCAACTAACATATTACTATTGAAATGTTCTTTCCAGATTCCAACCATTGGATTTTCAGTGTTGATGCAATACAGAGAAAAATAATTTTCTATTTGCTTAGAAGATGCGGATAAAGAAACATTCTGAATTGCAAAAAATAATGCTATGAATGGATCGAACGAAAAGTCGAGAAGTGGTGATGGAATTCCGTAATGTTGCATAAAACTTAGATATGCAAGTGAATTTTCACTTGAAATTCCCATTTTAGAAAACAATTCAGCTATTGTTCCGCCATTCCAACAGCGAGCGGTATTAATCATGCTGTCAATGAATGAGTTATAGCAGTCTTGATAACCAACTTGGTCATTCATCAAAGATTGATAATACAATTCATTTTCCAACCAATAGCGTTGGGCAGAGTTATACATTTTAAACTTGGCCTCAGAGACTCCTCGATATATATAATGACCGCTTAATGCGGATTTCTCAAGGTCTTCTATGAGAAGGTGAGTATTGATCTTTAGCCCAAGATCGGCATGAGCGTAAACTTTACTCTTCTCTTCAAAAGAAACGTATTCAAGGATCTTCATTTGGAAAATGTGAATTGAGGCTTTTCGTCAAAAGCATAGTGGCGTTAAATTTAATAATTGATGCTTGCTAATCCACCACTTTCCTTACTTCTTTTCGGGAATTGTTGACCTTCGTCCAACCTTCAATTTTAAGTCCCTCATGTCGAAGATAGTTGTAAAGAGTAGTTTTGCTTCCAATTTTGAGCTGCTCACAAATTTGCTTTGTTGAATATTTTCTACTCTGGTATAGCGTGGCTGCCAAACTCGCTAGTTCTTTCGATTTTTTTGTGAGGCCTCGTGGTCTTCCACCTACTCGGCCTCTTGCTCGGGCTGCCTCCAAACCTGCTAGGGTTCGCTCCATTAATATTTCTCTTTCATTCTCCGCAAAGACGGAACTGAGCATGTACCACAAACGGCCCATCTTGGTTGACGTGTCGATACCCTCCGAGATACTACGGAAGTCAACGCCCATCTCCTTCCACTCGACCATCAGTTTGATCAGCTCATAGGTGGCCCGCCCTAGACGATCGATTCTCCAGACCACAATTACATCTCCCTTCCGCAGCTCCGAAACCATCTTGGCATACTCGGGACGATCCTTCGATGCACCTGACACCTTCTCATGAAAAATCTTCTCGCAGCCTGCCTTTCGGAGGGCATCGAATTGCAGATCTTGATTCTGTTCATTCTTTGACACCCGTACGTAGCCAAAAATCATCCTCAAAGTACATTTTAACCCATATGTTCGCAATATACTGTAATTAGATTTCATGTACCACTAAATTGAACTCTTTTAGGGCTCATTCGGTGAGAACAGCAATCTAGTCAAGCAGGGCCAGCAGAGTACAGAAAAACGACCGATTAATTTAGAGGGTATCCAATATCGACAATATCTATAATGCAGCGATTAAGCAAAGAAGGCCTTCGATTCTCTATGATATACCCAGGTAAGAAATATAAGAAGTAAAGTGTTTGATGTGAATATTAGGCTCATGTGATCATTAGTCAGTAAAAATCCACCAATTAAAGCGCCGAAAGCTGAACCAGCATCCCTAAACGTAGCATTATTGGATACCGCCTGTGTTACATCAGACATTCTTTCAGACGCTGCACCAGCTGCAAGGGATGAATTGATATTATAAAATGTAAATACAACGATCAATCCTGCGACCACCCAGCCGTTTGCTGCCAGGAGCAAACCTAGACAAATTAGTAGAATAGAGGCTGAGTAGATATTGGGAAGTCCATATCGATCAGCTGACCAACCTGCAAAAGGTGAAATTAAAAGGGAACAAATCCGTCGAAAGCTCAAAAATCCAGCAGCAGCGGCAGTAATTTCAACCGGTGACCAATTGGGTTTTGCATCCAACAGCAGGGCTCCGATCAAAACCACAAGCATACCTTCCACTGCAAATGCCCCTAAAAACGCTAACCGGTTAAAAATCGAAGGAAATGATACTTTGAAGCTGAATTTTCGAGCTGGCGACCGGTTCCTTTCTTTGAGTTTGAAGGCAAAATAAATTCCTGGCGTCGAAAGGAGCGCAATCACTAAAAATATCGACCTGGGATTAATTACTTCAAAAAGCAATGGGCCGGTCAATAGTGCCAGCAGCGGCCCGGACTCGACGATACTTTGGCTCACTCCCAGGGCCAGGCCTTTTTTGGGATAGTCCATCGCGTAGGTAATTGCCCCGACGCGAAGGACAGAATACGATATCCCCCATAAGATCCTGAGCATTAACAGCGTTATAATGCCAAAACCTGCACCGTAGCCAGCTGTGGCAAATACAGAAATAGTAGCCGAAACAATCACCGGTAGACGAAAACCCAAACGAGCAAAAACGCGCAGGATCAGCGGATTTAGCAGAATGCGTGTAAAGCGGTTGATTGACAAGATGGTTCCTATCCAAATGATTGGAACTTGAATGCTGGAAGCGTTTATCGGTAGAAATGAATACAGAAATGCATCCCCCATCAAAGCGAACGTCAGGCTGAAAGACGCATACATGGGCAATTTCATTTCTCTAATATGCTTCTGCACCCTTCTCTGATCGTTTTATTTAGCCCTGACAAACCTTAATTTAACTATATAGCTTTCAGCCGGGTGATGATAATCGGGCAAATGTACCCTCTTGCCAGTCAGCTGGCGAATTAGATCATTATTGAGCTCATCATCACTGGTAAATACTTTCACTTTTCCTATGGCGCTACCTTCACCGATAGAAAATTGTATCACAACTATTCCGCCATTTGCCCCAAGAACAGCAGGATAATCAATAAGGGAAGATAATTGATTGCCTATTTCATGCGGCTTTTCGCAAACCGAAAGAGGAGAGCAAGTTGCCACAGTGGTAAAGAAGACCGGAAACAAAATCATCAAACCTTTCATTTCGATAAAGGTTAATATGCTTTCCTTAGATTATCTGCAAATGCATTAGGAAGAAGGCTCAGCTCTACGGCCTGCGCTGCTTTTTCGACATCGTATTTAACCCTTACAAATTCAACCTGAACAGCATCCTGGATTTTGATACCGGCTGTCTGATCAATCGTGATAAGTACATAACAAGCGCGCGCATCACCATCCTTGGGTTTACCGACAGAACCCGTATTAACCAGGTGATGAAAATGGTCAATGCCATTCTCACCCGAATTAATAACCAGGTGATAAGGCTTGTGAGAGTGCCCAAAGCAAAGGATATCGGCTTCAAATTCCTTGACCAGTTCCAGCATATACTGCTCTGGTAGCTCCTGCAACAGATATTCGTTTATGCTTCGCGGGCTTCCATGGACCAGCAGCATATTGAGTTGCTGATCATTAAGCTGAAATTCTAACCTGAGATGCCTGGGAAGTGTTAACAGGTAATCCCTTTCTTTGCTTCCTACCAGCTTGTAGGCATACTCACTGTTTTCTTCCTTGCTGCATTCGCCTGCGGACGGTAGTATTTTTGAAACTTTCAGGTCATGGTTTCCTGCAATGGTCGCAATACCATATTTTCGGACCAGACCAATTACCTGATTAGGCCATACGTTGTAGCCGATCAGATCGCCCAGGCAGTAAACCGCATCAGGCTGTTGTTTTTCAAGATCTTCCAACACCGCTTCAAAAGCGGGAAGGTTCGCATGGATATCAGATAGTAGTGCTATTTTCATTTCGCCAGACGTAATGATTCCGCATATGCATCAGGAAGAATACTGTCTTCTACGGCTTTGGCTGCTTTTTGGACATCATAGTCAAAGCGTATAAACTCAACCGTAATACTTTCTCTACTTGATATGGATGTATCTGCATTAATATCAAGGATCACATAACCACCTCTTGGATCTCCATCCTTTGGCTTGCCTACCGATCCAATGTTGATTGCGTGACGGAAATGATCGGTGCCGTCGGCTTGCGTTGAATCGAGTGTCCGGTGATAAGGTTTGTGGGTATGACCAAAAAGAATCACATCTGCACTGGCCTGCTCCATGATCCGCAGCATACTTTTTTCATCGCGGTCTTCAAATAGGTATTCGTTGATCCGGCGCGGGCTGCCATGCACAAGAAGCACCGAAAGTGGTTTGTCATTTAACTGAAAGTCCAGACGAATGTGTGCCGGCAGCGTTCTTAAATAAGCCCGCTGCGCGTCCCTGACAATCTCATTTGTAAAGGCAATGGATACCTTACCGTTTTTCTTTTCATCATCCGTTTTGTAAGCGCAGCCACAGTCGTCGCTGCTTCTTCCGATCCCGAAGTCGTAATTGCCGGCAATGGTAGGGATGCTCCGCTTTCTAATCTGGTCTATAACTTCATTAGGCCAAATGTTATAACCTACCAGATCACCCAAACAATAAATAGCATCCGTATCTCTGGTTTCAACATCTTCAAAAAACGCCTCCAATGCCGGAAGGTTGGCGTGAATGTCGGAAAAAAGGGCAATTCTCATTTAATACGTAGTTAATTGGAAAATTTGTGCTGTTGTTTGAGTGCAAAATTGACCATCAGGATCAATACCGGCACTTCGATCAAAGGGCCGATCACCGCAGCGAATGCTGCCCCGGAATCAATCCCGAATACGGCGATAGCGACCGCAATCCCCAACTCAAAATTGTTACCTGCGGCAGTGAAGGCCAGGGAAGTCGATTTGGCATAATCCGCGCCTGCTCTCTTGGACAGATAGAAAGCAGAGAAAAACATGATCGCAAAATAGATCGTCAGCGGCAGCGCAATCCGCAGGACGTCAAAGGGGATACTTACAATCAGCTGCCCTTTCAAACTGAACATGACCACAATTGTAAAGAGCAAGGCAATCAAAGTAATCGGGCTGATGGCCGGAAGGAATTTCTTTTCGTACCATTCTTTGCTAAACAGCTTGGTTAATACAATTCTGGAAATGATTCCAGCAAGAAATGGTATTCCCAGATAGATGAAAACGCTTTGAGCAACCTGACCGATGGTAATATCAACTTCAAAACCTTTCAGTCCGAAAAGCGGCGGCAAAACCGTTACAAACACGTAGGCGTATACAGAATAAAACAAGACTTGAAAAATGCTGTTGAAAGCAACAAGTCCTGCCGCGTACAGGCGGTCGCCATTCGCCAGGTCATTCCAGACAATGACCATCGCAATGCAACGGGCAACGCCGATCATGATCAAGCCCGTCATGTATTCTGGCTTATCTGGTAAAAATATTACGGCCAGGCCAAACATCAGCAGCGGGCCGATTATCCAGTTTTGAAGCAGCGATAGCCCCAGGATTTTAGTATTATTAAACACTTTTGGAAGCTCCGCATAACGCACTTTGGCCAAAGGTGGGTACATCATTAGCACCAAGCCAATGGCTAGTGGAACGTTAGTTGACCCAGAATTAAACTGATTGATAAAGTCAGGTGTCCTGGGTAAAAAATAGCCGATTGACACACCGATCAGCATGGCCAGAAAGATCCACAAGGTCAGATAGCGGTCTAAAAAAGAAAGACGTGGGTTATTCATGCGGTTTGATGCTTTAAATTCCTTTTCATGACAACAGCTGATGAAGGGCAAAGGCCGCTAAACTGCCTGGTTTGCTGAATTGCTTCCGGAACCTGCTGACGGTCTACAGCTGTGAAGCCATACCGGTCGAAGTAACGATCCGCTGTGGTTGTGATCAGATAAATGGCTTGTAATTTCTGCTTGTCAGCATTGGCTAGAAGATGTTCAACCATTTGGCCGGCGATACCTTGGCCTTGATGAGCAGGACTGACAGCGACTGAGCGCAGCAAGCCAACTGACCCGAACAGTTCGAGACCGGCCACACCAACAAGTTCATCGCCCTCTTTGGCTAAAAGGAAATTAGATAGTCCTTCTGGCAGGTCTTCGGTAAGAAGGTCAGCTTTGTTAAGCAAGCTGACCAACAACTCTTTTTCTTCAGGCGTTGCGTTATCAATTTGTAGTGTCATCATGTTTCTTGTTTGATTAGCAGCATCCAGAACCAGGCTGGCAGCTGGCTCCATCCGAGGTAACCAATTCCAGTTCTTGCTTAACAGGGGCAGGCGCGCAGCATGAAGCTTCTGCGGGTGACGTACCGCAGCTTTGGTTGCGGGTGAGCGCCTTGCACTGGGTGAAATCCGGAACCAGGTTAACCGTGAATGCTTCACCATCGGTAACAAACTCACCTGGGTACATCTGGCGTGCATCGAACTTTGAATTGCCAAATTCAATCTTAACAGTTGCATTCGGGTTCAAAGGCAATGTTTTTTCCACCAGGTTCACGATTTTTAGTGCCTTATCTACCCTCATGGAACGGTCTACTTCTTTCACCGAAGGCTCCCAGAGCTGCACAATTACTTCTGTCCAGCTATTCATTTGCCCGCCGCAGTCCACAGATACAATCGGCGCTTGCTTAATTTCGGTGATGTGATAAGAGCTATCGACAAACTTGCCTTCTTCGTATTGAAATTGGAGGTGTAAATCTGGATTTTGTTCGAGTGTTTCTTTGAAATCACCCCAGGTCATCGGGCCGCGGGCGGTTGGATTCGATTGGCTCATGGTTTCTATTGGTTAAATGTATTATTACGATCAATTTTCTTAAAAAAATACCCTGTCTAGTTACAGCAGGATTCGGTAAGTGTAAAGGTATCCAGCAATGCCCCAAATGTTTCTTGTGCTTCCGACCAGACGATTGGATTAATACAATAGCAAACCCGCGGTGGATTGATTTCACCGTGAATGATACCGATTCTTTTCAGCTCTTTCAAGTGTTGGGAAACTGTGGCTTGGGCAAGTTCGAGCTCATCGACTAGGTCTCCACATACACAGGACTTTCTGGCGATTAGCAGTTGCAAAATCGCTACCCTGGCCGGGTGTGAGAACGCTTTGGCCAGATCCGCAATACGGTTTTGCTGCTCAGTAAATATTTCGGTTTTTGTAACTCCCATGCTGCAAATATAACGGGCGATTTATTAATTGCAATATTACGATATAATTTTTTTGTCTGATAAAATGAATCGTATCTTTACGATCAATCTTTAAACTTTAACTGACTTTAATAAATATGAACCTGATCAACTTGATAATTATGACCTTGATAACTACTGTTGCAATTATGCCTATTAACAATCACGATGATAAGAAAGCGCTTAATCCAGAGCTGACTTCTTACATCAACACGATTAAAGAAGACTTCTCAAAAATACCCCAGGACCGTGTGGAAGAGCTTGACAAGATTGCTGCATTTATCCAAAAGCAAGTTAAAGCTGGGCAGCCTGTGCAGCTCACATACATCTGTACCCACAATTCCAGACGCAGTCACTTCGGGCAAATCTGGGGAGCAACTGCTGCTGCATACTATAATATACCCAAGGTAAAAACATACTCTGGCGGCACAGAGGCCAGTGCGTTCAATGAAAGAGCGGTCGCTGCCTGCGAGAGGGCCGGCTTTGACATCACAAAAACCTCAGAAGGCAAAAATCCGGTCTATGCTGTGAGCTACGGGACGGGAGCTGAACCTTTGAAAGCATTCTCAAAGAAGTATGATGACGCCAGCAACCCCCAAAGCAATTTCTGTGCAGTCATGACCTGTTCCCAGGCTGATGAAGCTTGCCCGGTTGTGAAAGGTGCTGCTGCACGGGTTGCAGTCCCTTATGATGACCCGAAAGCCTTTGATGGTACCGCGCAGGAAACAGCGAAATATGACGAGCGTTGCAAGCAGATTGCAACAGAGACATTGTATGTTTTTTCAAAAGTAAAAATTCAATAGGCAATTAACCGCTGGTTCAGAGAAGGTAATATATAGCCAATGAACCGCAAATCAGTTATCAGCACATTCTAAAATACTGAATTGGCGCTTTGCCTTCACATTTTAACCTTTTCTAAAATGTTACCAAAAGAACTTACAACCGACCTTACTAAACGGCTTTCTGTCATAAAAGGGCAGATTGAAGGCATAATTAAAATGCTGGAAGGTGATAAAGATCCTGACCAAATTTCGAACCAGTTTAAAGCTGCCGACCAAGGCCTTCAAAAAGCGCATTACTTGCTGTTAGACGAAGTTTTTAGAAAAAGCCTGGCTTTAAAGCTGGTCCAGGTTATGAACGCGTGTCCCGGAAATTGTCAGGATGCTGAAAAAATAGAATACATCAGAGAACAATTTCCTAAACTTGAACTGGACCAGCTAACATCCAACATCAAAGAAATCAATGCCATTGACAAGCGCTTGGAAGCACATAATAAAAAATAAATTAAAAAAGATTTGGCGAGCACCCCCACTGCTAAGTGACCTTTGTTTTGAATAAAAACTATAAGGTCATGCAAAACCAAAACAAAAGAAAAATAGAAGTATTTACTGCCGGGTGCAGCGTTTGTGAGCCAATGGTTGAAATGGTAAAATCCATGGCTTGCAGCTCGTGCGAAGTTATTATTTATAACCTATCACAGCCTTGTGATATGAAAGAGTGCCTTGAAAAGCTGCAAGAATACGGTATTAAGGCATTACCTGCCATTGCTGTAAACGGGAGCTTGCTTTCTTGTTGCCAAAATAAAGAGATTTCTATGGAAGCACTTAAAAACGCTGGAATTGGCCAGGCAGCTTAATGCCTGAGTGATTTCAGATAAAGTTAACCTCAATAATCTCAATTAATATGGCAACAGAAAGTGTTCAAATGAAAGTCTCTGGGCTGATGTGTTCCTTTTGCACGATGAGTGTAGAGACAGCCCTTAAACGGTATCCCGGTGTCAAAAGTGTTCTTGTCAACCTGGTTCATGGTATTGTATTAATTGAAGCAGATACGAGCCAGATTAAACGAGAGGAACTGACAAGGGCTGTGGAAAAGCTGGGATATAGTGTATCGGCAACCGAAGTTCAACAGTATAAATCCGATGAAGATTTATTCAACCTCATTAAACAACGTGGTACGATCGGAATGGCGGTTTCAATCATCGATCTACTTGTTGACCCGGTAAACCTTTTTGGGTTGCCCGCTCAAACTCGATCCTGGTTTAGTCTGGCCGTCGCTTCTTTTGTCTTGTTATGGGTAGGATATCCGATTTTACGCAAGACCATCATGGCAATAAGTCAACGGGTGATCAATGCTAATGTTCTACTTTCAGCAGGTGCCTGGGGAGCGTTTCTTGTAGGCATCTTTTCTCTTTTTAATCCAGGCCTTCCAAACTTTTTACCCGTGGCTACCTGGCTAATGTCCTTGCATTTGTTTTTTGGCTATTTCAAACTGGATACCCGCAAAAAAGCTTCCGATGCCGTTCGTAAGCTGATTAACCTCCAACCCGCTAAAACAAGGGTTCACAGAGGTCAGCAGTTAAGCGAAGTACTAACGCAGGATGTCTTGGTAGGCGAAGTGGTTGAAATCCGTCCCGGTGAACGAATCGCCTTAGATGGGGTAGTTATCCAGGGTTGCGCAAGCGTGGATGAAGCCAGTTTTACAGGAGAAAGTACTCCTGTTTATAAGGAAGTAGGGTCTTCCGTAATTGGAGGGACTTTAAATCTCGATGGTGCACTGCAAATAAAGGTTTCAAAAATAGGCAGTGATAGCTTTTTAAGTCAAATAGTTAGTTTAATGAGCCGCATCGCGGAAAAAAAGCCTCCTATTGAGCTGCTGGCGGATAAACTGATGAATTATTATGGCCCGGTGGTATTTATTGTAGCGGCCATTGCTTTTCTAGCCTGGGGTTTGGTTACGGGCAATTATGTACAGGCAACTTTGGTGATGCTCACAACAATCATCATGGGTTATCCGTGTGCCTTAGGCATCACGACGCCTATGCTGGCTGCTATTGCAGGAGGCAAAGGAATTTCAATCGGTCTTTTAGTAAAAGCCAGTGAGGTTTTTTATGGATTATCCAAGGTTGATACCATTGTCTTCGATAAAACCGGGACCCTCACTTATGGTAAACCCACAGTTACCGATGTAAATGCAGCAAACGGGAATGACAGTGATTTGTTATCTATTGCCCATGCGCTGGAAAGCAAATCTGAACACCCGATTGGACAAGCTATTACCTTTTACGCTAAGAAAGAAAACGCGCCGGCTGTACAAATCTCTAATTTCAAAGCCACCGCTGGGAAGGGGGTTACTGCCAGTATGAATGCAAGCCAATTGCTGGCAGGAAAGCCTTCTTTTATTCAGGAGAATGGAATTGATATCACAGATTTCAAGGATCAGATAAATACCTATGGCCAGCAAGGCAAGACAGCAGTTCTTATTTGCAAGGATGCAACTGTGCTGGGCATCATAGCTCTCCAGGATACTGCCCGGATATCTGCAGATCAGGTGATCTCCAAAATCAAACAAAGAGGTATTAGAACAGTAATGCTGACCGGAGATTCAAAACAGGTAGCCGATCCTATTGCAAAAGCACTTGGAGTGGATGAAGTATATGCTGAATTGTTGCCTTCTGAAAAAGCCGAAGCAATTGAAACGCTTCAAAGGAAAGGTTCCGTAGTTGCTATGGTGGGGGACGGAATCAATGATGCACCCGCACTGGCACAATCCGATGTAGGCATTGCAATTGGCGCTGGGACCGATGTTGCCATAGAAGCAGCTGGGGTAATATTAATAGGAGACAAATTAATTGATGTATTGAACGCAGTCATTCTAGGTAAGTCAAGCTACAAAACCATGACAGGCAATGTTATTGTTGCCGTGTTATTCAATATTGTAGGGATGATACTTGCTACGATAGGATTAATTACACCGATGCTGGCCATTGCGGTAATGATTGTCAGCATTTTTGCTATCCTGGTCAATACGCTCCGGATTAGAACGCTGAGATTAGAAAGTGTTTCCGCTCCGACACAGTCTGCATTGACAGAAACCGGATTCAAAGTTCCAAATATGGTTTGTGAAGGTTGTGCAGAAAAGATCACAACGACCCTGTCCGCTTTGCCAGGAGTAAAAGAGGTAAAGCCTAAGGTAATCCAGAAACAAGTACAGGTAAACTTCTATCCGGAATTGACCAGCAGGGATGAAATAAGAGTTGCCCTTGAGAAAGAAGGGTTTAACGCAGTTCAATTATAAATCCATAAACATTTAAGTTATGTTAACAGTAAAACCGCTTTTCGCAAAAGTATATATGTCTTGCATCTTGGTTGTTGCACTTTCAATTACTTCATGCGCTCAGCAGCAGAAGAAAGAAGAAAGCAAAGAAATCCAACAACAATCGAAAACAACAGCAATGAAAAAGGTAAGCATGCCCGTTAGTGGCATGGTATGTAGCGCATGCCAGTCCAATGTAAAAAATACAATGAAATCGCTAGATGGGATCTCAGAGGTGGAAGTGAGCCTTGAAAAAAAATATGCTTATTTCCTTTATGATCCCGCGAAGATTAAACCCGAACAAATACAGAAAGCGGTAAATGACAAAGGTTATACAGCGGGAAAAATTCAGAAGATAAGCCAATGAGACTTGAGCAATTTATCGAAGAGTTTAGCAACGCTTTGGCCGGAGGATCTTTTCTGGGCTTATTAATATCGGCACTTGCAGGGATCATCTCAACAGGCGTGTGCCCCTGTACACTACCTGTTGGGCTAGGGATTGCAGGTCTTGTAAGTAGTAATTCAGACCAAAGCTCAAATAGGGGGTATCAGATTGCGTTCGCATTCTTTTGTGGAATTGTTGTTTGCCTTGCTACCCTGGGAGCATTGGCTGGAAAGCTAGGGGTTTTTCTTACTGAATCCTTTGGTAAATACTGGGCTTTGTCAATGGCATTAATCTCTGCCGTTGCTGCCATAGCTGCTTTTTTGGGCCCCAGGTTAAATGTAAACCGGTTGGCGGCATTACGCAGACCAGGTATCGGTGGTTCCTTTACTTATGGCTTGATATTTAGTTTGGGGACTTCGGCAGCGCCACTTTTGTTGCTACTTTCCGTCGCCGCAGGTAATGCTGATGCGTTTTATGGATTTTTACTTGCTTTATCCTTTGGCATTGGAAGGGGATTGCCATTCCTTATTGTCAGCACTTTTGCAGGGGCTGTTAGCAAATTTGCGCAGCTTACCTGGCTTAGAAGAAGTATCCAGACCCTAAGCGCATTAGCTCTGCTATTTGTAAGTTATTATTACACAATGGTTTTTATAAATCTATCCTAAATTTCCACTTCGATAATAACGCTTGACTCCCTCCCCCACCTAATTTTTGTGTTTCGCTCCTAAAACAAATAGAAGCCCTGTCAAAAACAGGTCAAACGGTCAATAATTTCAAAATAACTTAAAGGTAGGTTAACCAACATATATTGAACTAGAAGTCGGGCATATAACCATTGAAAGCACAAAAAATGAGAAATGGCGGGCGTTTGTTACCTTAAAGAAATGCGACCGAATATTTAGACGGCACAAAGCTGTTACAATACTGTGCGACTAACCTGAAATCATACTAACTCCGTTGCTGATTTGGCTCCCAAGCTAAGTAACCATTCAACCAGCTCTGTTGCCCCTTCTCGCTGTGCAGCGTCCAAGGGCGACAAATTTTCCCAATCTGGTAGCCAATTTATGTTTGCTCCGTGTGCATTTAAGAAAGCTGCTACTATTTTTTGCCCGCCATGACAGGAGCCCCAAAAAGCCCGATCAATCTCTTGGGCTTCTGGTGTTAAATCTTCTGTGAAATAATTTTTCAGCCTATCCATCAGGCCAAGAGTAGCAACATCCGTTAGATTAGTGCTAGCGCCAAGCTCCACAAGCCGGTGTGCGGCTTTCCATTGACCAAAAGCCCTTGCGTCGGTGAGTGGGGTACCCCCGGCAATGACCGCGCCTTCGGCTTCTATATTTGCGCCCAAATCAATCAAAGCATCAAGCGCTTCAATATCATCGCTACTAGCAGCCCAATGTAGTGGCGTTTCAATATGCGGCCCACAGAACTGAGCATTTACATCTGCGCCAGCTTCAATAAGTGTTTTGATTGTTTGTGCTACATTAGGAAAGTGACCCGGCCAGTCCGTTGCAACGTGCAGCAAGGTTCGAGACATACCGCACAGGTCATTATCGCCAAGCCTTGCCTGGGACAGTTCAGGATTTTCGGCTAATAAACGGGTTAGTTCGAGAGTATGACCTTTCTGAATAGCGTTAACTACTGCAATAGCAAGGGGGTCTCGTGTGTCGATATGGTTCATTGCAAAGGCTTAACTACAACAGCTTTTTTGCTCTTGAATAGGGGGGCATTTCACAGATCCATAAGAACAAAATACACAGCAGTCCCCAGCAAGAGGCCTTAAAAGGACTTGACAAGAAATGCACTCATAAAAAAATGTACAAGCATCAGTCGGCATAGTTTCTGCCTGCTTATGCCCGCATTTTGGGCAGGTGATGACGGATTCAGTTAGCACTGTCATTGTTTACAATGTTTTTGTGCTGGTAACTTTATACCCAGTCGCATCGACTGCTTTCTTGATATCGGCAATCGAGGTTTTCTTGCTATCAAATTTTATGGTTGCCGATCCTTTTTGGTAAGATACGTCAACTGCGGAAACTCCCTTTAACTTATTAACTTCCTTTTTGATATGATGTTCACAGCTTTCACAGGACATCCCCTTGATAGTCACATAGGCGACTTTTTGTGATGCCGTCTGAGCAGATTGTACAACTTCTTGTTTCTTCTCGCCGTACAATAATTTTGAGTAAGACGGAAAAGTCAATAGTAGCAATGCAACTGCCGTAACCATACTTAAAAACCCCTTTGTCTGCCAAAAAGATGGCTTCTTTGTCTCACATGCGCAGTCTATCATTTTTTTTGTTTTTAATTGTTCATACCATGCCCAGCCTAATGCTCCCAAAGTGAGAGCAATACTATATGGACGGAAAGATTCAAACCAAACTAACCCACCTGCTGATCCTGAAGTGCCGATTACCACCGCCAACAGCGGAACAGTACAACATAGCGAAGAAACAAAGGCAGTAAATAGCCCAATAAATCCCGTAGTTTTCATAGTTGTATCTTTATCAGCCATTTAAGCTACCAACGCGTGCGCATTTTGTAAAGTTGTGAGATGACCTAAGAGCAAGTGCAAAATATCTGTGGAATCCTCACGTAGCGAGTAAAACACGGTTTGACCAACTTTTTTGGCCTGGATTAATTGGGCATCTTTAAGTTTCCGTAGATGTTGAGAAACTGCCGGAATACTCATGCTTAGAATATCAGATAAGTCACAAACGCATAAATTATTTTCTTCCCGCAACAGATAAATGATTTTTAAACGGTTCTCATTTCCTGCTAAATCCAGAATCTGAGCCATACGCCCAAAAAAGGGCTGAAATTCATTTATTTTTTCTGTGTAGTGCTTAATCTTTTCTTGGTCCTCAAATACCCGAATACAACTTTGTTGATCACTCATCTTAATTAAATTATGGCATAAAGATACAGAGTTTTTAAGTTATTAAGCAAATACTTAAATACAAAAATTATATTTAACTTGATAAAGTTATTGAGCATTACATGTCGCAAGAAAAGAGCTAAGAAAACAATGCGTGTTCTATTTGTAAATTCGGTAACAATCACAAGATCATGAGCAAATTGCAAAAAAATATCCCCGTTACATACTGTTAACAAAGTATATAACGGGGAGCCATTTAAAGGAACAGGTTTTTATCTGGTATCAGATTTTTTTGCCTTGTGTTTTTTCATTTCCATATCCATCTTACCCATTTTACCGTCCATATAGACCCCTTCTCCCTCTTTAAGACGCTTGTTAGTGCCGTCTTTCATCATTACCGTGCCATCTTTCATTACCATCGTCCCGTTTTTCAACGTGATATCTTCGGTCATAGCTGTCATCTTACCATCTTTCATGACCATCATCTTTCCATCATGCATCATCACACAATCTTTCATAGATGCATGCATTTTGTCCATTTTCTTTTCTTTATCCTGTGCATACACACTAAGGGAAAAAAGGATTGCAACCATTAAAGCCAGCAACTTTTTCATTGTTTTCGGTGGTTAAAGTTGAATAATGATAATTCCGATCAATAAGTGTGCCATTGTTCCTTATTGCAAGAAAAGTTTAAAATACAATGGGTTTCACCAATATTTGCCCATCACGTTCAAAAACACAAAGAGCCGTTTTGTTATCAGCCATCATGGCAAGCTTGGGATATTGGCCGTTCCCTAAGGAAACAGTTTTCTGCCCGTTAGGGCTGCGAAATTGAATCACTCCATCCTGTTGCCAGGCAATTGCAGGCCCCTTGCCAGTTTGCAAAATTACAGGGGTACGGCCAGCTCCCAGTCTTATTTCCGGCTTTCCAGGCTCGGCAACATAGACTTCCAGTTGGCGCCGCCAGACTGTGGTAATTTTTCCGTTTTCATCGGCTGCCAAATCACCGCCATCCATAGGGCAGCCATCAATCATAAAATCCCCTTTTCCAAGTTTTTGAGCTTGGCCAAAATGTTTGCCATTGTCCTTGGAGCTGATCAGGTACATGTTGCGAGCCCCATCAAGCTTGTTTCGAAACATAACATGCATACTGCCGCTTTGATCAAAAGAAACAGAAGGCTTACAACAGTCACAGATACCTTTTTGCTCGCCTTTATATATCAATTGATTTTTCTCCCAAGTCAATCCGCCATCTTTTGAAAGTGACCCATATAGATTATTGTTTCCCAGGCGGGTGTCAAGCCAAACAGTATATACATCGTTGCCTTTCCCGTCACCAAGGCCGGACAGTGCTTCTTTGGCAGTCGAATCTGTATCATTGACCTTCACAGGGGCAGACCATTGATTGTGTGCATTCGTAAGCCGCATCGAAAACAAATCGCCATGATGGTCACCTACTGTGACAACTGTATACGCTGCTGTTGTTACAATTTGCGGCCCGCGGCCCATACCAAGGCCCATTTTTGAAAAGTTGCCTAAGAGGTAAGGCTTGGAAAAGGATCTCCCCCATCATTTGAGGATACAAAATACAAGTCCCTCTGATCGCCATTTTTAACCCCATATACAATCCGGACTACTCCTTTCTGATCAATAGCGATTTCAGGTTGGCTGCCCGTTCCCAGCTTATATTCAGAATTCTCGTGGCCTGGCTTGGGCAGACCTGCCTGAGAAAGCAAAAAGACAGGAAGGGCAATCAAAAGTCCAAGCTTTGCTAAAAAAATATTTATCATAGATAAAAATGTAAAATGGCCCCGTTTCTTAGGATGAATTGCCTTAATTCCACTAACTTAGTATTGTTTTTTGGATTTAGATGGCCAATGTTCCACAATCCAAAAATTATGTAAGCGTGATCCATAATTGTATAATAACTACAACTATTGTTTTATGATCTTTGCATTTTAGCTCATAATGAGAAAGCTTTCTGTACTTTTCCTGACCTTTCTATACCTAGGTACTGCAACCGGTGTTACATTACATCTGCATTACTGTATGGGAGAGGTGGTCAATTGGGAGGTTACAGAGGCAAGCAGCGAACGTTGTGATAATTGTGGGATGGATAAAAGCCAGTCCACAAAAAATGGTTGCTGTAAAGACGAGTTTAAAAAGGTAAAGACGGACGATTCCCGAAAGCTGACGGAAGACACTTTCAGTAACCCATTGCTATCAGTGGCAGTGTTAAATGACGGGGTAACGTATGATTTTCTAGCAGCCTCTTACCCGAATATTTTAGAGACGAGCAATCAAAGTAATGCTCCTCCCCGAAGTAAACCAGTTCCGGTTTATATCCTGCACTGCAGTTACCTGATTTAAAATTTTACATCCTTTCCTCGCCAGCAATGTACTTGCCTGGCTCTTTGTGCTACATTCCTGTCAGCACTGATCAATCTTTCTTTCAACTTTTTAACACACAAAATTATGCTACGCATTAGCTATGGCGCATTTCTGCTGCTTGCCATTACTTCGTTTTCTGCCTGTCGTAAACATGTCATGGACGATATGCCTATGGAAAAAAATATCGATTACCCCGCTGCTTATGTAGTCAACGGTGAGGACGCAACAGTGTCAGTAGTACGACTCTCTGACAATACGGTTTCGGAAACAATCGAACTGATGGGCACATCGACAAGCATGGTCATGTGGCCACATCACATCTATCACTTGCAAAGTTTGGGCGAGCACCGGTTAACCGTCGCTGTCCCAGGTATGGATTTGAGTGAAGGCCATGCGGGAGGGATGGCTGGAATGAAAGGAAAAGTCCTTGTCCTGGACGCGATAAAGGGGACTGTCATCAAGGACTTGGAAGTTCCGGCTATGAACCATAATGCAGTCTTCTCTCCCGACGGAAAAGAAATCTGGACTTCCCAGATGGAAATGGACGGCAAAGTATTGGTTTATGACGCATCCACTTACCAATTAAAAAACACGATCGCTGTCGGGATGGAGCCTGCCGAAGTAACATTTTCAGCCGATGGATCGAAGGTCTATGTAGCAAACGGCGGAGATGATAATGTTTCTGTCATCAATCCGGCAACCAAAGCCGTCATCAAAACCATTGCTGTTGGTGACAATCCGGTTGCTGCCTGGGTGGGATCGGACGGAAAAATGTATGTGGACAACGAAGATGGCAAGTCGGTTAGCGTTATTGATGTCGCTTCTGATAAAGTTGTGCAGACCATCCTGCTCGGATTTATGCCCGGCAGCGTTGCACATAACCCCAGTAAAAAAGAGTTGTGGGTGACCGATCCGGAAGACGGCAAAGTTCACTATTGGACCTGGGATGCGGCAATGCAGGACTGGATGCATGGAGGCGTCTTTCAGGCGGCAGCAGGTGCACACGCGGTCGGCTTTACAACAGATGGCACCACCGCTTATGTGACCAATCAGATGGCGCAAAGCGTATCGGTCATTAGTGTGTCAAATCATTCGAAAATCAAAGATATTCCTGTCGGCAAGAAGCCAAACGGCATCGTGCTGAAGCAATAATTTAAACCAATTTATTCACCCAATATCTACCAGAATCATGAAAACCACCCGCATTAAAAACCTACTGTTATTGATTGTATTGATGATCCCTACAATCCTGTTTGCCCAGACTAACTATAAACAGCCCATGAACATTGCCAAGGACGGCAAGGTAACCGACGCGGCAGGTGTTGTTGTCGGCTCAGTATCCAAAGACAAAATTATAAGTGACCACCACGGCCATAAAATTGGATTCGTCGACGGTGAAGGCAATTTAGTTGACGCCAAAACCAACAAGAAGATGGGCAGGGTGGCCAAAGACGGCAAAACCTATTACAATGCCAATGGCGAAGTATATTTAACAGTAAAGGACAACGGAGAGACCTGTGATATTTTTGACAGCTCAGGCAAAAAGATCGGAAACGTCCATTCCAGTCTAAAGGGGGTTGCTTGCTCGCTTCATTGTTTCGAAAATGGATTGGATCAAGCCACTCATCAGAAGCCCGCTGTTGCCGACGTATATGCATGTCCGATGCATCCTGAGATTACAGGAAAAAAGGGAGATAGCTGCTCAAAATGTCATATGAAGCTGGTCAAAAAATAGGGTCAAATACATTCACTTTAACAGATTATCCCAATGAAATTATTGAGCAACATATTCCTTTTATTGACATGCATGTTACTGCTGACAGGTGCAACCCTATTTGCACATAATGGGAAAAAGCACGGTAAAGCTAAAATCGACTCGGTCCAGGTAGTTTCGCCTGCTAGCCAGCACCAGCATGGCGGGCATGATAGTACAGCCATGCAAGCGGCTATGAGCCCGGATGGTGATCACGAGCACGGTCTTGGTGAGTTTCCCACACTACATCCCTTGGTTGTGCACTTTCCAATTGTCCTATTGATCATTGCAGCGCTTCTTCAGTGGGTTGGATTGTTTGTATACAAAAAAGAAATAACCATTGTTGCGTGGGTACTCCTACTACTGGGTTTTGTCGGTGCTTACGCGTCATCCACTTGGTTCCACGCGCATACCTCGGAATTGGCACCGGCGATCCAAGCTGTACTTGAAGAGCATGAAAAGTATGCATCTTATACACAATGGCTATCAGGGATAGCATTACTGGTACAATCGGTTAATTTGTTTTTCCTGAAAAGAAATGTTTGGGTTAACGCTTCCGTGGCTATCGTCATGAGTGCGGCCGCATTCTTTGTGGCTTATACGGGGCATCATGGCGCAGAACTGGTCCACAAGCATGGCGTCGGGGCAAAAGGTTATTTACTGGAACAACATCATCATTAATAAATACCGGGACCTGTTGAAGGTTGGTTACAGAATTAAGTATGGTACATCGTATTATAGAATGGTCATTGCAAAACCGGTTCATTGTACTGGTCTTATCGGCGGCATTGCTCGTATGGGGCATATTTGCCGTTAAGAAAAATCCCATTGATGCCATTCCGGATTTATCGGAGAACCAGGTCATTGTTTTTACCGAGTGGATGGGCCGGGGTCCCCAGTTAATTGAAGACCAGATTACCTACCCTCTGGTTACCAACCTTCAGGGGCTTCCCAAGATCAAATATGTACGAGGGACATCCATGTTCGGGATGAGCTTCATTTATGTCATCTTCAATGATGATGTTGACGTATATTGGGGACGTGAGAGGGTTCTGGAACGATTAAGTACAGTATCCCGATCGCTGCCAACCGGGGTCAGCCCACAGCTCGGCCCTGATGGAACTGGGGTCGGACATATACTTTGGTATACACTGGACGCACCTGAAATGGATCTGGGGGAACAAAGGGCTTTGCAGGACTGGTATATCAAGTTCGCTTTGCAGAATGTGGAAGGGGTTAGTGAAATTGCTTCCTTTGGTGGTTTCCAAAAGCAATATCAAATTACCATAGATCCTAATAAGCTGCTTTATTACCGCTTGTCTGTGCCAGAGGTTATGAGCGCAATCCGCTTAAATAACAATGAATCCGGAGGAAGGAAATTCGAATTAAGTGATATTGGCTACATTATCAAGACGTCAGGCTATCTTCAATCCATCGAGGAAATTGAAAATATACCAGTCAAAAACCAGGCCAGTATCCCCATCAAGGTTTCAGATATAGCTTCCGTGCAAATGACAGGTGAAACCCGGCTGGGTATTTTTGATCAGGACGGGAAAGGCGAGCGGGTTGGAGGGATTGTAGTCATGCGATACGGAGAGAATGCTGCTGCTGTTATTGAAAAGGTAAAGGCAAAAATGAGCGAAGCTGCCAAGGGCTTTCCCAAGGGCGTTAAATTCGATATAGTCTATGACCGCGGCGAGTTGATCCAGGAATCTGTTGACTCAATCAAGCATACCTTAATTGAAGAAATGATCGTAGTCTCACTGGTGGTGATCATCTTTCTTTTTCACTGGCGAAGTGCGCTAAGTATTATCATCCAGATTCCCATTACCCTTGCCGCCAGCTTCATTTTACTGAATGCCTTTGGGATCTCATCCAACATCATGTCCCTAACCGGTATCGCCCTTGCTATCGGCGTAATTGTTGACAACGGCATTATTATGAGTGAAAATGCCTACAAGCATCTTTCTGAGCGGTATGAGCAGTGGCAGGATCAGCAGAAAACGACATTATTATGAAATGGTTTAAGAAAAGAAAAAATAAACAGCCCCAGTGGATCTCTGAACAGGAACGCCTGGCCGTCATTGAAAAATCAAGCAAACAGGTATCCCGGGGGGTGTTCTTTGCAACAGTCATCATTATTACATCTTTTCTTCCCGTGTTCATGCTCACGGGACAGGAAGGCAAGCTGTTTCACCCTTTGGCTTATACAAAAACGTTCATTTTGATCGTGGACGCGCTGCTTGTCATTACACTGGCACCAGTACTAATATCTTTTATCATGAAAGGCAAGTTCCGGCCCGACCACGCCAATCCTGTCAACAGGGTCCTTGAACGTGTTTATGAGCCGGTTATAAGAGGGGTCTTAAAATGGCGCAAGACGACACTGTCCATCAACATCATTGCGCTTTTAATTACCATTCCGCTGTTAGCCAGCCTTGGTTCGGAATTCATGCCGCCGCTGGATGAACAAAGCATTCTATTTATGCCCGTGACGCTGCCCGACATATCGAATTCGGAAGCTAAACGAATTCTGCAGGTACAGGACAAAATTATTAAATCAGTTCCTGAGGTTGATAAGGTGCTGGGAAAAGCCGGGAGGGCAAGTACTGCTACGGATAACTCCCCGATTAGTATGATTGAGACGATTATCAAATTGAAACCTAAGTCCGAGTGGCGGACTGGAATCACTAAGAAAGATATTATCACCGAGCTCGACGCCAAACTTCAGATACCAGGTGTGATCAATGGTTGGACCCAGCCGATCGTCAACAGGATCAACATGCTTTCGACCGGGATCCGCACGGATGTTGGCATTAAGGTGTATGGACAAAATTTGGATACCATCGCCAATGTATCTGAAAGGGTCAAGCGAACGCTCGAAGGCACGGCAGGTATAAGTGATCTTTATGTAGAACCCGTGACAGGGGGAAAGTATTTGTCCATCAACCCAAGAAGGGAAGATTTAAGCCGTTATGGGCTCAATGTCGATGATGTAAACCAAGCAGTAGAATTTGCACTGGGAGGTGCGCCGATAGGAAATACCATCGAAGGCAGAAAACGGTTTTCAATCAGCGTCAGGCTCGCGCAAAATTACCGAAACAGCGTGGAAACCATCAAGAGATTACCGTTAATGTCTGCATCAATGGGTGAAGTGCCCTTATCAGCAGTAGCTGACGTTGTCTTTGAGAATGGTCCACCGATGATTGCCTCCGAGAATGCCATGCTACGTGGCGCGGTATTGTTCAATGTTCGCGGCCGTGACCTAGGTGGAACCGTCCAGGAAGCCATCGAAAAGATCAGTAAATCAAATGGTGTACTTCCGCCGGGTTATTACCTGGAATGGAGCGGGCAATACGAAAATCTGATCCGCGGGCAACAGACGCTTCTGTGGATTGCCCCGGTCGTGCTGCTGATTATTTTCTTTTCACTGTATTTCGCTTTTCATTCACTTCGGGAGGCGTTTTTAAGCCTAATCACAGTACCCTTTGCTTTAATCGGTGGGGCGTATATGATCTATTTCTGGGGTGTTAACCTCTCGGTCGCAGTAGCTGTGGGCTTCATTGCCTTGTTTGGTATTGCCGTAGAAACCGGTATCGTAATGGTCATCTATTTGAATGATGCCATGCAGCAGCTGGTCACTAAAAAGGGGAATTCTGCTCAGTCAATAACCGGAGATGACCTGCGCGAATACGTAATCCATGGGGCGGTAAAACGTCTGCGCCCCAAGCTGATGACTGTGTGCGTCTCGCTATTTGGATTGGTGCCGGTCCTTTGGGCCAACGGGGTAGGAACGGATGTGATGCAGCCTATTGTACTGCCGATGATCGGCGGTGTACTTACATCATCAACGCACATTCTGCTGGTCACACCACTGATTTTTTTAATGACAAAAGAGTATGAGCTACGAAAATACGGAAAACTGCAAATCCATGATACAAAACACTAGTTATGTAAAATGGCTCATCCTGTTTCTGCTGCCCCTGGCAAGCTGGGCGCAGAAGCCGGTGTTTACGCTAGATACTATTTTACAACGAATTGATAACAACAACTTGCTGCTGCAGTCCTACGGGCTTAAAGCAGACAGTTATAAACATAGTGGTGATGCAGCCACAGCATGGATGCCGCCTATGGTTGGCCTGGGAACTTTCATGACCCCTTATCCCAATCAAATGATTATGGAATCCCGGGATAAGGGCAACCTGATGCTGCAAATCGAACAGGATATTCCAAATCCTGCAAAACTGAATGCGAAAAGAAGGTATATCGCCTCACAAGGAAATATTGAAAGGGTTAACCGTGATATAACCCTGAATACGTATAAGGCACAGGCAAAAAGACTTTATGTCAACTGGCTCATAGCCAGGCAGCGTGTGGTGATACTTGAAGAGAATGAAAAAATTATGGTCATGATGAAGGAAATCGAGAAGGTCCGCTACCCTTACAATCAGTCACAACTGGGCGGGGTTTACCGGGCTGAATCGAAAATCCTGGAAAACAAGAATATGGTCCGTATGCAGGAAGGCACTATTGGGAAGGCAAAAGGATGGCTCAATAGCCTGATGAATGTTGCGGGCAACCAGGATTTTGAAATTGATACTACATACAGGCCTTCTTTTCAGTCAGCCATGCATTACGATACTGCTGCGCTGGCCGATGCCAGAATGGATGTTGCTAAAATGAATGAAAGTATCCGGTCTATGCAGCTTAATATCGAAAGTATGAAGCAGCAGAAAAAACCGGATTTCAAAATCCGGTTTGACCACATGTACCCATTGGACGCAATGATGCCAAATGCTTATAGCGTAATGGGCATGCTCAGTATCCCGATCGCTCCCTGGTCCTCGAAAATGTATAAGTCGGATATTAAGGCTATGCAGTTCAATATTCAGGGGATGCAAAAGGAGCGTTCTGCCATGCTCGTAGAAACCCAGGGCATGCTTTATGGTATGCAGTCGGAGATCGAGTCCATGCAGACAAGGGTTGGCACCATGCAGGATAAAATACTTCCGGCACTTCAAAAAGCAATGGACGCCTACTTTGCCAATTATCAGGAAAACAAAGCGCAGCTACCTGTTGTAATAGATGCCTGGGAAGCTTTGACGATGATGCAAATGAATGTGCTCGACGAGAAATTAAAACTCTATGAAATGATTGTGGATTATGAAAAAGAACTATATCGTTAGCCAGCTAATAGTGCTATTACTGGCTACCGTGTTTTTAACCGCTTGTGACAGTAAAACCCCAAAAGATGGGCATACGGCTCATGGGGAATCAGAGCAGTATACCTGCCCGATGCATCCGCAGGTAATCCAGGACAAGCCAGGCAAGTGCCCGGTCTGTGGCATGGACCTGGTAGCCAAAGAAACAAATAATGAGCTAATTGTTGATAGCAGCTTCAATGCTTTGTTGAAGCCGGTGAATGCCCAGGTGGTTGCCAACATCCCACTTATCAATGCTGAAAGCGGGATGCGTATCTTTTCAGCTCAGGCACAAGGGGTTGTAACTTATGACAGCCGCAGGCAGGTTTCACTTGCATCCAAAGTAGGTGGCCGTATAGAAAGGCTGCTGATTAAATACAACTACCAGCCAGTGCGAAAAGGGCAGTTGGTGATGGAAATTTATTCCCCCGATCTTGCATCAGCTCAAAGGGAACTATTGGTGCTTAGTAACGATTCAAACAGCCCAGATCTACTAACAAAGGCAAAACAGCGCCTGATGCTACTGGGAATGAATCCCGTGCAAATTCAGGACATTATCAATTCAGGGAAAATCCTTTACAAAGTGCCGGTGTACAGCCCTGCGAATGGATACATCCTGGAACAATCGGCGAGCGTGCCTGCGGCAAGCTCGCCGATGCCCGCACTGCCCAGCAGTGGTAGCGGGGCAATGGATGAAATGGGTGGCAGCTCAACTGCATCGGTAAGTTCAACTACTGAACCATCGGCTGCGGCTTCACCCGTGCTACTGCGTACTGGGCAATATGTTACCGCCGGTCAAACTTTGTTTACAATTTATACGTCCCAGGGCCTGATCGCTGAATTCGCGCTATCGCCAGCTATATCTTCCCAGATCAAACCACAACAAAAGCTGCTCTTTTATGTGGGCAATGACAAGGAAAATATGGTTAGTGGCAAGATTGGACTAATCCAACCTGTCTTTCGAAGCGGCGAGAGTTTTACCTTGGCCAGGGTCTATCTTACGGGAAAAAACCTGACGCCGGGACAACTGCTGACAGCAAGCATTCCCATTGTTTTTCAGAAAGGGTTATGGCTGGATAAAAAAGCGGTCTGGCAGACCGGTAGCAAGTCTATTGTCTTTAAGAGGCAAGGTGAAGTGCTTATACCCATGCAAGTGAAGGCTGGGGCAGTTGTAGATGGGATGGTGCAAATATTATCAAATATCAAGGAGTGGAAAGTAGCATCAAATGCATCTTATTTGATCGACAGTGAGAGCTTTATTAAGGGTAACAGTATCGTTGAAAATTAAAATATGAAAAGAATCGCATTTTTGAGGCTCGCCACTTTTGCATCTTTTGCCCCCGGGATGCTTTTGATTGCTTGTAAAGATGATCAAAAAAAACAAGCTGCACAGGCCGGTCAGAAGACTTACACCTGCCCTATGCATCCACAGATAGTCCAGGACAAACCAGGTAGTTGTCCGATATGTGGCATGGATCTGGTCATCTTCGATAAAAGTAGTAAAGATGCCTCTATTACATTGGGCGAAAGCCAAATAGCACTGGCCAATATTACTACCATGGTAGTAGGAAACGGCCTTTTGTCTAACTCTAAAAGACTTAATGGCCGGCTTGCTGTTAACCCTGACCAGACTGCGGTTGTATCCAGCCGTGTCGCAGGGCGTATTCAGGTGCTATTCATCAAAGAAACGGGTGTGCCGGTAAAGAAAGGACAGGCGCTTTATAAAATATACTCTGAACAGCTTTCCGCCCTGCAGCAGGAATATTTATTGGCATACGCACAAGCAAAGCAGTTCCCTTCCGACGCGCGCTTTGGAGCCATTGAAAAGGCCGCCCGTCAAAAGCTGCGTTTGTATGATCAAAGTGAAGAAGATATAAACGGCTTAACGGCAAGCCAGAAGCAGGAGCCATACATTACTTACCGCGCGCCGATCAGCGGCACCGTATCTGAGCTGTCAGTAACAGAAGGCCAATATGTATCGGAGGGGAGCGCAGTACTACGCCTTGAAGACTACTCATCTTTATGGGTTGAAGCCGATATCTATCCAGCAGAAGCGGCCAGCATCCGCACCGGGCAAAAGGTACAGGTACAAGTCGCTGGCTGGGAAGATAAACCCCAGCCAATGCGCATCGATTTTGTTATACCGGCAATTCAGACTGGCAGCCAGCTGATGCAGGTCCGGGGAACTATCCCAAACCCAGGCAGCCGGTGGCAGCCAGGATTACAAGCCAATTTGATGTTACCGGTTACTGGTACGATAAATGCAATGACTTTACCTGTCGATGCAGTGATCCGTGACGCAAATGGGGCGCACGTGTGGATTGAAACGAAGCCCGGAACCTTCAAGGCTCGCATGGTATCGATCGGTATGCAAAATGCTGACCTGGTAGAAGTTAAGGAAGGAATTGCCAAGGACGAGAAAGTGGTTGTTACAGGTGCTTATCTTTTATACAGTGAATATGTACTGAAAAAGGGATCTGACCCCATGGCACTGCATCAACATGAATAACCAATTTTTAACCATAATTTTTAATAAGATGAAAAAAGTAACCAAATGGGCGCTGCCGGTGGCAATGATAGTATTTCTCTCAGCTTGCGACAGCAAAAATGAAGAAGGAAGCACCGGTTCCCATCAGGATTCGACAGCTCACCAGCATCATGAAGGCATGGATATGGGTGACAAAGAAACAGGTAAAGTCACGCTGAAAGATGATAAGCTTAATGCAGTCTATCAACATTATATCCATTTGACCACGGCGTTAATCAATTCAGATACAGCAGAAGCAAAAATTGCTTCCAGTGCCATAGAAGCGGGTTTAGGCCAGGTGTCACAAGGATCTCGGGGCGCTAAAACAGCTGCGCAAATCACAGAAGCCAAAGACATTGAGTCCCAAAGGTCCCTGTATTCTGAATTAAGCGATGAGTTTATACCCCTGGTAAAAAAAGCCGGGTTGAGCAGTGGTGAATTGTATGTTGATTTTTGTCCTATGGCAAACAAGGATAAAGGCGGTTATTGGCTTTCCGGGCAAAAAGAGATCAAAAATCCATACATGGGGAATAAAATGATTTCCTGCGGACAGGTTAAGGAGACAATAAATTAACTGGCACATATTGATTCAGGGCATGCTCTGAATCAATATTCAGCAACACTCAACAACACATCTGATGAAACTAGCCACTATACTACTACTATTATTGCTGCCCGTTGTGCATGTTTTCGGGCAACATCAGCATGGGACTGTATCCGCAGCACCGGCACATGCAAAAAAACCTTTTTTAGAAAATTCGAAAGGTGGCAAGGTCGAATATCATCTGTATGTAAATGACACATTAGCTAACATCAGTGGCAAACGAAAGGTCTCTGCACTTGCTATGAATGGTCAGATCCCTGCTCCGACCCTCTATTTTACAGAGGGAGACACCGCTGTGATCCATGTCCATAATCTGATGCACCATGAAACTTCAATCCATTGGCACGGCCTTCTTTTACCCAATAAGGAAGACGGTGTTCCTTATCTGACTACAGCCCCGGTCGAGCCAGGAGGACAGTATACGTTTACCTTTCCGCTTATTCAAAGCGGCACGTTCTGGTATCATTCCCATACTATGTTCCAGGAGCAAAGCGGTTTGTATGGTTCGATCGTCATCCAACCCAGAAAGAAAACCTATGAAGTTGATAAGGAGTTCGTGCTGTTATTATCAGACTGGACCGATGAGAACCCCGGGCGTGTGCTGAATGCGCTAAAAAGGAATGATCCTGCAAGCGAGTGGTATTCCATTAAAAAAGGTTATGCCCAAAGCCTGGATAAATTAATACAGCATAAAGGATTGGGCAACAGGCTTAAAAATGGCTGGAAACGTATGCCGCCGATGGACCTGTCCGATGTTTACTATGCAGCATTTCTGGCTAATGGGAAACGCAAAGAAAGTATTCCGGATTTAAAGCCGGGCGATAAAGTACGGTTACGTGTCATTAATGGCTCGGCTTCCACCTATTTCTATCTGCATAGCGGGGCAGGTAAGCTGGAATTAATATCATCAGATGGGATCGACGTAAAGCCAATCAAAATAGATCGGCTACTGATGGGGATTGCTGAAACCTATGATTTTCTGTTGACTGTGCCAAAGGATAAAACCATGGAGTTCAGGGCAACAGCCCAAGACGTCTCAGGGTTTGCATCCCTATACCTGGGAAAAGGCGATACCCTCTCTGCCGTACCCATTCCCAAGCCAAACGTTTGGAATATGGATGAGATGATGATGGGCATGGCTGTTAATTTCCCAGATAGGATGAACCATTCAGCAATGGGTATGGGTAAAATGGACCATAGCAAAATGAACATGGAGCAGTCTGCAGGCAAGCCTGAAAACGGGCATGAAGGTATGGACATGGACAAAATGGACCATAGCAAAATGAACATGGAACCCGCCGAGAAAAAGCAGCCTGCTGGCAAACCTGAAAAGGGGGATGAAGGCATGGAAATGGACAAAATGGATCATAGCAAAATGAACATGGAGCCCTCCCAGAAAAAGCAGCCTGCTGGCAAACCCGAAAAGGGGCATGAAGGCATGGAAATGGACAAAATGGATCATAGCAAAATGAACATGGAGCCCTCCCAGAAAAAACAGCCTGCTGGCAAACCTGAAAAAGGCCATGAGGGTATGGATATGGACAAAATGGATCATAGTAAAATGGACATGGGACCCGCCGAGAAAAAGCAGCCTGCTGGCAAACCTGAAAAAGGGCATGAAGGTATGGACATGGGTAAAATGGATCACAGTAAAATGAATATGGATGGAATGCAGATGGGTAAAACCGACTCGCTAACCATATTCAATTATGATTTATTAAGTGCTCAACAGAAAACAACCTTTGATAGCTCGAAACCTGTCAGAACTGTCCATTTAAAGCTCACTGGAAGCATGTACCGTTATGTTTGGTCTATCAATAATAAGGTGCTCTCCCAAGCGGATAAAATCAGTATTAAAAAGGGGGAAGTTGTCAGGTTTGAGCTTGAAAACACCACGATGATGAACCACCCTATGCACTTGCATGGCCATTATTTTAGGGTGCTTAATAAAAACGGGGACTTCTCTCCCTTAAAACACACCCTGGATGTGCCTCCAATGACGAGCATTACTATTGAGTTCGATGCAACGGAAGAAAAAGATTGGTTTTTTCATTGCCATGTACTTTATCATATGATGAGCGGGATGGCCCGCATTGTCGAGTATCAAGGCAGTAGCCGTGATACTTCACTGGCCAGATATCCTCTAAGGAATCTGTTGAAAGAGGATAAGATGTGGTTTTTTTACGGCAGCATTGCCGCCAAATCACATATGGCAGAAGCGAAGGCCAACTTTATTAACAGAAGCAATGCAATCCGGTTCGAAGGAAACTATAACTACGGTTCTCAATATGAGGCCAATATCAGTTATGAAAGATACATCGGAGACTGGCTGCGCCCCTATATAGGCTTTGGTGCTGTAAAACAGCGTTACTATAATATATTCAACGGGGAACAAACCTTCGAGCAGGATTTTGACTTGCCGGTAATAGGAGTCCGGTATACCCTTCCTTTTTTCATCGATGCTGATCTGCGTGTCAATTCAAATGGCCGGGTTCGGTTTGCTTTGGAAGGAGAAGAATGGCTGCTGCCTAAATTGTTTTTCAACTGGCGTATCAACACCGATAAAGAATACCATCTGGACGTGGAATATATGCTTGGTAAATACATTTCCCTATCAGGGGGCTATGATTCCAGGTACAAACTGGGTGGGGGCTTATTAGTAAGGTTCTAACAACGGTGATTTCTTAACGATGCGCCAGGATTTTCCCATTAAGTGAGAATCTGTCAGTGATAACAAGGTTTAACGGGCTGACCAAAGAGCTGCTGCGGTTGATGCTCTAAGTGCGTTTAAGGTTCCAGTTTTTAACAAAATCAAATCAATGGAAAATCACCACCACCACGACGAGCATCATCCCAAAAAGCCAGCGGAAAGCATGCCTTCTATGACTGGATCTTCTCATGAGCACCACGCACCCACTGCGCAGGCTGATGAGCATAGTGGACATGACAAGCATGCAGGACATCACACCGAAGATTTTCTTAGGCGCTTCTGGATTTGTCTTGTCATTACCGTGCCGATCCTTTTGCTATCACACATGATCCAGCAGTGGGCAGGATTTAACTGGACGTTTGCAGGAGACCAATATGTGCTTTTAGCACTAAGTACGATCATCTACTTTTATGGGGGCTGGCCGTTTCTTACGGGCCTTGTCAGAGAGCTGAAAAGCAAGACCCTGGGGATGATGACCCTGGTGGCAGTTGCTATCACGACGGCCTATATATACAGTGTTGCCGTGGTGTTTGGGCTTGAAGGTATGGACTTCTTTTGGGAGCTTGCCACTTTGATTGATATTATGCTCATCGGGCATTGGCTGGAAATGAAATCGCAGATGGCTGCCTCACAAGCCTTGGAATCCCTGGTTGCCCTACTTCCATCGATGGTTCATGTAGAAAAGGATAATCAGGTAACGGATATTCCCTTAAAAGACCTTCGTACAGGTGATAGATTGCTGGTTAAACCCGGAGAGAAGGTTCCAGCAGATGGTTTGATACTGGAAGGCAATTCTTACGTCAACGAAAGCATGCTTACCGGCGAAAGCGTGCCCGTCCAAAAGCAGAAAGACGATAAAGTAATTGGCGGGGCCATCAACGGCGATGGTGTTTTAAAAGTCCAGGTTACCGGCGCAGGCGATGAGAGTTATCTCAGTAAGGTTATCAATATGGTCAAGACTGCCCAAGGCGCTAAATCAAATACACAGAATCTGGCAGATAAGGTGGCCGGTTGGCTGACGCTGATTTCAATTACGGTTGGGGTAGTGACTTTCATTGTCTGGTATACGGGTGGCCAAGATCTGGCATTTGCCCTGGAGAGAATGGTTACGGTGATGGTAACATCTTGCCCGCATGCGCTTGGGGTCGCTATTCCCCTGGTCATTGCTATTTCAACAACGCTTTCGGCAACGCATGGGCTTTTAATCCGGAACCGTACCGCCTTTGAAAATGCCCGTAATTTGACTACCATCATTTTCGATAAAACCGGCACGCTGACCAAAGGCTCTCATGAAGTACAACAGATTATACCTATTGACGATCAGTTATCATCAGACCAGATTTTGCAGTTTGCTGCCGCAGTACAACAAAACTCGGAGCATCATATTGCACACGGTGTCATCAGAAAATTAAAAGAACAAGGCTTGCAGCTCTGGAAGTCAACTGATTTCAATTATATGCAAGGCATTGGTGTAACCGGTATCGTAGATGGCAAGAAAGTGGTAGCAGCCGGACCAAATTATTTCAAGCAAGAAAACAAACCGGTGCCTATTATTCCCGACCAGGTTGATCAGGCCACCGACACGGTGAACTTTATACTTGTTGACGGCAAGCTGGTGGGCTTAATCACCTTTGCTGACAGCATTCGGGAGAATGCAGCCCAGGCTATTGCGGAATTGAAAAAGATGAACATCAAATCATTCTTATTGACAGGGGACAATGATAATATAGCAGAAGCCGTCAGTACAAAGCTCAATATGGATGGATACCTGGCTAATGTGCTTCCCCATGAAAAGCAGGACAAAGTCAAGGAGTTCCAAAATAAAGGAGAGATTGTCGCTATGACGGGCGACGGGGTAAATGACGCGCCCGCACTCGCTCAGGCAGACGTAGGCATTGCGGTCGGTTCCGGGACTGATGTAGCAGCTGAGACAGCCGATATCATCCTGGTAAACAGTGACCCGATGGATGTGGTGCAAATGATCACATTCGGCAGGGCTACATACCGAAAAATGGTGCAAAACCTGGCCTGGGCCATAGGTTATAATGTGATAGCGATTCCATTAGCGGCCGGCGTTCTGTACCCTACTTTTATGCTGAGCCCGGCGATGGGTGCAGTTCTTATGAGCGCTTCCACCATTGTTGTTGCCATTAATGCAAAGCTGCTCAGGGTAAATTAACTGGCTCAGTGATGACAAATCAGCGTTTCGACGAAATAATTAAGCGCAGGTTGGAGACATTCCAGCCTGCTTACCAGCGAAGGGATTGGCTTGATTTATGTGACCGGCTGGATAGACATGAAAATAAAAAGCCAAACTCGTCCCACATCATGTACCGCAATAAACGAAAGCGGTAAAATCGTGATTAGTACCATCATCCTTAATTGCTGTAAGAACGGCTTCATTACTAAATTCTAAAAACTATGCACATCTGGTAGCTAATTGTGTAATAAGGCATTATGTGCCCTGGCTTAACTTTGTATAAAGCCTAAAAAACTATGGAAGCACTCGTTTCAGATAAAGTAATCGCTAAAAAGGAATCAAAAAATAAATATATTAAGAAGACTTTCCCAGTCTTGGGCATGACCTGTGCAGCCTGTGCGGTAAGCGTGGAAAGCATACTTAAATCAGCAAAAGGTGTCCACGATGCCGGCGTAAACTATGCCAATCAAACAGCTTGGGCTGAATATGAGCAGACCGTTAAACCAGTCGACTTACAGAATTTAATCCGCTCTGTGGGCTATGATCTGATTGTTGATTCTGACGATCCGCAACAGGAGCAGCAGCAGGCACAGTGGGGTTCCAATAGTATTTGGACGAAATGTATCGCTAAGCATTTACCCTTAATTGCCTTAAGTTCCCATTCAACCCATTTTCATCAAAATCAAAGAAGTATTTTCCTAGCCTGTTGATATGAGAGAACCTTGCTGGGGACAAATGAACGATATCATCTTGGTTTACAATATACCCTTCTTTCCGTAATTCATTCAAGACCTCCTGCATGTAAATTGTATTCCAAAGTATAACACTATTGGTTGCTACATTCAAGCATAACGCCTGTTCTTGCTGTTGTTCTTCTTGTTTCTTCCTAATTTTGCCGTCCCCTCCAAACCAGAGGAAATTCCGGAGAGAATGAAGTGCTTCGCCTTTATTCAGTTGCGTGTTGATTTTTCGCCTCAACGTCTGGCTTAACAGATATTTCAGAATGAAAATAGTTTTAATAAGCCTGCCGTATTCCTGCAGGACATACGTTAAATTGTTTTGCCTTGGATAAGACTGCAGCTTGCCAATAAACAATGAAGAGGTAACATATCCCGATTTCATCGAACCGGCCAATCTCAATAAGTCGTCCCATCTGCCTGCGATATAATCTGGATTTATGACACCGGTAAATTTCAAGGAGGGATATTCGAAATCCTTGCCTTTGATCTTAGAAAGTTTTTGATCTTTGATATCCCTTAGCCTGGGTGAAAACTGCATTCCCAATAAATCGAACAACCCAAATACCAAGTCTGTATAGCCGGATGTATCTGTAGTATGCTCCAAAATATTTAGTTCAGTTTCATTATTTAGGATTTCATCCAGTACATACATAGCATCTCTTTCAGTCGAGGCGATAACTTTACTTCCGAACTGGGAGTATTGGTCAGCGGTGTGCGTATAAAACGTGACCCCCTTGCCATACCCAAAATATTTCAGTTGGGCTTTTGCATTTCTTATTTTACCGCTTACCGGGAAACGCTGTCCATCTGAAGAAGAAAGGGTACCGCCTCCCCAAAGATTAGAAAGCCATTGTTTGTGGTGATAGTTCACTAAATGGTTATTGGCAAGCTTTAACGTGTCTTCTCTATGATAACTTCGGATCGACCATAACAGATCATAGTATTCGATGTTGGCACTCCGGGCCATATCCACCCAAGGTATGTTACAGGCATTGCTTAAAAGCGAGGCATAAACACGGTGGATCTGACCAGTTTCCGGACACTTTCCATCATGTATCGAAGTAAGGTGATTTGTAAAATTTGTCCATGAATTGACTTCCATCAAAATCTCTGGAAGGTCTACAAGTGGCAAACGGGAAGAAATAGCGTTTTCAAGTTCATATACGGAATCCGGAAGTTCCTGTGCCTGCAACCGGGGGACTACCAATATCCCATCTTCCAGGCGTACTTCATCGGTTCCGACCAACAGGTCATTTACCAAAGGCAGCAAATCTTCGAGTTCTTTGATTTTACCGTTTATATGCGTCAACGCATCTGGTGAAATATAAAGCTGGCTGCAGATCTCCTCTTTCTTGATTTTCCATTGTTCTTTTGGGATCAGGTACCCATCAAGATCAGCATACCTGCGGGAATTGGCAACAAAGATGTCGCCCGAGTTGAGTTTGTCTTTTAGCTTAAAAAGCACGCACCATTCGTATGATTGTTTGATTCCTTCTCCTTCCTCGTTAAAAACATATTTTGACCACGTGGGGGTTATGAAATCTAAGGGGGCGTCATCAGGGATTTTCTTACGGGAACCGTTCTGAAGCCCTAATACAATCTCAATAGCATACAAGAAGTTATCGTCCTGGATTCCAGAAAAGAAAGTCAGCGTTTTAAGGAAATTGCCGCTGAACTGCCGGAGCCGATTGAAGTGGTTGTCTAGAAAGGACAGGAAATTGTTCCTGGCAGGTTTTAAAATTTCTTTGGTAACCGAGATTGCTTCGTTCAGCTCGGTTTTTGAGATATTGCTAAATACTTTTGTCCTGATTTGTTCCGGAGGGATTTTTTCGTCGGCAACCATTGTCGCTACGAAGCTTAGGGTAGCCATCGCATTGTCTTTGGCGTTCACGGTCTCTTGTTGATAGATTTCAAGTGACCTTCTGCATTTATGAAAAACGTCATTGAGATAGGCTTCAAACATATCTAAAACCGAATCTGTAACGTCGATGAGGTTCTGGGCAAGAAATGCAATAAGTATCGGATACCTTTTTTCAGGGTTCATCCGCTGGATTTCCTGATTGGTAGACCTGCGGGCTTTTTGGGAAAGAAACTTTTTACGATTGGGGTTTAGTACCGTTAAATCCCATTCTGTTATACCGATATCAATAAGGTACTGATATTTCGTCAACGCATTGTTTAAGGTAGACGGTGTATTGGAACTAGGAGATTCTTTTAGCCAGCCAAAACGGGTAAAAGTATTTCCCTCTTCAACAATGAGCAAGGCATCTAGCCGTATTTTAAGTTCATTGTTTAAAATTAAGGATAGCCTCCTGTAAGTTTCGGTATATGCCTGGGCACGTACCGAGACCACCATTCTTTCAAGGGTTCCGATCGCAGGCCTCAATATCCGGTTTTGGATAAGCTTCTCGCAGGCCAGATCCAAAAGCAGGGTCGGCTTATCATGTTCCAGCGAACGTTCCAGAAGCCAGGCCTCCAGCTGAACGGCATCCATGGGCGCAAATCTTGAAAAATGGAGGTGTTTTAATATAGATTGGAGGTGATCTGCACGGGTGTTACGCCTGGCACTATAGTTTTTCAGGTCTGATGGCAGGGCCTGAAGTTGTCCGGACAAACATTCCAAAACAAGTTTAGGTATACTCTTTTCCCACTCATCAATAAGGAAGCCCATAAAGCGGATCAGACAGAGCTGACAAGCGAAGCCCAGCCTTTGTTCATTTCCCCGCTGTTCTTTGATTAAGGCAATATCGCTATCTGATAAATAAAAGTACCGGTTCAGATCTTCCGGAGAAATGGAAGAAGGCACGTACTCATAGCGTTCTCTTTCTGTATGTGTAAGGAACTGGCCGGCCATAGGATCATTGATTAATTATTCTTGTTTTGCCTTGGGCTTTCTGACGGCCCGGTCTACGTTTAAATAATCAAGGTAGTGGTAAACCGTGGCCCTGCTGATGCTTACTGCCTCACAAATTTCATTTATGGATTTTTTTTCATCGAGGTACAAATGCTTTACGGCAGCTGCTTTTACCTTTGCCTCTTTGGTCAGGCCTTTCTTTCTGCCACCGACCCTTCCACGGTTCCGTGCTGCCGCTAGTCCGGCAAGCGTCCGTTCTTTGATTATTTCTCTTTCAAATTCAGAAAGCGAAGCGAACATATTAAAAATCAAACGGCCTTGGGCTGTAGTGGTATTGATCTGGTCTTGAAGGCTAAGAAATCCTATGCCTGCTATTTTGAAATCCGATACCAACGTAAGCAAGTGTTTTAGGGATCTGGCCAAACGGTCAAGTTTCCATACGACAACAGTATCCCCCTTTCTTAAGTTGGAAACCATTTCTGATAATTTGGGGCGTTCTTCAATTGATGCACTCAACTGCTCCTGATAAATCTTTTCGCAACCTGCTTTTTTGAGGGCATCGAGCTGGAGGTCTAGGTTCTGGTCTTGGGTCGAAACCCGGGCATAGCCGATCATCATAAGTTTAATAAAACGTCTTAACGGTATATTAATTAAATATACTAATATTTTATACTTACGAAGAAGAGCCGATTCTTTTAAATTTTGCCTTTCAAAGGGTTTTATTGAAAATTTCCGGTTCCCTTCTATAGGTATACTTTAACGACCGTTTTACTCTCATCAACTGATGATGAAAATAGCCCGAAAAAAGTTTTTTCCGGGCTATATCTCAAAAGGGTTTTGCCTCCCTTATTTAAGCTTTGAAGAAGCTTTTTTAACGGAAGCTGTCTCTTGGGATTTTTGACAGCAAGAAGGAAGAGTTACTTTCTTCTGATCTACAAGCTTACACTTCGAAGTACCCTTATCCGGGCAGTTCTTTACCAGCTTACACTTAGCTGTTCCTTTGTCCGGGCATTTATCCTGTAAGGGGCTAAAAGCATACATTGAACCTGCTGTAAAAAACATTACAGCGGTTACTAATCCTAAAACTTTTCTTTTCATATGTATTTATATTGATTGTCCTACTCCTGCCTGGCTTAATTGCTCCCTGGTAATTCCGCCTTCAGCTATATCTAGCTTCTCACCATTCACAATAACGGTTGGAAGCACAGTTACCTTATATTGCTTTAACTTGTCTGTATAAAATTCCGGGTCTGTCTGCCTGGATAAATCATATACTTCTACCTCGCAATTACTGCAAGCCATCGACTGAACCAATTCTACTACCGGCTTGCAAACCGGGCAACCTGCTGTAAATACTTCTATCTTTCTTTTCATAATGCATTTAAATATCTACATCAAAGGTCGGTTGGTACCCGGGGAGGTCTCCAAATCTTTTTTGAATTTATTCATCAGCTCGTAAGCAGATTGAATTTCCCTCATCTTTTGGGTTAGTTCCTCTTCAGCTAGTGTCGGAAACTGAACTCTCAAAGATTCTATCGTTTGCTCCTGACCACAATTACCGGGGCAGGCCTGTCTCACTTCAGAAATCTTAGAAGCTAATGATTTTCGAAAGGTTTCATCTACAAGAAGAGTTTGGGCTGTTTCAAGGGCTTTCGTAACTGCTTTAAATTGATTTAAGATTTGCTGGGGGTCTTTACCCTCGTCCAGCATTTTGACAATGCCTTCCACCTGTCCTTTAATTGTGTTCAGTCTATTTTTAACGTCTCGTGTTAAGTCTTTAGGTAGCATGTCCATAAGGCAAGTTTAACAGCTATAGGGGGTGGTCTGCAAATAATATTTAGCTAGCACAGCAACTAAGGGTTGCAATATCTTTTCCAAAAGCGATAGCTGCAAGTTTGATTCCCTCGCTAAGGGTTAAATAAGGGTGAAAGGTTTTCGCCAGATCGTTGACCGTGATACCGTATTTGACCGCTAAAGTAAGCTCCATGATCAGCTCACCGCCTTCGGGAGCTACCACCCGTGCCCCGATCAGTGTATCTGTTTCTTTGTTCCTGATAAGTTTTATAAAACCCCGTGTATCTTTGGCGGCCTGACTTCTTGGAACCTCCGTTAGTGGCATCTTACTTACTTCAAAAGGGAGCCCCAGTGCCGCTGCTTCCACTTCATCAAGGCCAACACCTGCAACTTGGGGGTCGGTAAATACTACCCAGGGTAAGGAAGAATAGTCGGTCTTGCTTCCTGCACCTTTAAAAGCATTTTCTACAGCCATCTTGCCCTCTGCTGCTGCTGTATAAACATATGCGGGAGTATTAATTACATCCCCCACAGCATAAATATTAGCGACATTGGTTTCCATCAACTCATTAACTGCAATATGTCCGTTCTTAGTGGTTTCTAAGCCAATTCTATCTAAGCCTAACTTGCTTATATTTGGTCGGATACCGGTTGAAACTACAATATGGCCAGGTTCAACCAGGGTAATTTCTTTTCCATCCGGGTCTTTACAATGAATTAAGGTTGAAGATCCCTGTTTTTCGAATTTTTGCGCTCTAACGTTTGGTAGAACCGCAATACCCTCAAGATGCATCTGCTTTTGAAGTTCCTGGCTAATATCAGGAGCTTGGGAGCGTAGGACTCTATCTGTAAATTCGATGATTCGAACCTTTACTCCCAGCCGGGAATAAGCCATCGCAATTTCAAGACCGATATAACCCGCACCCATGATAGTTAAGCTTTCAGGCTTTTCTTCCAGGTCAAACAAGGTGACATTCGTCAAATAGCCTACTTCCCGCAATCCTTCAATATTCGGTATATTGGTAGTGGCGCCGGTGGCAATGATAAATTTCAGTGCTGAATATTTCGTCTCTCCATTTACGATAATGGTTTTGGTGTCCAGGAATTCTGCCCATCCTTCGACCATCCGGAAATTATCAAAGTCTTTGACGATATCCATGTATTTCTTTTGCTGCATCCTGGATACCATTTCCGTTTTCTCTTGAATAACTTTAGCAAAATCAATGCTTGCTCCGTAAGGACTGATTCCCTCAAAGTTGGAATGAGAAGCATGATAAGCCGTTTCTCCCGCCCGAATAAGAAATTTAGACGGTACGCAACCCACATTTACACAGGTTCCACCAAATGCCAATCCTGCGTTTACCATTAAAATTGATAAACCAAGCTCATGGGCTGTAATTGCAGCCGAGAAAGCTGATGAACCACCTCCTATAATGATCAGGTCATAAAAGGTAGGTTCTGCAGGAGCATTAAGAACCGAGCTTGTACCACGAGCCTGATACTTTTTCGTACTGTTAATCGTACTGATAATGTCTTCATCGGTTGTCATTTGCCCATCAAAGGTAATTTCTCCTTTTCCGGACTCGTGGTTTACCGAGGCAATCGTTATTCCTTCCTTATTTTTCAAAAGGCTCTCGATACTTACAGCACAATGCCTGCAGGTCATACCTGTGATATCGACTTCTATCTTTCTATTTTCCATAATCGGAGTTCAAGATGATTTATTTAACTGTTACAGCTTTATAGCCTGCCTTTTCTATCGACTTATAATTTGCTCCGGGCTCGTTTTTTCCGGGTCATACTTTACTACAGCTATATCTCCCGGATACTCCACCGTTTGTTCCAGTACGCCCAGTTGACTTTTTAAAGCTTTGGATACGTGACTTGTGCAGCCTGCGCAAGTTATACCTGTTAGCTTTAACCCTAATACTTCTGTTTTACGAACATCGGCATGGGTCTCTGATGCCTTTGCTTCACATGATCCACAACCGCACATTTGAGAGGTGGCAAAGAATAATCCGGAAACAACCGTTATTAAAACTGCTTTACTTATCATCACTTTTCGTTTTTAGAGTTATTTAATTTCAGTTTGTACCTTATACCCTGTCGAATTAATTGCCTGTACCAGCTGCTCTTTATTGGTCTTAGCAGGGTCAAATTGGACAGCGGTGGTACCTTCTTTAAAATCAGCGTTTACGTGATTTATCCCAGGCAGCTGATTAACACTATGCTCGATATGCTCTCCACAACTTTGGCAGGTCATACCCCTTACTTTGAAACTTACTTGCTGAAAATTCTTGGGGACTATATTAGTCGAAGTGCTCACCTGCGGAACCTCCTTGGAAGGATAGAAAACATGGCCATAATAAGGAAAAGCAAGCATGGCCACCGCAAAGAGCGTAACAATACCAAGAAACTTTTTAGACTGTAAGAAGGGAGGTTTTTTTTCATCCTCACAGGCACAATCTACGGCGTTTATTGGTTTAGGCTTCAATTTCCGGTACCATGCAAAAGCAAGCACGGCCAGGGTTAGGGCAATTAATACAGGTCTGAAAGGCTCCATCCAGGAGAAGGTAGAAGCTACCCCGGAAGCTCCTGTAACAAGGGCTAAAATAGGGGTTATACAACAAAGCGATGCTGCTACAGCCGATAACAATCCCGCTCCCATTAATCCTGATTTCTCTGTTTTCATATCTGTTCTGCTTTTTTGCTTGACTCTGTTATATGTGAAAATAAAGGCTTTAATAATTCCAAATGCTTAGGCTCAATAGAGTAGAATATCGTTTGAGCTACCTTACGGGCTTTAATAATTCTACCGTCTTTCATTTTTCGCAAATGTTGTGAAATGGCCGGAATGCTCATGCTTAGAATATCAGCCAGGTCACAAGGGCACAGCTCTCCTTCTTCCTCTAAAAGGAAAAGTATTTTTAATCTTACTTCATTTCCAGCAAGCGCCAGGATATTGCTTAATCCGGTAAAAATGACCTGGTTCGCTTGCAATAGTTGTTTACACTCTTTTATCTGATTAGGGTCTGCCAGTACCCGTATACATGTATCATTACTTTCCATAGCACAAGTGTAATAGTTATTTCTTATTTAAGCAAATACTTAAATATGTTTTTCGCTTTATTTCCATTTCAACTCGATATAGCGAACCTCATTAATTAATTTTAACAAATCCTTATACCAGGCGCAATCATTTTTAAAGATCAATCATGGCCACAATAACACCTATTTTTAGAATTTTCGATTATAACAAGGCAGTTGAATTTTATATAGGATGACTGGGCTTTAAAATTGACTGGGAAGATAAGCCGGACAATGCCCCTATTTATATGCAAATCTCACTTGACAGCATTATTCTTCATTTGACAGAACATCATGGCGACTGTTCACCGGGCGCAAGAGCTTACATTGATAAGTTTGAAAATCTTAGAGATTACCACAAACAACTATTAGCTAAACCATACAAATTCAATAGACCAGGCTTGGGCAAAACACCTTGGAGTTCAAAAACTTTATGTATGGATGTAATTGACCCTTTTGGAAATAGATTATCCTTTAATAGTTGATTCACTGATAGGAAAAAATACCATTAATAGGAAAACACATCCAGGTTAGCCAAAGAGTAGCTCATCACTTGGAAATCTCTTACCGATACATTTCGTCCAAAAACTATTGGAACCCCACAGTTAAAACAATATGAGCAGTTAAAGGAACGTACAATCTGGGCAGCCATTCTTTCTTTTCCAATTGTAATCATTGGGATGTTTTTTATGGACAAAGTCCCTTATGGAAATTGGATCATGATGGCATTGTCAGCGCCCGTTGTATTTTACCTGGGGCGTGGCTTTTTTATTAATGCACTTAAACAGGCAAAATATGGTAAAGCCAACATGGATACCCTGGTGGCGCTAAGTACCGGGATTGCATTTGTTTTTAGTGCCTTTAATACCATATATCCCGAATTCTGGCATAACAGGGGCTTGCATGCTCACGTATACTATGAAGCGGCAGCTGTTGTTATTGCATTTATCTCCCTGGGCAAACTCTTGGAAGAAAAGGCAAAGTCTAATACTTCGTCTGCTATCAAAAAATTGATAGGCTTGCAGCCTAAAACTGTCAGGGCTATTGTCAATGGTGTAGAGCAGGAAATACCAATAGCGGCAGTAAAAGCTGATGATATCTTACTGGTTAGACCTGGTGAAAAAATCCCGGTTGACGGTGTTCTGACAGATGGAAGCTCATTTGTGGATGAAAGCATGATCAGCGGGGAGCCTGTGCCTGTCGAAAAAAGCCAGGGAGAACAAGTCTTTGCAGGGACAATCAATCAGAAGGGTAGCTTTCAATTTAAAGCTCAAAAAGTAGGAGGCGATACTATCCTTGCCCAAATCATCAGAATGGTGCAAGAAGCCCAGGGAAGTAAAGCGCCTGTTCAGAAGCTCGTAGACAAGATAGCCGGTATTTTTGTGCCAGTCGTGATCGGCATTGCTGCGCTGACATTTCTAACCTGGATGCTGGTTGGATCAGAAAACGCTTTTACACACGCGCTACTCACTTCTGTAACGGTGCTGGTCATCGCGTGCCCTTGCGCACTTGGGCTTGCAACCCCTACGGCAATCATGGTAGGTATTGGAAAAGGTGCAGAAAATAACATCCTGATTAAAGATGCCGAAAGCCTTGAATTAGGCCATAAAGTAAATGCCGTTATCCTGGATAAAACAGGCACGATTACTGAGGGCAAACCCGTTGTCACAGACATTTCCTGGATTGTAAATAACGAAGATCAAAGGTTATACAAGCAAATCTTGCGCACTATGGAAGCTCAATCTGAGCACCCATTGGCAGAAGCGGTGGTTACTAGTTTCAAAGAAGAAAGTGCCCTGGCCGTTCGTCTGGATAAATTTGAAAGTATAACCGGTTTGGGGGTAAGCTCATTTTATGAAGGGAACCAGTATTTCATTGGCAACCGCAAACTCATGGAGCTCAATACGATCAGCATAAACAATGGGCTTTCCCTTGAAGCACAAGGATGGCAGCAGCAGGCCAAAACAGTGATTTTCTTCGCAAACTCCCGGCAGGTGCTGGCCATTATTGCCATTGCCGATAAAATCAAACTTACTTCCCGCCAGGCCATCCAGACGCTGCAAAGCCGGGGAATCCAGGTTTATATGCTTACAGGTGACAATAAAGAAACGGCAGCTGCGGTAGCAGAGCAGGTTGGTTTAAAACACTATCAAGCAGATGTGATGCCTTCACAAAAAGCAGACTTTGTAAAACAGCTGCAAGCAGAAGGAAAAATTGTGGCCATGGTTGGGGACGGGATCAATGACAGTCATGCCTTGGCGCAGGCCGATGTAAGCATTGCGATGGGTAAAGGATCAGACATTGCCATGGACGTCGCAAAAATGACCCTGATTACTTCTGATTTGAACATGGTGCCCAAAGCGTTAAAACTCTCGGCTAAAACGGTCAAGACCATAAAGCAGAACCTGTTTTGGGCTTTTATCTACAACCTGATCGGTATACCTCTCGCAGCAGGGTTGTTGTACCCTTTTAACGGCTTCTTACTGGATCCAATGATCGCGGGAGCGGCAATGGCACTGAGCTCAGTATCAGTTGTAAGCAATAGTTTGAGGTTAAAGACAGCAAAGATTTAATAGTTACAAGCAAGGTTCAAAAGTACAATTACCTACAATTTCAAATAAACAAATCAATGGAAACTCTAAAATTTAAAACCAATATTAAATGCGGTGGATGTGTGGCACAAGTTACACCTGGCTTAAACGAAAGCGCAGGGACAGGTAACTGGGAAGTAGATATCAATAATCCAGAAAAGATTTTGACTGTAACCGTTGACGGAAATCAGGACAATATTATCTCAGCAGTAAAGGGGGCGGGCTTTACCATAGAGAAGGTTTAGTTAAGCTCACTTCTAGTGTTGTTTAGATCCATCTTAGTGGCATAGTTTTTTAAAGATAAATTTGCTTGATTATCAGGCAGATTTATCTTTTTAATTAAACGACAACCCCATGAATACCACCTACAAGATGTTAGGACTTGCTGCCGTAATGGCTTTGGCTACTGCATGTTCTGACGATAATGACGATGATAAAATAACGGTTCAAGCACACGACCAAAATCAGATGATGACGGTTATGCATGATATGATGGCCGAAATGGACATGATGAAAGTAACCCAGGATCCTGATATAGATTATGCTACTATGATGAAAATGCACCATATGGGGGCTATTGAGATGGCCAAGGTAGAGCTGCAATCAGGAAGTAATACTGAAATGAAAGCTATGGCCCAAGCAATTATAGACGCTCAGCAAAAAGAGATCGCTACTCTAGATTCATTTTTGGCAAGTGCAACGCCAACAACTATGAATATGGAGTTTCATATGAATATGATGGAAGGAATGGAGCGTATGGAAAAACAATCAGATCTTCAGATCATCAACGGCAACATCGATCAGGATTTTGCCACATTGATGATAGGGCACCATCAAAGTGCCACAGAAATGGCCCAGATGCAATTGTTGATGGGAAAAAGCGCTCAGCTAAAAACCTTATCAACCATGATTATTGAAGAGCAAAATAAAGAAATAGCAGCTTTTCAAGCTTTTTTACTAGCTAACAGAAATAATTAATTTTTTCATCAAACATTAAAATTATGGCACATCAACAATTTAAAGACTGTATTGATGCTTGTGTGGCATGCGCAGTTGCCTGCAGCCATTGTGCAACTGAGTGTTTAAAAGAAGAGCATGTAGGACACATGGCAAAGTGCATCCAGCTAGACCTGGAGTGCGCAGCCATTTGCCGGAGTGCAGCCGAAGTGATGAGTCTTGGCAGCAGTTTCAGCGCGCATCTGTGCCGTGTTTGTGCAGATGCTTGTAATGCATGTGCACAGGAATGTGAAAAGCACGCAGAAATGGGCATGGATCATTGCCGCGAGTGCGCAGAAGCTTGCCGTAGATGTGCCCAGATGTGTGAACAAATGGCAACCCCAGTTTGATAGAGAATCCTGGGTTAGGATATAATTAAAGGGTAATCATTGTGGTTACCCTTTTTTAATGGCCACCTAAAATTGAAACCGATCTTACCTGACTGGAAACACTTGGATACATGACTCTCATCATGTTTACTCTCCGCTAACAAAGTTAAATTTGATGAAATATAAAACGGTAATCATATGAAAAAGCAACAATTTATCTTCCTTTTGGCATTTCTTGTTTTCGCAGTTGGAAATGTATATTCACAAAATTACAAACAGCCAAAGCCCTCAATTGATGCACAGGGTAAGGTTATTGATGCAAAAGGGAAGCACATTGGTTGGGTCACCAGTGATGGGGTAATCAAAGATGCTACTGGAGCCAAAATTGCTCACATCGATGATCAGGGAAATGCTGTTGATGCCGCCACGGGTAAAGTCTTAGGCAAAGCTGCAAAAAATGGCACATACCTTTATCATGTCCTAAACGGAGCCGCTGATAGCTTAGCGGTATCTATTCCCATGAATGGCATTTGTGAAGTCAAAGATAAAAATGGCAAAACAGTTCTTCTTGTTCATGAAAATTACAAGCAATATGGAGCCTGCGCTATGCACTGTCTTCAGCTGAAAAGCGAGCACAAGGATATGAAAATGAAGTGACGGATTATGTTATCCCTGCTTTATAGAAGTGAGGGATAACATTTTAGATACAAAAGAGAGGCAATATCATCAATAAAACATAACATTATGAACATATCGGTTTTGGATATTATTAAAAGAGCTTTGGTTTCAGGTAACAAACCTCTTACAAGGTATAAAAGTACAACTAAGCCGAAAATGATTGGCTTTCTCATCATTTTATTTGCTTCTGCTTTCATTGTCGGCTGCAATGGTACTGATAGCACAGATAATGCTAAAATGACAGACTCTGTTGCCCAAACAAATCTGAGAAGTGATGATGATACAGGTGTGGATACAATTTATAGAGGAATGGAAATGGTAAAAGCCGGCAACGATATGGTAAATAAGGGAGAAAGAGCTAATGACAGGACAATGACCAATAGTGGGATAGCACTAATGGACAAAGGGATAGAAATGGTAAAAGCCGGGCGAAGTGCCTTAAATAATCCTGAACACGACAATGAAGACATGGATGATAAAATGTCAATGGGTGATAGCATAAAAAAGACAGCAGGAAAAGATATGGATATGAGCGACAACGGAATGATTATGATTCATCAGGGATTGGATGTGGCAAAGTCTGGCAAAATGATGACCCAGCATGCACAAAAAAACAAGGATAAGCCGATGATGCAAACCGGTATGGGTATGATCAATAAAGGGATGGACATGATTACCATGGGTAAAGAAATGATGGGAAAAGTAAGCGGCACCATGGCCAATAAACCCATGGCGGATGATATGGATATGATGGATAAAGGCATGGATATGATGGATATGGGCATGGATATGACCGGCAAAGCTATGGGGCCAGCAGATAAGCCTATGATGGATGATGAGATGGATAAAGGTATGGATATGATGGATAAAGGTATGGACATGATGGGGATGGGTGCAGATAAGATGAAAAAAGACAAAAAACCAATGCCCATGATGGATGATATGTAATAATTAATATGGTATAAATATTAAATTATGAAATTGTCCTATTTTATGAATTCTGTTGCATTTCTGGTTACAATTTCAATAGCATTCTCAGCTATTGCTCAAACTCCAGATGAGCATGCAGGCCACCATCCCGACAAAGCAACAGCAGATACTGGTGCTTCAAAAAATAAAATGGCAACTGCAAAAGATGCAGGTGCTGCAATGAAGGATACAGGTGCTGGTAATATGGCTGGCGGCATGGGAGCTGGTATGGGCGATATGATGAAGGAAATGGGCAAGCCTACAAATAAGGAAATGTATCCTACTCTGATGCAGGCAAATGAGCTAACTCCGGAAAAACGCAGAGAAATAAACCAGTTAGCAAATAAGCAAATTACCGAAGGCAATGCCATGCTGAATGTAGGTTTAAAGCAACTTTCAGGTGCCACCCGTTTGCAGGATTTGCAAGCTATGAAAGAGGCAAACCAACAAATACGCCGCGGGCAAATGATAATGGAAAGCGGCCTGGAAGGCCAACGGGCATTAGCAGAAAATATTGACCCCCGCCTTACAGCTTTACAATGGTTTAACCGGGAAATGAATCTTAAGACCATCGAAAATGCAAAGAAGCACAGTTTTATGGGGCTTTCCTGGTTTCATTATATTACCATGTTTTTGCTCACTGCGTTTGCAGTAACAATGGTTTGGATGTATTTCCATAAAATGAAACGTGCCAATGCACTTGTTGAAAAATTGTCGGGCAATTCAAAAAACAATGTACCACCACCTGGTTCTGAAAAATCAGGTTTAGCACTTCCCTCAGACAAGCCTGTCGATAATACAGCTACTCGCCCTGCTGATAAAGCCGGAGCGCCACCTGTCGTAAATCCTGCTAATGCACCATCAAAACCAAATTCATGGACAGGAACTTTACTCGTTGCAGGAATTTTTGTAGAAACGCCTAATGTAAAAACCTACCGCCTTACAGATCCAGAAGGTAAAAGAATTCCCTTTAATTTTCTTCCTGGGCAATTCATTACAGTAACCGTTAATCCAGCGGGTGTACCTGTAAAACGTTCGTACACGATTGCTTCGTCGCCAACACATACAGAGTATTGCGAAATAACGGTTAAGCACGAAGAGAAGGGAACTGTTTCCCATTACATGCACAATGAAGTTCATATTGGAGAATTAATGCAGTTTACCGCCCCTTCTGGCAAATTTACTTTTACAGAAACTCATGCCGACAGTGCTGTATTCATTGGGGGTGGCGTAGGGTTAACGCCAATGATGAGTGCAGTCCGTTATTTGACAGACCGCTCATGGAAAGGCGAAATCTATTTTTTCTTGACTTGTAAAAATGAAAACAGTATCATTTTTCGGGAAGAGTTATTATACCTGCAAAAACGCTACCCTAATTTACACGTGTTTTTTGTACTTAGCCAACAACAAGGTGAAGCTGGGGTTGACTTTATCCCCGGTCACATCACGAAAGAAATTATAATGGAACGAGTGCCCGACATTACAACCCGTATGATTCACATTTGCGGACCAAAACCCATGATGGATGCGGTAAAGCTAATGATGGATGCTTTAAAGGTGCCGAAGGAAAATGTAATGTTAGAGGTATTTGCAGGCCCGCCACCTGTAACTAAAACGGCACCACAGCCAAGCGGAGCCCCTGTAAAACCACCAGAGGGAAATGAAGCAGGGCAAGCAGTTGCCATACCCGAAGAAGAAAAAACGGCAATGCCAAAAAATGGAAAGACTGTTTCACCTCAAGAAGACGAAGGTGGGGTGGTCACATTTGCCAAATCAAATAAGACAGCAGTACTTACGGCGGATAAATCAATACTCGAAGCCTCGGAAGATGCCGGCATTAACATTGATTATTCCTGCCGCGTTGGAACATGCGGTGTGTGTAAAATAACATTGATTTCAGGTAAAGTAACTATGGATGTAGAAGATGCGTTGACAGAGGATGACAAGGCACAAAACATAATTTTGGCTTGTCAGGCAAAGGCTACTGAAGCAGTTTCAGTTGATGCTTAAATTTTTACGAAGGGAATGCATAAATGAAACGGGAACGCACCATTATGGTCTCAATGCTTATACTACAACTTATTTTGTGGTTAGGCTTTCTGGTGCATCAGTCTCCACGGTTTGCAGGTAGCCTTACTGGTGGCATATTGGCAATTACTGCTGCATTGCTGATGATTGTGCCCCCGCTTTTATATTCCGCTACTAAACGACTACCTTATTTTAAAGAAAAAATCACAAAGCATATTTCAACCGGCGTGTTACTTAACTGGCATGTTTATACAAGCATTGTTGGTGCCATTCTTGCTATACTCCACACAGGTCACCGCTTCGAAAGCAATCTCGGTATATGGCTCACCGCAATAATGATGCTTACGGTATTAAGTGGTTTTACAGGCAGATATTTTCTTAGTTATTCATCAAAAGAAATTAATGAAAAACAAGCTGAACTAAATCTTTTGGCTACACAATACAATCAATTGATTAGTCAGATAAGTAAGCAACCAGAAGCGACGTATGTTGTTTCCAGCAATTTGATAGGCCGCGCATTCAACAGCTTTGCCGGTATCCGAAGTATTGCTACGGATCCTAAATCCCTGCTATCGCACCAAGCTTTACATTTGGCTGAGTCGATTGCCGACCTTGAATATGCCATCAAAACACACGAATTGCTAAAACGAAGAACATCCAGGTGGTTGAAAATTCATATCATAACTTCTTCCGCATTTTATATTTTACTTATACTGCACATTTGGTCAGCCATTTATTTTGGGTTAAGATATCTTAGATGAAAAAAATACTAGGCATACTTATCCTTATATTTTATATAGCGGTAGTTTCTCACTACGGCAGTTTCGACTTTGCAGAAAAAAATAGCTGGCAAACACAAGCAAGTCCCGGCAAATTGTCTTCTGCCCATGAAACACTTTCGGCCAATTGTGCAACCTGCCACACAGCAACAATAGGTGTCGACAATGCAAAATGTATTACCTGCCATGGCGATAACGAGGCATTACTAGATCGGCAGCCCACTGCTTTTCACGGTGTAATCGGCAATTGTTCCTCCTGCCATATTGAACATCAGGGCATAGATGCAAATTTGCGGGTAATGGACCACAACGCGTTGGCCGTTATTGGTGAAAAATTAATTGGCAATGGAAAAAAATCTTTTCAATTAGATGAGTCAATCATACCGGCTGACCACCCGCTCGTTTCAGATCAAATTGCAAAACTTAATTGTGCGACCTGCCACGGCACAAAAGATAAGCATCTTGGTTTGATGGGCGATAACTGTGCATCCTGTCATGCTGCTACCCAGTGGACTATTCCTGAGTTTCAGCACCCATCGGTACTTTCTATCAACTGTTCCCAATGCCACCAGGCTCCGCCCAGCCACTATATGATGCACTTCGAAATGGTTTCTAAAAAAATTGCCGCTCGGAGCAATGAGGGAGGAAACGGTTGTTGCGAAGCTGTTTTGGTTAGTCAATGTTATTCTTGCCATAAAACAACTTCTTGGAATGACATTCAGGGAGTGGGTTTTTATAAACACCATTAAAACAGTTTGACTAAGCCACCAAAGGGTGAATTACCATTATAAAAGTAAATACAAGCATCCATCCAGTCATCACCAGCCGTTTGTAGCCAGCATCAAACCGGAATATGACGGAGCCTGAGTGGATGTTGACAAGTTCGTACCAAATAGTTGGTCAACGTGCAAAATGGAAATTAAATGGAGCATATCCGCCATAAGCTCAAAAACCAGGCAGCTGCGAGTGTAATTTCAACAGGTGACCAATTTGGTTCTGCATCCATCAGCAAGGATCCAATCAAAACTTCAAGCATACCTTCAACAGCGAAGGTTCTAAAAACACTATACGCACTTTAAGCTTTCAAACCTAAAAATAGGTTGAAAACCCAAATTGAAATCCTGCTGTCTGTGAAGCAGGGTTCCTGAGCAAATCCGTATGCCTTTCATATCGGTAGTTGGCCCGGATTACGGTCTGCGACGATGGCCTGAAACTGATTGCCGGAACGATCGCGTACATGTGGTCGGCAATCTTCAAACCAAGCTCCTGAAAATTCCCCACGTTGTAGTCCGCGTATTCTATCCGAAGCGCCAGGTTCAATACGCTTTCCGACCAGCCAAGCATTTTGCCCTTCTTGATGGGTTGGACAATATCGAGAAACCCGCCTTGCTGACGGTCTCCGAATTGTTGGATATAGGTACCCGGAACATCCGCATAGGCCCAAACCCATTCTCCGTTCAGGTAAGTATCCTTAAAAATCGTCGAGTTCATGTCCAAGGCCACAAAATTGACTTGCCGCTTTTTATCTAACACAATTCCGTCGTCCTTGAATTTGTTGTACACCCCGCCCATCCAGGATAGGCCAACTTCTGCAATTTTTCGATGTTTGATCGCTAATTTTAAGGTCTTTAAAGGCACGCCATTGAAACTTTCCTCAAAGCGCTCCCTATTGGCCTTACTTGGAAATTCCGGCGAAACAGAGCCAGCATTCCGCGGAACTTGAGCCAGCGGTCGCTTGGTATGGAAGAGTTTAAAATTAGTTAGTTTTTGTCTTTCTCAATGAGCTTCCCTGCAGATTTATGCGGTGGGCATTCGCTGTCAGTCTGTCACATATCGCATCCGCCAGGCTGGGGTCATTGATGTATTCATGCCAGTTGCCCACGGGCATCTGTGCTGTAATGATCGTTGAGCCCGATGCGTACCGGTCCTCCAATATTTGAAGCAAAGCCATTTTGGTATCGTGGCTGAGCGGCTGTAAGCCGAAGTCGTCCAGGATCAGCAGGGGCGCTTTTGCGATCTGATTGAGCCATTTTATGTAGGTTCCATCGAGCCTGGCCAGGGCTAATTGCTCGATAAAACGGTTCATCGGATAGTAAAGTACTTTATAGCCTTTGATGCAGGCTTGCCGCCCCAAGGCGCAAGCCAGATAAGATTTTCCGCAGCCCGTTGCACCTGTGATCAATACGTTCTCGCCCTTCTGAATAAAGGAACAATCGCTTAACCTGATGAGTTGTTCGGAAGTGATGCCCCTTTCAGGTTTACAGCTTACCTGCTCGACGTATGCTGTGTACCGCAACTTTGCCAGCTTTAAATAAAGCTGAGTCCTGTGAAGGATGCGCTGTTCGTGTTCTGCCTGTACCAACATGGCAACCATGGCGTGGGCTTCGGGCTGTTGGTGCACCGGCTGCTCGGTTATGGCCGCATAACGCGAAGCCATGCCCTGCAACTTCAGTTGGGTCAATTGCTGACAAGTTTGATCGGTATTCATTGTTGCTTGGTTTAATTGATACAATCATTACTCGTATGCGGCTGCGCCGCGAATATTATCGTGATCAGGCGTTTGGAATAGTGTGGTCTGGGCCATATCGGGGGCCTTATCCAGGTTATTGGCAAGGATATTCGATAGTGTTTTGTAGCTGTAAGAGCAGGCATGGGTGGCTCGCTGGCAGGCAGCTTCCAGGCGTTCTTTGCCATAAATGGAGCCCAAGCGCAGGATCCCACGACAGGAGTTGAAGGTTTGCTCGGTGAACTGCCGCCCCTTCAAAACTCCCTCTATATATGAGCGGGTTGCCGGGCCGACTTGAAGGGCCTGCCTGAGGAAGTAATCGCTATCCCAACCCTTTTGTTGCTGGTAGGCACGGTGGTTCTCAGGCATGTGCTCTTTAAGGGTTGTGTAGCCGTGCTCATTGAAAAAGCGCTTATGGATTGCAATCCGGTGGTGGTTCAGATAGATCTCGACGGTCTGTTGATCGTAAATAATAGTTACTTGTTTGCCGATATGATGGAAGGGGACGCTGTAATGATGCCAGTCCTCGCCTAAGGTGACGTGATAGTTCTTCTGCACCTTGGCCGAAGTGCTATGCTTGATCATAAAGGGCCGGTCGGGCAGTGCTTGCAGAAGGTGCTGCTCCTGCTGGGAAAACTGCCAGAGGCGACTGTAACTCTTGCCCTGGAAGTTCTTATTGTTGTGCACTTCCAGCTGCCTGCGGATGCCTTCATTCAACTCCTGAATACTGAAAAACACCTGATCGCGTAAAGGCGCATAGATACGCTGATAGGCGATCTTGACGTGGCCTTCGACGGGTGCCTTATCCTTGGGTTTACCAGGTCTGGTAGCGACCAGGGCAATATTATTATGTAGTGCCCACTGCTGGATCAGCTCGGTGAACGTGGGTTCGTAGCGGCTACTTTTTTGCACCACCTGTCGCATATTATCGGTCTTTAACGACAGCGGCGCGCCTTTGAAGTCGCGTAAGCAGTTGTTGAGCGCTGCAATCAGGGCAGGCAATCTTGCATTAGGCAGCGCCTCTACGTAAGTGTAATTGCTGAACGGAAGAACGCATATCAGGACGGAGCAGTTAATCTGTTCGCCGGTAGACCGGTCGACATAAGACATCAATGTCCCGGCAAAATCAATCATCATCAGTTCGCCGGCATTGTAGCGGGCATGAAAGCTCGGCTGCAATACCTTACCCAACTCGAGAAGATGGTGACAAAACTGTGAATACCGGTAACCGTCAGGATGTTGGTTAATATATTCCTCCCAGAGTAGTTGGCGCGTCATGCCAGTCCGCTCCAACTCTGAAAGAAAATAAGGTACGCGTTGACGGAAATCCTGCTTGCGCTCATCTTCATCCTGGGTTGAAGGTAAGTCAGCATAAACGATCTCGGACAGCATATCATCATCCAGCCCCTGCAATTGCTTGTAAGAAAACACCTTCTGTTGAAGTCGCTCCCTGTAAAACTTAACTGTATTGCGGGATATGTGGAGTTGCTTGGAAATGTTCCGTTCTGAGATGTTACGGTCAAGCAGCTGTATGATTAAGCGTAGTGTTTGCATCGAAGTAACTTTGTTAGCCATCCCTTGCGTGTTTTTTTGCAAAAGATGGACGTTGAAGTTCTTCAATACCAAGTTCGAGGTGGCTCTCTTCGCCGGAACGGCATAGCAGCAAGTGGCTCAATTATGCCGGAATGACAGTAACAAACTGGCTCAAGTTGCCCGGAATCACCATCCGACATCGCCCTTCAAGTGGCTCTGTTTGCCCGGAATGCTGGCTCAAGTTCAACGGAATTAGTGGCTCTCTTTCGTCCGGAATATCCACTTACTGTGTGTCGTCCTGAAAAAACCTTACAGTTTTTGATGATAATCCTAATAAAACTTGACGCGTCTTTTTGTTAGTCCTGCAATACCCTTACACCAAGATTTTCTTAATTCTGAAATTACTTTACACACTA
>Ga0209958_1000292_pt1 | contig 121271 bp, 103 predicted proteins | sample ThiBio_inoc_plan_FD_183942 | JGI IMG/M metagenome (GOLD analysis project Ga0209958, IMG submission 183942) | Wastewater bioreactor microbial communities from Cape Town, South Africa - Thiocy_inoc_plan (SPAdes) | ecosystem: Engineered > Bioremediation > Thiocyanate > Unclassified | place: South... | reverse complement strand
TGGCCAAGTACGCCGGGCCCGAGGCGCGCTACTGCCCGGCCGGGGTGTACGAGTTCGTGAAGAACGACGACCACACCGAGCGGCTGCAGATCAATGCGCAGAACTGCGTGCACTGCAAGACGTGCGATATCAAGGACCCGACGCAGAACATCGTGTGGGTCACGCCCGAGGGGGGGGGCGGGCCTAATTACGCGGGCATGTGAGACTTTGAAGGTTCTCCAAGGTGCTATCCGAAAGATAGCTTGCGGCGCTTGCCTGTAAAGGGCTGGCGCCGTTTTTTATCTATATCTCATCGGCCGCATCGGCCTCCTGGCCGCCATTGACCCAGTCGGCATCGATGCGCTGCATGTTCTCCAGGATCTTGAGCAGGTAGTGCAGCGTGTGGGTCACGTCGTTGATCGAGAAGTCGCCCAGGATTTCCTGGTAGTAGGCCAGGATTTTCGGGCGCGCCAGCACGTGCCAGACATGCTGGCCCGAGGCCGTCATCGTCACCAGGCGCGAGCGGCGGTCGCGCCCGTCCGGGGCCACGGCGACGTGGCCGTCGCGCTCCATGCGGCCGATCAGGCCCGACAGGTTCTGGCGGCTCACCATCAGGTACTTGGCCAGCTCGCCAATGCCCATGCCGCCCTGCGCCTGCGCGCGCGACAGCGCGCCGAGGACGGCCCACTGCTGCGTCGTCAGCCCCTCCTCCTCCACCGCCCGCGTCCCCGTTTTGTGCAACATATTTGCACACTGATAGAGCCTGAAGAACAACCTGTTGGCAAGCTCCATCTTGGCCGAATTGCCCTCTTCACTCGGGTTAACCATGATTATTCTCTCGTGTTGCAGGCTTGCCATCCGTCCGGGGCATCCTTAGAATTTTGGTAAACATATTTACTTAATGCGCTGTGAACTACGCAGCATCATCAACCAACCGGGACAACTTCGCAAACCATGGGACATGCCCACAACCCTTACATCACCGAAGACCTGCAGGCGCTGGCCGAGACCGTGCGCCGCTTTGCCCAGGAGCGCGTGGCGCCGGGCTTCCTGCAGCGCGACCAGAGCCGCACCTTCGACCGCGCGCTGATGCGCGAGATGGGCGCGCTGGGCTTCATCGTGCCCGAGCTGCCCGAGCAGTTCGGCGGCCTCGGCATGGGCTGCCTGGCGGCGGGCGTGGTGCATGAGGAAATCGCGCGCGCCGACCTGAGCTTTTCCTACGTGAACCTGCTGGCCTCGCTGAACAGCCAGATCCTGTCGCGCTACGGCCAGCCGGAAGTCGTCACGCCGTGGCTGCAGAAGATCATCGCGGGCGAGAGCATCTGCGCCATCGCGCTGACCGAGCCGCGCGGCGGCTCGGACGCGGCCAACCTGCGCCTGAAGGTCGAGCGCGTGGGCGACGAATACGTCATCAACGGCGAGAAGACCTCGATCTCCGCCGCCGACCAGGCCGACATCTGCGTGGTGTTCGGCCGCACCGGCACGCCCGAATCGGGCGCGCATGGCGTGACCGCGCTGCTCGTGCCCATGGACACGCCCGGCGTGACCACCAGCCGCTTCGACTGCCACGGCCAGCGCGCCATCGGGCGCGGCTCGATCTTCTTCGAGAACGCGCGCGTGCCCGTGAGCCACCGCCTGGGCGACGAGAACAAGGGCTTCGTGCAGGTGATGCACGGCTTCGACTTCTCGCGCTCGCTCATCGGCCTGCAGTGCCTGGCCGTGGCGCGCGTGGCGCTGGAGGAAACCTGGCAGTACATCACCGAGCGCGAGGCCTTCGGCCAGCCGCTGGCGGCCTTCCAGGGCGTGACGCACCCGCTGGCGAGCTACGACACCGAGGTGGAGGGCGCGCGCCTGCTGTGCCTGCAGGGCCTGTGGCTCAAGGACCAGGGCCTGCCGCACAGCGCCGAGGCCGGCATGGCCAAGTGGTGGGGGCCCAAGCTGGCCTACGACGTGATCCACCAGTGCCTGCTGTGCTTCGGCCACGGCGGCTACGACCGCGGCCCGATGGAGCAGCGCCTGCGCGACGTACTGGGCTTCCAGATCGGCGACGGCACGGCGCAGATCATGAAAACCATCATCGCGCGCACGCGCGCCGGGCGCCGGTTCGTTCCGGCCTGAAGAAAACCATAGCAGCTTGCGCTTGCCGCACAAGGGTTTGCACATGAAAACAATGCAAAAACCTTGTGCAGCAAGCGCCAGCAGCTCCTCTTTTTGATAACGACCGACGGAGACACACCATGCAATTCGACGCCATCCTGCTGCCGCCGCGCCGCGCGCACCTGATTGCCCAGGGCCTGTGGCACGACCGCACCATCAACGGCGAGCTGGACGCCTGCGCCGCCGCCTGCCCCGACCAGCTGGCGCTGACGGCGGTGCAGGTGGAAACGGGCGAGGTGCGCCGCTTCACCTACCGCGAGATGGCGCGCATGGCCGACCGCATCGCCGTGGGCCTGGCGCGCCTGGGCGTGGGCCCGGGCGACGTGGTGGCCTGCCAGCTGCCCAACTGGTGGCAGTTCACGCTGACCTACCTGGCGTGCTCGCGCATCGGCGCGGTGATGAACCCGCTGATGCACATCTTCCGCGAGCGCGAGCTGTCGTTCATGCTCCAGCACGGCGAGGCCAAGGCCATGATCGTGCCCAAGGTCTTCCGCGGCTTCGATTTCGAGCAGATGGTCACCGGCCTGCAGCCCAGCCTGCCCGCCTTGAAGCACGTCATCGCCGTCGGCGGCCAGGGCGCGAACAGCTTCGAGGCGCTGCTGTCCGGCCCCGAATGGGAAAAAGAGGCCGACGCGCAGGACATCCTCACGCGCAGCCGCCCCGGCCCGGACGACGTGACGCAGCTCATCTACACCTCAGGCACCACGGGCGAGCCCAAGGGCGTGATGCATTCGGCCAACACGCTGCTGTCCAACATCATTCCCTACGCCGCGCGCATGGGGCTGGACGCCGGGGACGTGGTGCTCATGGCCTCGCCCATGGCGCACCAGACGGGCTTCATGTACGGGCTGATGATGCCCATCGTGCTCAAGGCCAGCGCGGTGCTGCAGGACGTGTGGGAGCCGAAGAAGGCCACGGCGCTGGTCCAGTCGGAGCAGGTCACGTTCACCATGGCCTCGACCCCCTTCCTCACCGACCTGGCGCGCACCGTGGCCGAGGACGTGCAGGCCGGCGGCCCCGGCGTGCCCACGCTGCGCACCTTCCTGTGCGCTGGCGCGCCCATTCCCGGTGCGCTGGTGGAGCAGGCGCGCGCGGCGCTGGGCGCCAAGGTGGTGTCCGCCTGGGGCATGACGGAGAACGGCGCCGTCACCACCACGCTGCTGGATGACGCCGACGAGCGCTCCGTGAACACCGACGGCCGCCCGCTGCCCGGCGTGGAGATCAAGGTGGTGGACGTGGACGGCCGCGCCCTGCCCCCGGGCGAATCGGGCAAGCTGCTGCTGCGCGCCTGCTCCAACTTCGGCGGCTACCTCAAGCGCCCGCAGCTCAACGGCACCGATGCCGAGGACTGGTTCGACACCGGCGACCTGGCGCGCATCGACGCACTTGGCTACGTGCGCATCACCGGGCGCAGCAAGGACGTGATCATCCGCGGCGGCGAGAACATCCCGGTGGTGGAGATCGAGTCGCTGCTGTACAAGCACCCGGCCGTCGCCATGGCCGCCGTCGTCTCCTACCCCGACGAGCGCCTGGGCGAGCGCGCCTGCGCCGTGGTGGTGCCCAAGGCGGGCCAGCGCATCGACCTGGCCGAGGTGCAGCGCTTCATGAAGGAGCACAAGGTCGCCATCCAGTACGTGCCCGAGCGCGTCATCGTCCAGGAGGCCATGCCCGCGACCCCCTCGGGCAAGATCCAGAAGTTCAAGCTGCGCGAGTCCATCCGGGAACTGATCCGCAACACGCCGGAGTAAGCGGAGCAAAGCCATGCACAGCGACAACGACACCCCCATCCAGACCCGCGTGCAAGGGCGCGTGGGCTGGATCACGCTGCACCGCCCGCGCCAGCGCAACGCGCTCAACGACGCGCTGATGGACGCCCTGGGCGCGGCCTTGCTGGCCTTCGATGCCGACCAGGCCATCGGCGCCATCGTCATCACCGGCGGCGACAAGGCGTTTGCCGCCGGCGCCGACATCGACGCCATGGCCAACGCCTCGTACATGGACGTGGTGCACGGCAACTTCATCACGCGCAACTGGGAAACCATCCGCCAGGTGCGCAAGCCCGTGCTGGCCGCCGTGGCGGGCCCGGCCATGGGCGGCGGCTGCGAGCTGGCGCTGGCCTGCGACATCGTCGTCGCGGCCGAGTCGGCGCGCTTCGCGCTGCCCGAGGTGAAGCTGGCGCTGCTGCCCGGCGCCGGCGGCACGCAGCGCCTGCCGCGCGCCATCGGCAAGGCCAAGGCCATGGACATGTGCCTGTCGGCGCGCGTGCTGGACGCGCACGAGGCCGACCGCTACGGCCTGGTCTCGCGCGTGGTGCCCGACGCCGAGCTGGCCGAACGCACGCAGGCGCTCGCGGCGCAGATCGCGGGCTGCTCGCTGCCCGCGCTGATGGCCATCAAGGCATCGGTCAACCGCGCCTGGGAAGGCGCGCTCACCGAGGGCATCGCGTTCGAGCGCCAGGCGCTGTACGGGCGCTTCGCCAGCGCCGACGCGCGCGAGGGCATGCGCGCCTTCCTGGAAAAGCGTCCGCCCGAATTCACCCACGGCTGATTCCCAGCCCCGGCGGCCCTGCCTGCACAACGACACACGACAAGGGCCGGCCGCCCGCACCACGAGAAAAGACCGGCGCCCGCCCCGCGGGCGCCCAAGGAGACAACGCAATGTTGACGATCAATCTGTTCAATGGATTGGTGTACGGCGCCCTGCTCATCATCATGAGTTCGGGCCTGGCGCTGATCTACGGCCTGCGGCGGGTGGTGAACTTCGCCCACGGCGCGCTCTACATGCTGGGGGCATACATCGGCTTCACCGTGGCCATGCACAGCAACTTCTGGGTGGCGCTGCTGGCGGCCCCGCTGGCCATGGCCGTGGTGGGCGTGCTGCTGGACCGCTACGGCCTGCGCCTGCTGCAGGATCGCGAGCCGCTCAACGTGATGCTGGTCACCTTCGGCCTGCTGCTCATCCTGGAAGACCTGGTGGCCTTCGTCTGGGGCAAGGGCAACCACTCGCTGTTCACGCCCGAGCTGCTGAACTTCTCCGTCAGCGTGTTCGGCGAAAGCCTGCCGGCCTACCGCATCGGCGTCATCGTGGTCGGCGCGGCCGTGGCGCTGGGGCTGACGCTGTGGCTGCGCTTCTCGCGCATCGGCCTGTTCGTGCGCGCGGCCAGCACCGACCCGGTGACCACCTCGATGCAGGGCGTGAACACCGACACCCTGAGCGCCGGCGTGGTCGGCCTGGGCGCGGCCCTGGCGGGGCTGGCGGGCGTGGTGGCGGCGCCGTTCCTGTCGCTGTCGCCGCACATGAGCTCGGACGTGCTGATCGACTCCTTCGTCGTGGTCGTCATCGGCGGGCTGGGGTCGCTGGCGGGCGCGTTCGCCGCCGCGCTGCTGCTGGGGATGATGCAGGCCATCGGCGCCGTCTACCTGCCGCAGGTGTCGGTGCTGCTGCCCTTCCTGTTCATGATCGCCGTGCTGGTCTGGAAGCCCTCGGGGCTGGCCGGCAGCCGCACCTGATGCCGGGAGCCTTGCCATGAGTCTCTCGCGCATCGGTTCTCTCGCGCTGCTCGCCCTCCTCGGCGGCGCGCTGGTCATGGGGCTCACCACCTCGGCCAGCCTGCTGGGCATGTTCACCCAGGCGGTGATCTACGCCATCTTCGCGCTGGGCGTGGGCGTGCTGCTGCGGCAGAACGGCCTGGTCAGCTTCGGCCACGCGCTGTTCTTCGGCGCGGCGGGCTACGGCATGGGCGTGGCCCTCACGCTGCAGTGGATGCCGGCCGAGCTGGCGCTGCTGGCGGTGCTGGCGGCCATCGGCGCCGGGGCCTTCCTCATCGGGCTGGTCATCGTGCGCGTGCCGGGCATCGCCTTCGGCATGCTGACGCTGGCCATCGGCCAGATGGCCTACCTGCTGGCCTCGCGCGCACGCGGCCTGACCGGCGGGGCCGACGGCATGGGCATTCCCTGGCCCGACACGCTGTTCGGCGTGCCCCAGGCCACGCTGCTGCAGCCGGCCACGCTGTTCATGCTGGCCTGGGCGCTGATGGTGGCCGTGACCTGCGCGCTGCTGTGGCTGCTGGGCACGCGCTTCGGCGCGGTGACCGAGGCCATCCGCGACAACGAGGAGCGCGCGCGCTTCATCGGCATCCAAACCACCGTGCCGCGCGCGCTGGTGTATGCGCTGTCGGCCGTGGTCACGGGCATCGCGGGGCTGCTGTCGGCGCTGAACACGGGCTTCGTCTCGCCCGAGAGCCTGCACTGGAGCGCCTCGGCCATCACGCTGCTGATGGTGGTGGTGGGCGGCTTCAAGCGCGCCACCGGGCCCATCGTCGGCGCCATCGTCTATTTCCTGTTCAAGGACCTGCTGGGCGAATGGGCCACGCACTCCATGGCGCTGTTCGGCGCGGCGCTGATCGCGGTGATCGTGTTCTCGCCCGACGGCATCACCGGCGCGCTGGCAAAGCTGCGCCAGCGCCTGCGCCACGGCCCCCTGAAGAAAGGCAGCCACCCATGACCACCCACTACGTGCTCCAGGCCGAAGACGTGGCCATCCACTACGGCGGCGTGAAGGCGCTCGACGGCGTCGCGCTGACGCTGGAGAAGGGCCAGATCCGCGGCCTCATCGGCCCTAACGGCGCGGGCAAGTCCACCGTGATCGACGCCATCACCGGGCGCCGCCGCCTGACGCGCGGGCGCGTGCTGCTCGACGGCGAGGACGTGACCGCGCTGGGCGCGGTCGAGCGCCGCCAGCGCGGCCTGTCGCGCAGCTTCCAGCGCACCAGCATCTTCGCGGGCATGGCGGTGCGCCGCCAGGTGGAGCTGGCCTCGCACCGCATGGGCGTGGCCGACAGCGGCGCCGATGCCGACGCCGTGCTGGAGGAGCTCGACCTGGCGCGCCTCTCCCACATGGTGGCCGAGGACCTGGGCTACGGCGAGCAGCGCCGCCTGGACCTGGCGCTGGCTCTGGTGGGCCGCCCCAAGCTGCTGATGCTGGACGAGCCCATGGCGGGCCTGTCGGTGAAGGAGTCGCACGACCTGGCGCGCCACCTGAAGGCGCTGACCTCGCGCTGGGAGGTGTCGGTGCTGCTGGTCGAGCACGACATGGACGTGGTGTTCGGCATCTCCGACGCCGTCACCGTGTTCGAACTGGGCCGCGTGATCGCCAGCGGCGACCCGGCCAGCGTGCGCGCCGATGCGCGCGTGCGCGAAGCCTACCTGGGGAGCGCCGCATGACCGCCCTGCTGACATTGAACGAAGCCGATGCCTTCTACGGCGCGGCCCACATCCTGCACCGCCTGAGCCTGCACGTGGAGGCCGGCGAGCGCGTGGCGCTGATCGGGCGCAACGGCGTGGGCAAGACCACGGTGGTCAACACCATCCTGGGCCTGGCGCAGCTGCGCCACGGCACGGTGCGCATCGGCGGCGAGACCATCGCGCGCCCGCGCCCCTACATCGCCGCGCAGCGCGGCGTGGTGGTGGTGCCGCAGGGGCGGCGCATCGTGGCCAACCTGACGGTGGAGGAGAACCTGCTGCTCGGCGGCGCCACCGCCCGCAAGGGGCCGTGGACGGTGCCCGGAATCTACAAGCTGTTCCCCATCCTGCAGGAGCGCGCGCACACCCCCGGCACGGCGCTGTCGGGCGGGCAGCAGCAGATGCTGGCCGTGGGCCGCGCGCTCATGTCCAACCCCAGTCTGATTCTGCTGGACGAGCCGACCGAAGGGCTGGCCCCGGTGATCGTCGACCAGTTGGCCGACATCTTCAACCTGGTCGCCGGCCAGGGCACCGCGCTGCTGCTCATCGAGCAGAACCTGAGCCTGGTGGCCCGCGTGGCGCACCGCTACCTGGCCATGGCCAAGGGCGCGGTGGTGGCCGAGGGCGCCGTCGATGCCTCGCCCGAAGGCATGCGGGCACTGGCCGAACACGTCGCGGTTTAACGCTTTTTTCTCAACCCCAACCACAAGGAGACAGACATGTTGAAAACCCACACCCTGCTGGCCGGCGCCGCGCTGGCGGCCGCGCTGCCCCTGGCGGCCCTGGCCCAGGCCAAGGAGCCAGTGAAGATCGCGCTGGTCACGTCCAAGTCCGGCGCCTTCGCCACCATGGGCGCGGACGTGGCCAACGGCATCAAGTTCGCCGTCGATGAAGCCAACGCCAAGGGCGGCGTCGATGGCCGCAAGGTCGTGCTGGCCGAGGGCGACGACGAGAGCACGCCCGACGCCGGCCGCCGCGTGGCCGAGAAGCTCTCGCGCGAGGGCCACAACCTCATCATCGGCCCCATCACCTCGTCCATATCGCTGGCCATCAGCCAGAACCTGGCGCGCTGGGACGCGGCCTTCATCGGCACCATCAGCAAGGCCGACAAGCTCACGCAGGACGCCTGCAGCCCGCGCTTCGTGCGCACCAACCACTCCGACGCCATGGACCTGGCGATGATCAACGAGTGGGCCAAGACCCTGCCGGGCAACAACTTCGCCATCATGGCCGCCGACTACGTGTGGGGCCAGGACTCGGCCAAGTCCTTCGAGGCCGCCGTCACCGCACAGGGCAAGAAGGTCGGCACCAAGCTGTTCGTGCCGCTGGGCACCAAGGACTATGCGCCCTACATCCAGCAGCTCAAGAACGCCAACGCCGACGCCGTCTGGGTGGCCGACGTGTCGGGCGCCATCGCCTTCACCAAGCAGGCGGCGGACTTCGGCCTGATCCCGAAGACCCCGCTGATCGGCCACGCACTGCTGTCCAACTTCATCGTCAACGCCACGGGCAACGCGCTCGCCAACGTGCCCGGCAACGTGGGCTACACGCCCGACATCGACACACCGCAAAGCAAGGCCTTCGCCACCGCCTTCAAGGCAAAACACAACCGCCTGCCCTCCGACACCGAGGGCCAGGCCTACAACGGCGCCATGGTGCTGTTGCAGGGCGTGAAGCTGGCCGGCAGCACCAAGCCCCTGGACGTGACGAAGGCCCTGCGCGGCGCCGAGGTGGAGACGCTGTACGGCAAGGCCACGGTGCGCGCGGCGGACAACCAGCTCCTGATTCCCAACTACATCGCCCGCGTGAAGGTGGCCGACGGCGTGCTGCGCCCGGTGATCGAGCAGAGCTACCCCGCCACCCTGACGCCGCCCGCCTCGCCGCTGTGCAAGCTGTGACCCGGCCCACCCCGCCAACCACCACCCCCAAAGGAGACCCCATGCAACGCACCCCCCTGTCCCTCGCCAGCGCCCTGGCGCTGTGCGGCGCCCTCGCCGCCCCGGCATATGCCCAGAGCAACGTCACCCTCTACGGGCTGATCGACGCGGGCGTCGAGCGCCTCAACCACACCAGCGCCGGCGGCGGCATCACGCGCATGCCCAGCATCGCCGGCTCGGCCGCCTCGCGCTGGGGCCTGCGCGGCAGCGAAGACCTGGGCGACGGCCTGAAGGCCGTGTTCACGCTGGAATCGGGCTTCGGCTCCGACAACGGCGCCTTCCAGCAAGGCGGCCGCGCCTTCGGCCGCCAGGCCTTCGTCGGCCTGTCCGGCGGCTGGGGCACGGTGTCGCTGGGGCGCCAGTACTCGATGCTGTTCCCCGGCGCGGCGAACACCGACATCTTCCTGGCGCAGATCTACGGCGCCGGCGCGTTCGACACCTACCTGGCCGGCCCGCGCCTGGACAACGCCCTGGCCTACCTGGGCAAGTTCGGCGGCGTGACGCTGGGCGCGCTCTACAGCCTGGGCAAGGACGCGCAGACCTGCCCCGGCGAGCGCGGCAAGGGCAGCGAGTGCCGCGCCTGGTCCGCCGTGCTGAAGTACGACGCCCCCGGCTGGGGCGTGGGCACCTGGATCGACGAACAGCGCGGCCTGGACGGCAGCGGCGACACGCCCGCCACCGCCGACCTGAGCGGCAAGAAGGACCAGCGCCTGGCCCTGAGCGGCTACGCCATGCTCGGCCAGACCAAGCTGGTGGCCAACTACATGCAGCGCAAGAACGACGCGGCGGCCGATGCGTACCGCAAGAGCAGCCTGTGGTCGCTGGGCGTGGCCCACCCGGTCACGCAGGCCATCACGCTGGAGGCGCAGTACTACCACTTCGCCTACAAGGACAGCGACGACGGCGGCAAGATGCTGGCGCTGCGCGGCACCTATGCGTTCTCCAAGCGCACGGCCGCCTACGCCACCGTGGGCATGCTGCGCAACGACGGCAACGCGCGCTTCTCGCCCTCGGTGGGCGTGAGCAACACCGCGCTGGCACCCGTTGCGGGCCAGAACCAGACGGGCCTCATGGTCGGGCTGCGCCACGCGTTCTAAAAGTGCCCCCCTGAGACGCTTCGCGTCTTCCCCCCGCTCTCGCGCTTCGCGCGGGCGGGGGGACGCCACCAGCGCGGCGGGGCGGCCCTTGCGCGGTGGCCCGCGCATGGGCCGCGCCAGTTTCATGCGCAGCGCCATGGAAAACTGACTTGGAGCTTCGCGGTGCAAGCCGCGAACCAGCACCCACTATGAAAGCAGCCTTCATCACCGGCCACGGCGGCAACGACATCGTGCAGGTGCGCGCGCACCATCTGCCGGAGCGCGCGCCCGGCGAGGTGCGCGTGCGCATGCGCGCGGCCACCCTGAACCAGGTGGACCTGTACATGCGCAACAGCGGCGCGGGCATCACGCACCGGCTGCCGCAGGTCATGGGCCTGGACGGCGCGGGCACCATCGAGGCCTGCGACGAAGGCGACCCGCTGCTGCGCCCCGGCCAGGAGGTGGTCATCCACCCCGGCGTGGCTTGCGGCCGCTGCGCGTTCTGCCAGCGCGGCGACAGCGTGCTGTGCACACACATCCAGTACCTGGGCGAGCACCGCGACGGCACCTTCGCCGAGGCGATACAGGTGCCCGCCACGCAGGTCTTTCCCAAGCCGGCGCACCTGGGCTGGGCCGAGGCGGCGGCCCTGGGCGTGAACCACCTGACGGCCTGGCGCATGCTGTTTTCCAAGGCGCGCCTGCAGCCGTGGGAGACGGTGCTGGTCTTCGGCATCGGCGGCGGCGTGTCGCTGGCCGGGCTGCAACTGGCCAAGGCCATCGGCGCGCGCGCCATCGTCACCTCGCGCGACGCTGCCAAGCTGGAGCGCGCCCGCGCCCTGGGGGCCGACCACGGCATCAACGGCAAGACCCAGGACGTGGCCAGGGAGGTGCTGGCCCTGACCGGCGGGCGCGGCGTGGACGTGGTGTTCGAGAACGTGGGCGAGGCCGTCTGGCCCTCGGCGATGAAGTCGCTGATGCGCGGCGGCCGCCTGGTCACCTGCGGCGCCACCAGCGGCGACCAGCCCGCCGCCGACCTGCGCCGCATCTTCATCCGGCAGTTGCAGATCCTGGGCTCCACCCTGGGCACGCTGGGCGAGTTCCGCGACCTGCTCGGCTTCGTCGAGCGCACCGGCCTGCGCCCCGTGATCGACAGCGAATACCCGCTGGACCAGGTGCACGCGGCGCTCGACCGCCTGGCGTCCGGCGCGCAGTTCGGCAAGGTGGCGCTGCGCATCGGTTGAACGGGGCGCGGGCGCGGCGCTAGCCGCCGCCCTGGCTACGCTCTTCCATCACCGCCAGCAGCGTTTCGCGCAGCCAGCGGTGCGCCGGATCGGCGTCCTGGCGCGGGTGCCAGGCCAGCCGCAGCGGCACGGCGGGCAAGGGCAGCGGCAGCGCGAAGACGTGCAGCCCCAAGGCAGCGCCCATGGCGCGCGCGGTGCGCTCCGGCACGCAGGCCACGAGGTCCAGGCGGGCGCAGGTCAGCAGCGCCGCGACGGCGCTGGGCACCACCAGGGCGACATGGCGGCGCAGGCCGCGCGCCGCCAGCGCCGCATCCACGGCCAGTTCCTCGCCCGGCAGCGTCGCCACTTCCACATGGCGCGCGGCGGCCAGGCGCTGCGCCGTCACCCGCCCGCGTGCCAGCGCATGGCCGGCCGCCACCACGCCCAGCAGGTTGCGGCTGGAGAGCGGGTGCACCACCAGCTCCGGGTCCTGCCGGTGCCCCGCGCCCAGGTCCAGGTCGATGCGGCCCTCGCGCAGGCCCGCCGGGTCGTGGTGGTTCTCGGGCAGGACCTGCAGGCTGGACAGCGGCATGCGCTGCGCCATTTGCATGGAGAGCCCCACGCCATAGCCCACCAGCACGCCCTCGGTCGCCCGGACCACGAAGCGCCGCTGCACGGCGGAAAAGTCATCGGGGTCGGCGTGCGCGCGCAGCGCATCGGCCTGCGCCAGCAGCTGCCGCACCGGCTCGGCCAGCGCCAGCGCGCGCGGCGTGGCCGCCAGCCGGCGGCCGGCACGCACCAGCAGCGGGTCGCCGAACACCTCGCGCAGGCGCGCCAGCGTGTGGCTCATGGCAGGCGTGCTCAGGTGCATGCGCTCGGCCGCCGCCGTCACGCTGCCGGTGGCCAGCAGCGCATCGAGCGCGCGCAGCAGGTTGAGGTCGTAGTGTTTCATTTGGTGCAAGTATTCATTCCAAACATTGCACTGTACGGACGAATCGGCATCTTCGACACTGCCGGGCATGGCCGCCATTCCTCCCGCTCCCCCCTCCTCCCGCCAGCCGCTGCTGGCCTTCGCCATGCTGGCCCTGATGCTGGTGCTGGCCGCGCTGGACCAGACCATCCTGTCCACCGCCCTGCCCGCCATCGCCCGCGACCTGCCGGACACGGCATCGGGTGACGTACCGCTGGCCTGGGTGTTCTCGGCCTACCTGCTGGCCGCCACGGTGGTGGTGGCGCTCTACGGCCGCCTGGCCGACGTGTGGGGCCGCAAGCCCATGCTGCTGCTGGCGATCGCGCTGTTCCTGCTTGGCTCGCTGGCCTGCGGCGCCAGCCACAGCCGCGCGCAGCTCGTGCTGGCGCGCGCGCTGCAGGGCGCGGGCGGCGGCGGGCTGATGACGCTGACCATGCTGACCGTGGCCACGCTGTTCCCGCTGGCGCAGCGCGGGCGCTTCCAGGCGCTGCTGGGCGCGAGCTACGGCATCGCCACCATGTTCGGCCCGCTGCTGGGCGGCTGGCTGGTGGAGTACCTGTCGTGGCACTGGGCGTTCTGGATCAACGCGCCCCTGGCCCTGCTGGCCTGGGGCGTGCTGGCGCGCACGCTGCCGCCGCCCGAGCGCCACCCCGCCCCCATCGACTGGTGGGGCGCCGCCGCCCTGGCCGTGGCGCTGGTGGCCGCGCTGCTGGCCACGCAGCACGGCAAGCTGCAACTGCCCGCCACGCTCACCCTGGGCGTGCTGCTGCTCATCGCCGCCAAGGCGGCGGCCGCCTTCGTCTGGCGGCAGTTGCGCGCCGCGCACCCGCTGGTGCCGCCGCGCCTGTTCAGCCACCCGGCCTACGTGGCCGCCGCCGCCATCGGGCTGTGCTCGGGCGTGGCGATGTATGCGGCCGTGGTGTTCGTGCCGCAGTACCTGCAGACCATGCTGCACCTGTCGCCCACGGCGTCGGCGTGGCGGCTGCTGCCGCTGATGGCGGGCATCACCTGCGCGGCCATCGCCAGCGGCAGGCTGCTGCGTGCGCAGATGCCTGCGCGCCGCCTGGCGGGCGTGGGCAGCGCGCTGCTGGCGCTGTCGTTCGCGGCGCTGGGCGCGGTGCTGGCATGGGCGCCCGGCTCGGCCGCGCTGCTCTCGGCCAGCCTGCTGCCGGCGGGCCTGGGGCTGGGGCTGCTGTTTCCCATCGTCACCGTGGTGTCGCAGCGCACCGCGCCGCCGCAGCTCATGGGCATCGCCACGGCCACGCCGGTGATGCTGCGCAGCCTGGGCGGCAGCGCGGGCGTGGCGCTGATGGCCGCGCTGCTGGCGCACCGCATGGCGGATGAGCTGGCCCCGCTGCGGGCACTGGCCGCGGGCGGCGGCGCCGGAGTGCAGGAGGCCGTGCGCACGGCCATGGCGCACGGGCTGCAGGCGGTGTTTGCCTGTGCCGCCGGGGCAGCGCTGCTGGCCCTGCTGGCGAGCCGCTGGCTGGCGCCGCGGCGCACGGACCAGCCGGTTTGATGCCAAAACGGCCTCCAGCGCTTATCCAGAAAGCGCTGGAAGCTATTAAATCAATAGCTAAACAAACAGGCCCTTGTGCTGCTCGCGCAGCAGGTTCTTCTGCACCTTGCCCATGGTGTTGCGCGGCAGTTCGGGCACCACGTAGCACTGCTTGGGCACCTTGAAGTGGGCGACCTGCCCCTTGAGCTGGGCGAGGATGGCGCTGCCGTCGAGCTGCGCGCCGGGCCTGGCGGTGACCAGGGCCACGCCCACTTCGCCGAAGTCGGGGTGCGGCACGCCGACCACGGCGCTTTCATCGACGCCCGGCAGCTCGTTGATGAAACCCTCGACCTCGGCCGGATAGACGTTGTAGCCGCCGCTGATGATGAGGTCCTTGCTGCGCCCGACGATGCTGACGTAGCCGCGCGCGTCCTGCTGGCCGACGTCGCCGGTCTTGAACCAGCGCTGTGCGTGTTCATCCTGCGTGAACTCCTCGGCGGTTTTCTCGGGCATGCGCCAGTAGCCGTGGAACACGTTGGGGCCGCGCACCTGGATGTTGCCGATGGCGCCCGCCGCCACGGGCTGGCCCTGGTCGTCCACGATGCGCAGGCCCACGCCCGGCAGGGGAAAGCCCACCGTGCCGCCGCGCCGCGCATCCTGCCCGCCGTGGCGCGCGTCGGCGGTGTACGGGTTGGAGGTGAGCATGATGGTTTCGCTCATGCCGTAGCGCTCCAGGATGGTGTGGCCGGTGCGCTCCTGCCAGGCGCGGAAGGTTTCGATGAGCAGCGGCGCCGAGCCCGAGATGAACAGGCGCATGGCGCGCGCCGCCTCGCGCGTGAGCGCGGCCTCGCCGAGCATGCGCACGTACAGCGTGGGCACGCCCATGAACACGGTGGCGCGCGGCATGGCGGCGATCACGGCGCGCGGGTCGAATTTGCCCAGCCAGAGCATCTTGCTGCCGCCCAGCAGCGCCGCGTGGATGGCGACGAACAGCCCGTGCACGTGGAAGATGGGCAACGCGTGGATGAGCACGTCATCCGCGCGCCAGCCCCAGTAGTCCTTGAGCACCCGCGCGTTGCTCAGCAGGTTGCCGTGCGTGAGCATGGCGCCCTTGCTGCGGCCCGTGGTGCCGCTGGTGTAGAGGATGGCGGCCAGGTCGTCTGCCTGGCGCGGCACGAGCGGGTGCGTGTCGCCATGGTGCGCGGCGCGCTCCAGCAGGCTGCCGCTGCAGTCGTCGCCGAGCGTGAAGACGTGCCGCGTGCCGGCGGTGAAGGCGATTTTCGACACCCAGCCGAAGTTGCCGGGCGTGCACACCACCACGGCGGGCTCGGCGTTGCCGATGAAGTATTCGATCTCGGCGCTCTGGTAGGCGGTGTTGAGCGGCAGGAAGACGTAACCCGCGCGCAGCGTGGCCAGGTACAGCAGCATGGCCTCGACCGACTTTTCCACCTGCACGGCGATGCGGCTGCCCTCGGGCAGTTGCAGCGACGCGAGCAGGTTGGCGATGCGGGCGCTGGCCTGGTCCAGGTCGCGCCAGGTGTAGTGCAGCGGCTCGCCGCCGGGGCCCGTGGCCTCGACGGCGGTCTGGCCGAGGTCGGCGGGAAACGCGGCGCGCAAGGCGCTGAACAGGTTGCAGGACTCCATGCGCATCACTCCAGAAAAAGGTCAGAAAACCGGGGGCCGCTTGGCAAGAAAAGCGCCGATGCCCTCGCGGTGCTCGGCGCTGTCGGCATAGGCGTAGGGGTCGGCGGCGCCATTCACTATGCTTTCGATAGCTGGCAGCGCTTGCCCTGCTTTGGCTGCAGGCGTTTTCAATGCCCGAAGCGTCTGCTTGTTCAGGCGCGCCGCGCCGGGCGCCAGGGCGGCGATGCGCTGCGCGCTGGCCTGCGCCTCGGCCTGCAGCGCCTCGGGCGCCACCACGCGGCTGAGAAAGCCCTGCGCCAGCAGGTCGGCAGCGCCGAAGGTGGCGGCCTCCAGCAGCATCTGCCGCGCGATGGTTTCGCCCACGGCACCGGCGACGAGCTGCGCCTCGCGCGGCGCCATGGGAAAGCCGAGCTTGGCGATGGGTGCGCCGAAGCGCGCATTGGCGGCGGCGATGCGGATGTCGCAGCAGCTCGCGATCTCCACCCCCGCGCCCATGCAGGCGCCGGCGATGCGCGCGACGATGGGCACGTCGCACGCCAGCATGGCCGCGAGGCCGCCCCACACGTCGTTCTCGTGGAAGTCGCGCAGCAGCGCGGCATCGAAGCGGAACGCCGGGTACTCGGAGATGTCGCCCCCGGCGCAGAAGGCCTCGCCCTCGCCCTCGATGAGCACGCAGCGCGCGCCGGCGCTGCGCTGGATGCCCTCGAACACCGCGCGCAACTGGCGCCACATGGGGCGCGACATGGCGTTGAGCCGCCCCGCGTTGCGCAGCACCACGCGCACCACGCCGGGCTGCGCGCGCCCCTCTTCCACCGAGATCACTTCACCTGCCATGGCTTGCCTTCTTGCCTTTTTTCTTGCCTGCGGCACCGCTCAGTCGAGCAGCAGCGCGCTGATTTCCTTCGATACCGGAACCTGCCCCTGCGCCAATTGGGTGCGGTGCTTGTCCAGCCGCTTGAGGTCGTAGAGGTAGTTGACCATGAGGCCGAACGACTGCTTGAGCCCCTTGGAGGACGGGTCGCCCGCCCAGTTGAGCCGCTCCACGCGCGCGCCGTTGCCCAGGTGAAAGCGCGCCACCGGATCGAGCGGCTTGCCCTCGTGCAGCGCCCGGCTCAGGTAGTGCGCGGCGCAGTGCAGCAGCACCTGGCGCACGGGCGACCTGGCGTCAAGCGCCTGGGCCTTGTCCGCGGCATCCACCGCGCTGGCGAGCTGCGCCGCCTGCGGCGCGTCGGACTGCAGCGCCCGGCCCAGCTCGGCGCGCAGCTTGTCCGGGAGCTGCTGCAGCAGCGTGCCTGCGTTCTTGCCCAGCCAGGCGCGAAAGCCCGGAATCGGCGACAGCGTGGCGAAGGCGCGCAGGCGCGGAAACTCGGCCTGCAGCGTCTCCACCACCTGCTTGATGAGCGAGTTGCCGAAGCTCACGCCGCGCAGCCCGGTCTGCGTGTTGCTGATGGAATAGAAGATGGCCGTGGTGGCCTTGCCCAGGTCGGCGGGCGCGGCCTGTTCGTCGAGCAGCGGAGTGATGCTGCCGCAGAGGTGCTCCACCAGCGCCACCTCGACGAAGATCAGCGGCTCGTTCGGCAAGCGCGGGTGGAAGAAGCCGTAGCAGCGCCGGTCACTGTCCAGGCGGTTCTTCAGGTCGGCCCAGGAGCGGATGTCGTGCACCGCCTCGTACTTGATGAGCTTTTCCAGCAGCGAGGCGGGCGAGTCCCACGACAGGCGGCGCAGCTCCAGGAAGGCCACGTCGAACCAGGTGGAAAAGAGCTGCTCCAGTTCGGCGTCGAGCGCCAGCAGGCGCTTGTCGCCGCGCAGCAGCGGCAGCAGCTCGGCGCGCAGATCCACCAGGAAGCGCATGCCCCCGGCCGGCACGGCGAAGCGCTGCAGCAGCCGTGTGCGCGGCGACACCAGCGCGCGGCGCAGGCCGATCTCGGCCTGGCCCTCGTCGGCCGTGCCCGCCGCCGCCTCGTAGTGCTGGCGCGCATGCTTCACGCGCTCGGCGTCGGGCGTGAACTGCTCGCACATCAGCAGCCACAGGTCGCGCCGCTGCGCCGGGGTGGCCTGGGCATGCCAGTCGATCAGCGTCTGCGCGCTGCGCCCGCCCTCCAGCTCGCTCACCTGGGGCGCAGCCACGGCCTGCAGGTCGGCCAGCAGGCGGCGCAGCTGGCGCGGGGGCAGCGCCTCGTCGGCGCGGCGCAGCGTGGCGGCCAGGCGCTCGTGGGTGCTGCGCGGCGCGGGCGCGGGTTCGGGCGCGGCGGCGCCCTGCTCCTTGGCGGCGGAGCGCAGGCGCGACACGTTGCGCGCGATCCAGGCGGAAGGGTTCTTCATGAATGCTTCTATATCAATAGCTGCCCGCGCTTGCTGCAAGCGGGCTGGAGGCGATTTTTGATCAAATCCTGGCCGGCTGGCGCTGCGCCCACAGCCACAGCGCCGCGCCGCAGGCGATCATGGGCAGGCACAGCCACTGGCCCATGCTCATGCCCAGCGACAGCAGGCCCAGGAAGCTGTCGGGCTCGCGGAAATACTCGGCCGTGAAGCGCAGCGCGCCATAGCCCACGAGGAACGCCGCCGCCACCTGACCCGGGCGCCGCTCGCGCCGCGCGTACAGCCACAGCAGCACGAACAGCAAGAGCCCTTCGAGCAGGAACTGGTACACCTGCGAGGGGTGGCGCGCCAGCATCGAGCCGCTTTGCGGAAACACCATGCCCCAGGGCAGGTCCGGCGGCGCGAAACGGCCCCACAGCTCGCCGTTGATGAAGTTGCCCACGCGCCCCGCCGCCAGCCCGGTGGGCACGCAGGGCGCGACGAAATCGGCCACCTGCAGCAACGGGCGCTGGCGCGAGCGCGCGAACCACAGCAGCGCGGCCACGACGCCCAGCAGCCCGCCGTGAAAGCTCATGCCGCCCTGCCACACGGCGAACACCTCCAGCGGGTGGGTGAGGTAGTAGCCGGGCTTGTAGAACAGGCAGTAGCCCAGGCGCCCGCCGACGATCACGCCCAGCACGCCGAGGAACAGGATGTCCTCCACGTCGCGGCGCGACCATGCCTGCGGCCCGCGCAGCGAGGCGAACGGTTCGTGCCGCAGCCGCAGCACGCCCAGGAGCATGAACAGGCCGAAGGCCACCAGGTAGGTGATGCCGTACCAGTGCACGGCCAGCGGGCCAATCTGTAGGGCGATGGGGTCGATCTGCGGGTACATCAGCATGGCAGGGATTGTGCCGCAGGGCGCCCACGGCACGGAGCAGCACAGAGCAGCACGGCGGGGCCCGCGCCGATGCGAATGCACCTGCGTACAGCCTGCATCCAGAGCGTATGCGCACGGGTATAGGCCGCCCCGCTTTGATCTGCGGCGCCATGCGCGAGATACTCCAGGCTTCGCCACCCTACAGAGAACAACACCATGCAAGGCCATCCCGCTGTCATCGACTGCCTGAAAGACCTGCTGCGCGGCGAGCTGACCGCGCGCGACCAGTACTTCATCCACTCGCGCCAGTACGAGGACCAGGGCCTGACGCGCCTGTACGAGCGCATGGGCCATGAGATGGAGGAAGAGACCCAGCATGCCGACGCCATCCTGCGCCGCATCCTGATGCTGGGCGGCAAGCCCGACATGCGCCCCCAGCCCTTCACCCCGGGCGAAACGGCGCAGGAGATGCTGCAGCTGGACCTGCAGACCGAGTACGGCGTGCGCCAGCACCTGCAGGACGCCATCGCCCTGTGCGAGCGCCACAGCGACTACGTGAGCCGCGACCTGCTGCTGGCCCAGTTGCGCGACACCGAGGAAGACCACGCCTACTGGCTGGAAAAGCAGCTGGGCCTGATCGAGAAGATCGGCCTGCAGAACTACCTGCAGACGCAGGCGGGCGGCACGCCCGGCTGAGCATGAAAAACGGCTCCAGCGCTTGTCCAGAAAGCGCTAGCAGCTCATCTTTCAAGAGCAAACCGCGCCATGGCAGCGCGGTTTTTTTCTTTCAGAAGATGCCCATCTCCAGCCCCGTCGCCAGCGCCTCGCCGAGCGCGCGGCAATCCGCCAGCGCTTCCGGCGCCAGGGTCTTGGGCGCGAGGATGGCCTCGGGCGTCTGCGCGCCGGTGCAGACGATGAGCGGTGCAGCCGCCGCCTTGAGGCGCCAGCCGGTGGCGATGCGCTCCATCTGGCGCACGGCGTTGCGGCCATCGCTGCCCGCGCAGACCAGCAGGGCGAAGGCGCGGCCGTTGATGCGGTCGAGCAGGCCGTAGTAACTGCGGTCGAAGAAGTCCTTCATCACGCCGCTGACGGCGGCCAGGTTCTCGGGGCAGGCGAACACGTAGGCATCGGCGGCCAGCAGGTCGGCCGGCCCGGCATCGGCGGCGGGCAGCAGCCGCACCGCCACGGCCGCGCCGCAGCCCCGCGCGCCGGCCTGCAGCGCCTCGGCCATCTGGCGCGTGCCGCCGGTGCGCGAGTGGTAGACGATCAGCAGTGTCTTGGCCATGCAAGCCTCCATGAAAAAAGCCGCCCCGGCCTGGGCGCGGGAGCGGCTCGCGGTGAATGCGCGGCGGATCAGTCGAGCAGCGACAGGTCGCGCACCGCGCCCTTGTCGGCGCTGGTCACCAGCTTGGCATAGGCCTTGAGCGCGGCCGATACCTTGCGCGGGCGCGGCTGCGCCGGCTTCCAGCCCAGGGCGTCCTGCGCGGCGCGGCGCTGGGCGAGTTCTTCGCCGCTCACCAGCACGTCGATGCTACGGTTCGGGATGTCGATGCGGATGCGGTCGCCATTGCGCACCAGGCCGATGGCGCCGCCGGCCGCCGCCTCGGGCGAGCAGTGGCCGATGGACAGGCCCGAGGTGCCGCCCGAGAAGCGCCCGTCCGTCAGCAGCGCGCAGGCCTTGCCCAGACCCTTGGACTTGATGTAGCTGGTGGGGTAGAGCATTTCCTGCATGCCGGGGCCGCCCTTGGGGCCTTCGTAGCGCACGATGACCACGTCGCCAGCCTTGACCTTGTCGGCCAGGATGTTGGCCACCGCCTCGTCCTGCGATTCGGTCACGTGGGCCGTACCCTCGAACACCAGGATGGATTCGTCCACCCCGGCGGTCTTGACCACGCAGCCGTCCAGGGCGATGTTGCCCGTGAGCACGGCCAGGCCGCCTTCCTTGCTGAAGGCGTGTTCGTAGGAGCGGATGCAGCCGGCTGCGCGGTCCAGGTCGAGGCTTGGCCAGCGGCGGGACTGGCTGAACGCCACCTGCGTGGGAACGCCGCCCGGGCCGGCCATGTAGAAGGTGCGCACGGCTTCGTCCTGCGTGCGCACAATGTCCCACTGGTCCAGCGCTTCGCCCAGGGTCTTGGCGTGCACCGTGGGCACGTCGGTGTGCAGCTTGCCGGCACGGTCGAGCTCGCCCAGGATGGCCATGATGCCGCCGGCGCGGTGCACGTCCTCGATGTGGTACTTGTCGGTGTTCGGCGCCACCTTGCACAGCTGCGGCACGCTGCGCGAGAGGCGGTCGATGTCGGCCATGCCGAACGCGATGCCTGCCTCTTGCGCGATGGCCAGCAGGTGCAGGATGGTGTTGGTCGAGCCGCCCATGGCGATGTCCAGCGTCATGGCGTTCTCGAACGCCTTGAAGCCCACGGCGCGCGGCAGGATGGAGGCATCGTCCTGCTCGTAGTACTGGCGCGCCAGCTCGACGATGCGCTGTCCGGCGCGCTTGAAGAGCTGCTCGCGGTCAGCGTGCGTGGCCACCACGGTGCCGTTGCCGGGCAGCGACAGGCCGAGCGCCTCGGTCAGGCAGTTCATGGAGTTGGCGGTGAACATGCCCGAGCAGGAGCCGCAGGTGGGGCAGGCCGAGCGCTCGACCTCGACCATGTCGGCCTCGCTCACCGCGTCGTCCACGGCCATGACCATGGCGTCCACCAAGTCGAGCTTCTTGAACTGCAGCGTGGCCTGGCCGGGCACGGCGAGCTGGGCCTTGCCCGCTTCCATGGGGCCGCCGGAGACGAAGATCACCGGGATGTCCAGGCGCATCGCGGCCATGAGCATGCCGGGGGTGATCTTGTCGCAGTTGGAGATGCACACCATGGCGTCGGCGCAGTGCGCGTTGACCATGTATTCCACGCTGTCGGCGATCACGTCGCGGCTGGGCAGCGAGTACAGCATGCCGTCATGGCCCATGGCGATGCCGTCGTCCACGGCGATGGTGTTGAACTCCTTGGCCACGCCGCCCGCGGCCTCGATCTCGCGCGCGACGAGCTGGCCCAGGTCTTTCAGGTGCACATGGCCGGGCACGAACTGGGTGAAGGAGTTGACCACCGCGATGATGGGTTTGCTGAAATCCTGGTCCTTCATGCCGGTGGCACGCCACAGGGCGCGCGCACCAGCCATGTTGCGGCCAGCGGTGGAGGTTTTGGAGCGGTAGGCAGGCATCGTGGATGGAGGGAAAGAATGTCTCGAAGGGTTCCGGCCCTTGCGCTTCGGGGCCGCCGGGCGCCGCGGCGCAGGCTTCTTGGGCCCCGCCTTGCTGGATCGCGCTGTTTTGATTATGTCGCAGCCCCAATGCCCTGGTGGCGCGCAAAAAAAGCCCGGGGACCACAGGGCCCGGGCTGGCAGGGGGAGAGCGTGCGTCAGCGCGGCCGGCGCGAGCCCATCCCCATCGCTTCCTTGTGCTTGTTCACGCGCGCCTGCTTGCGGCGCTCGATCTTCTCGACTTCCTTGCGCTTGGTGTAGCCAGAGGCGTCGGCCCAGGCCCACCACGCGGCCGTCAATCCGTAGGGGGCCAGTACCCACCACCAGGACCAGTTGGCCACCGGGCCAATTTCGAGATACTTGAGCAGTGTCAGAACAAGCGCCAGCCCTAGCATGTACATATCTGCCTCCGTAGGCGGAAGATGGTAATTCCGTAGCGCCAAGGTCAACCAGGGCCACTACAATTTCGTTCAAACTAATGTACCCCAACCACAGAGAAAGACCACGATGAACCGTACTCTGATCACTCTCGCCATGGCACTGTCGGTGGCCGCTCCGGCGATGGCCGACGAAGCCCTGGCCAAGTCCAAGAACTGCATGGCCTGCCACGCTGTCGACAAAAAGCTGGTCGGCCCCGCCTACAAGGACGTCGCCAAGAAGTACGCCGGCCAGAAGGACGCCGAGGCCACCCTGGTCACCCACGTGATGAAGGGCAGCAAGGGCGTGTGGGGCCCGGTTCCCATGCCCCCGAACAACGTGACCGAAGCCGAAGCCAAGAAGCTGGTGGCTTGGGTGCTGTCGCTCAAGTAATTCCGGGCGGCCCCACCAGAAACCGCGGCGTGCAAGCGCTGCGGTTTTTTGTTTTCCGCACCGCCGGAAACGGAAAAAGCCCGCGTCGCGGGCTTTTTCCATGGTAGCTGCGCCGGGGCTGGCGCGTGCGTCAGTTGGTCTTGGCCAGCTGGTCCAGGATGGTCGGATTTTCCAGCGTGCTGGTGTCCTGGGTGATCGCCTCGCCCTTGGCCAGCGAGCGCAGCAGGCGGCGCATGATCTTGCCGCTGCGCGTCTTGGGCAGGTTCTCGCCGAAGCGGATGTCCTTGGGCTTGGCGATCGGGCCGATTTCCTTGGCGACCCAGTTGCGCAGCTCGTTGGCCAGCTGCTTGGCCTCCTCGCCCGTGGGCACGGGACGCTTGAGCACCACGAAGGCCACGATGGCCTCGCCGGTCAGGTCGTCGGGGCGGCCCACCACGGCGGCCTCGGCCACCAGGTCGGTCTTGGCGACCAGGGCGGACTCGATCTCCATCGTGCCCATGCGGTGGCCCGAGACGTTGAGCACGTCGTCGATGCGGCCGGTGATGCGGAAGTAGCCGCGGTCCTCGCTGCGCACGGCGCCGTCGCCAGCCAGGTAGATGGTGCCGCCCATCTCCTCGGGGAAGTAGCTCTTCTTGAAGCGCTCGGGGTCGCCCCAGATGGTGCGGATCATCGACGGCCACGGGCGCTTGATGACCAGCATGCCGCCCGCGCCGTTGGGGATGTCCTTGCCCGTCTCATCGACGATGGCGGCCTCGATGCCCGGCAGCGGCAGCGTGCACGAGCCCGGCACCAATGGCGTGGCGCCCGGCAGCGGGGTGATGACGTGGCCGCCGTTCTCGGTCTGCCAGAAGGTGTCCACGATGGGGCAGCGCTCGCCGCCCACGTTGCGGTAGTACCACATCCAGGCTTCGGGGTTGATGGGCTCGCCCACGCTGCCCAGCACGCGCAGGCTGGTCAGGTTCCAGTTCTTCGGGTGCACCTTCTCGTCGGAGTCGGCCGCCTTGATGAGCGAACGGATGGCCGTGGGCGCGGTGTAGAAGATCGAGACCTTGTGGCGCTCGATCATTTCCCAGAAGCGGCCGGCGTGCGGGAAGGTCGGCACGCCCTCGAACACCACCTGCGTCGCGCCCGCGGCCAGCGGGCCGTAGGCCACGTAGGTGTGGCCGGTGATCCAGCCGATGTCGGCGGTGCACCAGAACACGTCGCTCGGCTGCAGGTCGAAGGTCCACAGCATGGTCTGGCGCGCCCACAGCGTATAGCCGCCGGTGGAGTGCTGCACGCCCTTGGGCTTGCCGGTGGAGCCGCTGGTGTAGAGGATGAACAGCGGGTGCTCGGCGCCCACGGGCACGGGGGCGCACTCGGTGGCCTGGCCCGCCAGGGCTTCGGCAAAGCTGATGTCGCGGCCGGCGACGCGGTTCCACGCAGTGGCCGTGCGCTCGTACACCAGCACGGTCTTCACGCTGTCGCAGCCGCCCATGGCCAGGGCTTCGTCGATGATGGACTTGAGCGGCAGCTCCTTGCCGCCGCGCAACTGGTAATTGGCGGTGACGACGGCGACAGCGCCAGCGTCGATGATGCGCTCGTGCACGGCCTTGGCCGAGAAGCCGCCGAACACCACGCTGTGCGTGGCGCCGATGCGCGCGCACGCCTGCATGGCCACCACGCCCTCGATGGTCATGGGCATGTAGATCAGCACGCGGTCGCCCTTTTGCACGCCGCGCGCCTTGAGCGCATTGGCGAACTGGCTCACACGGGCGAGCAGTTCCTTGTAGGTGACCTGCGTGACGGTGCCGTCGTCGGCCTCGAAAATGATGGCCGTCTTGTTCTCGACCGGCGTGCCGATGTGGCGGTCCAGGCAGTTGGCGCTGGCGTTCAGTTCGCCGTCGGCGAACCATTGGTAGAACGGGGCGTTCGATTCGTCCAGCGTCTGCGTGAACGGCCGGGTCCACTGCAGGTTCTCGCGCGCCAGGCGCGCCCAGAAGCCCTCGAAGTCTTTCGCGGCTTCGGCGCACAGGGCCTCGTAAGCCTGCATGCCGGCAATGCGGGCGTTCTTCACCGTGTCCTCGGACGGCGGGAAGACGCGGTTTTCCACCAGGACGGATTCGATCGCGGATGTGGGCTCACTCATGGTGTTGTCTCCTAGGTTTGATGAAATTCGGCCGTTACTTTGGGCGGCCGCACTTACAAGCCACTGACTGGCGCGAAACTTACGGGGAGCCCGGCAGCCGACTCCCATGCGACAGCTAGAACGTGTTTACGATCTTTCCATGGTGCCCGTTGCCCCGCAAAGGCAGTGGCTGCAAGGCGCAAACCGCAGCCGGGCTGGTGGCCCGGCGAGGATTTGCAACGCCGCAGACGCTGCCTTTGCGGGACAACCCTTCGGGCAAGGCAGCAAAAAACCACGCTCGTTGTTGCCCGCCTTGCCCAGGCCACCGGCATGGGCCACGGCGTGCGCCTAGATCGTGGCTTTTTGCTGCCTTGCGGGCACCATGGAAAGATCGCAAACACGTTCCTAGCACACCCTGGAAAACCTGTGTTTTGACTCAAAAACACCAAATCCCTATACTTCTCTCGTGTTTTACAACCTGCAACGCAGGTAATTTGCCCTCACAGCCAGGGCAAATCGTTCCCGGTGGAGGCGCTCACAGCCACCGTCCACCGGCCGGGCCGCCCCACCGGCCCTGACAGCACCGAACCTTGCGGCGCCTCTCGCAGGCACCGCACGCGCCAGCCGCGGGGCCTTTGCCCTGCCCGGCGCACCCAGGCCCTTGCGCACCGCTGCGGTGCCATCCGGGCCGCTCTTTGCCACGACGCGAACCACCCCGCCCGCGCCATGCCGCCTGCGGGCGGGCTGCCGCATCCGGTTTTTCCAGCGCATTGGCGCTGCATTCAACCCATTTTTGGAGGGAGGACACCCACATGGCCAAACCCATCGCCATCGAACATGTGTTCAAGGTCTTCGGCGACGCGCCACAAGCCGCGCTGGACCTGGTACGACAGGGCTGCAGCAAGCAGGACATCCTGGAACGCACCGGCCAATCCATCGGCGTTTTCGACGCCCATTTCCGCATCGAGGCCGGCGAGATCTTCGTCGTCATGGGCCTCTCGGGCTCCGGCAAATCGACGCTGGTGCGCATGCTCAACCGCCTGATCGAGCCCACGGCGGGCCGCATCCTGGTCGGTGGCGAGGACATCAACCAGCTGTCCGATCGCGCCCTGCGCGCGCTGCGCCGCAAGGACATCTCCATGGTGTTCCAGTCGTTCGCGCTGCTGCCGCACCTCACGGTGCTGGACAACACCGCCTTCGGCCTGGAGCTGGCGGGCGTGGAACGCGCCGAGCGCCAGCGCCTGGCCGCCGCCGCGCTGGAGCAGGTGGGCCTGGCCGGCTGGGGCGCGAGCTACCCCGACGAGCTCTCGGGCGGCATGCAGCAGCGCGTGGGCCTGGCCCGCGCGCTGGCGGCGGACCCGTCGATCCTGCTGATGGACGAGGCCTTTTCCGCGCTCGACCCCATCATCCGCACGGAGATGCAAAGCGAGCTGCTGCGCCTGCAGCAGGAGCGCCGCCGCACCATCGTCTTCATCTCGCACGACCTGGACGAGGCCATGCGCATCGGCGACCGCATCGCCATCATGAAGGACGGCCACGTGGTGCAGGTCGGCACGCCCGACGAGATCCTGCGCAACCCGGTCAACGACTACGTGCGCAGCTTCGTGCGCGGCGTGGACGCCGCCGCCGTCTTCAAGGCCGGCGACATCGCGCGCCAGCGCCTCACGGTGGTGCGCGAGCATTCCGACCGCGGCTGCCGCGCGGCGCTGCAGCTCATCGAGGGGCACGACGACAACTTCGCCTACGTCGTCAGCCCCACGCAGCGCTACCTGGGCACCGTCTCGGCCGACTCGCTGCGCGCGGCGCTGCACGGCCGCCACGGCCCCCTGGGGCTGCAGCACGCCTACCTGGGCGACGTGCCGCCCATTCCCTCCGACGCCGCCGTGGCCAACCTGTTCGGCCAGGTGGCGCATGCCCCGTGCGCGCTGCCGGTGGTCGATGGCGACGGACGCTTTCGTGGCGCCATCAGCAAGACCACGCTGCTGCGCTTTCTCGACCGCGATACGCCGCCCCTCCCCCCCGACGCCCCCCAGGCCGGCCACCAAGACACCCTCACCGGGAGCCCCGCATGAACGACAACGCGCCACTGACTCCCGCCACCGCCCCCGACGCACCGCCCGCCCTGGCCACCGCCACGCCCTGGGACGCGGGCGCCAGCCCCGGGGCCACAGCGCAGCCCATGGAGCAGTCCATGGAAGCCTCGCCCTGGGACGCGCCGGCGGCGCCCGCCACGGCGGCCCCTGCCAACGATCCTTCGGCCGACCCCTGGTCCGCCGCCAGCGCCGTGCAGCCTGACGCCGCCTACGGCGCCGCCAGCACCTCCCCCGACTGGCTCGCGGCGCCGGACCACACCGCCAGCGCGGCCCACGCCCTGCAGGACGCCGCCTCGCCCGACGCGCTCGCCAGCGCCGACCCGTCGGCGCTGCAGCAGTTGCTGGACGGCACCCTGCCCATCGAGGCCTGGATCAACCAGGGCCTGGGCTGGGTGGTGGAGCACTTCCGCCCGTTCTTCCAGAGCGTGCGCGCGCCCATCGACGGCACGCTCGCCTGGGTCGAGGGCCTGCTGACCAGCCTGCCCGCCGCCGCCCTCATCACCCTGCTGGGCCTGCTGGCATGGCAGTTCGCGGGCCGCGCCCTGGCCCTGGGCACCGTGGTGTCGCTGGCGCTGGTGGCGCTGCTGGGCATCTGGCCCGAGGCCATGGTCACGCTGTCGCTGGTGCTCACCTCGCTGGTGTTCTGCATCGCCATCGGGCTGCCGCTAGGCATCGCCCTGGCCGCCAGCGACCGCGCCCAGCGCTGGGTGCGCCCGCTGCTCGACGCGATGCAGACCACGCCCGCCTTCGTCTACCTGGTGCCGGTGGTAATGCTGTTCGGCATCGGCAACGTGCCGGGCGTCATCGTCACTATCGTGTTCGCGCTGCCGCCGCTGGTGCGCCTGACCACGCTGGGCATCCGCCAGGTGCGCCCGGACCTGGTGGAGGCGGCGCGCTCCTACGGCGCCTCGCCCTGGCAGCTGCTGACCAAGGTGCAACTGCCGCTGGCCATGCCGTCCATCATGGCCGGCATCAACCAGGCGCTGATGCTGTCGCTGTCGATGGTGGTCATCGCCTCGATGATCGCCGTGGGCGGCCTGGGCCAGATGGTGCTGCGCGGCATCGGCCGGCTCGACATGGGCCTGGCCACCGTGGGCGGCCTGGGCATCGTGCTGCTGGCCATCACGCTCGACCGCCTCACCCAGGCCATGGGCCAGACGCGCCGCGACAGCGCCAAGGGCGTGCGCCACTGGTGGCAGACCGGCCCCGCGGGCCTGCTGCTGCGCCTGCTCGCCCCGCTGCTGCGCCCCGCACAGCCCGCCGCCCCGCCTGGCGCCGCCCCGCACGCGGCCCCGCACCACTGATTCCCCCGCCACTCAACAAGGAGCACACCATGACCGATCTGCGCCACATCCTGCCGCGCCTCCTGCGCCCTGCCGCCGCCACCGCCCTGCTGGCCCTGGGCGCCGCCTTCACCCTGGCCACGCAGGCCAGCGAACTGCCGGGCCAGGGCGTAAAGGTCCAGCCGCTGAAAAGCTCGATTGCCGAAGAAACCTTCCAGACCCTGCTGGTCATGCGCGGCCTGCAGAAGCTCGGCTACGACGTGCAGCCCATCAAGGAAATCGAGTACGCCACCGCCCACGTCGCGCTGGCCAACGGCGACGCCACCTTCATGGCCGACCACTGGGACCCGCTGCACGCCGACTTCTACAAGAACGCCGGCGGCGACGCCAAGCTCTGGCGCAAGGGCGCCTACTCCACCAACGCCGCCCAGGGCTACCTGATCGACAAGAAGACCGCCGACGCGCACCAGATCACCAGCATCGCGCAACTCAAGGACCCGCAGATCGCCAGGCTGTTCGACACCAACGGCGACGGCAAGGCCGACCTCACCGGCTGCACGCCCGGCTGGGGCTGCGAGGCCGCCATCGAGCACCAGCTCACCGCCTACGGCCTGCGCGCCACGGTCACCCACGTGCAGGGCAGCTACCCGGCGCTGATGGCCGACACCATCACCCGCTTCAAGGCCGGCCAGCCGGTGCTGTACTACACCTGGACGCCGTACTGGGTCAGCGCCGAACTGCGCCCGGGCAAGGACGTGGTCTGGCTGCAGGTGCCCTTCACCGCCCTGCCCGGCGACCAGGCCGGGCTGAAAACCGCCCTGCCCGACGGGCGCAACTACGGCTTTCCGCTGAACACGCAGAAAATCGTCGCCAACAAGGCCTTCGCCGAGAAGAACCCGGCCGCCGCCAGGCTGTTCGAGGTGATGCAACTGCCCGTGGCCGACATCAACGCGCAGAACCTGGCCATGAAGAACGGCCAGAACCAGAACGCCGACATCGAACGCCACGTGGACGGCTGGATCCGCGCGCACCAGAAGACCTTCGACGGCTGGGTGGACAACGCCAAGGCAGCCGCCCGGTAAGCCTGGAAATTCGGATAAAAATAGCTTCCAGCGCTTGTGCATCAAGCGCTGGAAGCTATTTTTTTGATAGTGTGCCGCGCCTTTGCCTCGCGCCATGCCTGCCCATGGCGTGCCTCGCGGAGCACGGCGCCCGATCACATCGACAAGGGAACGCCCCATGACCGCCTCCATCCGTCGTCCCTGGTTCGGCCTCAGCGCCACCCTGCTCGGCTGCCTGGCCGTGCTGGCCGCCGTCCTGCCCCTGTGGGTGCTGCCGGTGCTGCTGCCCCCGGAGCCGCTGGACAAGGTGATCGTCAGCACGGCCGAAAAGGTCAAGGCACGCATCGCCGCCAAGGCCAAAGGCGTGGCGTACCAGGAGCCCGCGCGGCGTACCGACTGGTACAGCGTCCTGGCGGCAGCGGCGGCCACGTTCGGCGCCCTGGCCATCGTGCTGGCGGCGGTGTCGGCCGTCGCGCGCGAGCCCCGGCGCTTCGCGGCGGTCGCGGCGGCCCTCGGGGTGGGCGCCCTCCTGTTCCAGCTGAGCGTGGCGGTGGCCACGGCGCTCATCGTCTGCCTGCTGATCCTGGCCGTGCTGTCGGCGCTGGGCATCACGCTGCCGTTCTAGCGGGCGGTTGCCAGTTTGCTGTTCTTTTGCCCCTCAGCCCAAGCGGGGCAAGCGCCAGCAGCTCGCATTTGTGTAGCATGCGCGCCATGCTCCTGCTGAAAACCCTGGGTCTGTTCTTCGTCACCGCGCTCGCCGAGATCGTGGGCTGCTACCTCCCCTACCTGTGGCTCAAGGAGGGCAGGAGCGCCTGGCTGCTCCTGCCCGCCGCCGCCAGCCTGGCGCTGTTCGCCTGGCTGCTGTCGCTGCACCCCACGGCCGCCGGGCGGGTGTACGCGGCCTACGGCGGGGTGTACATCGCCGTGGCGCTGCTGTGGCTGTGGGTGGTCGATGGCATCCGCCCCACGGCGTGGGACGCCGTGGGCTGCGCCGTGGCGCTGGCGGGCATGGGCATCATCATGTTCGCGCCGCGCGGCGGCGCCTGAGCACGGCGATGGCCCCGCACACGGCGACAGACACGGCCATCGCGCTGCTGCGCGGCGTCAATGTGGGAGGGCGCGGCATCCTGCCCATGCACGCGCTGGCTGCCCTGCTCGAAGCCCTGGGCGCGCGCCAGGTGCGCACCTACATCCAGAGCGGCAATGCCGTGTTCGAGCCGCCCGCCAACCTGGCCGCCGGGCAACTGGCCCAGGCGCTGAGCGACGCTATCGAGCGCTACCACGGCTTCGCGCCGCAGGTGCTGGTGCTGGACCGCGCCGCGCTGGCGCAGGCCATCGCCAGCAACCCCTTCGCAGACGCCGCAGCCCAGGCGCCGGATCACGTGCACCTGGGGTTCCTCCACCCGGCCCCGCCTGCTCCCGACCTGGCACGGCTGCACGCCCTGCGCAGGGACGGCGAGCAATTCCACCTGGCCGGCGGCGTGTTCTACCTGCACGCGCCCGAGGGCATCGGACGCTCGCGGCTGGCGGCCCAGGCCGAGCGGCTGCTGGGCAGCCCCATGACCCTGCGCAACTGGAAAACGGTCTGCCAGCTCCACGCGATGGCACAGGGTCAGCGCGAGCGTCCGAGTTCTCCAGCCATCAGGCGGTAATACCAAAAGGCCTCATCGTGTGCCAGGCGCTCGCCAAAGCGCGCGGGCGGCCAGCCCGTGACCCTACGGATCTCGCGCCCCATGTGCGATTGGTCGGCAAAACCCGCGTCGGCTGCAATCGCGGCGAGGTCCGGAGCGCTGCCGCCCTCCGTCTCGACGTGGCGGATGAATGCTTCCTCCACGCGGACGAAGCGCTGCAGGTCGCGGTGGCTCTGGCCCGTCCAGCCGCGGACGCGGCGCTGCAGCTGGCGCAGGCCCTGCCCCGCCGTCGAGTGCGCCGCGCGGGTGGCAACCGACCGCACCCAGTCACCGAGATAAGGTGCCAGGCCAGCTTGGGCCGGCCCGCGCCACAGGCCCTGGAGCTGCGCCTCCAGCACGGAGAACGGGGCCATGCCGCCAGCATCGAGAACGGCCTGGCAAACCCTCACCAGCGCGGGCGGCGCGACCGCCTCCAGCGGTACATGCTGGTCGAGCCAGGGGCCGATGGGCTGGCCGATGAGGCGGCCCATGGCTTCCGGATAGAACCCGACCGACAGCGCATGCACGCCCCCCGGCGACCAGCTGGCGAACGGCGCTCGCTGCGGCCCGGAAAACGCTAGGCGCGGCAAGGCCGGGCCGAGCGTCGGCGGCGCGCCCGGCCCACGGTCTTCCACCATGTGCAACGTGCCCTCGAAGACCCAGGAAATGCACGCCAGCGGCACCGCCGGATAGTGGTTGAAGCGCTGCCCATCGCTCAGCACGCAGCCGCGCGTATCGCGCTCGATGCCCGCCATCAGGCAAGCCCCCAGCGCGGGCGACGGAGCGTGCATGAAGGAGGCCGGACGGTGCATGCCGTGTCGTTTCCGTTCTAGCAAAGCCCGGGCGACGACAGCACACTGGCCGCCCTACCGACCTTGGAGCATGGGATGAAGCAAGTAATCATTCAGGGACGTTTGTCGCACAGGCTGCGCAGCATGGCGGTGTCCAGCGCCGTCGCCGCCAGCGTCGTGGCGCGGCGGGCGCTGGGCAGGCCGTTGGTGGCGCAGTGGCCGTTTCTCGTGGAACACGCGACGCTGTACATCCGCGCGCAGTTTAATCACGCCTTCCGGCTGAGCGGCGACATCACGCAAAGCCGTGCCTACTTCGACAGCGTCTATGCGCTGCTGGAGACGTACCCGGATGTCGAGGTCCGTGCCACGGCCCCCGGCGAGCCGCGCGGCCACTGGTTCATACCCAAGGCACCCCGCAATGACGCCACGCTGCTGCACTTCCACGGCGGCGGCTATACCTTCTACGCGGGCGTTTCGCGCCATTTCGCGGCCTGCCTTGCCCATGCCCTGAACGTCGCCGTCTTCGCCCCGGATTACCGGCTGACGCCGGAGCACCCGCATCCGGCCCAACTCGAGGATGGGCTGGCAGCCTACGCCTGGCTGCTGGCACGCGGCACCGATCCGGCCCGCATCGTGCTGTGCGGCGACTCGGCCGGCGGGCACCTGGCCCTGATGACCCTGGCCCATCTCCGCCAGGCCGGCTTGCCCACGCCCGCCCTGACGCTGGGCATCAGCCCCTGGACCGACGTCGGCCGGCGCGGTGCGAGCCAGTTCGGCAACGACCGCTATGACCTGGTGCAAGGCTACATGACCTTGCAGTTCGCCGACTGGCTCAAGGGCGGCCAGCCGCTGAGCGATGCCGAGCTGTCGCCCATCGGCCAGGATTTCCGAGGCCTCGGGCCGATTTACCTGCAGGCGGGCGGCAAGGAAATCCTCGTGGACATGATCCGCGACTTCGCGGCGGCCGTGGCCGCCCAGGGCGGCCAGGTGCGGCTGGATGTCTGGGAGCACATGGTGCATGAGTTCCAGTCATATGGCGGCCAGTTGCCGGAAAGCCGCGATGCACTGGCCCGGCTGCGCGAGGCCATGGCCTGTGCGCTGCGCCAGCCCCACCAGTTCAGCGCCGACGCCTGCACCGAAGCCGACACATTGGCGCCGCCACAGCCTGCCGCCTGATGCCGTTCACTGCCCCTTGCGCCGCCCCAGCCACAGCACCGCACCCCACGACGCCAGCGCCATGGCCGCGAGCCAGGCCAGCGGCGCCAGCGCGGCGGCCAGGGGCGCGCCCATCTGGTTCAGGCGCAGGCTGGCCTGGATGCCCGCCGTGCTCGGCGAGAGCCAGCGCAGCCACTGCAGCGGCTCGGGCAGCGCCTCCACCGGCCAGGTGAAGCCGCCCAGGAACGCCAGCGGCAGCGAGGTGAACAGCACCACCTGCATGGCGCGCTCGCGGTCGGCCAGCCACCAGCCCAGCAGGCTGGCGCAGCCCGCCACCGCCGGCACCAGCACGGCCAGCAGCGCCAGCGCCCCGGCCGGGTTGCCGCCGTGCGGGTAGTCCTGCCAGACGAAGATCCAGCCGAAGTAGAACAGCCCGGCCAGCCAGCCCGGCACGCACAGCGCCAGCAGGCGCGCCAGCCAGGTGCGCGCACCGGCCCGCGCCTGGCCCTGCTCGCGCAGCGTGCCGACCCACAGCGCCCCGCCCATCAGCAACGTCTGCTGCAGGATGAGCAGCGCCACGGCCGACACCACGAAGCTGCCGTAGCCCTCGGTGGGGTTGAACAGCGCCACGGCCTGCAGGCCGACCGGCGCGCGGCTGGCCGCCGCCTGCGGCGCGCTCTGGCCGCTGGCCTGCAGGCGGCGCAGCTCCACCCCGGCCGAGACGGTGCCGAACGCCTCGGCAAAGCCGTACTGCACCTGCTTGCTGGCGATGGGGTAGGCGCCGTTGGCGTACACGGGCACGACCACGTTGCGCGCCTGCACCACGTCGCGCTTGAGGTCGCGCGGCAGCAGCGCGTAGCCCATGACCTCGCCGCGCAGCAGCGCGGCCTGGGCCTCGCCCTCATCGCCCGTGACCAGGCGCGGGTCGATGCGCGGGCTGGCCTGGGCGAAGCGCAGCATCTGCCGGCCGAGCGACGAACTGTCCTGCACCACCACCGCCACCGGCACGCGCTGCGCCACCTGCGTGGCGTAGAACCAGGGGTAGAAGAAGCCGTAGAGCACCGGCGCGCCCACCACCAGCAGGGCCACGCCCTTGTCGCGCAGCAGCGTGCGCAGTTGCTGCCCCAGCAGGGCCAGGAAGGGGGGCGCCACGTCAGCCGCCCTCCCGCGATTTTTTGAACAAAAAACGGCCCCAGCGCTTATGCAGCAAGCGCGGGCAGCTATCAAGACAGAAGTTCCTGCGCCTCATCGCCCGCCCCACTTGTGCGGCAGGCGCAGCCCGCGCGCCAGGCCCGCCGTGGCCGCCAGCAGCAGCGCCAGCGTGGCCAGCAGCAGGCCGCCGGCCACGGGCAGGCTGTGCGCCACGGGCGCGCCCATCTGCCACTGTTCGAGCTGCAGGCGCGCGTAGTGCGTGTAGGGCATGGCCAGCGCCCAGGTGCGCGCGCCCTCGCCCATGGCCAGCAGCGGGTAGGCCACGCCGCTGAAGGCGAACGCCGGGGCCGAAAGCAGTCCCGCGCCCGACAGCGCCGTGCGCAGCGACAGCGTGACGCCCGCCAGCGCCGCGCCGGCCGCCAGGCTCACGGCCACCAGCGCCGCCAGGCCGGTGCCGATCCAGGCCATGCTGCCCGCCACGGCCCAGCCGCGCAGTTGCGCCAGGTACAGCAGGCAGGCCATGGCGCAGGCCCACAGCGGCACGAAGGCCACGGCCAGCTTGCCCAGCAGCGCGGCCAGCACCTGCGCGGGCGAGGCCCGCGCGCCCAGCCAGTCGGCCACGGTGCGGTCGCGCAGCTCGCGCCCCACGCTCCAGGCGCCGGCCGTCATGGCCAGGATGTGCACCAGCGCCGGCACCAGCGCGGCGGCCAGGAACTGCTCGTAGTTGGTGGAGACGTTGAACAGCGCCACCAGCTGCGTCTTCACCGGCTCCATGCGCGCCTGCAGCGCCTGCGCGGGCGTGCCGCGCTTGGCGGCGGCCTGCATCTCGATGCCGGCCGAGAGCGTGCCCACCACCTGGCGCAGGTCGCGCTGCAGCAGGCTGGACGCGGTGGCCAGCTGCGCGTTGTGCAGCAGCGTGACGCTGGCGCCGCGCCCCTGCTTCACGTCGCGCGCCATGCCGGGCGGAATGTGCACCACGCCGTACACCGCCATGCGCTGCAGCGCGCCGGCGGCCTCGGCGCGGTTCACGGCCTGCACGCGCAGCGCCAGGCCGGGCGTGGCCTCCAGCATGCGCACGAGCTGGCGCGAGAGGGCCGAATGGTCCTCATCCCACACGGCGATGGGCAGGCGGTAGGGCTGGCCGGCGGCGAAGATCCAGCACAGCAGCGCCATGGCCAGCAGCGGCACCCAGGTGAGCATGGCTGCGTCCCACGGGCGGGCGCGCAGCAGCCGCGCCTCGCGCCGCAGGCTGGCGGCGAACAGGCTCACTGCACCACCACCACGCTCATGCCGGGGCGCGCGCCGTCAATGGGGGCGGCCGGGCGCGCGCGGACCTCGAAGGTGCGCGCGTCGAACCCCTGGCTGCCGCGCGTGGTGCGCCAGGTGGCGAAGTCGGGCAGCACGCCCAGGTACGTGACCTCGAACTCCGCCTCGCGCCCGCCCAGCCCGGGCAGGCGGCCGGTGAAGCGGCTCTTCAGCGCGAAGCGCTGGAGCTGGTCCTCGCGCACGTTCAGCACCACCCACTGGTCGCGCAGATCGACCACCGTGACCACGGCCACGCCCTGCGGCGAGAGCTCGCCCTCCTTGGCCAGCACCTTGGCCACCTCGCCGCCCACGGGGCTGCGCAGCTGCGTCTCGGCCTCGGCGGCCTGCACTTCGGCGATCACGCCGTCCACCTGGCGCGCCTGGGCGGCGGCGGCAGCCTTGTCCTCGGCGCGCGCGCCGCTGGCGGCCATGTCGTACTGCGCCTGGGCGGCTTCGGCCTGGGCGGCGCTGGCGCGCCAGTTGGTGTGCGCCTCGTCGCGCTTTTGCGCGGACACCAGCCCCTGGTCGTACAGGCTCTGCACGCGCCGGTACGAGGTCTGCGCCAGCTCGGCGGCGGCCTGCGCGCGCTGCCAGGCCAGGCGCGCCATGCGCACCTCCTGCGGGCGCGCGCCCTGCTGCGCCTTGTCGGCCACGGCCTGGGCCGCATCCTTGGCGGCCTGGGCCTGGGCCAGCTTGGCGCGCACCTCGGGGCTGTCCATTTCCACCAGCAGGTCGCCGGGCTGGATCTGCTGGCCCTCGGTCACGGCCACGCGCGCGATGCGCGCCGTGACCTTGGGCGCGATATCGGCCTCGCGCGCCTCCATCTGGCCCTGGAAGTACGGCGCCGGCGGCTGCGCGGCGCGCCAGAAGCCCCAGACGACGAAGCCCAGCACGGCCACGCCGATGAGCCCGAGAACCCAGGGCAGGCCCGTGCGCGAAGAAGAGGAGGAAGCGGTCATGGTGCGTCGGAAGGAATCTGGATATCGGCCTCGGCCATGTAGCGGCCGAACGCATCGCTCTGCCCGGTGCTCTGCAGCAGCGCGGCCAGGGCCTGGATGTACTGGTGGGCGGTCTGCGCGCGCTCGGTCTGCACCTTGGCGAGGTTGACGCGCGCGTCCATCCACTCCAGCAGGGTGCCGGTGCCCTCGCGCTGGCTGGCCTCGCGCAGGCGCAGCAGCTCGCGCGCCAGGTCTTCCTGCGCCTGCTGGGCCAGGTACTGGGTGCGCGCGTGCTCCACGGCCAGCCAGTTCTTTTCCACCAGCAGGGCGATGTCGCTGCGCGCCTGCTGCTCGGTCAGCTCGGCCTGCTCGATCTTGCGCTGGCCCGAGGCGGCGAGCTGGTCGCGGTCCACGCTGTCCCACAGCGTCCAGCGCACGGCCACGCCGGCCACCCAGTTGGGCTTGCCGCCGCCGGTGCGGATGTCGCTCAGGCCGAAGCCCAGCACCTGGGGCTTGCGCAGCGCCTCCTGCGCATCGTGCAGCGCGGCGGCCTCGCGGCGCTTGGCCTGCACCTTGGACAGGCCGGGGTGGCGCTCCAGCGCCGCGTCGATGAAACCCTGCAGCGCGGGCAGCGGCTGGCTGGCCACGAACAGCGGGCTGGACGGGCGCAGCGGCGCCACCGCCTTGAGCGTGCGCGCCAGCGCCGTGGCGGCCAGCTGGGCCTCGTCGCGCGCCTTGCGCGCCTGCTGCGCGGCGTCGGCCAGCGCGGCCTGGGCCTGCAGCCGCTCCAGGCGCGAGATCACGCCCGTGGCCAGCATGCGCTGGGCGGCGTCGTCGTGTTCGCGCACCGTGGCCAGCGCCGCTTCGCGCAGGCGCGCGGCACGCTCGGCCAGCTGCGCGCCGAAGTAGCGCTGCACCAGCAGGGACTGCAGTCCCTGCGCGTCGGCGCTGGCGTCGGCCTGCGCTTCGTCGGCCTGGGCCGCGAAGCCGCTGCGCACGGCGTCGCCCAGCCCGCCGATGTACAGCGGCCACAGCAGCGAGACGCTGCCCGAGGTGCGCGTGTCCTGGCGCTCCAGCGTGTAGTTGGGCGGCAGTTGCGGCAGCTGGGAGATGGCGCCGTCCAGCGGCGGCGGCAGCATGCTGACGATGCCGCCCAGCGCCTGGCGCGCGGGGTCGAGGTCGATGTCGGCGCTGGCGGCGTAGCGGTAGGCCATGCCGGTGACGGCCACCGAGGGCCCGCCCAGCCCCTGCACGCCCTCGCGGCGCAGGCGGGCGCTGTCCACCGCCCTGGCGGCGGCGGCGAGCTGGTCGGAATTGGAAAGCAGGAGCTGCTGCGCCTGCGCGAAACTCAGGGAAGGGGCCGCTGTGGCCGATGCAGCCGCTGCGGCGGCGGGCACGCCCCCCCCGGCCTGGGCCAGGCCCGCTCCCCACGCCAGCAGGGCGGCAAGGCCCCAGGTTGCATGCACGTTCACGGTATAGGCAGGTTGCAAAGGGGCCCATTGTGCCCAAACCGGCGCCCGCCACGCCCTGGCACGCCGCCGGGCGGTAACACTCCCGGCCCCAGGGGCTTGCGCGCCGCAAAAACAATCATTTTAAATGAATCTTAATATTCGCCCCACAAAGCACTAGCACAGGGTTGCCCGAGCCGCCCTGCGCTGCATCAAACCAGGACGCCTGCCGCGCCCTGGCCGCGAGAAGAAAGGAAACACCCCATGGACAGTGCCATCCTGAGCCTGCTGGGCGCCTTCCTGCTGTCGATCATGGGGCTGTTCGTCTTCATCTGGTCGATGCGCAAGGGGCTGCTGGTGGAGAACCCCCAGGCCGCGTCGGTGATCTTCGCGCCCGGTGAAATCGGCCGGGTGGACGACCCGGCACTCCAGGCCCCGGCCCAGGCCGGCCTGCAGGCCGCCGCCGCCGAGCCGGGCGACGCCGCGCACGCCCCCCACCCGCAGGCGCTGGCCCAGCGCATCGCCGCCGACCGCTCCAGCGCCTTCCCGGTGTTCATGTTCATCGCCTTCGCCTGCCTGTGGCTGCTGCTGGGCTCGGTGGCCGGGCTCACCGCCTCGCTCAAGCTGCACATGCCCGACTGGCTGACGGGCGAGGCCTGGCAGACCTTCGGGCGCGTGCGCACCGTGCACCTGACGGCCGTGCTCTACGGCTGGATCACCAACGCGGCGCTGGGCGTCATCGTCTGGCTGCTGCCGCGCCTGCTGCGCACGCCGCTGGCCGGCGCCATGTGGGTGATGCTGGGCGGCGCGCTGCTGAACATCGGCATCGCCAGCGCCATCGGCGCCATCGGCGCGGGCTGGAACGACGGCATGGAGTACCTGGAGATGCCCTGGCAGATCGGCCTGTTCGTGGTCGCAGGCATGGTGTGCATCGTCGGCCCGGCGCTGTACACGCTGGCGCGCCGCCAGGTGGAGTCGCTGTACGTGAGCGTGTGGTACCACGTCGCGGCGCTGCTGTGGATCACGCTGCTGTTCCTCGTGGCCAAACTGCCGGGCGTGCATTTCGGCGTGCAGCAGGCCACCATGAACTGGTGGTATGGCCACAACGTGCTGGGCCTGTGGTTCACGCCGGTGAGCGTGGGCGCCATCTACTACTTCCTGCCCAAGGTCATCGGGCGGCCGGTGCGCTCGTACAACCTGTCCATCCTCGGGTTCTGGACGCTGGCCTTCTTCTACGGCCAGGTGGGCGGCCACCACCTCGTGGGCGGGCCGGTGCCGGGCTGGCTGGTCACGCTGTCCATCGTGCAGAGCATGATGATGATCATTCCCGTGGCGGCCTTCAGCATCAACATGGCGGGCACCCTGCGCGGGCGCATGCACCTGGCGCGCCAATCGCCCACGCTGCGCTTCATGATGTTCGGCGGGCTGATGTACATGCTCTCGTCGCTGCAGGGCTCGTTCGAGGCACTGCGCGCCGTCAACCAGGTCACGCACTTCACGCACTTCACGGTGGCGCACGCGCACCTGGGGGCCTACGGCTTCGTCACCATGGTGCTGTTCGGCGCCATCTACTTCATGCTGCCGCGCGTGCTGGGCTGGGAGTGGCCGTACCCGCGCCTGATCGCGCTGCAGTTCTGGCTCGCGGCCACCGGCATCGGCATCTACTTCACGGGGCTGACCATCGGCGGCTGGCTGCAGGGCACCTACATGCTCGACGCCACGCGCCCCTTCATGGACTCGGTCGCCGTCACCCTGCCCTGGCTGCAGTGGCGCAGCGCGGGCGGCGCGCTCATGCTCGCCAGCCACCTGGTCTTCGTGGGCCACGTCCTGGCCATGGCGCTGCGCTTCGGGCCGCAGCGCACGGGCGCCGCCCTGTTCTCGCAGCCCGCGGTGGAGTTTGCCCATGGAAAATGAAGTCAAGCTGGCCGCCGGGGCCATGGTCACCCTGGGCCTGGCCACCGCCGCGCTGGTGGTGCTGCCCTACATCCAGGTGCGCGACGTGCAGGCGCCCGAGGGGCTCAAGCCCTACAGCAGCGCCGCGCTGCGCGGGCGCGCCGTGTACATCGCCAACGGCTGCGTCTACTGCCACACGCAGCAGCCGCGCGACAGGGGCTTCGCGCCCGACTTCGAGCGCGGCTGGGGCCGCGCCTCGGTGCCCGGCGACTACGTGTACGACCGCCCGCACCTGCTGGGCAGCATGCGCACCGGGCCAGACCTGCTGAACATCGGCGTGCGCCAGCCCAGCAAGGACTGGCACCTGGGCCACCTGTACCAGCCGCGCGCCTACGTGCCGGGCTCGATCATGCCCGCCTACCCCTACCTGTTCGAGGCCAAGGCCGCCGCCGAGCCGGGCGACGCAACGCTCAAGCTGCCGCCGGGCTACGGCCCGCCGGGCCAGGTGGTGGTGGCGCGGCCCGAGGCGCTGGACCTCGTGGCCTACCTGCAGGCGCTCAACCGCAGCTACCCGGTGCTGCCGCCCGCGCCGCGATGAGCGCGACCCACCCCACGAAGGCGCACGCCATGCCTCCCATCCACGACACCACGCCCCACGACCCCGCCCACCGCGCGCAGGCGCGCGAGAACGCCGACCCGGAAGAAAGCATCCGCCCCGTGCCGCTGGCCGCCGCGCTCATCACGCTGGCGATGGTGCTGTTCGGCGTGTCCTACATCTTCCTGACCGAGCCCCCGGGCCCCGCCGCGCTGGGCGACCGGCGCACGCCGGCCGACCTCGCCGGCCCCGCACCCGCCGCGGCGGGCGCCACCGCCGACGGCAAGGCCGTGTTCGCCGCGCAGTGCGCCGCCTGCCACCAGGCCGCGGGCCAGGGCCTGCCCGGCGTGTTCCCGCCGCTCGACGGCTCGGAATGGGTGCGGGGCGACGTGCGCGTGCTCGCCAACATCCTGCTGCACGGCATCACGGGCGAGATCCACGTCAAGGGCATCGCGTACCAGGGCGCCATGCCCAGCTTCCAGCAGCTCGGCGACGCCGAGCTGGCCGGCGTGGCCAGCTTCATCCGTTCGAGCTGGTCGAACCAGGCCGAGGCCGTGCCCGCCAGCCTGTTCGCCCAGGAGCGCCAGGCCAGCGGGCGCACGGTCCCGTTCGAAGGCGAGGCGGCGCTCAATGAAACGACACCCCCCTGAGGCCCTGCGGGCCTTCCCCCCGCTCTCGCATGGCTGCGCCATGCGGGCAGGGGGACGCAGCCAGCGCGGCGGGGCGGCCCTTGCGCGGCTGCCCGCGCTTGGGCCGCGCCGGTTTCATGCGCTGCGGGCGGAGCGCAGGGCCATGGATTACTGAAATGCTGCGCACCGCCCTGCTCAGTACCGTGCTGCTGCTGTGCGGCTGGGCGGCGGCGGCCTGGCTGACGCACGGTTTCCAGGCCTGGACCGACGAAAGCGCGCGCCCCCGCGCGGTGGCGCTGCACCCCGTGGCCGCGCCCGCCGTGCCCGTGCAAGGCCCCGGCGTGGCCGCCGCCACGCTGCCCGCGCTGCTGGCCGAGGGCGGCGGCGTGACCATCGCCGACTTCATCTACACCCGCTGCGAGACGGTGTGCCTGTCGCTGGGCGGCAGCTTCCAGCAGTTGCAGGCGGCGCTGCGGGCCGACGCCCAGGCGGGCGCGGCGCCGGGGGTGCGCCTGCTGTCGATCAGCTTCGACGGCGCGCGCGACGACCCCGCCGCGCTGCGCGCCTACGCCCGCTCGCTGGGCGCCGACCCGGCGCTGTGGCGCTTCGTGCGCGTGCCCGGCGCCGGGCCGCAGCAGGCCCTGCTGCGCCGCCTGGGCGTGGTGGTCGTGCCCAACGGGCGCGGCGACTTCGAGCACAACGCCGCGCTGCTGGTGTTCGACGCACGCGGGCGCATGGTGCGCGTGTTCGACCTGGCCGAGCAGCAGTTGGCGCTGGACTACGCGCGCCACCTGGCGCGGGGGCCCCGGTGAAGCCGGGCCTGGCCGGCCTGGCCCTGCTCGCGTTGCTGGCCCTGCCCGGGCCGCGCCAGGCGCTGGAGGCCAGCATGTGGCGCCACATGGTGCTGCAGTTTCCGCTGCTGCTGCTGGCGGGCGCGCTGCTGGCCGCCGCCCTGCCGGCCCGCGCGCGCGGCGCCGTGGCGCGCTGGAACGCGCACGGCATCAGCGGCCTGGTGCTGGCGGGCGTGGTGCTGGCGGTGCTGATGGTGCCGCGCGCGCTCGACCTGGCGCTGCGCGACGCGGGCGTGGAGCTGGCCAAGCACGCCGCGCTGCTGCTCGCGGGCGCGGCGCTGCGGCTGTCGTGGCGCCCGGCGGGGCGGGTGGTGCAGGGCTTCTTCCTGGGCAACGTGCTGCCGATGACGGCGGTGGCCGGCCAGCTCTACCGCGATGCCCCGCTGCGCCTGTGCAACGCCTACCTGCTGGACGACCAGGCGCGCCTGGGCGGCTGGCTGACCGGCCTGGCCGCGCTGGCGGCGCTGGGCTGGCTCGGGCGCGTGGCGTGGCAGCTCACGCGGCCGGAGCCCGGCAGCCCCTGAGCGCCCGCACCCTGACAGGCTTCATGCTCCTCTTTCAGTAGCTGCTCGCGCTTTGCTGGAAAGGGCTGGCGCCTGATTCGGCATGTTCACTCCCGGGCCTGCCCGGCGGCATGCGCAGCACCACGCTCACCGCCGTGCCCCCCGCGCTGGACGCAACCTGGAACACCGCGCCCATGCGCTCGGCGCGCGCCGCCATGCTGCGCATGCCCACCGACAGGCCTGCGCGCTGCACGGCGTCCACGTCGAAGCCCCGGCCGTCATCCTCGACGCGCACCACGAACACCCCGGGCAGCGGCAACGCGCACTCCACGCACACGCGCCGCGCCTGGCTGTGCTTGATGACGTTGGACAGCGCCTCCTCCACCAGCCGCGTCAGCAGCAGGCACTGCAGCGCGCTCGGGCAGCCGCCCTCCTCCACCGGGCCCCGCCACTGCGCGGCGATGCGCCATTCGCTGGCCACGCCCATCTCGTCGAGGATGCGCGTGACGCGGTGGCGCAGCGGGGCGGCCCACTGCACCGGCGTCGCGGGCACGGTGGCGCCCGCGCTCGATCCGTGGTCGATCACCTGGCGCAGGTCGTCGCGCAGCGTCTTGAGCAGCGACAGCACGCGCTCGCCGGGCAACTGCCCGCCCGCCTGCTCCAGCAGCGCCATGCCGCGCACCAGGCTGCCGCCCAGGCCGTCGTGCAGGTCGTGCGCGATCTGCATGCGCTCCTGCAGCTTGGCGTTGTCCAGCGCCTGCGCATGCTCGCGCGCCACGGCGTGGGCCAGTTCGGCACGCGCCTCGGCCACGCGCGCCTCCAGTTCGCGCTGGAAGCGCTCGGCGCTGCGCATTTGCTGCGCCAGCTGGCCGCCCAGCAGCAGCATGACCAGCACGATGGTGGCGATGCCGCTGAGCGCCGCCCAGTTGCGCGCCACGTGCCACACGTCCGGCACCAGGCCCAGTGTGAACAGCGCCACCGCCACGAGCACCAGCCAGCACAGCGCCAGCAGCCGCTGCGCCACGCCGCGCCCCGGCCGCCACGCATGCCACTGGAATTGCAGCCCGTTGAGCAGGAACACCGCCATGGCGCCGCGCCAGATGGCGGCGAACCAGGCACTCTCGGCGCCCTGCGGCGCCCACCACGCCGCCGCCGCGCCCAGGGCCGCCAGCAGCCACAGCGCGCGCTCGGCCCACGGCAGGCGCTGCGCGCCGAAGCGGAAGGTGAACAGGCAGGCGCACAGCACGTAGCCCACCAGCGCCACCAGGCTGGCACGCGCGCGGTCCAGCGAATCGGCGAAAGGCCAGGGCGTGTCCGCCAGGTAGGTACTCAGGTAGGCCAGCCAGCACAGCGACATGAGGGCGAACCAGCCATAGGCCCGCTCCTGCCGCCGCAGGCCCCACACCAGCAGGAACAGCGCCGCCGCCATGCCGGCGAGCACGGCGTTGACGAAGTACACCGTGCGCTGGCGCCACTGGGCCTGCTCCTGCGCGCGCGCCACGTCCGCCGCATCGCCCAGGCGCAGTGTGCCCACCAGGCCGGACGACAGCGCGGCCACGCTCACCACGCGCACCCACACGGTGTTGGTGCCCGCGCGCAGGGTGGACGCCGGCAGCAGCCACCAGCGCGGCACGTTCCAACTGCGCGAGAGCGGCTCGGCCAGCGAGGCGTCGCGCCACAGCAGGTCCTCGTTGATGAACACCTCGCCCGCGCTGCCGATGCCGTCGATGCCCAGGCCCAGGGCGGCAGGCGCGCAGTCCGCGCGCTCCCAGTCGATGCGGTACCAGACCGTTCCGCTGTAGCCGGGCCAGCGGCGCCCCCACCTGTCCGGCAGCGTGACGCGCTCCCACCCTTGCACCGGCCGGGCGCCATCGGCCGAGCGCGCGGCCTGCGCCGACACGATGCGCGGCGCGCAGGCCACGGCCTCCATCCCGTCGGCCCATGCCGCGGGCCACGCCAGCAGCCACAGCGCCAGCCACAGCACCAGCCGCCGCATCAACCCAGCCACCCGCGCGTGCGCGCCGCACTCACCGCGCCCATGCGCGACGATACGGCCAGCTTGCGGTAGATGCGCTTGACGTGGCTTTCCACCGTGTAGCGCGACAGGAAAAGCTGCTCGGCGATCTCGCGGTTCGAGAGGCCATCGGCCACCAGCCGCAGGATCTCGCCCTCGCGCTCGCTCAGCGCCTCGGCCGGGGCTGCGCCCGCCGCCGCGGGCGCAGGCGCCGGCAGCAGTTGCAGAATGCGCCGCGCAATGAACGGGTCGATTGGCGCGCCGCCGCGCAGCACGCTGCGGATGGAGAGCTGCACCTCCACGTCGTCGCGCTCCTTGAGCACGTAGCCCGTGGCCCCGGCGCGCAGCGCGCCCAGAATCGCGTCCTCCGAACTCCAGGCCGACACCACCAGGATGCCCAGGCCAGGGTCGTCGGCGCGCAGCTGCGCGATCAGATCGCACCCGTTGCCGTCGGGCAGTTGCAAATCCACCAGCGCCAGCGCCACGGGCTGCTGCGCCAGGCCGGCGCGCGCCTCGGCCAGCGTGGCCGCGAACAGCAGCGCGTCCGGCGCGTAGCCCAGCGCCAGCAGCACGCCGCGCAAACGCTGCTGCAGCAGCGGCTCGTCTTCCACCACCAGCACGGGCGCGGGCAGTACGGATTCGGGGGCAGGAAGGGCAACGGTCATGGCATGGCGGCGTCGGCAACGGGGAGTGCAAGGCAGGCGCCATCCTAGGCCACCCCGGCCCGGCGGCATATCCCTGAAATTGGGTAATTTGCGCCGGCCCGCGCCGTGGCGGCGGTACTGAGGCAGGCGCGCCGCCACGGCGCCCCACCCCCTCAAATTACCCAATTTCAGGGATACCGCAACACGCCACGAATCCCTACGATGCCTCCCCACACGCACCTGGTTCAACGGTGTTTCCGCCCCAAGCGCCTGCCAGAAAAGCGCCAGCAGCTATCAAAAAAAGAGTAACCCATGCAGCCCACCACGCCCCTCGCCCTGGCCCTGGCCCTGGCCGCGCCGCTGCTGGCGCAGGCCCAGCCCTTCATGCCCGTGGCGGGCGACGGCAGCATCCTCGTCAACGGCAACCCCAGCCCCCAGGCCACGCACGAGATGTGGCAGCGCTGCGCCGAAGGCCAGCTGTGGAGCGGCAGCACCTGCACCGGCACGGCCACGCTCTATACCGCCAGCCAGCTTGCCGCCGCCATCGCCGCTGCCAATGCCGAGAACGGCGGTGCCGGGCGCAACGGCTACAACGACTGGCGCAGGCCCGGCTACAGCGAACTGGCCGCCCTGCACAACTCCGGCGCCGGCGGCGCGCCCTACACCTACGCGACGGATTTCCCCAACACCCCTGCCAGCGTGTTCTGGGCGGTGGACCTGATCCCGGGGGCGGTAAGTTTTGCCGTGGACTTCGGCAGCAGCCATGCCAGCGCCACCATCGCCGCCCCCGGCGGCAACCCACTGCGGCTGGTGCGCGGCGGCAGCGGCTACCACGCCACCGCCACGGCGCAGCCGCCCGAGGCCTTTTCCGCCCTGGCGCCCGCCGAGCGGCGCCACCTGCCCCAGGCCACCGGCACCACCTTCACCGTCACGCCCCGCCCCGGCTGGCAGGTGGACAGCGCCAGCACCAGCACGACCGACGGCAGTTGCCAACCCATCGTGGACAAGAGCGGGCTGACCGACCGCAGCACCGTCACTGTCCTCAACATGCAAAGCGACTGCGCCGTCGCCATCACGCTGGCGCGCATCCCCGGCGTATGGCAGGTGGGCGTGCAGCAGCCGCCCGCCGCGCAAGGCCGCATCGACTGCCCGGCCACCGTCAGCAGCGCCGCGCCCGCCACCTGCACGGCCCAGCCGGAGCCCGGCTACGTGCTCGCGGCCTGGGGCGACGACTGCACCGGTGCCAGCGGCAGCACCTGCACGCTGGCCAGCCCCGGGCGCGACGCCATGGTGTCGGCCCGCTTCATGGCCAGCACCACGCTGGCGCTGGCCGCCAGCCCCGCCAGCCCAAGCGCGGCAGGCGTGCCCGTGACCTTCACCGCCACGCTCTACGGCGCGGCCAGCCCCACGGGCGCCGTCACCTTCAAGGACGGCACCGCCACCCTGTGCACCGTGCCCGCCGCGCCGTACACCTGCACCGCCACGCCGCTGACGGGCACGCACGGCGTTACCGCCAGCTACGCGGGCGACGCCGGCCACGCCGCCGCCTCGGCCGCACTGGCGCACCAGGTGGACGCCGCCGCCTTCCCCGTCTCCGGCGGCACGGCCACGGTCAGCGTCGCCGGCCCGGCGGGCTGCACGTTCGCCCGCCTGACACTGGACGGCGCCACCCCGGCCGACGGCCTGCCGGCCCGCGCCACCGCCCCGCTGGGCGTGCTGCGCTTTGCCGCCACCGGCTGCACGGGCGCCACGCTGCAAGTGCAGGTGCGCTACCCCACGGGCAGCCTGGCGGGCCTGGCGCCGCACAAGCACGGCCCGCACGGCGGGCAAACGGGCTGGTTCGCCCACGGCGCGGCCAGCGGCGACACGGTGGCCTACACCGTGGCCGACAACGGCGACGGCGACAACGACCCCGCCCCCGGCGTGATCGCCGACCCCTTCGCCCCGCTGCTGCTGGGCGCCGCGCCCCCCGCCGGAGCGCAGGCCATTCCCACGCTGTCGCAGTGGGGCGTGCTGCTGCTGTCGCTGCCCATGGGGCTGCTGGGCTGGCGGCGATCACGTGAAAAAACGGCCCGCAGCGCTTGATGGACAAGCGCCAGCAGCTATCAAAACAGGAGTTTTCATGCACCACGCCACCGGAGAACGCACCATGCCCACATCGACTTCCCCCGCCAGCCGCCGCGCCACCCGGCTGGCCGCCGCCGTGGCCCTGGCAGCCAGCCTGGCCGCCTGCGGCGGCGGCAGCAGCGATAGCCCGCCCGACCCGCTGCAGAAGTACCGCACGCAGGCCGTGCAATGGGCGGAATGCGACGCCACCATCATCGGCCCGCGCAGCCCCAAGCTCGACGCACTGTGGGCGCTGGCGGGCGAGCGGCTGCGCTGCGCCCAGGTGAGCGCGCCGCTCGACTGGGCCGACCCCGGACGCGGCGACATCACCCTGGCGGTGATGCGCCTGGCGGCGGGCACGCCGCCCAAGCGGCGCGGCGCCCTGCTGTTCAACCCCGGCGGGCCGGGCGGCGACGGGCTGGACAATGCCCTCAGGCTGCTGGGCGCCTTCGCCCTGAGCGACCCTGACAGCCCGCAGGGCGCGCAGCAACTGCGCCTGCTCGCCGAGTACGACATGGTGGGATTCTCGCCGCGCGGCTTGGGCGCCAGCACGCGGCTGCACTGCGCCACCAACGAGCTGGAGCGCTTCGTGGACTACAGCCCGGCGGGGTGGGACACGCCCGCGAACCTCGCCAACGCCCACTACAACGGCCGCAAGACGGCCGAGGCGTGCGGGAAAAACCCCCTCACCCCCTACATCAACACCGACGCCACGGCGCGCGACCTGGACTTGCTGCGCGGCCTGCTCGGCGACGACAGGCTCAACTACCTGGGCTACTCCTACGGCACCTGGCTGGGCGCCTGGTACGCCAGCCTGTTCCCCGAGAAAGTCGGGCGCATGGTGCTCGACAGCGCGCTGGACTTCGGCACCACCCTCGAAAAATCGCTGCTGCACTCGCAGCCCCCCGCGCGCCAGCGCCTGTTCGACGAGGTGATGGTGCCCTACGCCGTGCGGCACCCAAACTTCTTCCGCCTGGGCGCGACCGGGGACGAAGTGCGCGCCGTGATGCCGCGCCTGCACCCGCGCGTGCAGGCCGTGCTGGCCGAATCCCTGAGCGGCCTGGGCTACAACCGCGCAGACGCCATGGCCTACCTCGGCCACATCGCGGCGGCCCAGGGGCTGGACGCGGCGCTGCAAAGCGTGCCCGACGCGGCCGACGCCAGCGCGGTCCGCAACGCGCTGGCGCAGCAGGTCTTCGACCCCGACAGCAGCCAGCACGACGCGCTGCTGCACGAGGCCGCATGGACGCTCTACGGCAGGTACCGCACAACCTGGCTGGCGCCCGAGGCGCACAGCATCCAGGTGGACAGCGCGGCCGGCGTCGCCATCCGCTGCAACGACACGCCCGCCATCACCGATTTAGCCCAATGGACCGCCACGGTGCGCGGCGCGGCGCAGCAGGCGCCCATGTACTTCGGCGGCCTGCTAGCGCTGAACGCCTGCGCCTTCTGGGGCGGCCCCTCGGTCCACAAGCCCAGCCCGGCGGCCATGCAACAGTTGCCGGTGCTGTTCGTGCAGACGCAGTACGACGCGGCCACCAACACCGACGGCGCCAACGCCTTCTTCGCCCAGTTGCCCGGCGCCCGCCGCGTGTACGTCACGGGCGATTTCCAGCACGGCGTCTATCCCTACGCCGATAGCTGCGTCGATCCGCAGGTGACGGCCTACCTGCTGGGCGAGGCGCCCGCGCAGCGCGAGACCGTGTGCCCCGGCAAGCCGCTGGAAGGAGAAGACCAGGCCGCTGCGCAGAAGGCGCAGCCAGCGGACGGCACGCCGCCGGTCTACACCGACCCCGAAAAGGCGCGCGCGCTGATCGACGAGTTCAAGCGCAGCCTGGTGCCCCCCAGCCTGCGGCCCTGAGCCGCATGGGCTCTTTCCTTCACGCGCCCATCCACCCCACCACTGAGAGGACTTTCATGCCCCCCATTTCACGCCGCCACATGCTCGGCACCGCCGCCGCCCTGCTCGCCGGAGGGCTCGCCGCCTGCGGCGGCAGCGGCGGCGGCGCCAGCCCGGCCCGCACCACGCTGCTCGTCTACCTGCTGGGCTCCAACCTGGAGAGCATGGGCAACGCGGGCACCGGCAACCTGCTGGAAATGCTGGCCGCGCAAGGCTCGGCGTACACCCGCGTCATCATCACCACGGGCGGCGCCGACAAGCGCGACCCGGGCGGCCTGGTGCCGAGCTGGAAGACGGTCAAGCGCTTCGAACTGGCCAATGGCACGTTGAAAGAGCTGGCGGACCTGGGCGCACAGGACATGGATTCCGGCGACACGCTGCAGGACTTCCTGATCTGGGGCACGCGCGCCTACCCCGCCGAGCGCACCATGCTGGCGCTGTGGGACCACGGCAGCGGCTACTACGGCTATGGCGGCGACGAGAACTATCCAGGCGAAGGCAAGATGATGCCGCTGCCCGCCATGGCAGGGGCCCTGCAGGGCTTCAAGGCCGCCACGGGCATCACGCTGGACTACATCGGCTTCGACGCCTGCCTGATGGCCACGCTGGAAGTGGCCCAAGCGGTCCAGCCCTATGCCCGCTACCTGGGCGCATCGCAGGAGCTGGAGCCGGGCTCGGGCTGGGACTGGAAGAGCGTGATCGAAACCGCCGCGCGCCAGCCCGCACCGGGCCTGCCGGAATTCGGCCAGATCGTGGCCACGGCCTTCCACGACAAGCAGCTGCGCGAGCGCCCCGGGGACAGCCCGATCCCGCCGCTGTCGGACTACGTGACCTTCAGCATCATCGACCTCGCGCGCATCGGGCCGCTGCTGGAGCGGCTGGAGCAGTGGGCGCGCGCCGTGCACGCCCACTACGACAGCGGCGCCAAGCGCGCGCATGCGGGCGGCGGCGTGTTCTGGCCGCCCACGTTCGCCGCGGCGCTGCCGCGGGCCAAGGCCCTGCCCGGCTCCCTGCTCGCCGAGGGCGATGCCGCCATCGAGCGCTGGAAGCAGGTCGCCATGGCGCGCGTGCGCACCACCACCTTCGGCTACGAGCCGGATGCCAAGGACGCCCTCGACCTGGTGGACCTGCGCCAGTTCGCCGCGCTGCTCGGCGCCGACGGCATCGCCACCGGCCCCCAGGCGGCACTGAACCAGGCCTTGCAGGACGCCATCGTCTTCAACATCACCGGCCCCCAGGCACGCAACGCCAGCGGCCTGAGCATCTACTTCCCCCTGCGCACGCGCAGCGCGCGCCAGCGCAGCGTGTACCAGGCACTGGCCATGCCCGCCGGGTACATGGGCCTGGTCGAGCGCCACACGCGCCAGGCGGAGCAGGCACCCTCGGCCATCTACATCGCGCCGCTGCAAGTCCGGGGCGACACCATCTTCGGCGACATCACCTCCCTGTATGGCGTGCAGCTTGCCGACCTGCTGCAGGTGCAGCCGGCGGGCGCCGGCGTGGTCAAGATCACCGGCAGCACACCCTTCGCCTCGGCCGAGATCGTCGAGGGCTACGGCCAGTTGCTGTACGACACGCAGCGCTGGCTGCAGCTCGGCGGCCAGCCCCTGCTGCTCCATACCCTGTCGATCGAGATCAGCGAGGGCGGCAGCCTCAACGCGGCCCTGTACGGCGCGCCGGTGCGCCTGAAAAGTGCCCGAACCGCTGAAACGCGCATCGTGCTGCTGTTGCTGAACTACAAGCTGGACCCGGCGACCCTGCGCATGGCCGGTGAAATCATCGGCGCACGGGACATCGACTTCGCCGACCCCAGCGCCCCGCCCGACCGCGTGGACCGCGACATCTACGCGGGCGACACCGTGGAGCCCCTCCATATCCTCTACGACGTGGAGAAAAACGCCCCCGTGGAAGCCCCGGGCGGCGGCATCGCCCACGCATTCGGCCCGCCCGTGACCATGGCGCTCGACTCCGCCCTGCGCCCCGCGCCGCTGGCCGCGGGCGCCCACACGCTGATGCTGTCGGTCACCGACCTGGCTGGCGCTGTCGGGCTCTCGCTGCCGCTGGCTTTCACCAAGCGCTAACGCCGTGCGGAGCGACTGGATCGCTCCTCTTTCAATAGCTGCCAGCGCTTTCTGCACAAGCGCTGGAGCCCATTTTCATTGAAACCCCGCGTCAGCCGAACAGGCGCGGCACGTTGCCCGGTGCAATGGCCAGGCCGAAGAAGCGGGCGATTTCCACCATCTGCCCGTACAGCATGCCGTGCCCCGGGTGGGCCGTGGCGCCGCGTGCACGCGCGGCGGCGAGCAAGGCGGTGTCGCGCATCACGGCCTCGCACACCAGGGTGCCGGGCTGCAGGGTATCGGTGGGCAGCGGCGCCGGGTCGCCGTCGTGCAGGCCCAGGGCGGTGGCGTTGATGACCACGTCGAAGCCCGTGGCGTCGGCCGTGCCGGTGCGCACGTCCACGCCCGGCAGCGCCGGGGCCAGGCGCTGCACGGCTTCCTCGGCGCGCGCCATGGAGCGGTTGCTCAGCACCAGCGCGGCCGGCCGCTCGCGCCCCACGGCGTAGGCGATGGCCTTACCCGCGCCGCCCGCGCCCAGCAGCAGCACGCGCTGGCCCGCCAGGGTGTGCCCGCGCTCCTTCAGCCCGGCGACGAAGCCGTCGCCGTCGAGGTTGCCGCCCACCCAGTGGCCCCGCGCGGCATCCCAGCGCAGCACGTTGGCGGCGCCCACCAGGCGCGCCGCCGGGGTCAGTTCACCGCAATGCGCGGTCACGGCCTCCTTGTGCGGGATGGTGACGACCAGCCCGGCCAGATTCTGGCAGCCGGCCAGCCCCGCCAGCAGCTGCGGCAGGTGCGCGGGCGCCGCGTGCAGCGGCACGCACACGGCGTTCAGCCCCTGCTGGGCGGCGGCGGCGTTGAAGAGCTGCGGCGTGCGCACGTGGGCGATGGGGTCGGCCACGATGCCGACGAGCCGGGTCTTGCCATCGATCTGCATCGCTCAGATCCCCGCCATGTTGATGTACTTGACGACCAGGTAGTCCTCGATGCCGTAGTGCGAGCCCTCGCGCCCCACGCCCGACTGCTTGACGCCGCCGAACGGCGCCACCTCGTTGGAGATGAGGCCGGTGTTCACGCCCACCATGCCGTACTCCAGCCGCTCGGCCACGCGCCAGACGCGGCCCAGGTCGCGCGCGTAGAAGTAGCTGGCCAGGCCGAACTCGGTGTCGTTGGCCATGGCCACGACTTCGTCCTCGGTCTCGAAGCGGAACAGCGGGGCCAGCGGGCCGAAGGTTTCCTCCCGCGCCACGGCCATGTCCTGCGTCACGCCGGCGAGCACGGTGGGCTCGAAGAACGACTGCCCCAGCGCATGCGGCTTGCCGCCCGCGAGCACGCGCGCGCCCTTGGCCACGGCGTCGGCGATGTGCTCCTGCACCTTGGCCACGGCCTTGGCGTCGATCAGCGGGCCGATGCGGACGCCGTCCTGCAGGCCGTCGCCCACGGGCATGGCCTGCACCGCGGCCACCAGCTTCTGCGCGAACGCGTCGTACACCTTGGCGTGCACGTACAGGCGGTTGGCGCACACACAGGTCTGGCCCGCGTTACGGTACTTGGAGACCAGCGCGCCTTCCACGGCGGCGTCCAGGTCCGCGTCCTCGAACACGATGAAGGGCGCGTTGCCGCCCAGCTCCATCGACACCTTCTTGATGGTGGCGGCGCTTTGCTGCATCAGCGTGCGGCCGACCTCGGTGGAGCCCGTGAAGGTGAGCTTGCGCACCAGCGGGTTCGTGGCCAGCTCGGTGCCGATCTCGCCGGCCGCGCCCGTCACCACCGACAGCACGCCCGCCGGAATGCCCGCGCGCTCGGCCAGCACGGCCAGCGCCAGCGCGGTGAGCGGCGTCTGCGAGGCCGGCTTGACCACCATGGTGCAGCCCGCCGCCAGCGCCGGGCCGGCCTTGCGCGTGATCATCGCGGCCGGGAAGTTCCACGGCGTGATGGCGGCGCACACGCCGATCGGCTCCTTGGTGACGACGATGCGCTGGCTGCCCAGGGGCGCCGGAATGGTGTCGCCATAGACGCGCTTGCCTTCCTCGGAGAACCACTCGATGAACGAGGCGGCGTAGGCGATCTCGCCGCGCGCCTCGGCCAGGGGCTTGCCCTGCTCGGTGGTCATGATGCGCGCCAGGTCTTCCTGGTTCGCCAGGATCAGCTCGTACCAGCGGCGCAGCAGCGCGGCGCGCTCCTTGGCGGTGCGCGCGCGCCAGGCGGGCCAGGCGCGGTTCGCCGCCTCGATGGCCTGGCGCGCCTGCGCGGCGCCGAAGCGCGGCACGGTGGCGATGTGCGCGCCCGTGGCCGGGTTGGTGACGGCAATGGTCTGCCCGGAATCCACCGCGCCCACCCATTGGCCGTCGATCAGGCACTGCGTGCGCAGCAGCGAAGCATCTTGCAAATTCAGCATGTCGTTGACTCCTTCAGCCTGCGATGTAGAGGCCGCCGTTGACGTGGATGACCTCGCCCGTGATGAAGCTCGCCGCGCTGCTGCACAGGAAGCCGATCACGCTGGCGATCTCGCCGGGCTGGCCCAGGCGCTTGAGGGGCGTCTGCTCCACCGACTCCTGGCCGCGCCGCGCGATGAGGTCATTGGTCATGGGCGTGGCGATGACGCCGGGCGACACGGCGTTGACCCGCGTCTTCGGGCCCAGCTCGCGCGCCAGCGAGCGGGTCAGGCTCATGAGCCCGCCCTTGGACGCGCTGTAGTGCGCGTTGTAGAACGCACCGCGGTGGCCCGCCATCGAGGTCAGGTTGACGATGGCGCTGCCGCCCTGCAGGTGCGGGATGGCGCGGCGCGTGAGGTAGAACACGCCGTCGAGGTTGATGGAAATCGTCTGGCGCCACTGCGCGTCGGTCATCTCCTGCACCGGCTGCGCCAGGTACAGCCCGGCCGAGGGCACGAGGTGGTCGATGCCGCCGAAGCGCGCCTGCGCCACGTCCACGGCCTTTTGCGCGTCATCGGGGTTGGCGGCGTCCATGCGCAGCACGGCCACGCGCCGGGCCGCGTCGCCGCCCAGCCCGTGGGCGAAGGCCTCCAGGCCCGCGTGGTCCAGGTCGGCCAGCACCAGGTTGGCGCCGTGGGCGTAGAAAAGCTGGGCCACGGCGCGGCCGATGCCGCCGTTGGCGCCGGTCAGCAGCAGCGTCTTGTCCTGAAAGTCGTACATCAAAAGTCTCCTGGTCAGATATGCAGGGCCCGGCCATAGGCCGCCAGCACGGCCTCGTGCATGGATTCGGACACCGTGGGGTGCGGCACGATGGTGGCCATGAGCTCGGCCTCGGTGGTCTCCAGGCTCTGCGCGATGGCGAAGCCCTGGATCATCTCGGTCACCTCCTCGCCCACCATGTGCGCGCCCAGCAGCTCGCCGCTGGCGGCGTCGAACACCACCTTGGCAAAGCCCTTGGTCTCGCCCATGGCGATGGCCTTGCCGTTGGCGGAGAAGGGGAACTTGCCCACCTTGACGGCGCGCCCCGCCGCCCGGGCCTGCGCCTCGGTCCAGCCCACGCTGGCCACCTGCGGGTGGCTGTAGGTGCAGGCCGGCACGCGGCGCGGGTCCAGCGCGTGCGGGTGCAGGCCGGCGATGTGCTCCACGCACAGCACGCCCTCGTGGCTGGCCTTGTGCGCCAGCCACGGCGGCCCGGCCACGTCGCCGATGGCGTACACGCCGGGCTCGGCCGTGCGGCACTGCGCATCGGTGACGATGTGGGTCTTCTCCACCTGCACACGGGTCTTTTCCAGGCCCAGGTCCTCCACATTGCCGACGATGCCTGCGGCCACCAGCACCACATCGGCCTGCACCTGCAGCGCGCTGCCGCTGCCCTGCGGGCGCAGCGTGAGCTGCCAGGCACCTTGCACGCGCTGTGCCTGCTCCAGTGCGACCTGGGTGTGCACGTGGATACCGTCCTTCTTCAGGCTGGCAGCCACCTGGGCAGAAACCTCTTCGTCCTCCAGCGGCAGCACGCGTGGCGCCATTTCCACCACCGTGACATCGGCCCCCACGGCACGGTAGAAACTGGCGAACTCGATGCCAATGGCCCCGGCACCGACAATCAACAGGCGCTTGGGCACGGCGAGCGGGGTGAGTGCCTCACGGTAAGTCCACACGCTCTGCCCATCGGCGGGCAACTGCGGCAGCTGGCGCGCCCGCGCGCCCGTGGCCAGTACGATGTGGGCAGCGCGCAGCACCTGGGTTGCGCCACCCTCGCCTGTGACTGCGACCGTGCCCCCTCCCTGCAGACGCGCGTGGCCGGTGAAAACCTGCACGCCGTTCTTCTTCAACAAGCCGGTGACGCCCTTGTTGAGCTGTGCCGCCACAGCGCGCGAACGCGCCACCATGGCAGGCAGGTCGGCCTCGGGCGGCTGCGCCTTGACGCCGAACGCGGCCGCGCCGCGCACCAGGCGCAGCACGTCGGCCGAGCGCAGCAGCGCCTTGGTGGGGATACAGCCCCAGTTCAGGCAGACGCCGCCGAGCTGGGCTTTTTCCACCAGCGCGGTCTTCATGCCCAGTTGCGCGGCGCGGATGGCGGCCACGTAGCCGCCCGGCCCGCCACCGATGACCAGCAGATCGAAAGTGTGCTCAGACATCGCAAGCCTTTCAGATCAGCATGGACAGGGGCGCCTCGATGGCGCGCTGGAACGCGGCCAGCCACTGCGCGGCCAGGGCGCCGTCGATGGCGCGGTGGTCCACCGACAGCGTGCAGGCCATCACCGTGCCCACCTGGAGTTCGCCGTTCTCGACCACCGGCTTGTGCTGCGACGCGCCCACGGCCAGGATGGCGGCCTGTGGCGGGTTGATGATGGCCGAGAACGCGCCCACGCCGTGCATGCCCAGGTTGCTCACGCTGAACGAGCCGCCCTGGTATTCCTCGGGGCGCAGTTGGCCGGCGCGGGCGCGTGCGGCCAGGTCGGCGATCTCGGCGCTGATCTGCGACAGCGTCTTGCGGTCGGCCGCGCGCACGATGGGCGTGATCAGCCCGGTGTCGGTGGATACGGCCACGGCCACGTCGGCCTGCGCGTACTGGCGCATGGCGGTCTCGGTCCAGCCCACGTTGGCCTGCGGCACCTCGCGCAGGGCCACGGCCACGGCGCGCACGATGAAGTCATTGACCGAGATCTTGCGGCTGGCGGCCGCGTTGATCTCGGCGCGCAGCGCCAGCAGGCGCTCCATGCGGCACTCCACCGTGAGGTAGAAGTGCGGGATGGTGGACTTGCTCTCCGCCAGGCGCCGGGCGATGGTGCGGCGCATGCTGGAGTGCGGCACCTCGGTGAAGGCGCTGGCGCCGGAGCCCGCCGGCGCGGTGGCCGGGGCCGCAGCCACCGGCGCGGGCGCCGGTGCGACGGCCTGGGCGCGCTCCACGTCGATCCTGACGATGCGCCCCCCGGGGCCGCTGCCCTGCAGCCGGGACAGGTCCACGCCGCGCTGCGCCGCCAGGCGGCGCGCCAGCGGGCTGGCGCGCAGGCGGCCGCCGCCGGCCGGGGCCACCGCAGGGGCCGCAACGGCCGCTGGGGCAGGCGTGCCGGAGACGGCGGGCGCCGCCCCGGCAGCGGGCGCGGCGGCCACGGCCCCCGCGGCCTGCAGCAAGGCCTGCACATCGGCCGCCGCCTCGCCCGCAGCCAGCAGCACGGCAATGGGCGCGCCCACTTCCACCTCCTGGCCTGCCTGCACCAGCCATTGGCCCATCACGGCCGCGCTGTCGGCGCTGATCTCGACGATGGCCTTGTCGGTCTCCACTTCGGCCAGGCAGTCGCCCACGGCGATCGGCTCGCCCTCCTTCTTCGACCACGCGGCCAGGGTGGCGTGGGTGGCGTTGGCCGCCACCTCGGGCATTCGCAGCAAAGTCGCCATGTCACACGCTCCCGTTCTTCAGGTCAGGCCGGTAGCCGTGGATGTCAGCGTACTGCACCAGCTCCAGCACGTTGCCCTCGGGGTCGCGGCAGAACGACAGGAAGGTGCCGGGGCGCACTTCCACGCGCGCGGGGCCGGTGAGGAACTCGGCACCCTGCGCCTGCAGGCGCGCGATGGCGGCGTCGATGTCATCGACGATGAACGTCAGGTAGCAGGCGTTGGGCTGGTCCAGGATGGGGCCGCCGTGCGTGGCGGCGGCGGGCGGATTGACCGGCGCCAGCAGCTTGATGCGCTCGCCGTAGCTGGTCTGCAGGCGCACCACGATGTAGCCGCCGTCGGACAGCGCCGCCTGGCGCGCCTTGTCGGCCGGCACGGCCACTTCGCTCACGAACTGGCAGCCCAGCGCGTTTTCGTAGAAGTGGCGCATGCGCTGCAGGTCGCGCACGCCCAGGCCCACTTCGAGGGGGGAAATCATCTTCATCGACATGGTGTGTCTCCTTGGCTCAGGCGCGGCCTTGGTCGCGCATTACTTGTTGCAGGCCCTGCACCACTTCCTCGGTGCGCGCGGCGGCGGCGCGCTCCAGCACCTTGGAGATGCTGGGCGAGGCCTCGGCGCCGGTCACGCGCTGCACGGGCTGGTCCAGCCAGTCGAAGCAGCGGCGCTGGATCTCGTCGGCCAGCCAGCCGCCGTAGGAGGTGCCGCGCGCGCCCTGCTCGACGATGAGCACGTTGTTGGTCTTGCGGATGCTGGCCTCGATGGTGTCCCAGTCCAGGCTGGCGCGGTCGAGCCAGCGCAGGTCCACCACCTCGGCGTCGATGCCGGTCTGCTCCACGGCTTCCAGCGTGTGCTGCACCATCGACAGGTAGGTCAGCACCGTCACGGCCTGGCCGCTGCGGCGCACCGCGGCCTTGCCCACGGGGATGATGTAGTCCAGGTCGTCCACGGGCGCGGGGCCGGTGCCGTTGTAGAGGTCCACGTGCTCGATCACCAGCACCGGGTCCTTGCAGGCCAGCGCGGCGTTCATCAGGCCCACGTAGTCGAACGGCGTGGATGCCGCGACGATGCGCCAGCCCGGGCTGGTGGCGAAGATGCCCGCCGGGTCCATGGAGTGCTGCGAGCCGTAGCCCGTGCCCATGGCCACCTTGGTGCGCAGCACCAGCGGCACCTCGAAGCCGCCGCCGAACATGTGGCGCGCCTTGCCGATCTGGTTGAACACCTGGTCGGCCGCCACCCACATGAAGTCGGGGTACATGAACTCCACCACGGGCTTGTAGCGCCCGTCCATGGCCAGGCCGCCGCCCAGGCCGGCGAAGGCGTTCTCGCTGATGGGCGTGCCCAGCACGCGGTCGGGGAAGCGGTCGCGCAGGCCGCGCGTGGCGCCGTTGGTGCCGCCCTTGAGGCGGTGCACGTCCTCGCCCATGACGACGATGCCCGCATCGGTCTCCATGCGGCGGGCCATCACGTCGGCCACCACGTCGACGAACTTGCGCGGCTCGGTCTTGCCGGTGAACGTGGCCGCTTCTTCGGCGCGCAGGCCCTGCAGCTCCTGCAGGTCGCCGCGCACGCCCACGTCGCGGAAGCCGGGGCTGGGCCAGAGTTCGGGGCGGATGCGGCGCTTGCCGGGCTTGCCCGAGGGGTCGGCCTCCAGCAGTTGCGCGCAGGCCTGGGCCATGGCGTCCTTGACGCGCTGGCGCAGCGCCTCGGCATCGTCGGCGGTGAGCAGGCCGCGCGCCTGCATCCTGCCGGCCAGCAGCGCCAGCGGGTCGCGCGCGCGCCACGCCTGCTCCTCGGCCTTGGTGCGGTAGCCGAAGGCGCTGCCGGGGAAGGGGCCGTTCTGGTGGAAGAAGCGGTACACGTCGGCCTCCACCACGGCCGGGCCCTTGCCCGCACGCATCCAGGCCAGCGCCTCCTGCATGGCCAGGTGCACGGCCAGCGGGTCCATGCCGTCCACCTTCCAGCTCGGGATGTTGAAGGCCAGGCCGCGCGCCGACAGGCGCGTCTCGGCCGTGGACTCTTCCACCGTGGTGGAGACGGCGTAGCGGTTGTTCTCGATGAAGAAGCACAGCGGCAGCTTCCAGGCGGCCGCCAGGTTCATGGTCTCCAGCACCGAGCCGATGTTGACCGCGCCGTCGCCGAAGTAGGTCACGGCCACGGCGTCGGTGCCCGCATGCTTGTGCGCCCAGGCCGCGCCAGCCGCCAGCGGCACGCCGCCGCCCACGATGGCGTTGGTGCCTAAAGCGCCGGCCTCGACCCACTGCAGGTGCATGGAGCCGCCCCGGCCGTGGCAGAAGCCCTGGTCCAGCCCCAGAATTTCGGCCAGCGTGCGCTGCAGCAGTTGCTGCACCGCGCCCTCCAGCGGCGCCTTGGGGTCGATGCCCTGCGGGGCGATGTGGCCCAGCGCCTTGGAGAGGAACTGGTGGTGCCCGCGGTGCGAGCCGTTGATCTGGTCGGCCGTGGTCAGGCCGACGATGGAGCCAGCGGCGCCGCCCTCCTGGCCGATGCTGGAGTGCGCGGGGCCGTGCACCAGGCCTTCGCCGGCCAGTTCCAGCACGCATTCCTCGAAGCCGCGAATGATGTGCATGTGGGCCAGCAGCGCGCCCAGCAGCGCCGGGTCGGCCTGCGCCCAGTCCGCATCGGTGGTGGAGAGCTGGACCCAGTCGCTCGCGGGGGCCAGGGGGGTATGCAATGGCATGGGGTGTTCCTGTCAGGTTCTGTGCACAGTGGAAATTTCAAGCAAAAATGGCCTCAAGCGCTTATGCAGCAAGCGCTGGCAGCTATTTTTTCAATAGCGTCTATCTCAGAAGGTGTGAATGAATCCGGCGTGCCCGAGCAGGCCGCACAAACGTGCGCCATCAAGGCGCAAAGCGCAGCCATAGCGCGGGCTATGGCGAGCATTTGCAACGCCGAGGGCGTGCGTTTTTGCGGGATGAGCGGGCATGGCGGATTCGTTCACACCTTCTTAGTAGCCGTTGGCCAGCCAGCCGCCGTCCGACACCAGGGCATGGCCGGTGATGAAAGCGGCGGCGTCCGACGCCAGGTAGAGCGCGGCCTCGGCCATTTCCTCGGGGCGGCCCAGGCGGTTCATGGGGGTCTTGCCGCAGAGTTCGGCGCCGTCGATGACGCCCTTGCCCATCAGGTCGTCCATGAGGGCGGTGTGCGTGTAGCCGGGGCAAATGGCGTTGACGCGGATGCGGTGCCGCGCCCACTCGGCCGCCAGGCATTTGGTGAGCGACACCACGCCGGCCTTGGCCGCGCAGTACGCCAGGCGGTTGGCCGAGGTGGACAGCCCCCAGATCGAGGCGGTGCTCAGGATCACCCCGCCGCCCTGCCCGGCCATGCGCCGGCCGGCGGCCTGCGCGCAGTAGAAGACGCCCGAGAGGTCGATGTCGATGGCGCGGCGCCACTCGGCGGGCGTGAGCTCCAGCGAGGGCTTGTTCATCGAGATGCCGGCGTTGTTCAGCAGGATGTCGATGCGGCCGAAGCGCGCCTCGGTGGCGGCGCAGGCCTGCTCCACGGCCACGTCGTCGGCGATCGAGGCCTGCACGATGTGCACTTCCACGCCCGGGAAGGCCTCGCGCAGCTGGGCGCGCGTCTGCTCCAGTCCGGCGGTGTCGATATCGAGCAGCATCAGCTTCGCGCCGTGGCGCGCGAAGGCGTGGGCCATGGCGCGGCCGATGCCGCTGCCCGCGCCAGTGTTCAGCACCACCTTGCCCGACAGGCCGGGGTAGCTGGCAGGGGTGAAGGGCTGGGCCGCGGGGTAGCCCTGGGGAATGGGTGCGGTCGTCATACAGCGAGCCAATCTTTCATGAGTTGGGGGTTGGAAGTGAGGTCGTGCGGCGTGCCCTCGAAGACGATGCGGCCGTGGCCCATGACGCACACGCGGCTCGACACCTTGAGCGCGATGGCCAGCTTCTGCTCCACCAGCACCACCGACACGCCCTTGCCGTGGATGTCGCGGATGGCCTCGCCGACCACCTGCACGATCTTGGGCGCCAGGCCCTCGGTGGGCTCGTCGATGAGCATCACCAGCGGGTTGCCCAGCAGCGAGCGGCACATGGTCAGCATCTGCTGCTCGCCGCCCGAGAGGCTGCCGGCCTTGGTGTTGCGCCGCTCCTTGAGGCGCGGGAAGTAGTCGAACATCTGCTCCACCGACCACTGCACGCGGCCGGCGCGCGCGGCCTGCTCGCCCATGCGCAGGTTCTCGTCCACGGTGAGGTTGGCGAACACCTCGCGCTCCTCGGGCACGAAGGCCACGCCGGCACGGCAGATCTCGAACGAGCGCGCGCCGCTGATGCGCCGGCCCTGCAGCAGGATCTCGCCGCCAGTGGCGGGCACCAGGCCCATGATGGTCTTCATGGTGGTGGAGCGGCCCGAGCCGTTGCGCCCCAGCAGGCTCACCACCTCGCCAGGGGCGACGTGGAAGTCCACGCCGTGCAGGATGTGGCTCTTGCCGTAGTGGGCGTGCACGCCCTTCAATGCCAACAGGGCGCTCATGCTGCGGCCTCCTCGCCCAGATAGGCTTCCTTGACCTTTTGGTTGTTGCGGATCTCCTCGGGCGTGCCGGTGGCGATGACCTGGCCGTACACCAGCACGCTGATGCGGTCGCACAGCGAGAACACCACGTCCATGTCGTGCTCCACGATGAGCAGCGAGCGGCCCCGGGTCACGGTCTTGATGAGCTCAACCGCGTAGTCGGTCTCCTCGTGCGACATGCCGGCCATGGGCTCGTCGAGCAGGATCACCTTGGGGTCCGAGGCCAGCGCCATGCCGATCTCCATCGAGCGCTGCTCGGAGTACGACAGCTCGCCGGCGCTGGCGTCGCGCCGCCCGGCCAGGCGCACCAGCTCCATGAGCTGCTCGGTCTCCTCGCGCACTTTGGCGTAGCCGCCGATGAAGCGCCACAGCGTGTGCTGCACGCCGTGGCGGCGCATCACGGCGATGCGCAGGTTCTCGTACACCGACAGCTTGGGGAACAGGTTGGTGATCTGGAACGAGCGCGCCAGCCCCAGGCGGTTGATGTGCTGCGGGCTCGCGCCCTGGATGTCGTGGCCGTCGAAATGGATGCGCCCGCCCGTGGGCGCGTAGTGGCCCGAGATCAGGTGGAACACCGTGGACTTGCCCGCCCCGTTGGGGCCGATCACGGCATGGCGCTCGCCGGCGCGCAGCTCCAGCTCCACGCCGCGGATGATCTCGGCGTCGCCAAAGGACTTGCGCACGCCGCTCAAGGTCAGGATGGGTTGCATGGGGTTTTGGCTCACAGTGCGCTCCCTTGCTGGGCGGTGGGGGTTTCGGCCGGCTCGGCGCGTTCCTGCAGCGCGTGCCACAGGCGCGCCGTGGCGCGCACCAGCGCCGCGCCCACGGCCCACAAGCCCAGCGGCACGGCCCAGGTGGCCACGGCCGTGGGCAGCCAGTCGCGCCCGAACAGGGCGATGGGCGCCCAGCCCGCGCCGGCGTTCAGCGCCGCCATGGCGCGGTAGTCCTGCGAGAAGAAGCGCTGCAGCAGCTCGACGGTGAACACCGTGCCCGCCGTGAGCAGCAGCCCGGCGAGCAAGCCCGCGCACAGCATGGGCAGCAGCGCCACGGTGCCGTGGGCGCGCCGCGCCGTGCCGACCCAGCGGATGAACCCGGCAAGGCCAGTGGGCATGAACATCATCACCAGCACGAACAGCACGCCCTGGTAGAGCAGCCACGAGCGCGTCAGGTCCGACACGGCGTAGCCGAAGAAGGTCATCAGGGCCGCGCCCAGCGCCGGGCCGAGGAAGACCGTGACGCCGCCGATGTAGCTGTTGAGCACCACGGCGGCCGAGACGTGGCTCTCCAGCAGCACGTAGTTGGCCGACTCGGTGTTGAGCGCCTGCAGCCCGCCCGCGATGCCCGCGAACATGGCCGAGATGGCGAACACCGTGACGTTGAGGCGGTGCACGTCGTAGCCCAGGAACCTGAGGCGCTGGCTGTTCTCGCGCAGCCCCAGCGTCAGCCGCCCCACTGGGGTGAGCGTGAACAGGTACAGCAGCGCCAGCGACAGCAGCACCCAGGCCAGCACGAGGTAGTACACCTCGGTGGACGAGCCAAAGCCCAGGCCCCAGGCCGGCATGCGCATGGCGGAGATGCCCGCCTCGCCGCCGAACACGCCCTTGAGGTGCGGCGCCAGCGCGTGCATCAGCTCGGCCAGGGCCAGCGTGATCATGGCGAAGTAGGTGCCCGTGCGCTGCGTGGCGAACCAGCCCGCGGCGATGCCGGTGAGCAGCCCCACCACGGCGCCGGCCAGCGGCATCAGCGGCGTGGGCAGCAGGCCCGCGCCGTTGAAGGCGTTCATGGCGTGCACGGTGGCGAAGGTGCCCACGCCGAAGTACGCGGCGTGGCCGAACGAGAGCATGCCGGCCTGGCCGCACACCAGGTTGAAGGCGCAGGCGAACAGCGCGGCGATCAGCATCTGGATGGCGGCGTTGACCAGCGACTGCGACAGCAGCGCGGGCAGCGCCACGAGCAGCGCCACGCCGACGGCCAGGGGAATCCACAGTTTCGATTGCATGGTTGGCACTCCTGGCGGGGTTCAGCTCTTCTCGCCCATGAGGCCCGAGGGGCGCACCATGAGGATCAGCAGCATCAGGGCGAAGGGAATCGTGGCGGAGATGCTCGACAGCTTGAGCGTGAGCAGCCCGCCCACCTGCTCGGCCCAGGCGCGCGCGCCGAACCAGGCCAGGATGTCGGCCAGGCTGTAGTCCACGCCCACCGACAGCGAGGTGATGACGCCGATCAGCAGCGAGGCCAGCATGGCTCCGCCCATGGAGCCCAGGCCGCCCACGACGACGACCACGAACACCATGACGCCCAGCTCCAGCGCCATGTTCGGGTTGGTGGTGTAGAAGGCGCCGGCCACGGCGCCGGCCAGCCCGGCCAGGGCCGCGCCCACGCCGAACACGCCCATGAACACCAGCGGCACGTTGTGGCCCAGGGCCTCGGCCATGCGCGGCTTGTAGATGGCCGAGCGCACCACGATGCCCACGCGGGTGCGCGTCAGCAGCAGGTAGACCAGGATGAACATGACCACCGCCACCGAGCCCATCAGGATGCGGTACGCGGGGTAGTTGGCGTCGCCCAGGCGGAACAGCGCGAAGTCCATGCTGGCCGGGATGCGGTAGTCCACAGGGAAGTTGCCGAAGAACAGCTTGATGAGCTCGGCGATGATGAACGACAGCCCGAAGGTGAGCAGCAGCTCGTGCGCGTGCCCGTGGTGGTGCACGCGGCGCAGGAAGTACTTTTCCACCACCACGCCGACCAGGCCCACCAGGATGGGCGACGCCAGCAGCGCGCCCCAGAAGCCCAGGCTGCCCTGCAGCGCGTAGGCGAAATAGGCGCCCAGCATGTAGAACGATGCGTGGGCGAAGTTGAGCACGCCCATCATCCCGAAGATGAGCGTGAGGCCGGCCGAGACCATGAACAGCAGCAAACCGTAGATCACGCCGTTGAGCAGCGAAACGATCAGGTTCTCCATGAGGGTTTTCCTTTTTTCAAGCGCGCATGCAGCGGCCGAGCCCGGTGGCTCCAAGGGGAGAAGAAAAGGGGAAGGGCCAGGGCGCCCGCCGCGCGGCGGCGCGGGCGCCCCGGGGCCGGGCGATCAGCCCGGGCGCTGCATCCTGCAGTTGCCCTGCACCGGGGCCGCGGCCTCCTGGGCGCTGAACAGCTTCACCGTCTGGAAGCCCATGGGCGTGTTGTCGGCCTTGAACTTCGCGTCCTTGCTGACCTTGGACACCGCGATGGGCAGCAGGATCTGGTGGTCGTCGGCGCGCATGGCCGACTCGCCCAGCGGCGTCTTGAACCGGGCCGACTCCAGCGCCTTGGCGAAGGCGTTGACGTTGAGCTTGCCGTCCTGCGCCTTCACGCCCTTGAGCACGGCGCCCACCATCTGCAGGCCGAACACGGTCTGGCCCTCGGTGTAGACCGGGTAGTGGCCGGTCTTGGCCTTGTAGTCCTCGGCGAACACCTCGCTGTCCTTGCCGTTGGCGTCGGCGTTGAAGGAGTGCGCCACGTAGTGGCCCAGCGCGGCGTCGCCGGCGTTGGCAATGTTGCCCGGCTGGTCGAGGAAGGCGGTGCCGAAGCGCGCCGTCAGGCCGGCGGCCTTCGAGGCCTTCATCATCAGCAGCAGGTCGTTGGACCAATTGCCGGTGATCACCGTGTCGGCCTTCGAGGCGGCGATCTTGTTCACGTAGGGCGCGAAGTCCTGGATCTTGTTGGTGTCGTGCAGCGTCTTCTCGACCACCTGGTAGCCGCCCGCCGTGGCGTTGGCCACGATGGCGGCCTCCATGTCCTGGCCCCAGGAGTAGTTCTGGTTGATGGAATACACCTTGGTGCCCAGCGCGTTGTCCTGCTTCATGGCGGACACCAGCGCCTTCACGCGCACCTGGGCGTTGGGGTTGAAACGGAAGTGGTGGAAGTGGCACTTCTCGCCCGTCAGCTCCAGCGCCTCGCCGCCGACGTTGAGGAACACCACCTCCTTGCCCGGGTTGCGCAGGTTGAACTTGCGCACGTCCTCGGTGATCTGACCGCTCACGGCCGACGAGGAGCCCTGCACGATGAGCTGCACGCCATCGGCCAGCGCCGCCTTGACCTTGTCCGACGCGCCGGCCGGGCCGCCCTGGTTGTCGTACTCGACGAGCTGCACCGGCTCGCCGTTCCAGCCCCCGCCGGCGTTGATCTGGTCGATCACGTAGCGCGTGGCGGCCTTGAACATCAGGCCGGTGGAGGCCTGCGGGCCCGACAGGGTCTCCACGAGGCCGATCTTCAGGGGAGCGGCCTGGGCACTGGCACCCATCGCCACGAGGGAGGCGAGCACGATGTTTTTTGCACTGGACATTGCGGACATTCAGGTCTCCATGTTTCGTATTCCCACGGGCTGGACGCCGGCCTATCCGCCGCCTGCCCCGCAGAGGTGTCTGACATTGATTTGCACTGGTCTGACCACAAAGTCTAATGGTCTGGCAGGATGAAATCAAAGGAAATCCAATGAACCTAGGGTAAGCCCCAATGCCACGCCCACCTGCTTTAGAGGGCCGGCATCAGATTCGTGCAAGTGAATCCACGGAGAATGGCAGAACCGGTTTAACATGTCTGACAACTTTTCCCGCAGCGGAGACATCACCCCCATGGCCCTCAATTCCATTGCCGCCTCAGACGACAACAGGCCTGCCGCCGCGCCGGAGGGCGGACGGCATCTCCCCGACGAAATCGCCGCCACCATCAACACGCGGGTGCAGCGCGGCGAGCTGCTGCCCGGCGAGCGCCTGCCCAGCGAGCGCGAGCTGTGCGAGCTGTTCGGCGTAAGCCGTTCGGTGGTGCGCGAGGCGCTGTCGCAGCTCAAGTCGGACGGGGTCATCGAAACCCGGCGCGGCAGCGGCGCCTATGTGCTGGAGCGCGACCAGCGCCAGTCCTTCCGCATGCAGGACGTGGCCATCGACGAGCGCGACAGCCTGGCGCTGGTGATGGAGCTGATCGTCACCGTCGAGGTGGCGGCCACGCGGCTGGCGGCCACGCGCCGCACGCCCGAGGACCTGAAGATGATCCGGCGCGCGCTCATCGGCATGGAGTACGAGATCGCCAACGACCGGCTGGGCGACGAGCAGGACTTCGCCTTCCACCAGGCCATCGTCGAGGCCACGCACAACCCGCACTTCATCGCCCTGAGCTCGCACCTGGAGCAAGGCGCGCGCCGCGTGATCCGCCAGGCCCGCACCAACACGCGCACGCGCCACACCGACCTGATCGAGGCCGTGCAGGAGGAGCACCAGGCGATCTTCGACGCCATCAAGGTGAGCGACGCCGACGCCGCCGCGCGCGCCGCCGAGGACCACCTGAAGAACGCTGCCCGGCGCCTGGACATGTACCTCAAGCGCTGACCCCCGGCCTCATGCCAAGACATGGCAACGCCCCGGCAACCCCGGGGCGTTGTGCTTTGGCGCGTGGCCAGGGCGGCGCCGCAAATTCACACAAGGTAAATTCATTACGGATAGTACAATTTCAGCCCCACTCCAGGAGACGGCCATGGCCCTGCCCGCACCCGCAGCCATCGAGCAGCTGCACCACTTCGCCTACCGCTGCCGCGACGCCGAGGAGACGCGCCACTTCTACGAAGACCTGCTGGGCCTGCCGCTGTACCACATCATCCAGAGCGACTACGTGCCCAGCACGGGCGAGTACTGCCCGTACACGCATTTCTTCTTCCGCCTGCGCGACGGCTCGTTCATCGCCTTCTTCGACCTGGGCGACGACGTGAAGCCCGCGCCCTCGCCCAACACGCCGGCCTGGGTCAACCACATCGCGTTCCGCGTGGACAGCGTGCAGGCGCTGGAGGACACCAAGGCGCGGCTGCAGGCGCACGGCGTCGAGGTGCTGGGCGTAACCGACCACCACATCTTCAAGAGCATCTACTTCTTCGACCCCAACGGCATCCGCCTGGAACTGGCGGCCCAGGTGGCCGGCGCCGACCAGATGGCGCGCGAGAGCCAGACCGCCCACGCGCGCCTGGCCGCCTGGACGCAGCGCAAGGCGCAGTGGCGCGCGGAGCGCGCGCAGGGCCAGTCCAGCGCGCCCCTGAAGCCGCAGCAGAACGACCGGCCCGAGTACGTGCCCAGCACCAGGGTTTGAGCCCAATCGGCTTCCAGCCCTTGCCAGACAAGCGCTGGCAGCTACTGAATGATGAGCGGCACAGGGGCGATAAAATCGCCCCTCCTCCACACCACTGCCTCAGCGGCATCCTGCGGGATGCCGTTTTTCATTGCCATGAGCGACACGATCGAACAACCCGGCCTGAACAGCCTGTCCAAATCCTTCGAGCCTGCGGCCCTGGAGGCCCACTGGGGCCCCGAGTGGGAGCGGCGCGGCTACGGCGCCGCCGGCGTGCGTGGCACGGGCCAGGCGGACGCCGGCCAGCCGTCGTTCTGCATCCAGCTGCCGCCGCCCAACGTCACGGGCACGCTGCACATGGGCCATGCGTTCAACCAGACCATCATGGACAGCCTCACGCGCTACCACCGCATGCTGGGGCAGAACACGGTCTGGGTGCCGGGCACCGACCACGCCGGCATCGCCACGCAGATCGTGGTGGAGCGCCAGTTGCAGGAGCAGGGTGTGAGCCGCCACGACCTGGGCCGCCCCGATTTCGTGAAAAAAGTGTGGGAGTGGAAAGAGCAATCGGGCAACACCATCACCACGCAGATGCGCCGCCTGGGCGACAGCGTGGACTGGCGCCGCGAGTACTTCACCATGGACGACAAGCTCTCCAAGGTGGTGACCGAGACCTTCGTGAAGCTGTACCAGCAGGGCCTGATCTACCGCGGCAAGCGCCTGGTGAACTGGGACCCGAAGCTGCAGTCCGCCGTGTCGGACCTGGAAGTGGAGAACGAGGAAAAGGACGGCTCGCTGTGGCACATCGCCTACCCGCTGGCCGACGGCTCGGGCCAGCTGGTGGTGGCCACCACGCGCCCCGAAACCATGCTGGGCGACGTGGCGGTGATGGTGCACCCCGAGGATGCGCGCTACGCGCACCTGATCGGCCAGAGGGTCAAGCTGCCGCTGTGCGACCGGGAGATCCCGGTGATCGCCGACGCCTACGTGGACAAGGAATTCGGCACCGGCGTGGTCAAGGTCACGCCCGCGCACGACAACAACGACTACCAGGTGGGCCAGCGCCACGGCCTGCCCATGGTTTGCGTGCTCACCCTGCAGGCCACGGTGAACGAGAACGCGCCGGCCAAGTACCAGGGCATGGACCGCTTCGTGGCGCGCAAGGCCATCGTGGCCGACCTGGAGGCCCAGGGCCTGCTGGTGGAGACCAAGAAGCACAAGCTGATGGTGCCCATCTGCACCCGCACCGGCCAGGTGATCGAGCCCATGCTGACCGACCAGTGGTTCGTGGCCATGAACAAGGCCGGCGAAGGCGACGCCACCGGCAAGAGCATCGCGCAAAAGGCCATCGACGCCGTGGCCAGCGGCCAGGTGCGCTTCGTGCCCGAGAACTGGGTCAACACCTACAACCAGTGGATGAACAACATCCAGGACTGGTGCATCAGCCGCCAGCTCTGGTGGGGCCACCAGATCCCGGCCTGGTACGACGACGAGGGCAACGTCTACGTGGCCCGCAGCGAGGCCGAGGCCCAGGCGCAGGCCCCCGGCAAGGCGCTGACGCGCGACGCCGACGTGCTCGACACCTGGTACTCCAGCGCGCTGGTGCCGTTCAGCACCATGGGCTGGCCGGACCAGAGCGAATCGGCCACCGACGACTACAACCTGTACCTGCCCTCCTCCGTGCTGGTCACGGGCTACGACATCATCTTCTTCTGGGTCGCCCGGATGATCATGATGACCACGCACTTCACCGGGCGCGTGCCGTTCAGGCACGTGTACATCCACGGCCTGGTGCTGGACGCGCAGGGCAAGAAGATGAGCAAGTCCGAGGGCAACGTGCTCGACCCGGTGGACCTGATCGACGGCATCGCGCTGGAGCCCCTGCTCGACAAGCGCACCCAGGGCCTGCGCCGCCCCGAGACCGCGCCCAAGGTGCGCCAGGCCACGCAAAAGGAATTCCCCGAAGGCATTCCGGCCTACGGCGCCGACGCGCTGCGCTTCACCTTCGCGGCGCTGGCGTCGCTTGGCCGCAGCATCAACTTCGACAGCAAGCGCTGCGAGGGCTACCGCAACTTCTGCAACAAGCTGTGGAACGCCAGCCGCTTCGTGCTGATGAACTGCGAGGGCCAGGACTGCGGGCTCGACACCGCCCAGGGCTGCACCAACGAATACCTGCACTTCAGCCAGGCGGACCGCTGGATCGTCTCGCTGCTGCAGAAGACCGAGGCCGAGGTGGCCAAGGGCTTCGCCGAGTACCGCCTGGACAACGTGGCGAACACGCTCTACGACTTCGTCTGGAACGCGTTCTGCGACTGGTACCTGGAGATTGCCAAGGTGCAGATCCAGACCGGAAACGCCGCCCAGCAGCGCGCCACGCGCCGCACGCTGATCCGCGTGCTCGAAGCCATCCTGCGCCTGGCGCACCCCATCATCCCCTTCGTCACCGAGGCGCTGTGGCAGGTGGTGGCGCCCATCGCCGGCCTGAAAGGCGACTCCATCGCCGTGGCCGCCTACCCGCAGGCCCAGCCGGAAAAGATCGACGAAGCCGCCGAGGCCTACGTCGCCCGCCTGAAGAACATGGTGGACGCCTGCCGCACGCTGCGCGGCGAAATGGGCGTATCGCCCGCGCAGCGCCTGCCGCTGCTGGCCGTGGGCGACAGCGCCGAAGCCACGGCCTTCCTGCGCGCCAACGCCGACGTGCTCAAGAACCTGGCCAAGCTCAGCGAAGTCAAGGTGTTCGACGCCGAGGCGCCGTGGCAGGCCGCGGCGCAGAGCGCCCCCGTGTCGGTGGTGGGCGATGCGCGCCTGGCGCTGTTCGTCGAGGTCGACGTGGCCGCCGAGAAGGCCCGGCTGGCCAAGGAGGCCGCCCGGCTGCAGGGCGAAATCGCCAAGGCCAACGCCAAGCTAGGCAACGAAGCCTTCTGCGCCAAGGCCCCCGCCGCCGTGCTGGAGCAGGAGAAGAAGCGCGTGGCCGACTTCGGCGCCACGCTGGCACGCATCCAGGAACAACTGGCCCGCCTGGGTTGATTCAAAAACGATAGCTGCTCGCGCTTGCCCCAAGCGGGTTTGCATGCAAAAACCATGTGAATCCCTTGAAGGACAAGCGCCAGCAGCTCATTTTCCAGGAGCGCACTCCATGCACCCCACCCGCATCCGCAAGGCCGTTTTCCCCGTCGCAGGCCTGGGCACGCGCTTTCTGCCCGCCACCAAGGCATCGCCCAAGGAGATGCTGCCGGTGGTGGACAAGCCGCTGATCCAGTACGCCGTGGAAGAGGCCTACGAGGCCGGCATCCGCGACATGGTGTTCGTCACCGGCCGCAGCAAGCGCGCCATCGAGGACCACTTCGACACCGCCTACGAGCTGGAAAACGAGCTGGAGCAGGCCGGCAAGCAGGAAATGCTGGCGCTGGTGCGCAGCATCAGCCCGGCCGACATGAACTGCCTGTTCGTGCGCCAGCCGCGCAGCCTGGGCCTGGGCCACGCCGTGCTGTGCGCCGAGCCGCTGGTGGGCCAGGAGCCCTTCGCCGTGCTGCTGGCCGACGACCTGATGGTCGGCGAGCCTGGCGGCCCCGGCGTGATGGCGCAGATGACGGCGGCGTTCGCCAAGCAGGGCCGCTCGCTGCTGGCGGTGCAGGAGGTGCCCTTGGCGCACACGCGCCGCTACGGCATCGTCCAGGGCGAGCCCGCGGGCGGCGCGCTGCTGCGCATCGACTCCATCGTGGAAAAACCCGCGCCCGAGGTGGCGCCCTCGCGCATGGGCGTGGCCGGACGCTACGTGCTCACGCCGCGCATCTTCGAGGAAATCCGCAGCCAGCCGCGCGGCGTGGGCGGCGAGATCCAGCTCACCGACGCCATCGCCCGCCTGATGGCGCACGAAGCCGTGTACGCCTACCAGTACGAGGGCAAGCGCTACGACTGCGGCAGCAAGGAGGGCTTTCTGGAAGCCACGGTGGAACTAGCGCTGCAGCACCCGCAGGTGGGCGAGGCGTTCCGCGAGTACCTGAAGGGGCTGGCGCTGTAGCGCGTGCGGTGCGCGGCGCGGCTGCTGCACAATCCCCCCACCCCGGCCGCCGCAGGCACTGTCGCCCGCTCCCCGGCGCCGGAGGAGCCGCCATGCAACGCCTTCTCGCCATCCTCGCCGCCACGCTCACCCTGGCCCTGGGCCTGACGGGCTGCGGCTACAACGACTTCCAGCGCCTGGACGAGCAGACCAAGGCCGCCTGGAGCGAGGTGCTGAACCAGTACCAGCGCCGCGCCGACCTCGTGCCCAACATCGTCGCCACCGTCAAGGGCGAGGCCGCGTTCGAGCAGGACACGCTCACCAAGGTGGTCGAGGCGCGCGCCAAGGCCACGTCCATCCAGGTCACGCCCGAGACGCTGAACAACCCCGAGGCGTTCAACAAGTTCCAGCAGGCACAGGGCGAGCTCTCCGGCGCCCTGAGCCGCCTGATGGTGGTGGCCGAGCGCTACCCCACCCTGCAGGCCAACCAGGCCTTCCGCGACCTGCGCGTAACGCTGGAGGGCACCGAGAACCGCATCACCGTGGCGCGCAACCGCTACATCGAGGCGGTGCAGCAGTACAACGTGCTGGCGCGCAGCTTCCCCACCAACCTCACGGCCATGGCGTTCAGCTACGCGCCCAAGCCCAGCTTCACGGTGCAGAACGAGGCGCAGATCAGCACGCCGCCGGCCGTCGATTTTTCCAAGTAAAAAGTGCCTCTCGCCCTTGTCTGGCAAGCGCTGGCAGCTATTCTTCTGATAGTTGCCGGGCTGGCGCCCGCCACGGCCCAGCCGCTGCCGTCGCTGCGTCCGGTGCCCGCGCTCACGGCGCATGCCATCGACCAGACCGGCACGCTGAGCGACGCCGAGCGCCAGGCGCTGGAGGCGCAGCTCGCCGCCATCGAGCAGCAGCACGGCGCGCAGGTGGTGGTGCTGATGGTGCCCGCCACCGCGCCCGAGGACATCGCCGCCTTCGCCAACCGCGTGGGCAACGCCTGGAAGATCGGCCGGCGCGACGTGGGCGACGGCGTGCTCGTCATCGTCGCCAAGGACGAACGGCGCATGCGCATCGAGGTGGCCAAGGCGCTCGAAGGCGCGATTCCCGACATCGCGGCGGCGCGCATCATCGACGGCGCGATGAAGCCGCGCTTCCGCGAGGGCGACTTCGCCGGCGGGCTGCAAGCCGCCGTGCAGCAGCTCGGCGCGCGCATCGCAGGCGAAGCGCTGCCGCCGCCGCAGCCGGGCGCGCAGCAGGGCGCATCCGGCGGCACCGACGAGGCCGATGGAGCCGACCTGGCCATCTTCCTGTTCTTCGGCGTCATGGTCGCGGGTCCGGTGGCGCGCGCGCTGTTCGGGCAGCGCCTGGGCGGGCTGGTGGTGGGCGGCGGCGCGGGCACACTGGCCTTTCTCGCTACGTCCAGCCTGCTGCTGGCCGGTGGCGCCGGCCTGGCGGCGCTGCTCTACACCTGGATCTTCGCCGGACGCGGCGCGCCCATCGTCTGGGGCGGAGGCGGCCACGGCGGTGGAGGCGGCGGCTGGGGCCACGGCGGGGGCGGGGGCGGGGGCGGATTCAGCTCCGGCGGCGGCGGGGACTTTGGCGGCGGCGGCGCCTCCGGCGACTGGTGAGGCACCCATGACACACACCCCACTCCTGCACCGCATCGCCCGCCTGCTGCGCCACCGCTGGGCCGAAGGCGGCCTGCGCCAGGCCCTGCCGCCCGGCCTGCTCGACCGCCTGGGCCAGCGCGTGGCCGCGAGCGAGCGCCGCCACACCGGCCAGGTCCGCATCTGCATCGAAGGCGGCCTGCCGCTGTCCTACCTGTGGCGCGGCGCCAGCGCGCGCGAGCGCGCCATCACCCAGTTCGGCAAGCTGCGCGTGTGGGACACCGAGCATAACAACGGCGTGCTCATCTACCTGCTGCTGGCCGAGCACGCCATCGAGATCGTCGCCGACCGGGGCCTGGCCCGGCGCGTGCCCGCCGCCGACTGGCACGCCCTGGCCGCGCGCCTGGGCCAGGCCCTGCACCAGGGACGCTACGAGGACGGCCTGACCGACGCGCTGGCCGAAGTCTCGGCGCTGCTGGTGGCACACTTCCCCGCCAGCGGCGATGCGCCCGGCGGTAACGAACTGCCCGACGCGCCCGTGCTGCTGTAGCGCGCCCGGCAGGGCGTGCTCGCAAAGGTTTGTGGCCTATTCGGCTTGCAACCTCAACGCCGCCGCAGCACGTGCACGTATTCCTCACCCACCGTCTGCTGCTCCACCAGTTCATTCCCCGTCTGCTTGGCGAACGCCTGGAAGTCGCGCAGCGAGCCGCCGTCGGTGGCCAGCACCTTGAGCAGTTGGCCGCTGGCCATGTCGGCCAGGGCCTTCTTGGCCTTGAGGATGGGCAGCGGACAGTTGAGGCCGCGCGTATCGATTTCCTTGTGGATGTCCATGTCTTTCAGTCCTTCGGCAGGCCCAGCCCGCGCCGGCGCTCCTCATTTTCCTCGGCCGTGAAGAAAACCGGCTCATGTCCGCGCGTGCGCAGCCAGTCGGCCAGCGCATAGCCCGTGCCGGCGGGCCAGCACTTGAGCTCGTGCAGGTCGTACAGGCGCCAGTCCACCAGCTCGGGCGAGAGCCTGACCTCGCCGCGCGCCACGACGTGGTAGGCGATGATGACCTGGTTCATGCGCAGGAACTCGTAGGCGCCGACGATGCGGCACGACAGCACGTCGAGGTTGGTTTCTTCCTTCACTTCGCGCGCGATGCCCTCCTGGGGCGACTCGCCCGCCTCCATGAAGCCGGTGATGAGCGCGAACATCTTCGGCGGCCAGGCGGCGTTGCGCGCCAGCAGCACCTTGCCGTCCAGCTCGACGATGGCGGCCAGTACCGGCGTGGGGTTGTTCCAGTGCGTCCAGCCGCAGGCGGGGCAGCGCAGGCGCTCCTTGTCGCCGCCGTCTTCGGCCATGACGATGGGGGCGAGCGCCGTGGCGCAGTGGGGGCAGAAGCGGGTTTCGTAGTGCATTGCTCTTGTTCTTATAGCTGTTTGCGCTTGTCCATCAAGGGCTGGAGGGCTTTTTTGCCTCAAGCCGGGAAGACGCCGGTGGACAGGTAGCGGTCGCCGCGGTCGCACACCACGAAGACGATGGTGGCGTTGCGCTCGCGCGCCGCGATCTGCTGCGCCACCCAGCAGGCGCCGGCTGCGGAAATGCCGCCGAAGATGCCCTCCTCGCGCGCCAAGCGGCGGCACATGTCCTCGGCGTCGTCCTGGCCCACGTACACCAGTTCATCCACCAGGCGCGGCTCGTAGATCTTGGGCAGGTACTCCTCGGGCCACTTGCGGATGCCGGGGATGCGCGAGCCCTCTTGCGGCTGGGCGCCCACGATCTGGACCGCCGGGTTCTTCTCCTTGAGGAACCGCGCCACGCCGGTGATGGTGCCGGTCGTGCCCATGGCGCTGACGAAGTGGGTGATGCGCCCTCCGGTCTGCTCCCACAGCTCGGGGCCGGTGGTCTCGTAGTGGATGCGCGGGTTGTCCGGGTTGGCGAATTGGTCGAGCACGCGGCCCTTGCCCTGCCTGACCATGGTATCGGCGAGGTCGCGGGCGTACTCCATGCCCCCGCTCTTGGGCGTCAGGATGAGTTCGGCGCCAAAGGCCTTCATGGTCTGGGCGCGCTCGATGGACAGGTCCTCGGGCATGACCAGCGCCATGCGGTAGCCCTTGATGGCCGCCGCCATGGCCAGCGCGATGCCGGTGTTGCCCGAGGTGGCCTCGATCAGCGTGTCGCCGGGCTTGATCTCGCCACGCTCCTCGGCGCGCCGGATCATCGACAGCGCGGGCCGGTCCTTCACCGAGCCCGCGGGATTGTTGCCCTCGAGCTTGCCCAGCACCACGTTGCACCGCGCCTGGTTGTCCTGCGCGCCGATGCGTTGCAACGCAACCAGCGGCGTGCGGCCGATCGCGTCCTCGATGGTGGGGTAGTGCTTGGTGTGTGAAGTCATACGCCACTACTGTGCCATAATTTAAAGCTTCACGAATTCCCCGCCGGAGTGGTGAAATTGGTAGACGCAGGGGACTCAAAATCCCCCGCCGCAAGGCGTGCCGGTTCGATTCCGGCCTCCGGCACCAGAAACAAAGCCGCATGCCTGTCAGGCATGCGGCTTTTTTCATGGCGGGCAGGCCGTACCTGCCCCAGGACGCTCAGTCCTCCTGGCGCCGGATCCAGCGGCGCCCGCTGTCCGTCAGGGCGAACTGGCCTTGCGCGGTCCTGGTGATGCAGCCGTGGTCCATCAGCCGTCCGGACAGGTGCTGCTTGAGCGCCTCGGGCATGCCCATGGGCTGGCCCAGCTCCAGGTGCTTGAGCGTGGCCAGTTCGTCCACGGTGGGCTCGAAAACAGGCGCGTGGTACAGGGGTTGTGCGGTGGCCATGGCGTGTCCTCCTTGCTGTGTGATGGGTAACGGAGACAGCGTATGCCTGTCGGATGCAAAGCGCAATCGGCCGCGCCCCCGGTGCGCGCCCGTGCGGCAGCCCCGGGGCCGTTCGCCATCGGCACAAGATGTGCCATGAAAATGGGCTCCAGCGCTTATGCAGCAAGCGCCAGCAGCTATCAATACGAAAGCACCCGCGGCCCGCGCGGCGTTCACGCCCGGGCGTCCGCGCCGAGGAAGTGAAAGCGCATCAGCGTGCGCTCGCGCGCGCGGGCGTGGTCCACCACCGGCAGCGGGTAGTCCTGGCCCAGGCGCAGCCCGCAGGCCTGCAACTCCAGCGGTTTCATGGCCGCGGGGAAGTGAATGTGCGCGTCGGGCACCTGCGCCAGCTCGGGCAGGTAGCGGCGGATGAACGCACCACCGGGGTCGAACTTCTGCGACTGCGTGACCGGGTTGAAGATGCGGAACCAGGGCTGCGCGTCGCAGCCGGTGGAGGCGGCCCACTGCCAGCCGCCGTTGTTGGCGGCCAGGTCGTAGTCGTTCAGGTGCTCGGCGAAGTAGCGCTCGCCCCGGCGCCAGTCGATGCCCAGGTCCTTGGTCAGAAAGCTGGCCACCACCATGCGCAGGCGGTTGTGCATGTAGCCGGTCTGCCGCAGCTGGCGCATGGCCGCGTCCACCAGCGGGTAGCCGGTGCGCGCCTCGCACCAGGCCTGCCAGAGCTCCGGCGCGTCGTCCCACTGCACGCGGTCGTACGCGGGCCGGAACGACTGCGTGACGACGTGCGGGTGGTGCCACAGGATCATGAAGTAGAAGTCGCGCCACGCCAGCTCGGACAGCCACGTCTGCGCCCCCGCGCAGCCCTGGGCGGCCTGCCGGGCCGCCAGGTCCGCCAGCTGGCGGATGGACACGGTGCCGAAGCGCAGGTGCACCGACAGGTAGGACACCCCCTTGCGTCCCGGATAGTCGCGCGCCGCGTGGTACGCGGCCATGCGCGGCGCGAAGTCCCGCAGCAGCCGCTGGGCGCCCTGCATGCCGGCGGGCAGGGGCAGCGCCCCGGGGTCGGCCAGCGCAAAGCCCAGGCGGGCCAGCGATGGCAGCGTCTCGCCCGGCGGCGGCGCGGCCAGGTGCCTGGCGTGGCGCTCCACCGGATACGGCGTGCGCTGGAAGGCGTCGAGCCTGTCCAGCCAGGCGCGCTTGTAGGGCGTGAACACGCTGTAGGGCTGGCCCTGGCGGGTCAGCACCTCGTCGCGTTCGAGCAGCACCTGGTCCTTGTAGTCGCTGAAGGCGATGCCCTCGGCGCGCAGCGCCTCGGCCACGTGCCGGTCGCGGGCGATGGCCTCGGGCTCGTAGTCGCGGTTGGCCAGCACCTCGCGCACGCCCAGGCTGCGCGCGAGCTGCACGATGCATTCGCGCGCCGGGCCATGGCGCACGATCAGCCCGCCGCCGGGCGCGCCGCTGCGCGCGGCGAGCTGGCGCAGGCCCTCGTCCAGCGCCTGCACGCTGGCATGGATGAACGCCACGCGCCGGTCGCCGCGGCTGGGCAGCGCATCCAGGATGCCGGTGTCGAAGACGAAGGTGCAGTACACCCGCTCGTAGCGGCGCAGCGCGTGGTACAGGGCGGCGTGGTCGTCGCAGCGCAGGTCGCGCCGCATCCACACCAGGGCGCTGGCGGCCATCGGGCTCAAGCCTGCATCACCACGGGGCCGCCCTTGTCCAGCGCGCGCTGGTAGGCAGGCCTGCCGTGCATGCGCTGGCGGTAGGCCCGCAGATGGGGCCAGGCGGCCTCGTCGCCGCCGCGCGCCAGCGCGGCCTCGACGGCGAAGCTCATCTGGAAGTCGGCCATGCTCAGGTGCTCGCCGGCGAACCAGCGGTGCCGCGCCAGGTGTTCCTCCATGAACGCCAGCGCGGCCTGCACGTTGGGGCGGATGAGCTTGTGCTGCACCTTGCCGCACAGCGCGCGCGCCACCGGGCGCACGAAGAACGGCATGGGCTGGCGCGGGATGGTGTCGAACACCAGCTTCATGACCAGCCAGTTCATCAGCGAGCCCTCGGCGTAGTGCATCCAGAAGCGGCACTGGCGGTGCTCCGGCGTGCCGCGCGCGGGCTCCAGGTGCGCCAGTTCGGCGGGCGCCTGCGCGCCGTAGCGCTCGGCCAGGTACTCGATGATGGCGCCGGATTCGGCCACCACCTCGCCGCCGTCGGTGACGACCGGCGACTTGCCCAGCGGGTGCACCTGCTTCAGCGCCCGCGGCGCCAGCCGGGTGGCGGGGTCGCGCGCGTAGCGGCGGATGTCGTACGGCACGCCCAGCTCCTCGAGCAGCCACAGGATGCGCTGGGAGCGCGATGTTTCAAGATGGTGAACGGTCAGCATGGGGTGGCATGGTAGTGGCGCCGCGCCATTCGCGCTGGCGCCCGGCTACACGCCCTGCGCCGCCGCCATCTCGCCCAGCCACCGGGCGAACGCTGCGAGCACCGGCGGCTGCGGCTGCGCGGGACTGACCAGGTAGTAGCCGCGCTCGCCGCGCAGCGGCCGGGCGCAGGCCACCACCAGGTCGCCGCGCGCCAGCTCGGCCTCGATGAGCAGCGGCGGGATCAGCGCCACGCCCAGGCCGTGCGCGGCGGCGGCGGCGGCCATGGAAAACAGCTCGTAGCGCGGCCCGTCGAGCGCGCGCGCCACGCCCGCCACCCCCATGGCGTCGAACCACTGCTGCCAGCCATAGGGCCGCGTGCTCTGCTGCAGCAGCGGCAGGCGCGCCAGGGCCTGCGGCGCCACGCCCCCGGGGGGCAGCAGGCGCGGGCTGCACACCGGCACCACGTCCTCCTGCAGCAGCAGTTGCGCCTGCACGCCGGGCCAGTTGGCCACCTGCTCGGGCGTGCCGGCGTACAGCGCGGCGTCGAACGCGGAGTCGGCGAACAGGAAGGGGCGCGTGCGCGTCTCGATGTGCACCACGATCTCGGGGTGGCGCGCGGCCAGCAGCGGCAGGCGCGGAATCAGCCAGCGCGTGGCGAACGTGGGCACCGCCGCCAGCGACAGCGCGCCGCCGTGGCCCTGGTGCGCCATCACGTCGAGCGTGCCCTGCTCCAGCGCCTGCAGCCAGCGCGCCACCTGGCGCCCGTAGTGGCGCCCGGCGGGCGTGAGCACCACGCCATGGCGCGTGCGGCGGAACAGCTGCACGCCCAGCTGTTCCTCCAGCGCCAGGATCTGGCGCGACACGGCGCTCTGCGTCAGCGCCAGCTCCTGCGCGGCGCGCGTGTAGCTCTCGTGCCGCGCGGCGGCGTCGAAACAGGCCAGGGCCTGGGTGGAGGGCAAATGGCGGCGCATGCGTGCACTCTACTCCATACATTCCAAAAACGCATTTCTGGATGCCAACTACGCGCTTGCCACCCCTGAGGGTGCTGCCCTACGATGCGCGCATTCCGCATGAATTCTTTTTTGCACTGGAGACACCGATGGCCCACGCCCCCTTCCGCTGGGAAGACCCGTTCCTGCTCGACCAGCAACTCAGCGCCGACGAGCGCGCCATCCGCGACGCCGCCGCCGCCTACTGCCAGGACCAGCTCGCCCCGCGCGTGCAGGACATGTTCCGCCATGAAAAAACCGACGTGTCCATCTTCCGCGAGATGGGCGCCCTCGGCCTGCTCGGGCCGACCATTCCCGAGGCCTACGGCGGCGCGGGCCTGAACTACGTCAGCTACGGCCTGATCGCGCGCGAGATCGAGCGCGTCGATTCGGGCTACCGCTCCATGGCCAGCGTGCAGTCGTCCCTGGTGATGGTGCCGATCCATGCCTTCGGCACCGAGGCGCAGAAGCAGAAGTACCTGCCCAAGCTGGCTTCGGGCGCGTTCATCGGCTGCTTCGGCCTGACGGAGCCCGACCATGGCTCGGACCCCGGCTCCATGGCGACGCGGGCCACCAAGGTGGCTGGCGGCTACAAGCTCAAGGGCAGCAAGATGTGGATCACCAATTCGCCGGTGGCGGATGTGTTCGTGGTCTGGGCCAAGGAGGTGAGCGAGAGCGGCGCGGTGGGCCCGATCCGCGGCTTCATCCTGGACAAGAGCATGAAGGGCCTGAGCGCTCCCGCCATCCACGGCAAGGTGGGACTGCGCGCTTCCGTCACGGGCGAGATCGTGATGGACGATGTGTTCGTGCCCGAGGAGAACGCCTTCCCCGAGGTGCGCGGCCTCAAGGGGCCGTTCACCTGCCTGAACAGCGCGCGCTTCGGCATTGCCTGGGGCGCCATGGGCGCGGCCGAGTTCTGCTGGCATACGGCGCGCCAGTACACGCTGGACCGCCAGCAGTTCGGCCGCCCGCTGGCGGCCAACCAGCTCGTGCAGAAGAAGCTGGCCGATATGCAGACCGAGATCACCCTGGGCCTGCAGGCCGCGCTGCGCGTGGGCCGCATGAAGGATGAGCACCAGAACGTGGTGGAGATTACTTCGCTCATCAAGCGCAACAACTGCGGCAAGGCGCTGGACATCGCCCGCCTGGCGCGCGACATGCTCGGCGGCAACGGCATCAGCGACGAGTTCGGCGTGGCGCGCCATCTGGTCAACCTGGAGGTGGTCAACACCTACGAGGGCACGCACGATGTGCATGCGCTCATCCTGGGGCGCGCGCAGACCGGTATCCCTGCCTTCGCCAACTAGACGGAGCTGATACAGCGCTCCTGAAAAATGAGCTTCCAGCGCTTTCCACAAGCCATTTTCGGTATTAAACATACATGAAAGTGGCGAATGGCAAGCGCCAGTAGCTCCTGATTGAATAGCAAGCTATGACCCCTCCCCCCACGGCGCCCGGCGCCCTCGCGGGCATCAAGGTGCTCGATCTCTCGCGCGTGCTGGCCGGCCCCTGGTGCACGCAGCAACTGGCCGACCTGGGGGCCGACGTGGTCAAGGTCGAGCGCCCCGGCAGCGGCGACGACACGCGCCACTGGGGCCCGCCCTTCCTGCACGACGCGGCGGGCCAGCCCACGGCCGAGGCCAGCTACTACAGCGCCTGCAACCGCAACAAGCGCTCCATCACCGTGGACATGGCGCACCCCGAGGGCCAGGCACTGCTGCGGCGCATGGCGCTGCAGGCCGACGTGGTGGTGGAGAACTTCAAGGCCGGCGGCCTGGCGCGCTACGGGCTGGACGACGCCAGCCTGCGGCCGCACAACCCGCGCCTGGTGTACTGCTCCATCACCGGCTTCGGGCAGGACGGACCCTACGCCGGGCGCGCCGGCTACGACCTGATGGTGCAGGCCCTGTGCGGCCTCATGAGCATCACCGGCCATGCCGACGGCGAGCCCGGCGGCGGCCCGCTGCGCGCGGGCGTGGCCGTCATCGACCTGTTCACCGGCCTGTACGCCAGCAACGCCATCCTGGCCGCGCTGCACGCGCGCCAGGCCAGCGGCCAGGGCCAGTACATCGACATGGCGCTGCTCGACACCGGCATGGCCTTGCTCGCCAACCAGGCGGCGGGCTATCTGGCCACCGGCCAGGCGCCGCAGCGCATGGGCAACGCCCACCCCAGCCTGGCGCCCTACCAGGACCTGCGCACGCGCGACGGCCACGTGCTGCTGGCCATCGGCAACGACGGGCAGTTCGCGCGCTTTTGCGCCGCCGCCGGCCACCCGGAATGGGCCGAAGACCCGCGCTTCGCCACCAACACCGCGCGCGTGCGCCACCGCGACGCGCTGCTGGCCTGCATGGCGCCGGTGCTGCAGGCGCGCACCAGCGCCGAGTGGATCGCGCTGCTGCAGGACAAGGCCGTGCCCTGCGGGCCCATCAACACCATCGCCCAGGCCTTCGACGACCCGCAGGTGCGCGCCCGCGGCCTGCGCCTGGAGCTGCCGCGCTGGCGCGCGCACGAGGCCCCCGGCAGCGGCCCGGCGCGCATCGCCGGCGTGGCCAGCCCCATGCGCCTGTCGGCCACGCCCGTGGCCTACCGCAACGCGCCCCCGGCCCTGGGCCAGCACACCGACGAAGTGCTGCGCGAGCTGGGGCTCGATGCCGGCGCCATCGCCGCGCTGCGCGCCAGCGGCGCGCTGTAGGGCCGAGGCATGTGAACCAAAACCGGCCCTGGCGCGTCATAGTGGTTGCGGGTATGCGATGTTCGTGCCACCCTGCGCAGCACCCGCCGAACAGAAAAGATGGAAAGCGCCATGCCCACCCCCTTCACCCGCCCCCTGGTTCTGCTGCTGGCGCTGGCCGCCGGCGGCTGCGCCTCGGCCCCTGCCCAGCCCCCTGCGCCCGCGGCCCCCGCGTCGGCCCCGGCCCCTGGCGAGCAGCCGCCGCGCCGCTTCGGCCCGCCCGGCGAGCGCACCGACCCAGGCCAACGCCCACCGCCGTTCGACTGGAAGACATCGAAATGACCCCCCTGCGTCGCTTCGCGCCTTCCCCCCGCTCTCGCCACGCTGCGCGTGGCGGGCAGGGGGACGCCGCCAGCGCGGCGGGGCGGCCCTTGCGCGGCGTCCGCTGGCCTGGGCTGCGCCAGTTTCATGGGCCGTGGGGGGCGCGCGGCGCCATGGAGAACTGAGATGCCCTCCCGCGCCCCCGTCCTGACCGCCTGCCTGGCCGCCTGCGCGGTGCTGGGCAGCCTGGGCGCACCGGCCCAGGTGCTGCGCTGCACCGACCCGCGCACCGGCAAGGTCACCTACACCGATGGCGAATGCACCAGCGGCAGCCAGGCGCTGGAGGTCGAGCCGCGCAAGACGCCCGAGGCGCTGCGCGCCGAGCGCGAGCAGGCCGCCGAGGCCATCGCGCGCAAGCAGCAGCGCCAGCAGGCCGAGGCCGCAGAGCGCCAGCGCGAGGCCGAACTGCAGCGCGCCACGCGCGCCACGAGCGCGGCCCAACCCTTCGACTACACGCAGTCGGCCGCCTGCCTGCAGTCGCGCCAGGAGGTCGACCGCGCGCTCGGCCGCCTGTCCTCCGGCAGCGACCAGGAGCAATTGCGCCTGCAGGCCCTGCAGCGCCAGATGGATCTGGACTGCCTGGGCCCCGAGCGCTTCGCCGAGATCGAGCGCACCCGGGCGCTGCAGCCCGCCGCGCCCGTGGTGGTGGCGCCGCCCTACCGCCCCCTGCCACGCCCGCCGCACACGCAGCCGCCCCAGCCCGCGCCGCGCATCACGCACTGCAACGTGTTCCGCTGCTACGACGCGCAAGGCGGCACGCATCCGCGCTGAAGGCCTTGCACAGCAAGCGCTGGCAGCTATCGAAAATGGAGTGAATCAAGCGGCGCCGGGGCCGGCCCCGGCCATTCCCGGCGCGTACAGCACGTAGCGGTTGCGCCCGCGCTGCTTGGCCTGGTACATGGCCTGGTCGGCCTGGCGCAGGAGCTGCTCGGCGTCGCGGCCGTCCTGCGGGTAGACGGTGATGCCCATGCTGCCCGAGACATGCACGGTATGCCCCTCGACCTCGATGGGCAGGGCCACGGCGTGCAGCGCGCGGCGCACGGTGTCCTCGCATTCGCGCGGGTGGCGCAGGCCGCCCAGCAGCAGCACGAATTCGTCGCCGCCCAGGCGCGCGGCGGTGTCGCCCGCGCGGATGCTGCCCTGCAGGCGGCGCGCCACCTCGGCCAGCAGGTCGTCGCCAGCATCGTGGCCGTGCGCGTCGTTCACGGCCTTGAAGCCGTCCAGGTCCATGAAGCACACCGCCAGCCCCTGGCGCGCCCGCTGCGCGCGCGCCAGGGCCTGCTGCAGCCGGTCGGCCAGCAGGGCGCGGTTGGGCAGGCCGGTCAGGGGGTCGAAGTGGGCCAGGCGCTCCAGTTGCTCCTGCTGGTGCTTGCGCTCGGTGACGTCGGAGAACACGCTGACGTAGTGCGTCACCTGTCCGTCGGCGTCGCGCAGCGCGTTGATGGTGCTGGCGGCGGCGTACAGGCTGCCGCTCTTGTGCCGGTTCCAGAACTCACCCTGCCAGTGCCCGTGCTGGTGCAGCGCCTGCCACATGGCGGGATACTGCTCGCGGCTCCTGCGCCCGGAGGAGAGCAGGCTGGGCTTGCGGCCCAGGGCCTCGGCGGCGGGGTAGCCGGTGATGCGGGTGAAGGCCGGGTTGACCTCGATGATGCGCTGCATGGCGTCGCACACCATCACGCCCTCGTGGGTGTTGGCCACCACGCTGGCGGCCAGGCGCAGGGCCTTCTCGGCTTCCTTTGCCGCGGTGATGTCCTGCTTGATGCCCAGGTAGTGGGTAATCCGGCCCTGGTCATCGACCAGCGGCGCGATGGTGGCGCTTTCGGTGTACAGCACGCCGCTCTTGCGCCGGTTGACGAATTCGCCCTGCCAGACCCTGCCCGCCACCAGCTCTGCCCACATGGCCTGGTAGGTGGCCGGGCTGGTCTGGCCCGACTGCAGCACGCGCGGGTTGGCCCCCAGCACCTCGGCCGGGGTATAGCCCGTGGTGCGGAAGAAATGCGGGTTGGCGTACTCGATGGCCGGGGCCGTGGAGGTGATGACGATGCTGGTGGGGCTTTGCTCCACGGCGAGCGAGAGCTTGCGGATGGTGGCCTCGTCGGCGCGCAGGCGCGAGAGGTCGTGCAGCACGCCGACGTAGTTGACCACTCGGCCCGCGCTGTCGCGGATGGCGTTGACCGTGAGCCAGCCGGTCAGCGGCGTGCCGTCCTTGCGCCAGTCGATGACCTCGCCCTGCCATGCGCCTTCGGCGGCGATGGCGGTCCACATGGCGTCGAAGTGGGCAGGCACGGGCCGCGTGGGGGACAGGTGGCCAGGCAGGCACCCCGCAGCCTCGGCCGCGCTGAAGCCCGTGCCGCGCTCGAACGCGGGGTTGACGGTGACGATGCGCCCCTGCCGGTCGGTGATGACGATGAAATCGCTGCTGTGCGCGAACACGCTGGCGGCGAGGCGGTTTTCCTCCAGGCGCTGCTCCTCGCGCTGCAGCGAGCGGCGCACCCGCCAGGTCAGCGCGCCGGTGGTGAGCAAGACCAGCAGCAGGGACAGCCCGGCCAGCAGGGCCAGCTGGCGCATGTCGCGCCGCCACGCCTGCAGCACCTGCGCGCTGGAAGCCTGCGACTGCACGAACCAGGGGTAGTTGCGCGAGGCGCGGAAGGCCACCAGCCAGGTGTCGCCGCGCGGCCCGGGCCACTGCGCCACGCCCACCTGGTGCTCCAGCGCGGCGGCCAGGCGCACGCCGTCCAGCACCGTGCCGGGCAGGTCGTCCTCGGCGGTGGACAGCAGCAGCGTGCCGTCGTCGGTATAGAGCTGGTGGCGCAGCGCGGGCACGACTTCGTGGTTCAGCGCCTGGTTGATGAAGTAGTCGCTGTTGATGGCCGCGACGATGGTCCATTGCGGTGCCTCGGGCAGCACCAGGGTGATGGGGAAGAAGCCGGCATCGCGCGCGTCCGGAGCCTCCCCCGGCCCCGGCGTGGCCGGCCAGAGGCTGCCGTCGGCGAAGTCGCGCCCGCGCCAGGGCGCGCCGAAGCGCAGCACGCCCGGGGTGTGGGGAGCGACGCGCGGCAGCAGGGGCTCCAGACCGGGCTGCAGGCCGATGTTGGCGGCCTGGGTGCTGGCCAGCACCCGGCCCGAGCGCGCCAGCACCGACAGCGAGCGGACATACGGCAGCTTGTTCTGCAGGGCGGTCAGGGCGTTTTCCAGGTCCCTGGGGGCCACGCCCTGTTCGGCGTACTGGATCTCGGGGTGCTCGGCCGCGAGGGCGCGCAGGTGCATGTCCAGCAGGTTGAAGCTCTGCGTCAGGCTGTCTTCGAGGTTGTGGGTCTGCACCTGGGCATGGCTGCGCATGTGGTCGAGCGCCACGCCGCGCAGGTGCTGGCCGCTGAAATACAGCCCCGCCAGCACACTGGCCACCAGCAGCAGCTGCAGGCCCACCAGCAGCGCCACGGAGCCCCGGCCCAGGCGGCGGCCTGCCGGAGTTGCTTCGGGCATGGGCAAGAGGGAATCGGCCACTCGGTGCTTCAGGGGGCTACGCACCAGCCGCCGATGAAACCGGCGCGGCCCAGGGGGGGGCGCTGCGGCACCTCAATCCAGCACCACGATGGGGTCGAGCTTGTGCCTGCGCGCGGCGGCCAGCAGGCGGCCATCGCGCTTGATGTCGCGCAGAAACTCCTCCAGGCGGGCATGCCAGGCGTCGTCGCCGGGCTGCACGGCCCAGGCGTAGGGGGTGACGTGCCAGGCCGCCGCCGGGGCCACCAGGCGTGCCCAGTCGGTGGTCTCCAGCATGCGGCGGGTGTAGGGGAAGTCGGTCATGAACACGTCAGCACGTCCGGCCTGCACCTCCTGCTCGCGCGCGTGCGGGGTGTCGGGGGTGATGAGCCGGGCCTTGTGCAGCCGCTCGCGCATCAGGGGCTCGTGCAGCGTGCCCTTGGCCACGGCCACCACCACGCCGGGCTGGTCGATGTCGTCCCAGCTGCGGATCTTGCGGTTGCTGCGGGTGGTGATGGCCAGCACGTCGCTGGCCAGGTAGGGCTGGGTGAAGCGCACGAACTGCTGGCGCTGCGGCGTGATGCCGATGGCGAACATGGCCACGTCGCAGCGCCCTTCCTGCAGGTCGGGCACCAGGCGGGCGAAGGAGCTGTCGACGAACTGCACCGCCACCCCCAGCTCGCGCCCCAGCGCCTGGGCCAGGTCGATGTCGATCCCCGACAGGGCCTGGGTGCGCGGGTCGCGGTAGGAAATGCCGTAGTAGTCGGGCCAGATGCACACCTGCACCTGGCCGCTGCCGCGAATGCGCTCCAGGCGCCCGTCGGCAGCCGCGCCCAGGCCGCACAACGCCATGCAGGCCCCCAGGACCGCCGCCCGAGCCAGCCCGTGCCCCGCCTTGTCGCGCCGTGGATTCATGACAACCCGATACACACAAAAACAATATGGTCAATTTTAAAACACATTGCAACTTTTTGCCGTCCGGCGCCAGGGCCGGGCCGGCGGCGGCCACGCGCGATGCGCCCGGGCACCGGTGAACTCCTGATTCGATAGCTGCAAGCGCTTTCCAGCAAAGGGCTGGAAGCCTTTTTCCTTTTGAATCGCCGCGGACTAATCCGGGTCCGGATAGCGCTGCGAGATGCGCAGGAAGTCCTGGGCGATCTCGACGAAGGCATCGACCATGTCCGGATCGAAGTGCGTGCCCCGGCCCTTGACGATGGTGGCGCAGGCCTGCTCGTGCGGGAACGCGGGCTTGTACACACGCTTGCTGATGAGCGCGTCGTACACGTCGGCCACGGCCATGAGGCGCGCCGACACGGGGATGGCGTCGCCCTTGAGGCCTTCGGGGTAGCCCGAGCCGTCCCACTTCTCCTGGTGGCTGTAGGCGATTTCCTTGGACACGCTGAGGAACGCCACGCGCATGCCCAGGCGCCGCTCGGCCTCCTCGATGGCGTTGCGCCCCAGCGTGGTGTGGGTTTTCATGACCTCGAACTCCTGCACCGTCAGCTTGCCGGGCTTGAGCAGGATGGCGTCGGGAATGCCGATCTTGCCGATGTCGTGCAGCGGCGCCGACTTGTACAGCAGGTCGATCATGCGGTCGGTGAGCACGTGGGCGAAGCGCGGGTGGTCGCGCAGGTGCTCGGCCAGGGCCTTCACGTACAGCTGGGTGCGGCGGATGTGGTTGCCGGTCTCGTTGTCGCGCGTCTCGGCCAGCGAGGTCATGGCCATGATGGTCACGTCCTGGATGGCCTGCACCTCCAGCGTGCGCAGCGCCACCTCGCGCTCCAGATAGGCGCTCTTGTCGCGCAGGAAGTCGGCCGAGGCCTTGAGCGCCAGGTGCGTGGCCACGCGCGCCAGCAGGATGGGCGGACTGATGGGCTTGGTGATGTAGTCCACCGCCCCCAGCTCCAGGCCCAGGCGCTCGTCCTCCATGTCGGCGCGCGCGGTGAGGAAGATCACGGGAATGTCGCGCGTGTGCAGGTTCGCCTTGAGCCTGCGGCAGACCTCATAGCCGTCCATGCCAGGCATCATGATGTCGAGCAGGATGAGGTCGGGCGGCTGCTCGCCCTGCGCGATCTTCAGCGCCTTCTCCCCCTGGTTGGCCACCTTCACGTGGTAGTGGTCGCGCAGCAGCCCGCCCATGAGCGAGAGGTTGTCGGGCGTGTCGTCCACCACGAGCACCGTGGCGATCGGCTTCTCGACGAACACCGACTGTGCATCAAAGAACGGGGCATGGTCCATGAATGCTCCTGCAGGGGTTGTGGCGGCGGTGCGGCATCACGGGGGCGGCGCCGCCGCGTCGATGGCCTCCAGCGCCTGCTCAAACTCGAATGCCTGGACCCTGTCGTGCACCCGCTGCAAGCCGGGCCCGAGCACCGTTTCGAGGACGGCTACATTGTGTTGCAAATACTCGATCGCTGCAGGATCGTCCTCCCGCAGCAGGGTGCGCAACTGGCGCAGGGCCTCGTCCGCCGCCAGCCCGGGCGTGCCGGATGGCACCGGCGACGGCAGGCCCGCGCTCCAGTCGGCGAGCCCCTGCAGCAGCGGGCCCAGCGCGCCCTCCAGGGCATCGCGCAGCGCCTGCACCTGCGCTTTCGGCGCCTGCGCGCGCAGGGCCTGCTCCAGCGCCTGCGCATGCTGCGACAGCGTCTGCGCGCCGATGTTGGCGGCCACCGAGCGCAGCGTGTGCGCCATGCGCTCGGCCTGCAGCAGCTCCCCGGCGGCCAGCGCCGCGTCGAAGTCCGGCACCCAGGCCGCCTAGCCTTGCGTGAAGCGGCGCAGCAGGTCGGCATAGAGGCCCGGGCGGCCCAGCGCCCGGCGCAGCCCCAGCGCCATGTCCACGCCTGGCAGGGCCGGCGGCAGGGCGTCGGCCACGGCATCGGGCGGTGGCGCGGGCGCGGCGGCCTCGCCCAGCCCGGGGCGCGCGCGGATCCAGCGCGCCAGCGCCGCCCACAGCTGCGCCGGGTCGATGGGCTTGGCCACGTGGTCGTTCATGCCCACGGCGAAGCAGCGCTGGCGGTCGGCCTCCAGGGCATTGGCGGTCATGGCGATGACGGGCAGGTTGGCGAAGCGCGGGTCGGCGCGCAGCAGGCGCGTGGCGGTCTCGCCGTCCATCACGGGCATCTGCATGTCCATGAGCACCGCGTCGTAGCGCCTGCGCTCCAGGGCGTCGAGCGCCTGCCGGCCATGCGCGGCCACGTCCACCGCGAAGCCCGCGTCGCGCAGCAGCTCCACGGCCACGAGCTGGTTCAGCTCGTTGTCCTCGACCAGCAGCACCACCGCGCCGCGCACCGGGGCCAGCAGCGCCTGCTGCTGCGGGTCCTCCAGGCTGGCGCCACGGCCCACGGGCTGGCTGATGGCGGCAATGGGCTGCACCAGGGTCTCGAACAGCACCGAGGCGCTCACGGGCTTGATCAGCACCGTCTCGATGCCCTGCGTGCGCGCCGCGTGCATCACGTCCTCGCGCCCGTAGGCCGTGACCATGAGCATTTGCGGCACCGGGCCGATGTCCAGCGCCCGGATGCGCCGCGCCAGCTCGATGCCATCCATGCCCGGCATGTGCCAGTCCAGCAGCAGCAGGCTGTGCGGGTGCCCCTGGGCCACCGCTTCGCGCACCGCCGCCAGAGCCTGGGCGCCCGAGTGCACCTGCTCGGCCTGCAGGCCGAGCGATTGCAGCATGTCGCACAGCACGGTGGCCGCAGCGTGGTTGTCGTCCACCACCAGCACCCTGCCTTCCTGCAGCGCGGTGGCGGACAGCTCGCGCTGCGGCGCCGGCTCGCCCAGGTCGAGCGGCACCGTGGCCCAGAAGCGCGAGCCCTGGCCGGGCTGACTGTCGGCACCCACGTCGCCGCCCATCAGCAAGGCCAGCTTGCGGCAAATGGCCAGGCCCAGGCCGGTGCCGCCATAGCGGCGCGTGGTCGAGCTGTCGGCCTGCTCGAAGCTCTGGAACAGGCGCCCCATCTGCTCGGGCGTGATGCCGATGCCGGTGTCGCGCACCTCGAAGCGCAGCAGCACGGCGCCCGCGCGCTGCGCCTCCAGGCGCACGCCGATGGCGATCTCGCCCGTCTCGGTGAACTTGATGGCGTTGTTGGCGAAGTTGATGAGGATCTGCCCCAGCCGCAGCGCATCGCCCACGAGGCTTTGCGGCACGTCCGCCGCCACGTCGAGCACCAGCTCCAGCCCCTTGGCGCCGGCCTTGTAGCCGACCACGTCCACCACGCCGGCCAGCATGCGGTCGAGCTCGAAGGGCTGCGGGTCGAGCTGGAGCTTGCCGGCCTCGATCTTGGAGAAGTCGAGGATGTCGTTGATCACGCCCAGCAGGTGCTGGCCGGCCTGCTGGATCTTGCTCACGTAGCCGTGCTGGCGCGCGTCCAGCCCGGACTTGAGCGCCAGGTGCGACATGCCGATGATGGCGTTCATGGGCGTGCGGATCTCGTGGCTCATGTTGGCCAGGAAGTCGCTCTTGGCGCGGCTGGCGGCGTCCGCCGCCTCCTTGGCCTCGCGCAGCTCCTGCTGTATCTGCTTTTGCTCGGTGATGTCGGTGAAGGTGCCGATGAGCCCGCCCGGCGAGCCATCGGGCAGGCGGAAGCCCCGCGTCCAGTGCGACACCTGGTGCACCAGGCCGTCGCGGAAGATGCGCTGCGTCTCCTTGTGCACCGTGATGCCCTGGCGGATGACCAGCGCGTCCTCCTCGGCCTGCGCCTGGCGCTGCGCCAGCGGCACGCCAGGGTAGTCGAGCACGGTCTTGCCGACCATGGTGTCGCGCTCCTGGCCCATGAGTTCCTCGAAGGCGCGGTTGGTGCCGAGGTAGCGGCCCTGGGCGTCCTTGTAGAACACCGGCACGGGCACGGTGTCGAGCAGCGCCTGCTGGAACGCCAGTTGCTCGCCCACCCGCGCCTCCAGCAGTTTCTGCACATGCACGTCGATGTTCACCCCGACGGCACGCCGGGCCTTGCCGTCGGCGTCGCGCACGATGCGCGCCGACAGCAGCATCCAGCGCCACTGGCCGTCGGGGCGCACGATGCGCCAGCTGTCCTGGATCTCGCTGGCCGTCCCGTTCACGCAGCCCTGGAAATGGGCCAGCGCCCGTTCGCGGTCATCCGGGTGCAAGGTGGCCGACCAGGCGGCGATCGGGCGGCGGTTGGTTCCCGGCGGCAGACCGAGCATTTCGAGCAGCTTGTCGGACCACACGACCTCGCCGCGCACGAAGTCGGCATCGAACACCCCGATCAGGCCGGCTTCCTGCGCCAGCGCCAGGCGTTCGTTGGCCTCCAGCACTGCGGCCTCGGCACGCCGCGCCTCGGTGACGTTCTCGATCACCCACAGCGAGCCCTTCTCGCAACCCGCCAGCTGCACACTGCGCCCAGACAGGCGCGCCTCGAAAGGGGTGCCATCGAAACGCTGCAGCTCCCAGACGTCGCGCACGGGCTGCTGCTGGGCCAATGCCTGCGCCACGCGGGCATTGAAGTCGCGCCAGCTCTGCACGCTGCCGAACAGACGCTGCACGGGTTGCCCGGCCAGCGCCTGCTCCGAGGCACCCATGAGCTCCGCGAACGCCGGGTTGCAGCGGCGAAAACGCCCGTCGCACACCAGCAGGATCGGCGGCGCGTGGTCGAAGATGGCGGTCTGCTGGTCCAGCAGCTCGTTGAGCTGGCGTTCGCGCTGCTGCAGCTCCTGCTGCGCCTGGATGCGTGCCGTCACGTCCTGCTGCAGCCCCACCACGGCGATGCAGCGTCCTTTCCTGTCGAACACCGGCGAGAGCGTGGCATCGTCATGGTAGATGCTGCCGTCACGCCGACGGTTGATGAACTCGCCGCGCCAGGAGCGGCCCGCGAGCAGTTCGGCCCACATTTCCCGGTAGGTCTGCGCCGGCGTCTGGCCGCTGGCGACCAGGCCCGGCTTGCGGCCGCGCACCTCGGCCAGGCTGTAGCCGGTGCTGCGCTCGTACTCGGGGTTGACCCACTCGATGCGGCCCTGCGCATCGGTGATGACCACGCCCACCGGGCTGCTCTCCAGCGCCGCCCCCAGCACCTGGAAGCGCTCCATCACCGCCGCCATGCGGGCGCGGCTGCGCAGGATATCCAGCAGCATGCCCCCCAGCAGGAACAGCACCACGAAGGCGCCGCCGCCCACCTTCCAGCGCAACGCGGCCGGCACCAGGCTGGTGACATCGTCCAGCGCCACGAGCTGCCAGGGGCCCGCGGGGTCGAACCACTCGACGGGCTGCCGCGCGATGGCGTAGGCCTTGCCATTGATCTGCGCGCGCGCCGCCCCCGCGGCGAACGGCAGGGCGGAGGCCATGCCGTTGTCGAAATGCGTGCCGAACTGGCGCAGCGCGCGCACCTCGTCGATGCGCTCCTGCGCCAGCGGCGGCAGCATGGCGTACTGCCACTCGGGACGCGTGGAGGCGAACGCCACGCCCTGGGGCGACAGCAGCAGCATGGTCATGCCGCTGCGCGGCAGCAGCGCATCGAGCGGCTGGAAACTCGCCTGGAACACCACGGCCCCGACCACGGCGCCCGTGGCCGTGTCCCCGGCATACAGGGGGGCGGCGTAGTACAGCCCGCGCGCATGGGTCTTCGGCGCCAGTGCGGCGCAGACATTGGCCACGCCGCGCAGCGCCTGCTGCAGGTAGGGCTGCAGGTACAGGTTGAAGCCGGCCATGCTCTCGCCCGCGGTGTCGTGGGCGACGACCGTGCCCGCCTTGTCCAGCACATAGACATCGCTGCCGCCAAAACGCGCGCGGGCGAGTGCCATGCGGGCCAGCGCATCAGGGGCATCGGGCGGCAGCTCGCCCAGCGCCAGGCCCTTGAGCAGCGGCTCGTGCAGCCCCAGTTGCGCCACGGCATCGAGCAACGGGCCGCCCGTGGTCTTGCCCAGCAAGGCCTGGGCGGTTTGCTGCAGGGTGCGGGCGCGCTCCTCGGCGCGCTGCATCTGGTGCAGCGACTCCATGGTCTGCACCGCCAGCCAGGCCCCCAGCAGGGACAGCAACACCACCACCAGCGCGCCCGGCACCCAACGTGCATCGCGCACCTGCAGTTTGTCGATCACGCTCTGCGCCATGGCGGGTCAGCGCGCGGTGAACAGCATTTCGTCCCAGGCCTGCAGGGGCGCGGGGCGGCCAAACAGGTAGCCCTGGAAGCCGCCGCAGCCATGCAGGCGCAGAAAGCCCAGCTGGCCCGCCGTCTCCACACCCTCGGCCACGACCTGCAGGTCCAGGCTCTGTGCCAGCGCCAGGATGGTGCGCACGATGGCGGCGTCGTTCGGGTCCTCCAGCACGTCGCGCACGAAGCTCTGGTCGATCTTGATCTGCTCCAGCGGCAGGCGCTTGAGAAAGCTCAGGCTGGAATAGCCCGTGCCGAAATCGTCGAGGGCGAAGCCGATGCCCTCGCGCTTGAGCTGCTGCATGCGCGCGATGGCATCCTCGACGTTGCCCAGCAGCATGCTTTCGGTCAGCTCCAGCGTCAGCCTGCGCGGGTTGGCCGCATGTTCACGCAGGGCCTCCAGCACCTCAGCCACGAAATCGGCATGGCGGAACTGGCGCGCGCTCACGTTCACCGACAGGCCCAGGTGCGCGGTGGCGGGGCCCTGCGCCCAGCGCGCCAGCTGCGCGCAGGCCTGCTGCAGCACGAAGCGACCCAGCTGCAGGATTAGGCCGCTCTGCTCGGCCAGCGGAATGAACTCGGCCGGGCTCACCATGCCGCGCACGGGATGGCGCCAGCGCAGCAGCACCTCGGCGCCCACGAGGCGCGCGCGCTCGTCCACCACGGGCTGGTAGTGCACGCTGAACTCGCCGCGCTCCAGCCCCTGGCGCATGTCGGCCTCCAGGTGCAGGCGCGCGTTCACCGCGGCCTGCATGCCGGGGTCGAAGAAGCGCAGCGTGTTGCGCCCGGCCGCCTTGGCCTCGTACATCGCCAGGTCGGCGCGCTTGAGCAGCTCGTGCACCTCCACGCGCTCGCCCCCGAACAGCGCGATGCCGATGCTCGGTGAGCTGTAGTGGTGGCGCCCGCCCAGCACGATGGGCTGGTTGACGTGGGCCAGCAGTTTTTCCGCCACGCCCTCGACCTGCAGCGCCGCCTCGGCGCTGTCGCACGCCAGGTGCTCCAGCATCACCACGAACTCGTCGCCACCGAAGCGCGCCACCGTGTCGCTCTCGCGCACCGTGGCCACCAGGCGCCGCGCCACCTCGATGAGGAGCTGATCGCCCATGTCGTGGCCCAGGGTGTCGTTGAGCACCTTGAAGTTGTCCAGGTCGATGAACAGCAGGGCGCCCTGCTGGCGCGTGCGCTGGCTCAGCACGACGGAGCGCTGCAGCCGGTCGAGCAGCAGGCGCCGGTTGGGCAGGCCGGTGAGCGCGTCGTAGAAGGCCAGGCGCTCGATCTGCTGCTCGGCCTGCTTGCGCTCGGTGATGTCCATGGTGAAGCCGTGCGAGACGACGGCGCCGTCGCTCTCGCGGTGCGGCACGGCACTGGTCATGTGCCAGCGCACGCTGCCGTCGGGCATGCGCACGCGGTATTCGCTCTGCCAGGGCACCAGGCGGCGCACCGACAGCATGGCCGAGCGGCGTAGTTGCGGCACGTCCTCGGGCAGCACGCGCTGCTCCAGCAGGCCATGGTCGCGCATCACCTCGCGGGGCGCCACGCCCAGGAACTCGCGCACCGCCTCGCTGATGTACTGCACGCTGGCCGTCGAGCCATCGCGGTGGATGCGGTACTGGTAGATGAAACCCGGCACCCGGCTGGCGATGCGCTGGATGAACACCAGCTGCTCGCGCAGCTGTTCGGCCGCGCGGTGCTCCTCGGTCACGTCCTGCACCACGCCCATCTGCACCGACACGCCGTCGCGCGAGCGCACGCGCTGCACGCGCGAACGCATCCAGCGCACCTCGCCGTCGGGGCGCCGCCAGCGGTATTCCACGTTGGCGCCATCCTGGGCCCGGCTCGCCGCGTCGAACAGCGGCCGGTCCTCGGGCAGGATGCCGCTCATCGCGTATTCGGGGTCGAGCCACTCCTGGCGCTCGAAGCCGGCGATTTCGCACAGGCCCGGCGACCACAGCAGCACGGTCTCGCCCGGGTCCTTGATGCGCCGCCAGTGGCCGGCACGGGCCAGGGTCTCCATGGTGTCGAACACCTCGGTCTGCTCGCGCAGGTCGCGCCGCGCCTCGGCCAGCGCCTGCTCGCTGGCCTGCAGCGCCTGGCGCAGCCCCTCGGCTTCGGAAACGTCGCTCACGGCCACCAGCACGCAGTCGCTGGCCATGCGGCGCGCCGCGATGTCCCAGGCCAGCTGCAGCCGGGGGCCGTCGCGCAGCACATGGCGCCCGTCCAGCGGCACGCCCAGCCGGGCCACGCCGCACAGCTGGTCGATCAGCGCGGTGCCGGCGAGCTGGTCGAACACGGCGCGGGCATCGGCGCCCGGCTCGCGCACCCCGCCCAGCCCCGGCATGCGGCGCGCGGCGGCGTTGGCCGTCAGCAGGACCAGGCGCTCGCCGCTCAGGCGGAACTCCATCAGGGCAATCGGCACGGCATCCAGCAAGGCCTGCAGACCGACATATGCCGCGTGCGGCAGTTGCGGTTCACCCGCAGGGGCCAGCAAGGCAGACAGCAGATCAGAGGGCTTCACGATGAATCCGGCACCTTTTCAAACCAGGCCCCGAGGGGCGTTTCGAATGCATGCACAGCAATCGCATCCGAGAATCCGAGCAGTATGGCAAACCCCGGGAGCCCCGAGAAATATTTGTTACAAATATGCCCCCCGGGAATACCCGGCAACCGTCCCGTTGCAGGCGGCTGCGTCCATGCACCATACACCTTCACGGCGCGGCCGGGAACTGGCCCCGGGGCTCGGCCCGCGGCATGCAAGGTCGGGGACAATGCGGGGCTTTGCACCGCCCCGGTTCACAAAGGTTCGTACAGGCAATGAGTCCAGAAAAGCCCGCTTCCGAAGATTTGCTCCGCAACCTCGAGAGCCATACGCCCATGATGCAGCAGTACCTTGCGCTCAAGGCCGGGTACCCCGACACGCTGCTGCTGTACCGCATGGGCGACTTCTACGAGGTGTTCTGGCAGGACGCCGAGAAGGCCTCGCGGCTGCTCGACATCACGCTGACCCAGCGCGGCCAGTCGGCGGGCCAGCCGGTGCTGATGGCCGGGGTGCCGTTCCATGCGCTGGAGAGCTACCTGGGCCGCCTGATCAAGATGGGCGAATCGGTGGCGATCGCCGAGCAGGTGGGCGACGTGGCCACGGCCAAGGGCCCGGTGGAGCGCAAGGTGGTGCGCGTGGTCACCCCCGGCACGCTGACCGACAGCGAGCTGCTGTCGGACAAGAGCGAATCGCTGCTGCTGGCCGTGCACCAGGGCAAGCGCGCGCGCTGCGGCCTGGCCTGGCTCAGCGTGACGCAGGGGCGCGTGTTCCTGGCCGAATGCACGGTGGAGGAACTGGGCGGCTGGCTGGCGCGCATTGCCCCGAGCGAGCTGCTGTACAGCGGCGGCGCCACCCAGCGCTTCGAGCAGCAATTGCAGCAGTTGCGCCAGAGCGGCGCCTGCACCTGTCCCCTGGCCCCGCGCCCCGACTGGCAGTTCGACAGCGCCCTGGGCGAGCGCAAGCTGCTCGAAGCCACCGGCGCGGCCACGCTGCAGGCCTGGGGCGCGCAGGATCTGGCGCAGGCCCACGCCGCCGCCGCCGCGCTGCTGCACTACGCCGAGCACACGCAGGGGCGCCAGCTCACGCACATCCACAGCATCCAGGTGCAGCGCGGCAGCGAACTGATCGACCTGCCCGCCAGCACGCGCCGCAACCTGGAGCTGGTCAAGACGCTGCGCGGCGAGGATGCGCCGACGCTGTTCTCGCTGCTCGACACCTGCATGACCGGCATGGGCAGCCGCCTGCTCAAGACCTGGCTGCTGGAACCCCGGCGCGAGCGCGCCGAGGCCAGCGCGCGCCTGGCCGCCACGCGGGCGCTGCGCGGCGATGCTGCCAGCCCCGGCCCCGCGCCATGGAGCTGGCTGCGCGAGCAGCTCAAGGGCGTGAGCGACGCCGAGCGCATCACCGCGCGCATCGCGCTGCGCCAGGTGCGCCCGCGCGAACTCGTGGCGCTGGCCAAAACGCTACAGAAAGCAGAGCTGCTGGCGCAATCCGGACAAGCGCCAGAGCCGTATTTGGCCCAAATCTTCGGCCAGCTCCAGCCGCCGCCCGAATGCGCCGCGCTGCTGCAGCGCGCGATTTGCGAGGATCCTGCGGCGCTGGTGCGCGACGGCGGCGTGATCGCCAGCGGCTTCGACGCCGAGCTGGACGAGCTGCGCGCCATCCAGGGCAACTGCGACGCCTTCCTGCTCGACCTGGAAACGCGCGAGAAAGCGCGCAGCGGCATCCCCAACCTGCGCGTGCAGTTCAACAAGGTGCACGGCTTCTACATCGAGGTCACCGTCAGCCACCTCGACAAGGTGCCCCATGACTACCGCCGCCGCCAGACGCTAAAGAACGCCGAGCGCTTCATCACCCCCGAACTGAAGGCCTTCGAGGACAAGGCCCTGTCGGCCCAGGAGCGTGCGCTGGCGCGCGAGAAGTGGCTGTACGAGCAGATCCTCGACCAGCTCCAGCCGCATGTGCCCGCGCTCACGCGCCTGGCCCACGCGCTGGCCGCGCTGGACGTGCTGTGCACCTTCGCCGAGCGCTCGCTCACGCTGGGCTGGTGCGCGCCGCAATTCGTGCCCGAGCCGTGCATCGAGATCGAGGCCGGCCGCCACCCGGTGGTCGAAGCGCGCCTGGCCGAAACGTCCAGCGGCGCCTTCATCGCCAACCACACGCGCCTGCACGCGCACCAGCGCATGCAGATCATCACCGGCCCGAACATGGGCGGTAAATCGACCTACATGCGCCAGGTGGCGCTGATCGTGCTGCTGGCCAGCATCGGCAGCCACGTGCCGGCGGCCAGTTGCCGCCTCGGCCCCATCGACGCCATCCACACACGCATCGGCGCGGCCGACGACCTGGCCAACGCGCAATCGACCTTCATGCTGGAGATGGTGGAGGCGGCGCAGATCCTGCACGCCGCCACGCCGCACAGCCTGGTGCTGATGGACGAGATCGGCCGCGGCACCAGCACCTTCGACGGCCTGGCGCTGGCCAGCGGCATCGCCACGCACCTGCACGACAGGACGCGCGCCTTCACGCTGTTCGCCACGCACTACTTCGAGCTGACCGAGCTGCCCGCCACGGCGCGCCACGCCGTGAACATGCACGTGAGCGCGGCGGAGAACGGTGCCGACATCGTGTTCCTGCACGAGATCCAGGCCGGCCCGGCCAGCCGCAGCTACGGGCTGCAGGTAGCCAAGCTGGCCGGCATGCCCGCCGCCGTGCTGCACCACGCGCGCCACGCCCTGGCGGCGCTGGAAGAACGCGCCGCCGAAGACACCCAGCAGGTGGACCTGTTCGCCCCGCCGCCCCCGCCCGAGATGGCCGTGGGCAGCGCCGTGGAAACCGCCCTGGCGCAGATCAACCCCGACCAGCTCAGCCCGCGCGAGGCGCTGGACGCGCTCTACCAGCTCAAGCGGCTGGCACCTGCTCCCTGACATCCGCCGCGCCATGGCGCCGGGAACAGAGGGCGTCATGCGCGGCAAAGCCATGGCGCTATTCAAAGCATAGCTTTCAGCGCTTGCCAGACAAGGGCTAGAGGCCAATTCATCCCCTTTCCTGCCGGGCCGGCCGGGCTGCATTCGCGCCCCAATGAAATAAATAATCTATTGGCCTAATTAAAGCAATTGCTAGTTTCACGGACGCAGCCTTACGGTATGTACTCTTACGATCGGCCGTTTGATAAAAATTCACAATCGAGACATCCATGCCCCCCCTGCTCCCCCGCGCCAGCGACGGCGCGCCCCTGGCGCACCCGCACGCCGACGGCTCCGGCTTCTTCCAGTACCACGGCATATGGGCCCCCGGCGTGCGGGCCTTCCGCCGCCTGCGTTTCATGTCCAAGGCCGCGATCATTTCGCTGGCCTTCATGCTGCCGCTGCTCGCCCTGGTGGGCTGGCTGCTGCTGGCCAACTTCGACAACACCATGCAGGAGCGCAAGGACGCCACGCGCCAGCACGTGGAGGTGGCGCACGGCGTGCTGGCCTGGGCCCATGCCCAGGAGCAGGCGGGCACGCTCACGCGCGAACAGGCGCAGCAGCAGGCGCTGCGCCTGATCGAGAAGCTGCGCTACGAGCGGCAGGAATATTTCTGGATCAACGACCTGCACCCGCGCATGGTCATGCACCCCTTCAAGCCCGAGCTGAACGGCCAGGACGTGGGCGGCCTCAAGGACCCGAACGGCCTGGCGCTGTTCAGCGCCTTCGCCGACATGGTGCGCCGCAACGGCCAGGGCTTCGTGCCCTACCAGTGGCCCAAGCCGGGCAGCGACACGCCGGTGGACAAGGTCTCCTACGTGCTCGGCTTCGCGCCCTGGGGCTGGGTGATCGGCTCGGGCATCTACGTCGATGACGTGCAGCAGGTTCTGCTGCGCCGGCTGGCCTGGACGGGCTCGTGCGTGCTCGCCACGCTGCTGGTGGCGGGCTACCTGTTCCTGAGCTTCTACCGCGTGATGGACGGCGGCCTGCGCGAGACGCGCCGCCACCTGCGCGCCATGACGAACGGCGACCTGACCACCTCCCCCGAACCCTGGGGCAGCGACGAGGCCGCCGACCTGATGGTGGAGCTGCACAAGATGCAGGACGCACTGCGCGGCATGGTCTGGCGCGTGCGCCGCTCGGGCGAGGAGATCGTGCACACGGCCACCGAGATCGCCAGCGGCGCCATGGACCTGTCGCGCCGCACCGAGGCAGCGGCGGCAAGCCTGGAGGAGTCGGCGGCGTCGATGGAGGAGATCGCCTCCACGGTGAACAACAGCACCGAGCACGTGCAGGAGGCATCGCAGATGGCGCGCCACAACGCCGAGATGGCGACGGACGGCGGACGCGTCATGCAGGAGGTGGTGCAGACCATGGAGGGCATCCGCGCCTCGTCGGCCAAGATCGCCGAGATCATCGCCACCATCGACGGCATCGCCTTCCAGACCAACCTGCTGGCGCTGAACGCTGCCGTCGAAGCCGCGCGCGCGGGCGAGCAGGGGCGCGGCTTCGCCGTGGTGGCCACCGAGGTGCGCAACCTCGCGGGCCTGAGCGCCGCGGCGGCGCGCGAGATCAAGGCCCTCATCGGCAGCAGCGTGGAGCAGATCGCCAGCGGCGCGCAGGTGGTGCGCAAGGCCGGCGCCACCATCGAGGACATCGTGGCATCGTCGCAGCACGTCAACCAGCTGCTGGGCGAAATCGCCACCGGCGCGCGCGAGCAGAACCAGGGCATCGCCCAGATCGGCCAGGCCGTGCAGCAGCTCGACCAGATGACGCAGCAGAACGCCGCGCTGGTCGAGGAGACAGCGGCCGCATCGTCGGCCATGCAGGAGCAGGCCCACACCCTGGCCGTGGAGGTGGCGCACTTCAAGATGCCCGCCCACGTGAACGAACGCATGACGCAGAACGACGCCCGCCTGGCGCTGGAGCGCCGCGAGAACTTCGACTTCGACCAGGCCATCGAGGCCCACCGCCTGTGGAAGGTGAAGCTGCGCCAGGCCATCGCCAACCACGAACAGCTCGACGCCGACACCATTTGCCGCGACGACCGCTGCCCGCTGGGCCAGTGGCTGCACGGCGATGGCGGCCAGCGCTGGGGCACGCGCCCGCTGTTCACGCAACTGCTGCAAAAGCACGCCGCCTTCCACCAGCGCGCGGGCAGCGTGGCGCGCAAGATCAACGCGGGCCAGTACACCGACGCCGACCAGCTGATCGGCGCGGGCTCGGACTTCGCGCAGGTCTCGCTGGAAGTGACCACGCTGCTGGCCAGTGCCAAGCGCAGCCTGTGAGCGCCGTGCGGGTCCATCGCGTCGGAACGGTCTCCAGCCCTTTGCTGGCCTGCGCGGGAAGCTATCATTATTGAGTTCCGGGGCCGCCCCCCGGAATCTCCATGCACTCCCCGCCCGGCCCATGCCATGACCTCCATCGTCTTCTCGCACGCCAACAGCTTCCCGGCTGGCACCTACCGCGTGCTGTTCGGCCACCTGCGCCAGCGCGGCTTCGAGGTCAGCGCGGTCGAGCGCTACGGCCACGACGCGCAATACCCCGTCACCAGCAACTGGCCCCACCTGGTGCAGCAGCTGGCCGACTTCGCCGCCGCGCAGCAGCAGCGCACGGGGCAGCGCGCATTCCTGGTCGGCCACTCGCTGGGCGGCTTCCTCAGCGCCATGGCCGCCGCGCGGCACCCGGAGCTGGCGCGCGGCGTGGTGCTGATCGACTCGCCCCTGATCGGCGGCTGGCGCGCCAGCGCCCTGGGCATGGCCAAGCACACGCAGGTGGTGGGCGCCGTCTCGCCCGGGCGCGTGAGCCGCGCGCGGCGCAACACCTGGGCCAGCACGCAGGAGGCGCTGGAGCACTTTCGCCGCAAGAAGGCCTTTGCCCGCTGGGACGCCGAGGTGCTGCAGGACTACGTGACCCACTGCCTGGACGACGACGCGCACGGCAAGCGCGTGCTCGCCTTCGACCGTGCCGTGGAAACGCAGATCTACAACACCCTGCCGCACAACCTGGCGCATCTGCTGCGCCAGCACCCGCTGCGCTGCCGCGCCGCCTTCATCGGCGGGCGCGACTCGGTGGAAATGCGCCAGGTGGGCATGGCGATGACACGGCGCATCACCGAGGGCCGCATCATGATGCTCGACGGCACCCATCTGTTCCCGATGGAGCAGCCCGCCGCCACGGCCGCCGCCATCGAGGCGGCGGTGCTGAACCTCGCGGGCTGACCTGCCGCCGGCGGCAAAAAAATCGTGGTGTACGCCACGGCCGCCGCCGTTCCCCTACACTGGGCAGTATCGTTACAGCACGATACACATTGCCATTGCTGCGCTGGACGCCCCCACCCAAGGAGCCCCCATGACGGATGCCCAACTGCGCGCTGCCAACGAGGCGGAACTCAACGCCATGCAGCTCGACACCGATCCGCTGGCCGACGACACCATCGCCCGCATCCTCGGCCCCTGGCCCGCGGGCATGCCCGAAGCGGACGCCCCGCAGTGGCAGGCCATCGCCACCGTGAACCGGGTCATCGCCCAATGGACCGACAACGCCAGCCTGCACACCTGGCAGCCCGGCGACGGCGTGCCGGCCCCCATCGCCCAGGCCCTGCGCGACTACGTGGACGCGGCGCAGGCCCTGCCCCCGTGGGCCGACGCGCGCAAGATCGCCCGCGCCGAGCAGCTGTTCATGGAACACGGCGCGCTGTCGTGCCTGCTGCTGTTCTGCGCCAGCCTGCCCGAGTGCTATGTGATTCCGGACCTCTCGGCCGTGCTCCATACCTCGGGCCAGCTGGAGCAGCACACCGAGTACCGCATCCGCGCCACCGCCGCCATGATCTTCCCGGTGATGCTGCACGGCGGCCTGACGCGGCCCCAGGGCTGCGGCGTGGCCCAGGTGCTGAAGGTGCGCCTCATCCACGCCACCATCCGCAACCTGATCCTGCACGGCAATCCCCAGGATGCCGGGGGGCGCCTCCGGTCGGGGCAGGTCCCGGCGCTGGCGCTGCAGGCCGGCGTCCCCGTGACCATGTACGGCGCCATGTACGCACGCGGCTGGAACCTCGCGCAGCAGGGCGCGCCGTGCAACCAGGAGGAGCAGGCCTACACCCTGCTGACCTTCGGCTACGTGTTCCTGCGCGGCATGCGGCGCCTGGGCATCGGCCTGCCGCCGGCCGATGAGGAGGCATTCCTGCACGCCTGGAACGTGATCGGCCACATTCTCGGCATCGACAACGCGCTGATGGTGCACAACATGCACCAGGGCGCGTCGCTGATGGCGCAGATGCAGGAGCGCGGCCGGGCCAGCCCCGTCACTCCGGATCCGCGCCCCGCGCTGGGCCAGGCCCTGATGCAGACCATGGCCCAGGCCATTCCATGGGGGCCGGCCAAGGCCTTTCCGCCCCTCATGACGCACTACCTGTGCGGCACGCAAACCGCGCAGGACCTGGGCATCGACACCCGCGCCGTCCCCTGGACGAGCAAGCTCCTGTTCCATGGCCTGCTGGGCACCGCGCGGGCCATCGACCGGCTGGTGCGCCTCCTGCTGCCGCGCTTTTCCCTCACCCGCATGCTGGCCCGCGCGGTGAGCTACCAGTTCATGAGCCGCCTGCTCATGAGCCAGACACGCCCCCTGCAGTTGCCCGAGCAGCTGCTCAACCCCATGCAGGAAGCCGTCGCCAGCTGGAGCGACGACCCGCGCGCGCCCGCCTGGGTCAACCGCCTGGAAGACCGGCTGACCACCACCGGCACCTGGCGCCTGCACACCGCCACGGCAGCGCGGCCTCAGCCGCAGGGCGCGGCCCACACCGCACCACAGACCCCCGCTTGAACCACGTGCCAGCCCTCCCCCCCTTCGCTCTGCAGCGCAGCGGCGCACCGCGCCGCCCCCGCGTTCGACGCGGACGGCGCGGCTGGGCCCTGCTGTGGCTGGGATGGCTGTGGCTCCTGTGCGGAGCCGCCCTGGCGCAAACCAGCCCCGCGCCCGCCGAACGCCCGCCCGCGCTGCTGGCCGATGCCGCGGGCAGCGTGGCGCTGTGGCCCGCCATCACGCTGTGGGCGGACGCTTCGGCACAGGCAACGCCCGAACAGGCACTGGCGCAGCTGCCGGCCTTTGAAGCGCCCAAGGCCGGCTCCACCCTGGGGGTGCGCCAGGACGCGGTGTGGCTGTACGCCAGCGTGGCCGTGGACCCCGCATCGGCGGGCCGCTGGACCCTGGACATCAACCACCCGGACCTGAACCGCATCGACGTTTACGTGCTGCAAGGCAGCCGCCTGCTGCGCCACGTGGCCCTGGGCACCGAAATCCCGCGCACCGAACGCCCCTTGCGCGTACGCACCCCGGCGGTGGAGCTGGCGCTGCAGCCCGGCCAGCGCTACGCGCTGCTGCTGCGCGTGCAAACGCGCGGCGCCATGATCCTGCCGATCACGCTCAACACCCCTCCGGCCATGCTGGAGCGCGCGCTGAACGAGCACATCCTGCAAGGCGTGCTGACGGGGCTGGCGCTGTGCCTCATCCTCTACAGCCTGGCCCAGTGGATGAGCCTGCGCGAGCCCCTGTTCCTGCAATACGCGCTGATGACCACCGGCAGCGTGCTGTATTCGCTGCATTTCTTCGGCATTGGCCAGCAGTACCTGTGGGGCCACAGCCCCTGGCTGACCGACCATGCCGTGGGGCTGTCCTCGCTCATGGCCCTGGGGGGCAGCTTTCTGTTCATGAGCCAGGCAGTGGCGGGGGACGTTCCGCACAGCCGCTTTCTCCGGTTCATGCGCATGGGGGCGGTGGGTGCTGCAGCCCTGTGCCTGGCCCATGCCCTGGATCTGCTCAGCCTCAAGCAGGTGGCGATGGCCGTGAGTCTCCTGGGGCCCATGCCCGCCCTGCTGTCCCTGCCCGGGGCGCTGCGGCGCGCGCGGTCTGGCGACCCCATCGGCACCACCCTGCTGGTGGCCTGGTTCATCTATGGAGCCGGCGCGGCGGTCAGCATCGGGGTCATCAACGGCGCCATCCCCGTGAACTTCTGGAGCATGCACTCGTTCCAGATCTCCGCGACGGTGGACATGCTGCTGTTCATGCGGGTGCTGGGCCTGCGCACCCAGGCGCTGCGCGTGGCGGCCCTGCATGCGCGCCAGGAGCGCGACGCCCTGCACTCCCTGGCGCACAGCGACGCCCTGACCGGCCTGCCCAACCGGCGCGCGCTGCAGGCCGCGCTGGCGTCGGCGCTCGCCCACGTGGGCCCCGACAACCTGCTGGCGGTCTACATCCTGGACCTGGACGGGTTCAAGCCCGTCAACGACCTGTACGGCCACGACGTCGGCGACGAACTGCTGGTCGCGGCCACGCACCGCCTGCAGGGCACGCTGCGCCAGAGCGATCTGATCGCGCGCCTGGGCGGCGACGAATTCGTGGTGGTGACCGGACAGCTGCAAAGCCCGCAGCAGGCCCACGACCTGGGGCAAAAGCTGCTCGACGCCTTCCATGCGCCCTTCGCGCTGGACACCGTGCAGATCAAGGTCGGCCTGACCATCGGCTACGCCATGGCCCCCGAAGACAGCATGGACGCCGCCACCTTGCTCAAGCTGGCCGACGCCGCCATGTACAGCGGCAAGCAAAGCGGCAAGTTCTGCCTGCGCCGCAACCGTGGCGACCTGGCCTTGTCTTCGGCTTGAGCAGGAACGTCATACGGGTTTGCATTCAACCGTATAACTAGGCGGGAAGCCGCAGACAGTGCTGTAGCACGGCAAGGCGAACCAACGACGTTAGACGGTTGAAGGCGAATCCGCATCAGTCCGCCCAGGTCACCAGCCCCGACCAGGCGGTCAGCAGCACCACCAGCCCGAACACGATGCGGTACCAGGCGAACGGCACGAAGCTGTGCGAGCTGATGTAGCGCAGCAGCCAGCGCACGCACAGCCATGCGCTGATGAAGGAGAACACCAGGCCCACGGCGAACAGCGGCACGTCCGCCGCCGAGAGCAGCGCGCGCTCCTTGTACAGGCTGTACACGCCCGCGCCGATCAGTGTTGGAATGGCCAGGAAGAACGAGTAATCGGTGGCCGCCTTGCGCGACAGCCCCAGCAGCATGCCGCCGATGATGGTGGCGCCGCTGCGGCTGGTGCCCGGCACCATGGCCAGGCACTGCACCAGGCCCACCTTCAGCGCGTCCAGCGGGCCCATCTCGTCCACCGACTGGATGCGCACCGCCGCCTGCTGGCGCCGCTCGGCCCACAGGATGATGAAGCCGCCGACGATGAAGGTGCTGGCCACCACCACCGGCGTGAACAGGTGCGCCTTGATTGCCTTGCCCAGCAGCAGCCCCAGCACCACGGCGGGCAGGAAGCCGATGAGCACGTTCAGCGCGAAGCGCTGCGCCTGGCGCTGCGTGGGCAGCGCCGCCACGGTGGCGCGGATGCGCTCCCAATAGACCAGGATGACCGCGAAGATCGCCCCCGTCTGGATGGCGATATCGAACACCTTGGCCTTGGCATCGTCGAAACCCAGCAGCGCGCCCGCGAGGATCAGGTGGCCGGTGGAGGAGATGGGCAAAAACTCGGTCAAGCCCTCGACCACGCCCATGATGGCGGCCTTGAGCAGCAAAACGATATCCACGCGCGTTCCTCGCAGCGAAAAAGGGAGCGATTATCCGCCCCCACCGCCCCCCACCGCCCCCCACCGCCCGCGCCGCCACGGCGGCATCCGGCGCCGCGCCATGGCGTTTCGTCGCAGCGCGCTTTCCCGCGGGAATGCCGGCGGGCACAGTGCGCCCCATTCCCTCAGCCCACCGGAGCCCGCCCCATGCCCGCCCGCCAGGCCTGCCGCACAATGCGGGGCACGCCGCCGCCCGCCCCGCAACCCAGCCCCATGCCGCCCACCGACCTCCGCACCTTCCTGCGCCGCGGCCTGGGCACCGCCGTTTTCTGCAGCTTCATCGCGCTGGCGCTGACGCTCTCCGGCCAGGGCGCGTGGGACGTGCAGTGGGTCTACTCCCTGGCCATCGGCCTGACCGCATGGCTGGTGATTGAGATGGGCTGCACCAAGGGCTGGCCACCCGGCCTGCGCGGCGTGCTGCTGGTGCTCGCGGGCAGCGTGACCGGCTTTGTGCTGGGCACCACCCTGGGCGACGCCTACAGCGGCAACCCGCACCCGCTGTGGCAGGGCCGCAGCTGGCTGGCCATGCTGCTGCTCACCCTGGCGACGGGCACCATCCTCTCGTACTTCTTCTACACACAGGCCCAGGCGCAGCAGCTGCAGCTGCACATGGCCGAGGCGCAGCGCACCGCCACCGAAGCCCGGCTCAAACTGCTGGAAGCGCAGCTGGAGCCGCACATGCTGTTCAACACGCTGGCCAACCTGCGCGCGCTCATCGCCAACGACCCCGAGCGGGCCGGGCACATGCTGGACCGCCTGATCGACTACCTGCGCGCCACGCTGGGCGCCTCGCGCCGCGAGCGGCACCCCCTGGCCGACGAATTCGCGCGGCTGGACGACTACCTCGCCCTCATGGCCGTGCGCATGGGGCCGCGCCTGGGCTACACGCTCGACCTGCCCGCGCCGCTGGCGCAGGCCAGCGTGCCGCCGCTGCTGCTGCAGCCGCTGGTGGAAAACGCCATCCGCCACGGGCTGGAGCCGCAGCTCGCGGGCGGGCGCATCCGGGTCAGCGCCCAGTCCAGCGCCCAGGGCCGCCGCCTGCAGCTGTGCGTGCACGACACCGGCGCAGGCCTGGGCGAAACGGCCACGGCAACGCCTGGCGGCGGCTTCGGCCTGCAGCAGGTGCGCGAGCGCCTGGCCACGCTCTACGGGCCCGAGGGAACTCTCGAATTGATAGCTGCCAGCGCAGGCGGAACAAGCGCCATCGTCACTTTTCCTTTGCAATATGCCATCGACACCACCGCGCGCCCTGATCGCTGAGGACGAACCGCTGCTCGCCGCCGCGCTGCAGCAGGCGCTGGCCCGGGCCTGGCCCGAGTTGCGCGTGGCCGCCACCGTGGGCGACGGCCTTTCCGCCGTGCGCGAGACGCTGGCGCTGCGGCCCGACGTGCTGTTCTTCGACATCCGCATGCCCGGCCAAAGCGGCCTGGACGCCGCTGCCGCCCTGGCCGACGCCTGGCCCGCGGAAGAAGCGCCCTTCCCCGCGCTGGTATTCGTCACGGCCTACGACCAGTACGCCCTGCAGGCCTTCGAGACGCAGGCCGTGGACTACCTGCTCAAGCCCGTGCAGCCCGCCCGGCTGGAAAAGACCGTGCACAAGCTGCGCCAGGCCCTGCAGCGCGGCGCCGCCCCGGCGCCGGAGGACACCTTCGCCCAGTTGCGCGCGCTGCTGCACGCCCCCGGCCTGGGCGCCGCGCCGGCAGCGCCGCGCCTGCACATGATCCAGGCCATGGTCCAGACCGGCGGCGGCACGCAGATCCACTTCGTGCCCGTGGCCGAGGTGCTGTACTTCGAGGCCGCCGACAAGTACGTGCGCGTGCTCACCGCCACGCGCGAGTACCTGATCCGCACCCCGCTCAAGGAACTGGCCGCGCAGCTCGACCCCGCCGCGTTCTGGCAGGTGCACCGCGGCACGCTGGTGCGCGCCAGCGCCATCGCCAGCGCCACGCGCGACGAGGCCGGCCGCCTGCACCTGCACCTGCGCGAGCGGCCGGAGCGCCTGGCGGTAAGCCGGCTGTATGCGCACCTGTTCAAGGGGATGTAGCGTGCGCTGATGCTACGTATTCAATAGCTGGTGGCGCTTACCCACAAAGGGCTGGAGGCGGAAAAAATTCAGAACGCGGCCACATGGCTGAACTACCCCGAAGGCGGCTGGGGAATATCCGCCACCGCATCCCAGGGCACCCCGGGCAGGGACTCGTAGTGCGCCACCAGCACCAGCCGCCCGGGCGCACCCGCGCACTGCGCCAGCGCCTGCTGCAGGTACTGGATGGAGGGCCTGTCCAGCGCGGCGATGGGCTCGTCGATGAGCGCCAGCGGCGCGCCGCTGGCCAGGGCGGCGGCCATGAAGATCTTGCGCTGGGTGCCGCTGGACAGGGCGTGGAACGGCTTGTCCAGGTGCGGCGCCAGGCTCCAGCCCTGCACGTGCGCCCGCAGCGCGGTATCGCTCCACTGCGGGTAGCGCGCGGGCAGGCCGTGCAGCCACTGCGCCGGGGTCTGGCCCTCGTGCGCGGGCAGGCCGGGCAGGCGCGGGTCGATCCAGAACACCTGGCGGCGATAGGCCTCGGGCTGTGCCGCGGCGTCCACGCCCTGCAGCGCCAGCCGCCCCCGCGCGGGCGCGAGCTGCCCGGCCAGCAGGCGCAGCAGCGTGGTCTTGCCCGCGCCGTCGCCGCCGCGCACCAGCGCCACGCCGGGGCCCCAGGCATGCGACCAGGGCGCCCACAGCGGGCAGCCCGGGTAGGCGAAGGCAAGGTCGTGCAGCTGCAGCAGCATCGGCGGTGGTCTCCTGGAAAAAGTGCGCCGAGTGTAGGGCGACGCTGAACAAGTCCCCGCGATGGCGCGTGCCCTGGTTTGGGATGGGATGCTAGGCGCAAACCGCAGCCATAGCCGTAGCTATGGCGAGGATTTGCAACGCTGCAGACCGCCCAAATCCAGGGATACGCGACACGCGGGGACTTGTTCAGCGTTGCCTTAAATGCCCGACAATGCCGCGCCATGGCCCTGGACTACCTCGATTTCGACTACAGCGAAGACTTTGACGGCAACGGCACCTGGGACGCCATGGCCGCCGTGCGGCCCGAGCGCCTGCCCGCGCTGCGCGCCGAGCTGGCGCAGCTGCTGGCCTGGGCGCACGCGGCGTTCGCGGGCCGCCAGGGGCCGTGCGAGGACGGCGGCGACTGGGATTACGACCTGCAGGCGCAGGACGAGGCAGGCCACCCGCTGCACGCGCACTACGGCGCGGGCGTGCTCGACCTGGAAGGCGCGCCCGGCGGCGGGCTGACCACCGTGACGCTCACGCTCAGCGGCTCGCCCGCGTTCGGCGCGGCGCTGCGCGAGCGCTGGGGGGTATGAGGGTCAGAACGTGTGAATGAATCCGGCGTGCCCGAGCAGGCCGCGAAAACGCGCCCGCCCTAGGCGCAAAGCGCAGCCATAGCGCGGGCTATGGCGAGCATTTGCAACGACGGGCGGGTGTGTTTTGGCGGAATGAGCGGGCATGGCGGGTTCTTTCACACGTTCTCAGTGCTTGCCTGTGGAGCCGTAGCCGCCCTCGCCGCGTTCGCTGGCAGGAAACTCGCTGACCACGTTGAACTGCGCCTGCACCACCGGCACGATGACCAGTTGCGCCAGCCGCTCCATGGGCTGGAGCGTGAAGGCCGTGTCGCTGCGGTTCCAGGCGCTCACCATGAGCTGGCCCTGGTAGTCGCTGTCGATCAGCCCCACCAGGTTGCCCAGCACGATGCCGTGCTTGTGGCCCAGGCCCGAGCGCGGCAGGATTAGCGCGGCGTAGCCGGGGTCTTTCAGATAGATGGCGATGCCCGTGGGCACGAGCTGCCAGGCGTTGGGCGCGAGCGTGAGCGGCGCATCGAGGCAGGCGCGCAGGTCGAGCCCGGCGCTGCCGGGCGTGGCGTAGGCGGGGAGCTGGTCCGCCATGCGCGGGTCGAGGATTTTTACGTCGATTTTCATTTCTTGGTGTCCAGCCGCCGGGCGATTTCGGCAACGAGCTGGCGGCCCAGCGCGGCCTTGCTCGCGCGCGGCAGCTCGCGGTGGCCGTGTTCGTCCACCAGCAGCAGGGCGTTGTCGTCCTGGCCGAAGGTGGCGGGGCCGATGTTGCCCACCAGCAGCGGCACGCCCTTGCGCGCGCGCTTGGCGCTGGCGTGCGCCAGCAGGTTCTCGCTCTCTGCCGCGAAGCCGACGCAGTAGAGCTGGCCCGCGCGGGCGCGCTCCGATTGGGCCACGGTGGCGAGGATGTCGGGGTTCTCCACGAAGGCAAGCCGGGGCACCTGGCCGCTGCCGTCCTTCTTGATCTTGTGCGCGGCGCTGCTGGCCGGGCGCCAGTCGGCCACCGCCGCTGTCGCTATGAAAATAGTAGCTTGCGGCGCTTGGCCAGAAACGGCTTCAAGCATGTCTTGTGCCGATTGCACGTCGATGCGGCGCACGCCGCGCGGCGTGGGCAGGTGCACCGGGCCGGCCACCAGGGTCACGTCGGCGCCCGCCTCCTGCGCAGCGCGGGCGATGGCGAAACCCATCTTGCCGCTGGAGAGGTTGGTGATGCCGCGCACCGGGTCGATGGCCTCGAACGTGGGCCCGGCCGTGACCAGCACGCGCTGGCCCGCGAGGTGCTTGGGCGCGAAGAAGGCGGTCAGTTCGTCGAGCAGCTCCGGCGGCTCCAGCATGCGGCCGTCGCCAGTTTCGCCGCAGGCCTGCGCGCCGTGGCCCACGCCGAGCACGGTGGCGCCGTCCTGCGCCGCCTGGGCCAGGTTGCGCCGGGTGGCCGGGTGCGCCCACATCTCGCGGTTCATGGCCGGGGCGATGAGCAGCGGCACGCGCTCCACCGGCCGCGCCAGGCACAGCAGCGAGAGCAGTTCGTCGGCGCGCCCCTGCACCAGGCGCGCGACGAAGTCGGCGCTGCACGGCGCGATGAGGATCGCATCGGCCTCGCGGCTCAGGTTGATGTGGGGCATGTTGTTGGGCTCGCGCGCGTCCCACTGCGAGCCGTAGACCGGCCGCCCCGACAGGGCCTGCATGGTCACGGGCGTGATGAACTGGGCGGCGGCCTCGGTCATCACCACCTGCACGCTGGCGCCGGCCTTGACGAGCAGCCGCGCCAATTCGGCGCTCTTGTAGCAGGCCACGCCGCCGCTCAGGCCCAGGACGATGTGTTTGCCTTGCAGTTCATTCATGGTCGCGCAATTTAGCAGACGCCGCGCGGGGCCAAGCCCGCCACCGGCATGGGCCATGCCCGGGGCGGACTTTATAATCGCAATTTCCCACCACCATCAAAGACATGACCAAATTCGTCTTCGTCACCGGCGGTGTGGTGTCTTCCCTGGGCAAGGGAATCGCCTCAGCCTCCCTTGCCGCGATCCTCGAATCGCGGGGTCTCAAAGTCACCCTCATCAAGCTCGACCCGTACATCAACGTGGACCCGGGCACCATGTCTCCGTTCCAGCATGGTGAGGTCTTCGTGACCGACGACGGCGCCGAAACCGACCTCGACCTGGGCCACTACGAGCGCTTCATCGAAACGCGCATGAAGCAGGCCAACAACTTCACCACCGGCCGCATCTACCAGAGCGTGCTGGAAAAAGAGCGCCGTGGCGACTACCTGGGCAAGACCGTGCAGGTCATTCCCCACGTCACCAACGAAATCCAGGAATTCGTGCGCCGCGGCGCCGGCATCGGTACGCCCGACGCGGTGGACGTGGCCATCTGCGAAGTCGGCGGCACCGTGGGCGACATCGAGTCGCTGCCGTTCCTTGAAGCGGTGCGCCAGATGAGCCTGCGCCTGGGCCCGAACAACGCCGCCTTCGTGCACCTGACCTACCTGCCGTACATCGCCACGGCGGGCGAACTGAAGACCAAGCCGACGCAGCACACCGTGCAGAAGCTGCGCGAGATCGGCATCCAGCCCGATGCGCTGCTGTGCCGCGCCCAGCACCAGGTGCCCGACGAGGAGAAGGAAAAGATCTCCCTGTTCACCAACGTGCCCGAGTGGGGCGTGATCTCCATGTGGGACGTGGACACCATCTACAAGGTGCCGCGCATGCTGCACGAGCAGGGCCTGGACGGCCTGATCTGCGACAAGCTGCGCCTGAACACGCCGCCCACCAACCTCAAGCGCTGGGACGCGCTGGTGCACGAGACCGAGCACCCGCAGGGTGAAGTCAGGATCGCCATGGTGGGCAAGTACGTCGAGCTGTCCGACGCCTACAAGTCGGTCAACGAAGCGCTCAAGCACGCCGGCATGCAGAGCCATGTGCGCGTGAAGATCGACCACGTCGATTCCGAGACCATCACCGACGCCAACGCGGCGCAGCAGTTGAATGCCTACGACGCCATCCTGGTGCCCGGCGGCTTCGGCTCGCGCGGCGTGGAGGGCAAGATCGCCACCGCGCGCTATGCGCGCGAGCACAAGGTGCCCTACCTGGGCATCTGCCTGGGCATGCAGGTGGCCACCATCGAATACGCGCGCCACGTGGCGGGCCTGGCCGGCGCCAACTCCACCGAGTTCGACCCGGCCACACCGCACCCGGTGATCGCGCTGATCACCGAGTGGAAGGACGCCGACGGCACCATCAAGACGCGCGACGCCAACTCCGACCTCGGCGGCACCATGCGCCTGGGCGCGCAGTCCTCCGACGTGCAGCCCGGCACGCTGGCGCACGCCATCTACGGCGACGTGGTGACCGAGCGCCACCGCCACCGCTACGAGGCCAACACCCAGTACCTGGACCAGTTGCGCGGCGCCGGCCTGGTGATCTCGGCGCTGACGCAGCGCGAGCAGCTCACCGAGATCGTCGAGCTGCCGCAGGCCGCGCACCCCTGGTACATCGGCGTGCAGTTCCACCCCGAGTTCAAATCCACGCCCTGGAACGGCCACCCGCTGTTCAACGCCTTCGTCAAGGCGGCCATCGCGCACCAGAAAAAGGCCTGACCCATGAAACTCTGCGGCTTCGACATCGGGCTCGACCGGCCCTTCTTCCTCATCGCCGGCCCGTGCGTGGTGGAAAGTGAACAGTTGCAGATGGACGTGGCGGGCCAGCTCAAGGAGATCACCGCCTCCCTGGGCATTCCGTTCATCTTCAAGAGCAGCTACGACAAGGCCAACCGCTCCAGCGGCGCGAGCTTTCGCGGCCCCGGCATGGACAAGGGCCTGGAAATCCTGGCCAAGGTGAAGCGGGAACTGCAGGTACCCCTGCTCACCGACGTGCACACCGAGGCCGAGATTCCCGCCGTGGCCGCCGTGGTGGACGTGCTGCAGACCCCCGCCTTCCTGTGCCGCCAGACCGACTTCATCCACGCCGTGGCGCAGTCGGGCAAGCCGGTGAACATCAAGAAGGGCCAGTTCCTGGCCCCGCACGACATGAAGAACGTCATCGACAAGGCCCGCGCCGCCGCGCGCGAGAAGGGCCTGCCCGAAGACAACTTCATGGCCTGCGAGCGCGGCGCCAGCTTCGGCTACAACAACCTAGTGAGCGACATGCGCAGCCTCGCCATCCTGCGCGAGACCGGCGCGCCGGTGGTGTTCGACGCCACGCACAGCGTGCAGCTGCCGGGCGGCCAGGGCACCAGCAGCGGCGGCATGCGCGAGATGGTGCCGGTGCTCTCGCGCGCCGCCGTGGCCGTGGGCGTGGCGGGCCTGTTCATGGAAACCCACCCGGATCCGTGCAACGCGCTCTCCGACGGGCCGAACGCCGTGCCGCTCAAGCACATGCGCGCGCTGCTCGAAACGCTGCTGCAGCTCGACGCCATCACCAAGCGGAACGGTTTCCTCGAAGACCGTTTCGACGCCTGAATGCTTGCATTTCGATAGCTGCTAGCGCTTGCCAGACAAGGGCTAAAGCCCGATTTGACTGCAAAGAATCTGAAACCCGCATCAAAGGAAGACCATGAGTGCCATCGTTGACATCGTAGGCCGCGAAGTGCTGGACAGCCGCGGCAACCCCACCGTCGAGTGCGACGTGCTGCTGGAGAGCGGCGTGATGGGCCGCGCCGCCGTGCCCTCGGGCGCCTCCACCGGCAGCCGCGAGGCCATCGAGCTGCGCGACGGCGACAAGGCGCGCTACCTGGGCAAGGGCGTGCTCAAGGCCGTGGAGCACATCAACACCGAGATCAGCGAGGCCGTGCTGGGCCTCGACGCCTCCGAGCAGGCCTTCCTCGACAAGACCCTGATCGACCTGGACGGCACCGACAACAAGAGCCGCCTGGGCGCCAACGCCATGCTGGCCGTCTCCATGGCCGTGGCCCGCGCCGCGGCCGAGGAAGCCGGCCTGCCGCTGTACCGCTACTTCGGCGGCATGAACGGCTGCCAGTTGCCCGTGCCGATGATGAACGTCATCAACGGCGGCGCGCACGCCAACAACACGCTGGACCTGCAGGAGTTCATGATCATCCCCGTGGGCGCGCCGAGCTTCCGCGAGGCCCTGCGCTGGGGCGCCGAGGTGTTCCACGCGCTCAAGAAGATCATCCATGACAAGGGCATGAGCACCGCCGTGGGCGACGAAGGCGGCTTCGCGCCTTCCGTGGAGAACCACGAGGCCGCGATCCAGCTCATCCTCGAAGCCATCGACAAGGCCGGCTACACGGCGGGCGAGCAGATCGTGCTGGGCCTGGACTGCGCCGCCAGCGAGTTCTACAAGGACGGCAAGTACGTGCTCGAAGGCGAAGGCGGCATCCAGCTCACGGCCCAGCAGTGGACCGACATGCTCGCCACCTGGGTGGACAAGTACCCCATCATCTCCATCGAGGACGGCATGGCCGAGGGCGACTGGGACGGCTGGAAGCTGCTGACGGAAAAGCTCGGCGACAAGGTGCAACTGGTGGGCGACGACCTGTTCGTCACCAACACCAAGATCCTCAAGGAAGGCATCGACAAGAAGATTGCCAACTCGATCCTCATCAAGATCAACCAGATCGGCACGCTGACCGAGACCTTCGCCGCCATCGAGATGGCCAAGCGCGCGGGCTACACCGCCGTGATCTCGCACCGCTCGGGCGAAACCGAGGACAGCACCATCGCCGACATCGCCGTGGGCCTGAACGCGGGCCAGATCAAGACCGGCTCGCTCTCGCGCTCGGACCGCATCGCCAAGTACAACCAGCTGCTGCGCATCGAGGAAGACCTGGGCGACGTGGCCGAGTACCCGGGCCGCGCGGCCTTCTACAACCTGCGCTGAACGGCATTCGACCGGCTGCCATGGTGTCCCGCCTCGTTCCCCTGGTGCTGCTGGCCTTGTTGGTGGCCATCCACGCCCAGCTGTGGGCCGGGCGGGGCAGCATCCACCATGTGCAGGACCTGCAGCACGCCATTGCCACCCAGCAGGCGGCCAACGCCAAGGCGCGGCAGGAGAACGAGCGCCTGACCTCCGAAGTGCAGGACCTCAAGGAAGGCCTGGACATGGTGGAGGAAAAGGCGCGCAGCGAGCTGGGCATGGTCAAGCAGGGCGAGATCTACGTGCACGTCACCCCGGTGACGGCACAGCGCTGAAATTTTGGGCCTGAAATAGCTGCTGGCGCTTGCTGGGCAAGCGCCAGCAGCTATTTTTTTGCGAGCAACCCGCTCACTCCGGCAGCACCCGCGCCATGCACTGCCCGGCCTCCAGCACGCTGCCCGCAGCCGCCAGGCACTCCAGCCGGCCCGCCTGCGGCGCGGCCACGGCGGTTTCCATCTTCATGGCCTCCAGCACCGCGATCACTTCGCCCGCCTGCACCCGCTCGCCACCGTGCCTGCGCCAAGCCACCAGGCTGCCGGTCAGCGGGGCCAGCACGTCCCCCGGGGCCGTGGCGGCCACCGCCGGGGCGGCGGCAGGGGCCGCGCCGCCGTCCGGCGCCAGGCCCAGCCCCGCAGGCAGGCCCAGGCGCACGCGCTTGCCGTCGATCTCCACATAGGTGCGCAGCAGCGCTGCGGGCGCCTCGGCCCCGGGGCGCGCGGCGCTGTCGAAGCGGGTGGCCATCTCGGTTTCGATCCAGCGCGTGTGCACGCCGAAACCGGCTTGCGCGGTGAAGGCCGGGTCGTCCACCACGGCGCGGTGGAACGGCAGCACCGTGGCCACGCCTTCAATGGCGAACTCGCGCAGCGCGCGCCGTGCCCGCGCCAGCGCCTGCGCGCGCGTGGCGCCGGTGACGATGAGCTTGGCCATGAGCGAGTCGAAGCTGCCCGGGACGGTGGAGCCGCTGGCCACGCCCGTGTCCAGGCGCACGCCGGGGCCGCTGGGCGGCTCGAAGCGCGCGATGCGCCCCGGCGTGGGCAGGTAGCCCCGGCCCGGGTCTTCGGCGTTGATGCGGAACTCGATGCTGTGGCCGCGCACCGGCGGCGTCTCGGTGAACGACAGCGGCAGGCCGTCGGCCACGCGCAGCTGCTCCAGCACCAGGTCCACGCCGGTGGTTTCCTCCGTCACCGGGTGCTCGACCTGCAGGCGCGTGTTCACTTCCAGGAACGAGATCTGCCCGCCGCGGCCGAGCAGGAATTCCACCGTGCCGGCGCTGACGTAGCCCGCCGCCGCGCCAATGGCGCGCGCCGCCCGGTGGATCTGCGCGCGCTGCGCGTCGTCCAGGAACGGCGCCGGTGCCTCTTCCACCAGCTTCTGGTGGCGCCGCTGCAGCGAGCAGTCGCGCGTGCCCACCACCACCACGTGGCCGTGCTGGTCGGCCAGGATCTGCGCCTCGATGTGGCGCGGCCGGTCCAGGTACTGCTCCACGAAGCACGCGCCCTGGCCAAACGCCGCCGTGGCTTCGCGCACGGCGGATTCGTACAGCTCGGCCACCTCGTCCATCCGCCAGGCCACCTTGAGCCCGCGCCCGCCGCCGCCCCACGCGGCCTTGATGGCCACGGGCAGGCCGTGCTGCCGGGCGAAGGCGAGCACCTCCTCGGCGCTCTGCACCGGCCCGGCCGTGCCCGCCACCAGCGGCGCGCCCGCCTGCAGCGCGATCCTGCGCGCGGCCACCTTGTCGCCCAGGGCTTCGATGGTCTCGGGGCGCGGCCCGATCCAGGCCAGCCCGGCGCCGATGACGGCGCGCGCGAAGTCCGCGCGCTCGGACAGGAAGCCATAGCCCGGGTGCACGGCGTCGGCGCCGCTGCGCCGCGCCACGTCCAGCAGCCTGGCGATGTCGAGGTAGGTCTCGGCCGGGCGCACGCCCTCCAGTGCCCAGGCCTCGTCGGCCGCGTGCACGTGCAGGGCATCGGCGTCGGGGTCGGCATAGACGGCGACGGAGCGCACGCCGTAGTCGCGGCAGGCGCGGGTGACACGGACAGCAACCTCGCCACGGTTGGCGATCAATACCTTGGCGATCATCCAAACACCTCCTCGAAAAACGGCGCGATGACGTTGAAGCGCACGCTGCAGCCCACCGGAATCTGTGCCGCCAGGCCCAGGTGGCGGCTGGCCACGGCGCCGATGACGGGGTAGCCCCCGGTCAAGGGGTGGTCGGCCAGGAACAGCACGGGCTGGCCGTTGGCGGGCACCTGGATGGCACCGTGCACCGTGCCCTCGCTCGGCAGTTCGTCCGTGCGGCTGCGCGGCAGGGGCTGCGCGCCCTCCAGGCGCATGCCCACGCGGTTGGACTGCGGCGTGACGCGCCAGGGCTGGCGCGCCAGCCGTGCCAGCGCCTCGGGCGTGAACCAGTCGGTGCGCGGGCCCAGCACCACGTCGAGCACCACCTCATCGCCCGCGCGCGGCCACGGCGGTGGCGCCTCGGCGGCCTGCGTGGCCTGCAGCGCGGCGGCGGGCACGGCCCCCACGGCCAGGCGCTGCCCGGCCTGCAGGGCCGGGGGGCCGATGTGCGCCAGCGTGTCGGTGGCGCAACTGCCCAGCACCAGGGCCACCTGCCAGCCGCCGCGCACGGCGACGTAGCTGCGCACGCCGGCGCGCGGCGTGCCGAAGGCCAGGGTGTCGCCGTCGTCCAGCGCCACGCAGGCGTGGCTGGGCACGGGCCATGCGCGGCCATCGGCGGCGTGCAGCGTCAGCGGCACGGCGGCGCCGGTCACGGCCAGCGTGGCCCGCCCGTGGCAGCGCAGTTGCAGGCCGCCGGGCAGGCTCTCCAGCACGCACGCGTCCACGGGATTGCCGACCAGGCGGTTGGCCGCGCGCATGGAAGGCGCATCGAGTGCGCCCGAGGGCGCGATGCCCAGGCCCGCCATGCCGTGGCGGCCGCCATCCTGCACCAGCGTCTGCACGCCAGGCGCTACGACTTCAATAGCTGCTTGCGCTTTATCCACGGGCGCTGGAGCCTGATTTGGCTCTGAGAAGGTGTGAACGAATCCGCCATGCCCGCTCATCCCGCAAAAACGCACGCCCTCGGCGTTGCAAATGCTCGCCATAGCCCGCGCTATGGCTGCGCTTTGCGCCTTGATGGCGCACGTTTGTGCGGCCTGCTCGGGCACGCCGGATTCATTCACACCTTCTGATTCCTGGCACACCGGCAGGCTGATGTGCACGCCCGGCGCGCACGCATCGCGGAACTGCACGCGAAAGCCCGGCTGCACGTAGGCGGGCTCGGTGCGCCGCATATCCCACATGGGCACGCCGGTCACGCCGATGAGCTGCCAGCCGCCCGGGCTGGCGGCCGGGTAGACGGCGCTGAAGCCGCCCGCCAGCGCCACCGCGCCCGCCGGCACGCGCGTGCGCGGCGCGCTGCGGCGCGGCAGCTGGAAGCAGGGGTGCCCCCCGGCCAGGTAGACGAACCCGGGCGCGAAGCCGGCGAACGCCGCCTGCCAGGGCTGGCCGGTGTGGCGCGCGATGACCTCCTGCACGGAAATGCCGAGCCGCTCGGCCACTTCCGGCAGGTCTTCGCCGTCGTAGCGCACCGGAATCTCCACCAGGCGGCCTGGCAGCACGGCCTGGGCCGCGCCGGTGTCCGCCACGGCCTCGGCGGCACGCGCGCGCAGCGCGGCCGCCAGGGCGGGCAGCGCCACGGCGCCGTGCTGGCAGGTGAGCAGCAGGGTGCGCGCGGCCGGCACCACCTCCAGCACCCCCGCGATGGGCCGCGCGCGCAGCGCGCGGTGCAGGGCCATGGCGTGGGCCAGATCGGGCAGTTCGACCAGCAGCGCGCTGTCGCCGGCGGGCAGGAAGCGCATGGACTCAATCACAGAATGGCCGCAGCGCCACGCCGGCCTGCGCCAGCCGCGCGCGGATGGCGCGCGCCGCGTCCACCGCGCCGGGGCTGTCGCCATGCACGCAGATGGAATCGGCCTGCACGCGCACGCCGCGGCCGGTGATGGATTCGACCTCGCCGGTCTGCACCAGGCGCAGCATGCGCGTGGCGATGGCGTCGGCATCGTGCAGCACGGCGCCGGGCTGGCGGCGCGAGACGAGCGTGCCGTCGTCGTGGTAGGCGCGGTCGGCGAACGCCTCGGCCACCACGCGCAGGCCGCGCGCGCGCGCCCAGCCGATCAGCGGCGAGCCCGCCAGCGCCAGCAGCGCCAGGCCCGGGTCCAACGCCAGCATGGCGGTGATGACGTCGCCCGCCTGGCGTTCGTCGTGCGCGATGGTGTTGTACAGCGCGCCGTGCGGCTTGACGTAGCGCACCCGCGTGCCGGCGGCGGCGGCCAGGCCCTGCAGCGCGCCGATCTGGTAGACCACGTCGGCCACCAGCTCGCGGCTGGACGGGTCCATGGCGCGGCGGCCAAAGCCCGCCAGGTCGGGATAGCCGACGTGCGCCCCCACGGCCACGCCGCGCTGCGCGGCGGCGCGCAGGGTGTCGAGAATGCCGGCGGGGTCGCCCGCGTGGAAGCCGCAGGCGACGTTGGCGCTGGTGACGATGTCCAGCATGGCCGCGTCGTCACCCATGCGCCAGGCGCCGAAGCTTTCGCCGAGATCGCTGTTGATGTCCATCTGGTGTCCTCGTTCATCACCGCAGATTGCCGGCGCGGCGCGGCCTTTTCCGGCCTCAGTGCAGCCGCTTTTCGCCGGCGCGCAAGGTCAGCACGCGCACGCCATTCCCGGTGACGGCCACGGTGTGCTCGAACTGCGCGGACAGTTGCCCATCGCGCGTGACGACGGTCCAGCCGTCGTCTTCGGTGCGCACGGCGTGCCGCCCCTGGTTCACCATCGGCTCGATGGTGAACACCATGCCCTCGCGCAGCACCAGGCCGGTGCGCGGGCGGCCCCAGTGCAGCACCTGGGGCTCTTCGTGCATCTCGCGGCCGATGCCGTGGCCGCAATACTCCCTGACCACCGAATAGCCATTGCGGCGGGCATGCCGCTCGATGGCGTGCCCCACGTCGCCGAGCGTGGCGCCGGGGCGCACGGCCTGGATGCCTTTCCACATCGCCTCGTAGGCCGTCTGCACCAGCCGCCTGGCCGGCAGCGGCACTTCGCCCACGAGATAGGTCTTGCTGGAATCGGCGATGTAGCCGTTCTTCTCCAGCGTGATGTCGAAGTTCACGATGTCCCCGTCCTGCAGGATTTCCGCCGTGGACGGAACGCCGTGGCAGACCACGTGGTTGCGCGAAGCGTTGAGCGCGTAGGCGTAGCCGTATTGCCCCTTGCTGGCCGGGCGTGCGTTGAGTTCGTGGACGATGAGGCGCTCGGCCAGGTCGTTGACCTGCATGGTGGACATGCCGGCCAGGCGCAACTGGTCCAGGTGGCCGAACACCTGCGCCAGCAGCCTGCCGGACTCCGCCAGCAGCGCGATTTCCTCGGGCCGCTTGGTCATGTGGCCGCCGCGTTGACCGTTGGGGCCGCCACGCCCGCGGCCCGCAGCTCGCTGGTGACGATCTCGTTGAAACTCAGGGTCGGGTTCATTTCGCACCGGATGCCGATCCTGATCCAGAAGGCCGCCTGCGCGTTGATCGAGCGGCACGACACGGCGCTGGCCTTGCGCAGCTGGTCGTGCAAGTCGTCGTCCAGGTTCACGATGCCCATGTCGCAGATTCCATATGAAACATATATGGATCATACATTCCACGACGAATGGCGCAAGCGCGCCCGCGGCCATGCCCCCTCCATGAAAAAATAGCAAAAACCGGCCTGAACCCTTACCAGGAAAGCGCTAGCAGCTATTCTTTCAGAAGCAAAACCTACTTCAGATTCCCCGACAGGAAGCGCGCCAGCCGCTCGCTGCGCGGGTTGGCCATGATGGCGCGCGGGTCGCCCTGCTCCTCGATCAGCCCCTGGTGCAGGAAGATGACGTGGTTCGACACCTCG
>Ga0209958_1000291_pt1 | contig 121488 bp, 113 predicted proteins | sample ThiBio_inoc_plan_FD_183942 | JGI IMG/M metagenome (GOLD analysis project Ga0209958, IMG submission 183942) | Wastewater bioreactor microbial communities from Cape Town, South Africa - Thiocy_inoc_plan (SPAdes) | ecosystem: Engineered > Bioremediation > Thiocyanate > Unclassified | place: South... | reverse complement strand
ACGTGCTCTCGGACCCGAACGACGCGGCCATTGTGCGCACCATCCTGGCGCTGGCGCAGAGCCTGGACCTGGACGTGGTGGCCGAAGGGGTGGAGACGGCGGGGCAGCTGGGCTTTCTGCGCCTGCACGGCTGCGAGCAGTTCCAGGGCTATCTGTTCGGGCGGCCCGGCACCGTCGAGGACATCGAGGCGCAATGGGCCGAGTGCCTGTGACCGCCGGCTTCTGAGCACCGCAGACCCCGCCCATGCCCATGCCGCCCGCCCAGCCGCTGCGCATCGCCTGGCTGCCGGGTGTCCTGGCGGTGCTGGCCGCGGCCCTGCTGGGCGCCTGGGGCGCCGTGGAGCTGCAGTGGCAAAAGCGGCTGCAGGAGCACCGCGACCATATGGTGGCCCGGCTCGCGGAAGTGGCACACACGCTGGACGCACGCACCGTGCGCAGCGAGGCACTGGAGGTCGTCACGCTGCTGGGGCGCGAGCCACCCCTGCTGCAGCACACGCTGCGCGGGCCGGGGTCTGCTGCAGCAGTGCAAGCCCTGCTGGGCACCGTGCGCGAGCGCCTGGATGCGCGTGGTGTGTTTCTGCACGGGGCCGATGGTGCGCTATTGGCGCAGGTCACGGCCGAGTCCGCGCCAGCCAGCGGCAATGCGGCGCAGCAGCCGTGGTTCCAGGCCGCGCTGCGCGGGCGCGGCAATGTGCACGCGGCGGTGGACGCGGCCAGCAGCGAGCGTGTGCTCTACCTGGCGGCGCCCGTGCCTGCGGGCGCTGACGCAGCCGCGCCGGTGCACGGCGTGGTCATGGCCAAGCTGCCCTTTGCCGTGGCCGAATCCGCCCTGGCCACCGCCGGAATGCAGGCGCTGCTGCTGGCGCCCCAGGGCGTAGCCATGGCCAGCACGCGCGCCGAATGGCTGTTCGCCGTCACGCCGCCGCTGGAGCAACGCCGTATCGACGCCATGGCGCAGCTCCAGCAGTTCGGGCGCCACTTTGCCAACGGCGTGGCCTCGGCCCTGCCTTTCGATGTGCGCCAGGACGAGGTGTTCATCGACGGTGCCGTGCATGCGCTGGTGCAGCGCCCCATCGACTGGAACGCCGCGGACGGCCCCTGGACGCTGGTGCTGCTCGACGGCACGGCGCAGGTCTTCCCCTGGGCAGACCGCGCGGGGCTGGCGCTGGCGGTGGGCACGCTGCTGGCGCTGCTGGGCCTGCTGGTGCTGCAGTCGCTGCGCAACCGCCAGCGCATGGCGGCCACGCACAAGCGCCTGCAGGTGCTCGGTGCGGCGCTGCAGAGCAGCCCGCTGGCCGTGGTGGTGACGGATGCGCGGGGCGTGATCGAGTGGGTCAACCCCGGCTTCGAGCAGACCACGGGCTACGCGCTGGCCGAGGTGTGCGGCGCCAAACCCAGCTTGCTGGCCAGCGGCAAGACCCCCTTGCAGACCTACAGCGACATGTGGTCCCACCTGGTGGCGGGGCGCGCGTGGAAGGGCGGCTTCATCAACCGGCGCAAGGACGGCAGCGAGTACCACGCCGAGGCCACGCTCTCGCCCGTGCTGGACGAGCGCGGCCAGTGCATTGGCATGGTGGGCCTGCACCAGGATGTGAGCGAGCGCATGCAGGAGCAGCAGACCCTGCGGCACAACGAGGCGCGGCTGCGCGAACTCGTCGAGCAGCAGCAGGCCCTGTTCGACAACGCGCCACCCGTGCTGCTCACCGGCGATGGGCGCATCCGCCTGTTCAACCCGGCGTTTGCCGCCCTCGTGGGCGGCACGCAGGCGCAGTTGCACGGCGCACCCGTGAGCCGCCTGTTCACCAGCGAGCAGGACCATGCGGCGTTCTCGGCGCGCGTGGCGCCGCCTCTGGGGCAGGGGCGGGCGGTGCGCGAGCACTGGACGGTGCGCCGCATGGATGGCACACCCTTCGAGGCGCGCGTCTCGGCCAGCCCCGTGCACATCGATGGCTGCACGCATGCGGCAATCTGGATCATCGAGGACGTGACCGAGGTGCTCGCGGCCGAGCGCGCCATGCAGCAGGTGCGCGAGCGCCTCGAACTGGCGCAGGAAGTCGGCAAGATCGGCGTCTTCGACGTGGACCTGCGCACCGGGCGCAGCGTCTGGAGCAGCAAGCAGGCCGGCGCCGAGGGGCTGCAGGAGCGTGTGTTCGATAACTGGCGCGAGGCCTGGGCCGCACGGCTCTACGCACCCGACCGCGCCGCCGCCCTCGCGCGCATGGACGCGGCGCTGCAGGGCCAGGACAGCAGTTTGCGCGACACCTGGCGCCAGCAGCGCTCGGACGGCCGGGTGTGCTGGTTCGAATGCTCCGCGCGCATCCTGCGCGATGCCAGCGGCCGGGCCGAGCGCCTGGTCGGCGTGAACGTGGACATCGACGCCTACAAGCAGCTCGAAGCCCGTGTGGCCGCGCAACTGCAGTTCCAGCAGGTGCTCATCGACACCATCCCCCTGCCCGTGGTCTACAAGGACAGTGCCGGGCGCTACCTGGGCTTCAACCGCGCCTACGAGCAGGCCTTCGGCATCCTGCGCGAAGACTACCTGGGCAAGACCGTGCTCGACATGCCGTTCTTCACCCCGCCCGAGCGGCAGCAGTTCCAGGACGACGTGGCCACTGCGCTGCACAGCGCGCAGCCGGTGCACCGCGAGGTGGACATCCGCTACGCCGACGGCCAGGTGCGGCGCACCCTGTACTGGCTGCAGGGCTTCGGGCGCGAGGGCGATGCGCTGTGCGGCGTGATCGGCACGCTGGTCGACATCAGCGAGCGCGAGCGCCTGGCGCAGGACCTGCGCCGCGCCAAGGAGCTCGCCGAGGAGGCCGCAGCGCTCAAGTCGCACTTCCTGGCCAATATGAGCCACGAGATCCGCACGCCCATGAACGCCATCATCGGCATGTCGCACCTGGCGCTCAAGTCCGGCCTCACGCCGCGCCAGCACGACTACGTGAGCAAGATCGAGCAGGCCGGGCAGCACCTCATGGGCGTCATCAACGACATCCTCGACTTCTCGCGCATCGAGGCGGGCAAGCTGCGCATCGACGCCCACCCCTTCGTGCTCGACCAGGTGCTCGCCGGCGTGGTCGATGTGGTCAGCCACAAGGCCAGCGCCAAGGGGCTGGAGCTCATCTGCGACGTGGACAGCCGCGTGCCGCAGAACCTCGTGGGCGACGCGCTGCGCATCGGGCAAATCCTCATCAACTACGCCAACAACGCCGTCAAGTTCACCGAGCGCGGCGACGTGGGCATCGTCGTGCGCCTGCTGCAGGACGAGGGCGAGCAGGTGCTGCTGCGCCTGGAGGTGCGCGACACCGGCATCGGCCTCTCGCCCGAGCAGGTGGACAAGCTCTTCCAGAGCTTCCAGCAGGCCGACACCTCCACCACGCGCCGCTACGGCGGCACCGGCCTGGGGCTGGCCATCTGCAAGAGCCTGGCCGAGCTCATGCACGGCGAGGTGGGCGTGCACAGCACCCTGGGCCAGGGTTCGACCTTCTGGGTCAGCCTGCCGCTGCGCCGTGGCGCACCGGCCAGGCCGCTGCTGCCCGCGCCCGACCTGCAGGGCCTGCGCGTGCTGGTGGTGGACGACAACGCCCACGCCGCCACGGTGCTGAGCGAGATGCTGCGTTCCATGCGCTTCGCGGTCCATGCCGTGCACGACGGCGCGCAGGCCCTGGCGGCGCTGCGCGAGGCCGCGCAACAAGGCCAGCCCTACGGCCTGGTGGTGCTGGACTGGCAGATGCCCGGCATGGATGGCCTGGAACTGGGCCAGCGCATCGGCGAACTGGCGCTGCCCGCGCTGCCGCACCGCGTCATGGTCACGGCCTATGGACGCGAGGACGTGCTGCGCCGCGCACAGCGCCAGGGCATCGAGGAAGTGCTCATCAAGCCGGTGAGCGCCTCCGTCATGTTCGACACGCTCATGCAGGTGCTGGGCCGGCCGCAGTCCGGCGCCGGCGAGCGCACCGGCACCGGCACCAGCGCGCAGGCCTGCCCCTGGCTGCCCGGTGCGCGCGTGCTGGTGGCCGAGGACAACGAGCTCAACCAGCAGGTGGCCCTGGAGCTGCTGCGCGAGACCGGGGCGCAGGTCGACCTGGCGCACAACGGCGCGGAGGCATTGCAGATGGCGCGCAACCGCCCCTACGACCTGGTGTTCATGGACATGCAGATGCCCGTGATGGACGGGCTGGAGGCCACGCGCCGCCTGCGCGCCGAGCCCGCGCTTGCCCGGCTGCCCGTCGTCGCCATGACCGCCAATGCCATGGAGGCCGACCGCCAGCGCTGCCTCGATGCCGGCATGAGCGACCACCTGGCCAAGCCCGTGGTGCCCGAGCGCCTGTGGGAAGTGCTGCAGCGCTGGTGCGCCGCGCCGGCCCAGCAGGGTGGAGCGGCTGTGCCCGCACCTGCTGTGCTCCCTGCTGCTGCACCTGCCGGCCCTGGGCCGGACGCGGCGCTGCTGCCCCCGCCCTGCGCCGGCCTGGACCTGCAGGCCGGCCTGCGCAATGCCCTGGGCCGCCCGGCGTTCTATGCGCAGATGCTGCAGCGCTTTGCCGCGCACCACGCCGACAGTGCCCAGCGCATGGCCTGCGCCCTGGCCGGCGGGCAGCCCGAGGCCCTGCTGCGCGAAGCCCACACCCTGCGCGGTCTGGCGGGCACCCTGGGCGCCGTGCCGCTGCAAGAGGCCGCAGCCCGGCTTGAGGAAGGCCTGCGCGCCAGCCCGGACCAGGAGGGCGTGCCGGTGGTGCAACTGCTGCAGAGCGTGCGCGCGCAGCTCGAGCCGCTGGTGGCGCACCTGTTGCGCTGGAGTGCCGCGCTGCCCGAACCGGCGCGCGCGGCCGCCCCCGGCAGCGCGGCCGGAGCCGCTCCCGCGGCCGAAGGCGCCCAGACCGCCCAGGAGCTGCATGCCCTGCTGCGCGCCGACGACCCGCGCGCCCGTGCCCATGTGCTGCGCCACGAGGCGGCGCTGCGCCGCCTGCTGGGCGCCGCCGATGCGGCAGTGCTGGCGGCACACATCGAACAATTCGACTATGAGACCGCGCTGCATATCCTGACCGGATGGCTGGCGCGCCACCCGCAGGCCGGCCCACCGCCCGGCCCTGGCGGTGACCACGGAGGACGCCATGCAACGAGAGAGCCTTCCTGAAGGCGCGGCCGCCACCTGGGGCCAGCGCCAGATGCCCACCGTGCTGGTCGTGGACGACACGCCCGACAACCTCGCCATGATGGCCGAGCTGCTGGACGAGCGCTACCGCGTCAAGGTCGCCAACAGCGGCGAGCGCGCCCTCAAGGCCATGCAGGCCGATCCGCTGCCCGACCTCGTGCTGCTCGACATCATGATGCCCGGTATGGACGGCTACGAGGTGTGCCGCCGCCTCAAGGCCAGCGCGCTCACGCGCGACGTGCCGGTCATCTTCCTCACGGCGCGCAGCGACGTGCAGGACGAACGCATGGGCCTGGAGCTCGGTGCGGTGGACTACATCACCAAGCCCATCAGCCCGCCCATCCTGCAGGCGCGCGTGCAGACGCACCTGGCGCTCAAGGCCACGGCCGACTTCCTGCGCAACAAGAGCGACTACCTGGAGCGCGAGGTGGCGCTGCGCACGCTGGAGCTGCAGGCCCTGCAGGACGTGACCATCATCGCCCTGGCCTCGCTGGCCGAGACGCGCGACGCCGAGACGGGCAACCACCTGCGGCGCACGCAGTGGTACGTCAAGACCCTGGCCGAGCAGTTGCGCAGGCACCCGCGCTTCGAGGCCGTGCTCACGGCCTCGATGATCGAGCTGCTCTACAAATCCGCGCCGCTGCACGACATCGGCAAGGTGGGTGTGCCCGACCACATCCTGCTCAAGCCCGGCCGCCTGACCGAGGACGAATTCGCCGTGGCCAAGACCCACGCCCAGCTCGGGCGCAAGGCCATCGAGGGTGCCGAGCGGCGCCTGGGCATGCGCGTGCGCTTTCTCGACGTGGCCAAGGACATGGCCGGCAGCCACCACGAGCGCTGGGACGGCACGGGCTACCCCCAGGGCCTGGCAGGCGACGCCATTCCCGTGGCGGCGCGCCTCATGGCCGTCGCCGACGTCTACGACGCCGTGATCAGCGTGCGCCCCTACAAGCCTGCGGGTACGCACGAACAGGCCTGCAATGCCGTCATCCGCGGGCGCGGCACGCAGTTCGATCCGCTGGTGGTCGATGCCTTCATCGAGGTGGCCGAGGACTGGCGCGGCATCGCCCAGCGCTTTCCGGACGATGGGATGGGGGCACCCCCCTGAGGCCCTGCGGGCCTTCTCCCCGCTCTCGCATGGCTGCGCGATGCGGGCAGGGAGACGCCACCGGCGCAGCGGCACGGCCCTTGCACGGTGGCCCTGGGGTGGGCCGTGCTTTTCTTAATCGCTGCTGCTTTCGCCAGGAGCGTCTACGCCGTCCCCATCGGGGCTCTGCGCCGCCGTGGCGGGGTTGTCGGCGTCAATGCCGGCCTGGCGCAGGGCGGCCTTTTCGCCGGCGCTGGCGAACTTGCTGTACTTGCCCAGGATCTGCACCAACTGGCCGTAGATGCGCGGCGTACCGGCCAGGCACTCGCGCTGGTCCATGAAGTCGGCCTCGCCCGTGAAGTTGCCGATCAGGCCGCCCGCCTCGGTCACCAGCAGCGAGCCCGCGGCCACGTCCCAGCTCGACAGGCCGGTTTCAAAGAAGGCATCGGTGTAGCCCGCGGCCACGTAGGCCAGGTCCAGCGCAGCGGCGCCGGGACGGCGCAGGCCGGCGGTGCGCTGCATCACGTCGCCCATCATGGCCAGGTAGTTCTTGAAGTTGTCGCCCGGGCGGAACGGGAAGCCCGTGGCAATCAGGCACGACTTGAGCTGCGTGCGCTTGGAGACGCGGATGCGCCGCTCGTTGAGGAAGGCGCCGCGTCCGCGCGTGGCCGTGAACAGGTCGTTGCGCGTGGGGTCGTAGACCACCGCCTGCTCGATCTTGCCCTTGAAGGCCAGGGCGATGCTCACGCAATAGACCGGGAAGCCGTGGATGAAGTTGGTGGTGCCGTCCAGCGGGTCGATGATCCAGACGTAGTCGGAATCCTTGGCGCCATGCTGGCTGCCCGACTCCTCGGCCAGGATGCCGTGGCCCGGGTAGGCCGTGAGCAGGGTCTCGATGATGGCCTGCTCGCTCGCATGGTCCACCTCGGTGACGAAATCGTTGATCTGCTTCTGCGAGATGCGCACCGATTCCACGTCGAGCGCCGCGCGGTTGATGATGGCGCCGGCGGCGCGGGCGGCCTTGATGGCCACGTTGAGCATGGGGTGCAGATTGGACGACATGGATTGTGCAGGTGAGCGCGGCACGGCTGGTGGCGTGGCGCGCGGGCCAGGAACGGAAAATCGCCGCCGGGCGATGCGGGCAGCGACAATAAGGCCCCGATTTTACCCGCACCGCCCGCGCAGCGCCTGCGCCGCCCGGGCACGCGCCCCCATGAAGACCCGTTTCATCCTCATCCAGACCAGCCACGCCGGCAATGTGGGCGCCGCTGCCCGCGCCATGAAGACCATGGGTTTCGACGACCTGGTGCTCGTGAAGCCGCGCTGGGCCAACGTGCTGCGGCGCGAGGAGACCATCCAGCGCGCCAGCGGCGCGCTTGACGTGTTGCAGAACGCGCGCATCGTGGACACGCTGGACGAGGCGCTCGACGGCATCAGCCACCTGTGCGCCACGGCCATGACGCCGCGCGACTTCGGCCCGCCCACACGCGCGCCGCGTGAGCATTTCGATTTGCTATTGAAAAAGGAGCTGCCAGCGCTTGATGGGAGTGCGCTGGAGGCCAAAAACGCTTCAATTCCAGAGCCGGTGGCGGCCCAAAGCGGCATCGGCTTTCTGTTTGGCTCCGAGCGCTTCGGCATGGCCAACGAGGACGTGTACCGCTGCCATGTGGCGCTCTCCATCCCCACCAACCCGCAGTTCGGCTCGCTCAACCTGGGCGCGGCCATCCAGGTCATCGCCTACGAGTGGCGCCAGGCCCTGGGCGGCTTTGGCGTGGAGCAGACCACGCCCGAGCGCCTGCTGGCCGATGCAGGCCAGGTGGCGGGCATGCTGGCGCACTGGGAGCAGGCGCTCACCGCCATCGGTTTTCTGGACCCGGCGGCGCCCAAGAAGCTCATGCCCCGGCTGAACCAGCTTTTCAACCGCGCGCAACTGGGTGCCGAGGAAATCCACATCCTGCGCGGTGTCGCCAAGGCCATGATCGAGGTCGCCCAGCCAAAGCGCTAGACTGCGTGTCCTTTCTCCCCAGACCGACCCCCATGTTTGCCCGCCTGCGCTCCGATATCCAGTGCATCCTCGACCGCGACCCCGCGGCCCGCAGCACCTGGGAGGTCATCACCTGCTACCCCGGCCTGCACGCCATCTGGCTGCACCGGCCTGCGCACTGGTGCTGGACGCACGGCCTCAAGTGGCTGGGGCGCTTCATCTCGCACCTGGCACGCTGGCTCACGGGCATCGAGATCCACCCCGGCGCCAAGATCGGCGAGCGCGTGTTCTTCGACCATGCTATGGGCGTGGTAGTGGGCGAGACCGCCGAGATCGGCGACGGCTGCACCATCTACCAGGGCGTCACGCTGGGCGGCACCTCGCTCTACAAGGGCACCAAGCGCCACCCCACATTGGGCAAGGACGTGGTGGTGAGCGCCGGTGCCAAGGTGCTGGGCGGCTTCGAGGTGGGCGATGGGGCCAAGATCGGCAGCAACGCCGTGGTCATCAAGCCTGTGCCGGCGGGCGCCACGGCCGTGGGTATTCCGGCGCGCATCATCCCGTCCAAGGACGGGCACAGTGCCGACGTGACCGAGGCGCAGCCGCGCAAGTTCACGGCCTACGGCATCACCCAGGAGGACGACCCGCTCTCGCAGGCCATGCGCGGCCTGATCGACAGCGCCGCCTCGCAGGAGCACCAGATTGCGCTGCTGTGGCAGGCCATAGAGAAGCTCTCCGAGTGCGTCAAGACGGGCGACTGCGTGCCCGACGACGCGGCGCGCAAGGAGCAGTTCGAGGCGGGCAAGCTCAACGACCTCGTGGGGAAGTAGCGTTTGCTACTGAAAGCGTAGCTTGTAGCGCTCTTCCGACGGGCGCTGCGGGCCATTCAGGCTATTGGCTGGCGGATGGCACTCTTGGGCCGGAAGGCCTTGCATACGCTGTCGTGCGTCTCCAGGTAGGGGCCGCCGATGAGGTCGATGCAGTAAGGCACGGCGGCAAAGATGCCGGGCACGAGCTGCTGGCCGTCGCTGTCCTTGAGGCCTTCCAGCGTCTCGGCGATGGCCTTGGGCTGGCCGGGCAGGTTGATGATGAGGCACTGGCCGCGCACCACGGCCACCTGGCGCGAGAGGATGGCCGTGGGCACGAAGTGCTGGCTGATCCTGCGCATCTGCTCGCCAAAGCCCGGCATCTCCTTGTGCGCCACGGCCAGCGTGGCCTCGGGCGTCACGTCGCGCGGGGCCGGGCCGGTGCCGCCGGTGGTCAATACCAGGCTGCAGCCCTCGTCGGCCAGGGCGATCAGCGTGGCGCTGATGCCGTCCTGCTCGTCGGGGATCAGGCGTGGCGCGAAGCTGATGGGGTTCTTGAGCGCGCGCGTGAGCCAGTCCTGCAGCGCGGGCAGGCCCTTGTCCTCGTAGACGCCGCTGCTGGCGCGGTCGCTGATGGAGACGATGCCGATCTTCACCGGCTCGCAGGTGGGGCTGTTGTCAGGCATCGGTGGGCTCCTCGCCGGGGGTGGGGGGCGTCTGTGCGGCGGCGTCCGCCAATTGGGCGCGCAGCAGGGTGAACAGGTCGCGGTAGGCGCGGCCCTTGCGCGGCGCCTGCCCGTGGGACTCGGCGGCGGCGGCTTCGCGCTCGGGCAGGGCGTCCTTGCGCGCCTGGCGGATCAGGGCGCGCAGTTGCTGCATGTCGGTGCCGGGGAAGCTGGCGATCCACTCGGCCTGGGCCTGGTCGTGGGCGATGAGCTGGTCGCGCCAGTGCTCGGCCTGGTGCAGCAACAGGGTCTCGCGTGCGGGGCCGCTGCGCTGCTCGGCCAGGGCGTCGCGGGCGGCCTGCACGGCGTCCTCGTCGAGCTTGCGCATGAGCTTGCCCACGTACTGCATCTGGCGGCGCTTGCCCTCGAAATTGGTGATGCGGCGGGCTTCGGCCAGGGCCAGGACCAGGGTGTCGGGCAACTGCAGGCGGTCGAACAAATCGCTGCGCAGGGTGAGCAGGTCGCGGCCCAGGTCCTGCAGTTCGTCGCTTTCCCGCTTGAGGTCGGTCTTGCTGGTGTCCGTGCCCTTGAGTTCGGCTTTGAGCTGCAGATCCAGTTCGCTGCCTTCGGCGATGAACTGGCCTTTCACGAAATAGCCTTTTTTGGGTTTGCGTGGCATGGTGGCGTCGGGGGAAAAGAGAGGCGGGCGCTGGCGCCGGGCGTGGGGGGTAGGCCGGGCGCGGGCCGCGGCGGCAAGTATCATAGCCGTCGCCATGAACCATACGTCCACCGCTGCCGAAACCGGCTTTGCCTACACCCGTGCCCAGTTTGAACGACTCGTGGACCACGCGCTCGCGCACGCGCGCAAGCTCGGCGCCACCGACGCCGGGGCCGAGGCCTCCGAAGGGGCCGGCCTGTCGGTGAGCGTGCGCAAGGGCGAGCTTGAGACGGTGGAGCGCAACCGCGACAAGTCGCTGGGCGTGACCGTCTATCTCGGCCAGCGGCGCGGCAATGCCAGCACCTCGGATTTCTCGGATGCCGCCATCGAGCGCACGGTGCAGGCCGCCTACGACATCGCGCGCTTTACGGCCGAGGACCCGGTGGCCGGGCTGCCCGATGTGGATGACATCGCCCCGCCCCAGGAGCACCGCGACCTGGACCTGTTCCACCCCTGGCTGCCCACGAGCGAGGACGCCGCGCGCATGGCCCTGGAATGCGAGGCGGCGGCCTTTGGTACGCACAAGCGCATCACCAACAGCGAGGGCGCGGCCGTGTCGGCGCAGCAAAGCCATTTCTTCAGCGCGCACACGCGGGGGTTCCGCGGCGGCTACGCCTCGTCGCGGCACAGCATCTCGGTCGCGCCCATTGCCTCGCTGCCCGGCCGGCATGGCGAGATGCAGCGCGACGCCTGGTACAGCTCGCAGCGCAGCGTGGGCGAACTGGCGTCGCCCGCGGCCGTGGGCCGCTATGCCGCCGAGCGCGCGCTCAGTCGCCTGGGGGCACGCAAGATCGCCACCACCGAGTGCCCGGTGCTGTTCGAGTCCACGCTGGCCGCCGGCCTGCTGGGCGCCTATGTGCAGGCCACGAGCGGTGGCGCGCTGTACCGCAAGAGCAGCTTCCTGGTCGATTCGCTGGGCAAGCCGGTGTTTCCCCGGCACATCGACATCCTCGAAGACCCATTCGTGCTGCGCGGCAAGGGCAGCTCGCCGTTCGACGAGGAGGGCGTGCGCGTGCAGGCGCGCAAGGTGGTGGATGCCGGGCGCGTGCAGGGCTACTTCCTCAGCAGCTACTCGGCGCGCAAGCTGGGCATGAAGACCACCGGCAACGCCGGCGGCTCGCACAACCTGGTGCTCACCTCGCGCCGCACCCAGAAGGGCGACAACCTCGAGGCCATGCTGCAAAAGCTGGGCACGGGCCTGTTCGTCATCGAGCTCATGGGCCAGGGCGTGAACTACGTGACGGGCGACTACTCGCGCGGCGCCAGCGGCTTCTGGGTGGAGAACGGCCGGATCGCCTTCCCGGTGCACGAGATCACCATCGCCGGCAACCTCAAGACCATGTTCCAAGGCATAGAAGCCGTGGGCGCCGACGCCTATGCCTACGGCGCCAAGACCGTGGGCTCGGTGCTCATCGACCGCATGACGGTGGCGGGGAGCTGATTGGGCGGCCACCGGCACCTGCGCGCCTGCTTTCGCGCGCCTATCCCGGAGATCGCGCAGGCTGCCGCGCTGCTGGATGCGGCTGTCACCGCCCACCTGCTGGGGCAAGCGGCCCAGGCCGAGGCCTTGATCCGGCAGGCCGACATGCCGGCGGTGGCTGCGTGGGTGGAGTCCATCCTGGGCAGGAACAGCCCCTATGCCCTCATCCGTCCCGCCCCTGCGCCCCGCCTGGCCGTGGCGCAGCGGGTGCCGGCACGCATGCCCAGCGTGCAGGAACGCTGTCAACTGCATGCGCGCGACGGCTTTCACTGCCGGTTCTGCGGCATTCCCGTCATCCGCCAGCAAGTGCGCGAGCGCATCCGGCGGGCCTACCCCCAGGCGCTGCGCTGGGGCAAGCGCAATGCAGAGCGGCATGCCGCGTTCTTTGCCCTCTGGGTGCAATACGACCATCTGCTGCCGCACGCCCAGGGCGGCGGCAACGAGCTCTCGAACATGGTCATTACCTGCGCCGCGTGCAACTACGGGCGCGGCGGGTACACCTTGGCAGAGGCCGGCCTCGCCCATCCCCTGGAGCGGCCTGCGGTGCGGTCCGCCTGGGACGGCCTGGAGCGCTTTGGGCGCGCGCCCCCCGCCGCGGGGACCGATGCCGTCTTGCCTCAGTAGGCGCCGCCGGGGGCGCGTGCCGGCTGCGCCGCGCCACCAAACTGCGCGCGCAACTGGCGCGCCGCATGAGCGAACAGCAGCACGTCCACGCCCACGGCGACGAAGGTGCAGCCCAGGTCCAGGTAGCGCTGGGCCAGGGCCGGGTCGGAGGTGAGTATGCCCGCCGCCTTGCCGCTGGCCGTGATGGTGGCGATGGCGCCCTCGATGGCCGCCTGCACCTCGGGGTGGCCGGGGTTGCTGCGGTGGCCCATGGAGGCCGACAGGTCCGCCGGGCCGATGAAGACGCCGTGCACGCCGTCCACGGCGCAGATGTCGCTCAGGTTGCGCATGGCGGTCACGGTCTCGGCCTGCACCAGCAGGCAGATCTCGTCGTCGGCCACGTCCATGTAGTCGGCCCGCGCCGTCCACAGCGAGGAACGCGCCACGGCGCTGCCCACGCCGCGCACGCCGCGCGGCGGGTACTGCGTGGCCGCGGCAAGGGCGCGCGCCTGCTCGGCCGTGTCCACCATGGGCACGAGCAGCGACTTGGCACCGATGTCCAGCACCTGCTTGATGAGCGCCGTGTCGCCCTGTGGCACGCGCACCACGGCGTGCGATGCGGGGTAGCCCTGGATGGCCTGCAGCGCTGCGAGCGTGCTGCGCAGGTCATTGGGGGCGTGTTCGCCGTCGATCAGCAGCCAGTCGTAGCGCGCCGTGGCGGCGACTTCGGCGAGGTAGGGCTCGGCCATGGAGAGCCACAGGCCGATCTGGGCCTGGCCGGCGGCGAGGGCGGTCTTGAAGGGGTTGTGGGCGGGCATGGGCGGCTCCTTGGGTCGGGCAGTGGTGGGGGCGCCGCTGGGTGCCAGCGGGCCCCGATGGTGCCTCCATCATAGCCAAAAAGGCCTGCAGCGCTTGCCCAGCAAGCGCTGCCAGCTATTGTTTCAGGAGCTACCTGTGGCGCGGTGCGGGGGGCGGTCTCAGCCCTGCCTGATGTGCTGCGCGATGGCCTCGCCCACCTGCGTGGTGCTGGCCGTGCCGCCCAGGTCGGGCGTGCGCGGACCGCTGCGCAGCACCTCCTCGATGGCCGCGACGATGGCGTCGTGCGCCGCGCGGCCCGCGCCCTGGCCGTGGGTGAGGAAGTCCAGCATCAGCGCGCCGGACCAGATCATCGCGATGGGGTTGGCGATGTTCTGGCCGTAGATGTCGGGCGCCGAGCCGTGCACGGGCTCGAACAGGCTGGGGAAGCGCCGCTCGGGGTTGAGGTTGGCCGAAGGCGCCAGGCCGATGGTGCCCGTGGTGGCCGGGCCCAGGTCGGAGAGGATGTCACCGAACAGGTTGGTGGCGGCCACCACGTCGAAGCGCCCCGGCTGCAGCACGAAGCGCGCAGTGAGGATATCGATGTGCTGCTTGTCCAGCGTGACCCCGGGATAGTGCTGCGCCACGTCCTCGGCGCGCTGGTCCCACCAGGGCATGCTGATGGCGATGCCGTTGCTCTTGGTCGCCAGGGTCAGGTGCTTGCGCGGGCGGCTGTGCGCCAGGTCGAAGGCGAACTTGAGCAGGCGCTCGGCGCCGTGGCGCGAGTAGACCGACTCCTGGATCACGATCTCGCGCTCCGTGCCCTCGTACATGATGCCGCCCAGCGAGGTGTACTCGCCCTCGGTGTTCTCGCGCACCACGAGGTAGTCGATGTCGCCGGGCTTGCAGCCCGCGAGCGGGCAGGGCACGCCCTCGAACAGGCGCACGGGGCGCAGGTTGATGTACTGGTCGAACTCGCGCCGGAACTTGAGCAGCGAGCCCCACAGCGAGACATGGTCCGGCACGGTGCTCGGCCAGCCCACGGCGCCGAAAAAGATGGCGTCCATGCCCTGCAGTTGCGCCTTCCAGTCTGCGGGCATCATCCGGCCGTGCTGCAGGTAGTAGTCGCAGTGCGCCCAGTCGAAGGCGTGCAGTTCCAGCGCCAGGCCGCAGCGCTGCGCCGCGGCCTGCACGGCGCGCAGGCCCTCGGGCATGACTTCGCGGCCAATGCCGTCGCCGGGAATGACGGCAATCTGGTAGGGGCGGGACATGGCTGTCTGTGCCCGCGTCAGCCCGCCAGCGCGGCCTTGACCGCTGCCGACACCTGGCCCATGTCGGCCTTGCCGGCCAGGCGCGTCTTGACCACGCCCATCACCTTGCCCATGTCGCCCGGGCCCTTGGCGCCGACCTCGGCGACGATGGCCTGGACCGCGGCGGTCACCTCATCGGCCGACATGCGCGCGGGCAGGTAGACCTGCAGCACGGCCAGCTCGGCCTTTTCCTTGTCCGCCAGGTCCTGGCGGCCCGCGCCCTCGAAGGCGGCAATGCTGTCCTTGCGCTGCTTGATGAGCTTGTCGACGATGGCGACGATGGCGGCGTCGTCCAGCGTCACGCGCTCGTCGACCTCCTTCTGCTTCATGGCCGCCTGCAGCAGGCGGATGGTGCCCAGGCGCTCGCTGTCCTTGGCGCGCATGGCGGTCTTCATGTCGTCGGTGATCTGGTCCTTGAGGCTCATGGTGTTTTTCTCCAGTCGAACACGGTGTGGAAAACAAAAAACCCGCGCTTGGCGTCCCTAGCGCGGGTTTGGTGGGCGTCTGGTGCCAACGCCGGCGGTGCTCAGTACAGCTTCTTGGGCAGCTGCATGCTGCGCACGCGCTTGTAGTGGCGCTTGACGGCGGCGGCCTTCTTGCGCTTGCGCTCGGCGGTGGGCTTTTCGTAGAACTCGCGGGCGCGCAGGTCGGTCAGCAGGCCCAGCTTCTCGATGGTGCGCTTGAAGCGGCGCAGCGCCACGTCAAAGGGTTCGTTCTCTTTTACACGGATGGTGGTCATTAGCTCATGGTTTCCAAGATGTGCCGCCAGAGGGTTGCGGGGAAGATCGGGCCCTGCAGCCATGCGCAGCGGGTTGCCCCGTCTGTAACTAGTATTTGGCCGACGGGGCTAGTGCCAGCAAAGCCGGGCATTATAGCCTTTTTATGCAGAAAATCAAGCCGCTGCGGGCGTGGCCAGCGCCAGGGCGCAGGCATGGGCGCTGGCCCAGGCCCACTGGAAGTTGTAGCCCCCCAGCCAGCCCGTGATGTCCACCACCTCGCCGATGAAGTACAGCCCCGGCTGGGCCTTGGCCTCCATGGTCTGCTGCGACAGGGCGCGCGTGTCCACGCCGCCCAGGGTCACCTCGGCCTTCTTGTAGCCCTCGGTGCCGGTGGGCGTGAGCTCCCAGCGTGCCATCTGCGCGGCCAGGCGTGCCAGGGCCTTGTCGGAGGCCTCGTTGATGGGGCGCTGCCATTCGGGGTCGCGTGCCGCCCAGGCGTCGGCCAGGCGGTTGGGCACGAAGGCCGCCAGGGTGTTGGCGATGCGCTTGCGCGATTGCAGCTTGGCCTGCGCCAGCGCGGCGGGCAGGTCCGCGCCGGGCGCCAGGTCGATGGCCAGCGGCGTGCCCTCCCGCCAGTAGCTGGAGATCTGCAGCACCGCCGGGCCCGACAGGCCGCGGTGGGTGAACAGCAGGTCCTCGTCGAAGGCCATGTGCGCCTTCTTGCTGCCGGTGGCGATGCGCACGGGCAGGGCCAGTCCGGCCAGTTGCGCCCAGGGCGCCCAGTCCTGGCCGTCGAAGGTGAGCGGCACCAGTCCGGGGCGGCGCTCCACCAGGGGGAGGCCGAACTGCTGGGCGATGCGGTAGCCCAGGTCGGTGGCGCCGATCTTGGGAATGGACAGGCCGCCCGTCGCCACCACCAGGCTGCGCGCCTGCACGCGGCCCCGGTCGGTATCCATTTGATAGCTGCCCGCGCTTGTCTCTGGGGCGCTGGAGGCCAAGAACGCTATTTTTTTCACGCTGCAGGGCTGCCAGTGCGTCACGCCCCCGGCGGCGCATTCGGCCAGCAGCATGGCGATGAGGTCCTCGGCCGAGCGGTCGCAAAACAGTTGCCCCTTGTGCTTTTCGTGGAAGGCGATGCCGTGCTTTTGCACCAGGGCGATGAAGTCCTGCGGTCCAAAGCGCGCCAGCGCCGAGCGGCAGAACTGCGGGTTCTGGCCCACGAAGTGCTTGTGCGGGGCCTGCGGGTCCAGATCGCGGTTGGTGAAGTTGCAGCGCCCGCCGCCGGAGATGCGGATCTTCTCGGCCACCTGCGCAGCGTGGTCGATGAGCAGCACCTTGCAGCCGCGCTGGCCCGCCTGGGCGGCGCAGAACAGGCCGGCGGCGCCCGCACCGATGACGACGGCATCGAACTGCGCCACGGCGCCGTCCGCCGCGGGCGCACGGGCGTGCGCCGTCATGCGCTGGGCGGCGCCGTGCGCTCGAAGGTCACCACATGGTCCACTTCGGCGCGTATGCCTATCCACTCGCCGATGGCGTGGTCGTGGTGGCTGGGCACATGGGCCAGGAGCTGCTGGCCGTTGTCCAGCCGCAGGGTGTAGAGGAATTCGGAGCCGCGGAAGGCCTTGCGCACGATCTGCGCCTGCACCGGGGCGTGGTCGTCGTGCACGATGTCGTCGGCGCGCAGCAGCACGTCGCACGCGCCGCCCGGGTAGCGCGCGGGCAGGGGGCACTCGGTGAGGTTGGCCAGGTCGCCCAGCGGGGTGCGCACCACCACGGCCTGGCCTTGCTGCACCAGCGTGGCCGGGGCGAACACGCCGTGCCCGATGAAGTCGGCCACGAAGCGCGTGGCCGGGCGGTGGTAGAGGGTGTAGGCGTCGTCCCACTGCTGCAGGCGGCCCTGGTCCATCACGCCGATCACGTCGCCGATGGCAAAGGCCTCGAACTGGTCGTGCGTGACGAACAGCGCCGTCGTGCCCGCCTGCTGCAGGATGGCGCGCACCTCGTGCGCCAGGCGCTCGCGCAGCTCCACGTCGAGGTTGGAGAAGGGCTCGTCGAGCAGCATGAGCCGCGGGCGCGGGGCCAGGGCGCGCGCCAGCGCCACGCGCTGCTGCTGCCCGCCCGAGAGCTCGTGCGGGTAGCGCTCCGCGCTGCCCTGCAGGCCCACGAGCTCCAGCACCTCGGCCACGCGCGCGGCGCGCGCGGCGCGCGGCAGGTCGGCGATGCCGAAGGCCACGTTGGCGCCCACGTCCAGGTGGGGGAACAGCGCATAGTCCTGGAACACCATGCCGATGCGCCGCTCCTCGGGCGGCAGGCAGCGCCCCGGGGCGCCGACCTCCTGTCCGGCGAGCCGGATGCGGCCGGCGGACACGGGCTCGAGCCCGGCGACGCAGCGCAACAGGGTGGTCTTGCCGCAGCCCGAGGGGCCGATGAGCACGCCGATCTGCCCGGCACGCAGGCCCAGCGATACGTCCTGCACCGCCGCCGCGGCCGGGCCGCGGTAGCGCACTTGCAGTTGGGAGACTTCCAGGAACATGGGCGCATTGTAAAAGCGCCCTGGTGAATGCGTAGAATTCGCATTTTCATTGGGCTGCCTCCCTTGCCGCGCCTGTCTGCCGTTTTTCGTCCGCTTCTCCTCCTGCTCCTGGCCAGCGTGCTGTCCCTGCCCGTGCTGGCGCTGCTGGCAGCCTGGCTGCCGGGGGGCGCGGGCGCGGAGTCGGCCTGGGGCATCCTGCGCGAGATGGCGGCCACCGTGTTGCCGGGCTATGCCTGGACCACGCTGTGGCTGGCGCTGTGGGTGGGCCTGGGGGCGGCCTGCGTGGGCACGGCGGCCGCCGCGGCCGTGACCTTGTTCGACTTTCCGGGGCGGCGCGCGTTCGAGTGGCTGCTGCTGCTGCCGCTGGCCATGCCCGCCTACGTCACGGCCTACGCCTACACCGATTTCCTGCAGTTCAGCGGGCCCCTGCAGGTGGGGTTGCGCGCGGCCTTTGGCTGGGAGGGGCGGCTCTTGCCCGAGGTGCGCAGCCTGTGGGGCGCCGTGCTGGTGTTCGTGGTCGCGCTCTACCCCTACGTCTACCTGCTGGCGCGCACGGCGCTGGGCGAGCGTGCGGCGCACCTCATGGAGGCGGCGCGGCTGCTGGGCGCACCCTTGCGCCGGCGCATCGCACGCATTGCCTTGCCGCTGGCGCGCCCGGCCGTGGCCGCCGGGGTGGCGCTGGTGCTCATGGAGACCCTGGCCGACTACGGCGTGACGAGCTACTTCGGCATCCAGAGCTTCTCCACCGGCATCTACAAGGCCTGGCTGGCCATGGACAACCGCATCGCTGCGGCCCAGCTCTCGACGCTGCTGCTCGTGCTGGTGCTGGCCTTGCTGGGCCTGGAGCAGCGCGCCCAGCGGCGCATGCGCTTTGCCGGCGCGGGCGTGGGCCGGGCCGGCTCGGCCGAGGCACGGCCTGCCCGGTTGCGCGGGCGCCATGCCGTGCTGGCCTGGGCGGTGTGCGGCCTGCCGGTGCTGCTGGGCTTCGTGGCGCCGGTGCTGTTCATGCTGCGGCCGCTGACGGCCGACTGGTCGGTGCTGCCCTGGGAGCGCTTTGGCGCCTGGACGTGGAACAGCATGCGCCTGGGGGGCATGACGGCGCTGCTGTGCGTGGCCGTGGCCCTGGCCCTGGCCTTTGCCGTGCGCCGCCAGCCCACGGCCCTCACGCGCGGCGTGGTGCGCCTGGCCAGCCTGGGCTATGCGGTGCCCGGCTCGGTGGTGGTGGTGGGCCTGCTGCTGCCCGTGGGCTGGCTGCAGGAGCGCGTGCCGCAGTGGGGCCTGGGCGCGCTGGTCACGACCACGGCGCTGGGCATCGTCTGGGCCTATCTGGTGCGCTTTGGCGCCGTGGCCCTGCAGTCGGTGCAGAGCGGCTATGCGCGCATTCCGGCGAGCCTGGACGATTCGGCGCGCCTGCTGGGCGTGGGCCGCTGGGGCCTGCTGCGGCGCGTGCACTGGCCGCTGCTGCGCCGCTCCACGGCCGCGGCGGCGCTGCTGGTGTTCGTGGATGTGATGAAGGAGCTGCCCGCCACCTTGGTGCTGCGCCCCTTCGACAGCGACACCCTGGCCGTGGTGGCCTACCAGCTGGCGCGCGATGAGCGCCTGGGCGAGGCGGCGCTGCCTTCGCTGGCACTGGTGCTGGTGGGACTGGTGCCGGTGGTGCTGCTCAGCCGTGCCCTGCGCAGCCGCGAAGCCGATGCGTGAGCGGGGTAAACCCTGATCACCGCCCGCCCGGGGTTTGGATTTTCAGGCGAATGGCGTTAACCTCCCAGCCCTTGCTGCGCAGGTGGGCCTGCAGGGCGGGCAACAGTTGGCGCAGCTTGGCGGCGGCGGCGTTGCTCTTGACCACCAAGCACCAGGTGTCCCCGTCGATGGGACCGGGCTGGAGGCTGGCGCGCAGCAGGGGGGGGACCAAGGCTTCCACGGCCTTGAGGCGTTCACCGGACTCCTGCGCGAGTGCGGCCAGCTTCGCCAGTGTGGGGGACTCATCGGCAGCCTGCTGCAGCGTGATGGCGTGGTGGCGGCGGAGCATGTTCGATTCAGGAAACGGAATACACGGATGCAGTTGATTATCATGGACTCGCGGCTGGCGCGCAGCCGCGCCATTCACCTCACAGGCGGGCGCCTGCTGGCGGTGTTCCTGGCGGCCTCGCTGGTGCTGATGTGCATGGCGGCGCTGCTCTACCACCTGGTATTCCTCAAGGGCGCGCGCGAGGGCTGGCCCGTCATCGGCGCGGTTCTGCGCCTGGTGGTGCAGGACGAGTTCGCGCAGCGCGACCGCTTCGTGCGCCAGAACATCGACGCCATGGCGCGCAAGCTCGGGGAGATGCAGGCGCGCATGGTGGAGCTGGAATCGCTGGGCGAACGCGTCTCGGGCCTGGCCGGGATCGAGCTGCCGCGCAAGTCCGCGGCGCCGGGCATGGGCGGTGCGCTCATCGCCAGCCACTCGCTCAGCATGGAGGAGCTGGACGCCACCCTGCAGCAGCTCGACCAGCTCTCGGGCCAGCGTGTCGACCTGCTCACGGTGCTCGAATCGCGCCTGTTCGATCAGCACATCCACAAGCACCTGGTGCCCACCGAGTCGCCCGCGCCAGGGCGCAGAGTGGGCTCGGGCTTTGGCTGGCGCATCGATCCCCTCGTGGGCAAGACGGCGCTGCATGCCGGGTTGGATTTCCCGGCCGAAGCCGGGGCCGACATCGTCGCCGCCGCTGCCGGGGTGGTCGTCACGCAGGAATACCACGCAGAGTTCGGCAACATGGTCGAGATCGACCACGGCAACCAGATCGTCTCGCGCTACGCGCACTCGTCCAAGGTGCTGGTCAAGCGCGGCGACCTGGTGCGCCGCGGGCAGAAGATCGCCGAGGTCGGCACCACGGGCCGCTCCACCGGGCCGCACCTGCACTTCGAGGTGCTGGTGCAGGGAGTGCCCCAGGATCCGCAGAAATTCCTCACGGCGGGCAGCCAGGCGGCGCGCAAGCTCGCCGCCGCACCCGCCCACCCCGCCGGGCGGCAGGTGGCGGGCAGGTAGAATCCGCCCCAACGCGGCCTTCCCCGGCAAGCAGTAGCGCGCTTGATTTCCCCGGGTTTGGCCGCATCTGCTGTCACTTCAATACAAGCTTCTGGCCGTCCGGTATGAGCGCGGGCGCACGGGGCGTATCTGTTCGCATGGCCACCAATCTCCTGACCAAAATTTTCGGCAGCCGCAACGACCGGCTTCTCAAGCAGTACCGCAAGACCGTGGCGCGCATCAACGCCATGGAGCCGGAATACGAAAAGCTCAGCGACGAGCAGTTGCGCGCCAAGACCGAGGAGTTCAAGAACCGCGCCGCCCAGGGCGAGTCCCTGGACGAACTGCTGCCCGAGGCCTTTGCCGTGGTGCGCGAGGGCTCCAAGCGCGTGATGAAGATGCGCCACTTCGACGTGCAGCTCATCGGCGGCATGGCCCTGCACTACGGCAAGATCGCCGAGATGCGCACGGGTGAGGGCAAGACGCTCACGGCCACGCTGCCGGTGTACCTCAACGCCCTTTCCGGGCTGGGCGTGCACGTGGTCACGGTGAACGACTACCTGGCCAGCCGCGACGCCGCCTGGATGGGGCGGCTGTACAACTTCCTGGGCCTGACGGTGGGCACCAACCTGCCCAATATGCCGCGCGAGGAAAAGCAGGCCGCCTACAACGCCGACATCACCTACGGCACGAACAACGAATACGGCTTCGACTACCTGCGCGACAACATGGTCTACGAGGCGCAGGACCGGGTGCAGCGCAAGCTCAATTTCGCCATCGTGGACGAGGTGGACTCCATCCTCATCGACGAGGCGCGCACGCCGCTGATCATCAGCGGCCAGGCCGAGGACCACACCGCCATGTACCTGGCCATGAACCAGGTGGTGCCGCTGCTGGTGCGCCAGGAGGGCGAGGCCGACCCGCGCACCGGCCTGGGCGTGACCCAGCCCGGCGACTTCACGGTGGACGAGAAGGGGCACCAGATCTTCCTGACCGAGCAGGGCCACGAGAACGCCGAGCGCATCCTCGCCAGCCAGGGCCTGATCGCCGAGGGCGCCTCGCTCTACGACCCGGCCAACATCACGCTCATGCACCACCTGTATGCGGCGCTCAAGGCCAAGCACCTGTTCCACCGCGACCAGCACTACGTGGTGCAGAACGGCGAGATCGTCATCGTCGACGAGTTCACGGGCCGCCTGATGTCGGGCCGCCGCTGGAGCGACGGCCTGCACCAGGCCGTGGAGGCCAAGGAAGGCGTGCAGATCCAGGCCGAGAACCAGACGCTCGCGTCCATCACCTTCCAGAACTACTTCCGCCTGTACAGCAAGCTGGCAGGCATGACCGGCACGGCGGACACCGAGGCCTACGAGTTCCAGGAGATCTACGGCCTGGAGACGGTGGTGATCCCGCCCAACCGCCCGAGCAAGCGCGACGACCAGCTCGACCGCGTGTACAAGACCACGCGCGAGAAGTACGAGGCGGCCATTGCCGACATCCGCGAATGCCATGAACGCGGCCAGCCCGTGCTGGTGGGCACGACCTCGATCGAGAACTCCGAGATCATCGACCAGCTCCTGACGCAGGCGGGCCTGCCGCACCAGGTGCTCAACGCCAAGCAGCATGCGCGCGAGGCCGACATCGTGGCCCAGGCGGGCCGCGAGGGCATGATCACCATCGCCACCAACATGGCGGGCCGCGGCACCGACATCGTGCTCGGGGGCAACGTCGAGAAGGAAGTCGCCGCCATCGAGGCCGACGAGTCGCTGGACGAGGGCACGCGCCAAAGCCGCATCGCCAGCCTGCGCGCGCAGTGGCAGCAGGACCACGAAAAGGTCAAGGCGCTGGGCGGGCTGCGCATCATCGCCACCGAGCGCCATGAGTCGCGCCGCATCGACAACCAGTTGCGCGGCCGCTCGGGCCGCCAGGGCGACCCGGGCTCCTCGCGCTTCTACCTGAGCCTGGACGACGCGCTGATGCGCATCTTCGCGGGCGACCGCGTCAAGGCCATCATGGATCGGCTGAAGATGCCCGACGGCGAGGCCATCGAGGCCGGCATCGTCACACGCAGCATCGAGTCGGCGCAGCGCAAGGTCGAGGCGCGCAACTTCGACATCCGCAAGCAATTGCTGGAATACGACGACGTGGCCAACGACCAGCGCAAGGTCATCTACCAGCAGCGCAACGAGATCCTCGACTCCGCCGAGCTCTCCGAGCTGATCGCCGGCATGCGCGAGGGCTGCTTCTCCGACATCGTGCGCCAGTACGTGCCGGCCGAATCGGTCGAGGAGCAGTGGGACCTGCCCGCGCTGGAGAAGGTGCTGGCCGAGGAGTGGCAGCTCACCATCCCGCTGCAGCAGATGGTCGAGGGCTCCCAGTCCGTGACCGACGAGGACATCCTCGACAAGGTGGTGGCCGCGGCCCACGCGGCCTATGGCGCCAAGGTCGATCTGGTGGGCAAGGAGAACTTCACCCAGTTCGAGCGCGTGGTGCTGCTGCAGAACTTCGACTCGCACTGGCGCGACCACCTGAGCGCGCTGGACTATCTGCGCCAGGGCATCCACCTGCGCGGCTATGCGCAAAAGCAGCCCAAGCAGGAATACAAGCGGGAGGCCTTCGAGCTGTTCGGGCAATTGCTGGACATGGTCAAGAACGAGGTCACGCGCATCCTCATGACCGTGCAGGTGCAGTCGCCCACGCAGATCGACCAGGCCGCCGAGGATCTGGAGGCGCGCGCCGAGCGCATCGCCAACGTCACCTACTCCGCGCCTACCGAGACCGGCGAGGTCGAGACCACGGTGGACGAGCGCACGCTCAGCGTGCAGCAGAAGGTGGCGGCCGGCGGGCGCGTGGGCCGCAACGACCCCTGCCCCTGCGGCAGCGGCAAGAAATACAAGCAGTGCCACGGCAAGCTCGCCTAGCCCCCTGAGCGGCTGCGCCGCTTCCCCCTTCTCTCGGCTTCGCCGGGAAGGGGGGCAGCACCAGCGCGGCGGGGCGGCCCTTGCGCAGTGTCTGCGGGTGGGGCCGCGCCAGTTTCGGGGGCTGCGGCCCATGTTTTTTTGGGGGCGCCCTATCATCGTCCCCGCTCAAGGAAGGACACCCATGCCCGTACATCTCTCTGCCCCCAACTCTGCCGAACTGCACCCCGTCGCAGGCGTGCGCATCGGCGTTGCCGAAGCCGGCGTGCGCAAAGCCCACCGCAAGGACTTGACCGTTTTCCTGCTGGATGAAGGCGCGAGCGTGGCGGGCGTGTTCACGCAGAACCGCTTTTGCGCCGCCCCGGTGCAGGTCTGCCGCGAGCATCTGGCTGCGGGCCAGGCCATTCGCGCCCTGGTGGTGAACACCGGCAACGCCAACGCCGGCACGGGGGCCGACGGCCTGGCGCGCGCGCGTGCCACCAGCGCGGCGCTGGCGCGGCATCTGCAAGTCGATGCGGCGCAGGTGCTGCCGTTCTCCACCGGCGTCATCATGGAGCCACTGCCCGTGGACCGCATCGAGGCCGGGCTGCCCGCCGCCATCGCCGATGCGCAGCCCGCCCACTGGGCGCGCGCAGCCGAGGGCATCATGACCACCGACACCGTGCCCAAGGCCTGCAGCCGGCAGGTGCAGATCGGCGGTGCCACCGTCACGGTGACCGGCATCGCCAAGGGCGCGGGCATGATCCGTCCGAACATGGCCACCATGCTGGGCTTCGTGGCCACCGACGCGCGGATTGCACCCGCACTGCTGCAGGGCCTGGTGCGCGAGCTGGCGGACCAGTCGTTCAACCGCATCACCATCGACGGCGACACCTCCACCAACGACTGCTTCATGCTGATGGCCACGCAGAAGGCGGCGCATGCTCCCATCGAATCGCTGTCCAGCGCCGAGGGCCAGGCGCTGAAGGCAGCGCTGCTGGACGTGGCGCAGCAGCTCGCCCAGGCCATCGTGCGCGACGGCGAGGGCGCGACCAAGTTCATCACCGTGCGCGTGGAAGGCGGCAAGACCGGCGATGAATGCCGCAAGGTGGCCTATGCCATCGCGCATTCACCGCTGGTCAAGACGGCCTTCTTCGCCAGCGACCCGAACCTGGGACGCATCCTGGCGGCCGTGGGCTATGCCGGCATCGAGGACCTGGACCAGACCGGCATCGACCTCTACCTCGACGACGTGCACGTGGCCGTGCAGGGCGGCCGCAACCCGCAGTACCGCGAGGAAGACGGCCAGCGCGTGATGAAGCAGAGCGAGATCACGGTGCGCGTGCTGCTGGGCCGTGGCGATGCGCAGGACACGGTGTGGACCTGCGACCTGAGCCACGACTACGTGACCATCAACGCCGATTACCGCTCTTGACGTGGACACCCCCCTGAGCCGCTGCGCGGCTTCCCCCCGCTCTCGCATTGCTGCGCAATGCGGGCAGGGGGACGCCCCCAGCGCGGCGGGGCGGCCCTTGCGCGGGGGCTGCTGACTTTGGCCGCGCCAGGTTCATGCGCCGTGGACGCACGCGAGTGCGGAATGTTTGCTACGTATTTAATAGCTGCTGGCGCTTTATAAATGGGTGCTGGAGGCCAAAATGAACGAAAAATTTGAACATCTGATCGAACGCGCCGAGCAGCTCATCGCGCGCATCGAATCCGTGCTGCCGCAGCCGCTGGCGGCGCCCGACTGGTCGTCGGCCATTGCCTGGCGCTACCGCAAGCGCAGCAGCGGCCACGGCGCGCTGGAGCCCGTGCGCCACGTGGCGGCGATGCGCCTGGAAGATCTGAAGGAGATCGACGGCCAGAAGGAGAAGATCCAGCGCAACACCGAGCAGTTCGTGCGCGGCCTGCCGGCCAACAACGTGCTGCTCACGGGGGCGCGCGGCACGGGCAAGTCCTCGCTCATCAAGGCCTGCCTGAACGCCTACGCGCCGCAGGGCCTGCGCCTGATCGAGGTGGACAAGGCCGACCTGACCGATCTGCCCGACATCGTCGAGGTGGTGGCCGGCCGGCCGGAATACTTCATCGTGTTCTGCGATGACCTGAGTTTCGAGGACGGCGAGCCGGGCTACAAGGCGCTCAAGTCCATCCTGGACGGTTCGGTGGCGGCCGCCACGCCCAACGTGCTGATCTACGCCACCAGCAACCGGCGCCATCTGCTGCCCGAGTACATGCGCGAGAACCTCACGTACACCCACACCGACGATGGCGAGGTGCATCCGGGCGAGGGCGTGGAGGAGAAGATCTCTCTGTCCGAGCGCTTCGGCCTGTGGGTGAGCTTCTACCCGTTCAGCCAGGACGAGTACCTGGCCATCGCCGCCCAGTGGCTGGCGTCCTTCGGGCTGGGCGGTGACGCTATCGCCGCCGCGCGCCCCGAGGCCCTGGTCTGGGCACTGGAGCGCGGCTCGCGCAGTGGGCGCGTGGCCTACCAGTTCGCGCGGGATTTCGCAGGACGGCATGGTGCTTGAGACCGCACCCGCGCGCAAGCACACCGAGGTCGCGGTCGGCATCCTGATCCGCGCCGATGGCGCGCTGCTCTTGAGCACGCGGCCGCCGGACAAGGTCTATGCGGGCTACTGGGAATTCCCCGGCGGCAAGATCGAGGCCGGCGAGACCGTGGAGCAGGCGCTGCGCCGCGAACTGCACGAGGAGCTGGGCATCACCATCGGCCCGGCAGCGGTCTGGAAGGTGACCGAGCACGACTACCCGCACGCCCTGGTGCGCTTGCACTGGTGCAAGGTGCACGACTGGACCGGGGATTTCGAGATGCGCGAGGGCCAGTCCATGGCCTGGCAGCACTGGCCCATCGAGGTGCGCCCGGTGCTGCCGGGGGCGCTGCCGGTGCTGGGCTGGCTGGCCGAGGAGCGCGGCGTCCCCTTCGATCCAGCAATACTATCGAATGGATAGCTGCTGGCGCTTGTTCAGCAAGCTCCAGGGCCCTATTTCATTCCAAATTGGTGCGGGGGTCGCCGAACGGGGCATCCTCGGGCGGGGCCTCCGCAGGGACGCGGAAATCCTCGCGCGCCCAGGCGCCCAGGTCCATCTGCCGGCAGCGCTGGCTGCAGAAGGGGCGCCAGGGGTTGTCCGGGTGGTAGAGGCTGGGGCCTTGGCAGGCGGGGCAGCGCACGGTGCGCTGGGCGGGGGGCTGTGCGGGGCTGGGCATGGCGCGGGAGGCTGGGGCAGAGCCGCTCAGGCGCACAGGGTGAGCTCGAAGACGGCGTCCTCGCCGCAGGCCTGCAAATGCCATTGCGGCGTCTGGCGCATGAGGCGCACGGACACCATGAGCCGGTTGCCGCTGATCTCGGGCACCAGGCCCAGGGCCGGGTCGATGCGCAGGCGCAGGAGCTGGAAGCTGCGACCTTGCGGCAGGTTTTGCTGGAACTGTCCGCGCTCGGCGGCCACCTTTTGCGGCATGCCGGAGTCGCGCAGCAGCTTGAGCAGCAGGTAAATCGAGTCGGCCAGGGGCGCGAGGGTGCCGGCCCATTCCTGCAGGGCCGCCTGGCGCTCGGCGGCAGGCCGGTGCTGCCAGGCGTAGTAGCTCGGCAGGTCGAACCCGCAGGTGCCGCCAGGGATGCCCGCGCGGCTGCGTATACCCATGAGCCATTCGTTCTCGGTCAGCAGGTGGCCGGTCTTACCGACCTGGCTGCTGAGCGTGCTGAAGCAGCGGTCGAGCTGCGCCACCACGCCATCGAGCGCCGCCTCGGAGATGGCCGGGTTGCCGCGGTAGCCATCGAGCACGTGCTTTTGCTTCTCGATGTCCTTGAGCACGTCGGCCTTGAGGTCCGCGCGCGCCGCCACGTCCATGATTTCAAAGATGGTGGTGAGGGCGAAGTGGTGGTCCAGCGGATGGCTCCGCGGGATCAGCTCGCCCAGGCGCCGCAGCAGGTATTCGAGCCGCAGGTAGGTGCGGATGCGCTCGTTGAAGGGGTATTCGTACAGAATCACGGCGAAATCATAGCCCGAACCTGCGGGCCGCAAGGCTGACCTGGCTGCGCAGGGCGTCGAGGGACAGGCCGTCGTTGTACACCACCAGGTCGGCGCAGGCACGCCGCTGGCTGCGGCTGGCCTGGGCGGCCAGGATGTCGCGCACGGCGGCGGGGGAGAGATGGTTGCGCGCAACCACGCGCTCGATCTGGGTGTCTTCGCGGCAGTCGACCACGATGACGGCATCGAGCCGGCGCCGCCAATGGCCCGATTCGACCAGCAGGGGGATGTCGTGCACCACCAGGCGCGCCCCCTGGGCCCGGGCCTGCAGGGCCTGGCGTTCGGTCTCCTGGCCCACCAGGGGGTGGATGATAGCTTCGAGCCGTTGGCGCGCCTCGGGCTGGGTGAAGGCCAGCGTGCGCATGCGTGCGCGGTCCAGGGCGCCGTCCGCGGCAACCAGTTCGGGGCCGAAGGCCGCGGCGATGGCAGGCATGGCGGCACCGCCTGGCGCCGTCAGTTCGCGTGCGATGCGGTCGGCATCGATGATGGTGGCGCCGCAGTCGGCGAGCATGGCGGCCACGGTGCTTTTGCCGCTGCCGATGCCCCCGGTCAGGCCCACCTGCCAGCAAGGCGTGTCCATCACAGTCCCAGCCAGCCCCAGAGGGCGTGCAGGATGGTGGATGGCCCCAGCACCATGCCGAGCAGGCCTGCGCCCACCAGGAAGGGCCCGAAGGGCACGTAGCCGCCTTCGCGCAGGCTGCGGTTGAGCTTCATCGCAATGCCCACGCCGGCGCCGACCACGGAGGCCAGCAGAATCAGCGGCACCAGCGCCTGCCAGCCAAACCAGGCGCCCAGCGCGGCAAACAGCTTGAAGTCGCCATAGCCCATGCCCTCCTTGCCGGTGGCGAGCTTGAACGCCCAGTACACCAGCCAGAGCGAGAGGTAGCCTGCGGCGGCGCCCAGCACGGCGTCCTGCAGGGAGACGCCCGTCCACCCGGCAACGGCGCTGAGCAGTCCGGCCCACAGCAGGGGCAGGGTCAGGTCGTCGGGCAGCAGGGTGGTGTCCCAGTCGATGAATGCCAGCGCGACCAGCACGGCGCTGAAGGCGCACCAGGCCAGACCCGACGCGCCCAGTCCCCAGCGCTGCACGCAGTAATAGAACAGGGCGCCGGTGAGCAACTCCACCGCCGGGTAGCGCGCGCTGATGCGCGTTCGGCACGCCGCGCAGCGCCCGCGCAGCGCCAGATAACTGAGCACCGGAATGTTCTCGTACCAGGCCAGGGTGTGCCCGCAGGCCTGGCAGCGCGAGCGCGGCACGGCCAGGTTGAAGGCCGCTGCGTCTGGGGCCGCAGGGGCCGGGCCGCCGGTCGCGTGCGCGTAGTCCGCATGCTCGCGCGCCCACTGGCGCTCCATCATCTGCGGCAGGCGGTAGATCACCACGTTCAGAAAGCTGCCGACCATGAGGCCCAGGACACCGGCCAGGGCGGCGTCCCACCAGGGATCCAGGATCATCAAACCACCTGGCCCAGCTTGAAGATGGGCAGGTACATGGAGACCACGATGCCGCCGATCAAGGTGCCCAGGAAGACGATGATGATGGGCTCCATGAGGCTGGAGAGACCGGCCACCATTTCGTCCACTTCCTGCTCGTAGAAGTCGGCCGCCTTGCTCAGCATGTGGTCGATGGAGCCCGATTCCTCGCCGATGGCGCACATCTGCAGCACCATGGAGGGAAAGACGTTGGCATTGGTCATGGCCACGGTGAGGCTGGTGCCCGTGGAGACCTCCTGCTGGATCTTGTCGGTGGCCATGGTGTAGACCGAGTTGCCAGCGGCGCCGCCGACCGAATCCAGGGCCTCGACGAGCGGCACGCCGGCAGCGAACATGGTCGCCAGCGTGCGCGTCCAGCGGGCCACGGCGGACTTGTAGATCAGGTCGCCGAAGATGGGGATGCGCAGCAGCAGGCGGTCCATGAACATCTGCATCTTCTCGTTGCGCTTCCAGGCCTGCATGAAGAAGTAGAAGCCGCCGCCGATGATGCCGAAGATCAGCCACCACCATTGCACGAACACTTCGCTCATGCCCATCACGAACAGGGTGGGCGCGGGCAGGTCGGCGCCGAACGAGGTGAACACCTCCTTGAAGGCCGGGATCACGAAGATCATGATCACCGTGACCACCACGAAGGCGACGATGATCACCGAGATCGGGTACATCAGCGCCGACTTGATCTTGCCCTTGATGGCCTCGGTCTTTTCCATGTAGGTGGCGAGGCGGTCGAGCAGGGCTTCCAGGATACCGGCGGCCTCGCCCGCCTCGACCAGGTTGCAGTAGAGGCTGTCGAAGTACAGCGGGTATTTACGGAAGGCCGCATTGAGCGAGGTGCCGGTCTCCACGTCGGAGCGGATGTCGTTGAGCAGTTTGCCCACGCTGGGGTTGGCGTTGCCGCGTCCCACGATGTCAAAGGCCTGCAGCAGGGGTACACCGGCCTTCATCATGGTGGCCATCTGCCGGGTGAACAGGGCGATGTCCTTGGGCTTGATCTTCTTGCCGCCGCGCATGCGGCGCTTCTTGATCTTGGTCGGCAGCACGCCCTGGCGGCGCAGCATGGCCATCACCTGGTTTTCCCCGGTGGCGCGGGTCTCGCCGCGCACGATCTTGCCGTTGCGGTCCTTGCCTTCCCACTCGAAGACGAAGTCCTTGATGCCTGCTTTTGCTGCCGTTGCCATAGATCTCCACCTCGTACGGTCGTTGTTATTCGTTGGTCACGGCGAGCACTTCCTCCAGCGAGGTCAGTCCCAGCTTGACCTTGTGCAGCCCCGATTCGCGCAGCGAGCGCACGCCCTCGTTGCGTGCCTGCTCGGCGATCTCCAGGGCGCTGCCATCGCGCAGGATGATGCGCTGGATCTCCTCGCTGATGGGCATCACCTGGTAGATGCCCAACCGCCCCTTGTAGCCGTTGTTGCACGCCGAGCAACCCACGGGCCGGTAGGGCACCCAGGAACCGTCGATTTCCTCTTCCGGATAGCCCGCGTCGAGCAGTGCCTCGTGCGGCACGTCGGCAGGGGCCTTGCAGTGCGGGCACAGCCGGCGCGCCAGGCGCTGGGCCGTGATGAGGATCACGCTGGAGGCGATGTTGAACGGCGCAATGCCCATGTTGCGCATGCGCGTGAGCGTGGTCGGCGCGTCGTTGGTGTGCAGGGTGGAGAGCACCAGGTGGCCCGTTTGCGCCGCCTTGATCGCGATGTCGGCCGTCTCCAGGTCGCGGATTTCGCCCACCATGATGATGTCCGGGTCCTGGCGCAGAAAGGATTTGAGCGCCGCGGCAAAGGTCAGGCCCGCCTTTTCGTTGACGTTGACCTGGTTGACGCCGGGCATGTTGATTTCCGAGGGGTCCTCGGCCGTGGCGATGTTCACCCCCGGTTTGTTCAGCAGGTTCAGGCAGGTGTAGAGCGACACCGTCTTGCCCGAACCCGTGGGGCCGGTCACCAGGATCATGCCGTAGGGCCGGATGATCGCCTGCAGCAGCCGCTCTTTCTCCTCCGGTTCATAGCCCAGCGCGTCGATGCCCATCTTGGCGCTGCTCGGGTCCAGGATACGGATCACGATCTTCTCGCCGAACAGCGTGGGCAGGGTGCTGACGCGGAAGTCGATCACGCGGTCGGGGCCGACCTTGAGCTTCATGCGCCCGTCCTGGGGCACACGCTTTTCGGAGATGTCCAGGCGCGAGATCACCTTGATGCGCGAGGCGAGCTTGTCCTTGATGGCCACGGGTGGCGAGGCAATCTCGCGCAGCTCGCCGTCAATGCGAAAGCGCACGCGGTACTGGTGCTCGTAGGGCTCGAAGTGCAGGTCCGAGGCACGCATATTGAACGCATCCACCAGCATCTTGTGCAGGAACTTGACAATGGGGGCGTCCTCGACATCGGCGGCCGCACCCGTGTCCTCGGGCTCATCCGGGATTTCCGAGGACACGTCGTTGAAGTCGAAATCGCCGCCGGACATCGCCTCCATGGACTCGCCCGCCGACTTGGTCGCCGCCTCGACGAGCTTGGAGAGCTTGTCGTACTCGGCAATGATCCAGTCCACGCCCATCTGGGTCGTGAACTTGATCTTCTCGGCCGCTTCCTGGTCCGTGGGGTCGGCGGTGGCCACGATCAGCCGGTTGTTGCGCTTGCTCAGCACGAGCACCCGGTAGGCCTGGCAAATCTTGTTGTCGAGCAGGTCCTTGGGCAGGCGCAGGGGGTCGATGGCGTCCAGGTCGAGCAGCGGGGCGCCGAACACGGCGGATACCGTGTGCGCCAGGTCGGAGGGCGAAACCGCGCCCGAGCCCGTCAGTTCGGCAATAAAGCTGGTGCGGCTGGCCTGTGACTTGCGAAAAATGTCTTCGGCCGCCTTGGGGGTGAGCTTGCCCGCGGAAATCAACGCCCTGCCCAGGCCGGGCAAGGCAATCGATACAGGGTCTTTGTGCGTGGAATCTACAGCGGCCATGTCACCAGATGGAACGGGAAATCGCGAAACCATCCTATCATCGTCGAACAGTGCAGCACTGTAAATCGTGACAGGGATTGCCCGAGGGGACCGCTGGACGCAATCCGTGGGTACCTGGTCGGGGTGAGAGGATTCGAACCTCCGGCCTCTACGTCCCGAACGTAGCGCTCTACCAGGCTAAGCTACACCCCGATGGTCTGTGCGCGGAACCGTTCAGGTCCTGCGCGTCAGCAGCTGAGCCGCTAATTGTAGCAAAGCTGCGCGGTGCGGATTGTCCGGAAGGATAGAAATTGCGTCCATGGCACGCTGCGCCTCCGCTGCGGCGGCCTGCCGGGCCACATCCAGGGCGCCGGTCTCGCGCACAATGGCGGCGATGGCATGCAGCTCGTCGGTGCTGCCCTGCTCGATGGCGTGGCGCACCGTGAGCGCCTGCGCCGGCGTGCCGCGTTGCATGGCGGCGATCAGGGGCAGCGTGGCTTTGCCCTCGCGCAGGTCGTCGCCCAGGTTCTTGCCCATTTCCTGGGTGTCGCCGTCGTAGTCGAGGACGTCATCGATGATCTGGAACGCCGTGCCCAGGGCCTGGCCGTAGGTCGCGCAGGCCTCTTCCGTGGCCGCGCTGCTACCCGCCAGGATGGCCGCGAGGCGGCTGCTGGCCTCGAACAGTTTGGCGGTCTTGGAGCGGATGACCTGGAGGTAGGCGGCTTCGTCCAGCGATGCGTCGTGCATGTTCATGAGTTGCATGACCTCGCCTTCGGCGATGACATTGGTAGCGTCGGCCAGGACTTCCATGATGCGCATCTGCCCGGCATCGACCATCATCTGGAAGGCGCGCGAGTACAGAAAATCGCCCACCAGCACGCTGGCAGGGTTACCGAAAGTTTCATTTGCTGTGGCGCGGCCGCGACGCATCGTGGATGCATCGACCACGTCGTCGTGCAGCAGGGTGGCGGTATGGATGAATTCGACCACCGCGGCCAGGTTGAACCGCTGCGCGCTTTGGCAGCCCAGGGCGCCAGCGACGAGCAGCAGCAGCGCCGGCCGCAGCCGCTTGCCGCCGGCCGCGATGATGTATTGGGAGATCTGGCCCACCAGCGGGACGCTGGAGTCCAGCCGCAGGGCGATGACCCGGTCCACTTCGCGCATGTCCGGGGCGATGAGTGCGAGCGGGGAGGGGGGGGATGGGGGGGTGGAGGCGGTCAAGGTGCGTGCTGCTAGCGAAGTGGGCCGATTATAAAAAGCGCCCGCCGTGTCTCCGGGTGCGGTCCCCCGGCTTGGCGAGGGGATGGCTCTTTTGAGCAAAAAAGCTATAATTTACGGTTCCTTGGAAATCGTTCCTCGGAATAGGTGTGCGCGCAATGCCTTGGAAAGCCCGGGGCAGGGGTGCACAAATGCAAGAAAGAGGTCAACATGTACGCGGTCATAAAAACCGGCGGCAAGCAGTATCGCGTTGCTTCCGGCGAAAAAATCAAGGTAGAACAGATTGCTGCGGACGTAGGCCAGGAAATCGTGATCGACCAGGTTCTGGCCGTCGGCAACGGCGCGGAACTCAAGGTGGGCACGCCCCTGGTGTCCGGCGCCACCGTGAAAGCCACCATCGTGGCGCACGGCAAGCACGACAAGGTGCGCATTTTCAAGCTGCGCCGTCGCAAGCACTACCAGAAGCGCCAGGGCCATCGCCAGCAGTTCACCGAACTGCTGATCGGTGCAATTGCCGCTTGAACTGAGGAGCAGAAGTCATGGCACAGAAAAAAGGCGGCGGCTCTACGCGAAACGGGCGCGATTCCAAGCCCAAGATGCTCGGCGTGAAGGCGTTCGGCGGTGAACTGATCAGCGCCGGCTCCATCATCGTGCGCCAGCGCGGCACCAAGTTCCACCCCGGCACGAACGTCGGCGTGGGCAAGGACCACACGCTGTTTGCCCTGGTCGACGGCCATGTGTCGTTCGCCACCAAGGGTGCGCTGAACAAGCATACGGTCAACGTGACGCCGGCTGCCTGAGGCCTGCCGTCCCGCGTTCCCCGCTGCGAAGCCCCGCCCAAGCGGGGCTTTGTATTTTCCGGGGCAGGGCCGCTGCTGTTTTGTAAACTGGATACCCCATGAAATTCGTCGATGAAGCCTATATCGACGTTGCCGCCGGTGACGGCGGCAACGGCTGCGTGTCGTTCCGGCACGAGAAATACAAGGAGTTCGGCGGCCCCAATGGCGGTGACGGCGGACGCGGCGGCCATGTGTATGCAGTGGCCGATCCCAACCTCAACACCCTCGTGGACTACCGCTATGCGCGCCGCCATGAGGCCAAGCGTGGCGAGCATGGCATGGGCTCGGACATGTTCGGCGCCGCCGGCGCGGACATCACGCTGAAGATGCCCGTGGGCACCATCATCAGCGACGCCGAGACCGGCGAAGTGCTGCACGAGCTGCTCACACCGGGCGAATGCATCGTGCTCGCCAAGGGCGGGGACGGGGGCTTTGGCAACCTGCGCTTCAAGAGTTCCATCAACCGGGCGCCGCGCCAGAAGACGCCGGGCTGGCCGGGTGAGCGCAGAAGCGTCAAGCTTGAACTCAAGGTGCTGGCCGACGTGGGCCTGCTGGGCATGCCCAATGCGGGCAAGTCCACCTTCATTGCCGCGGTCTCCAATGCGCGGCCCAAGATCGCTGATTACCCCTTCACCACGCTGCATCCCAACCTGGGCGTGGTGCGCGTGGGGCCGGAGCAGAGTTTCGTCGTGGCCGACATCCCGGGCCTGATCGAAGGCGCCTCCGAGGGCGCGGGCTTGGGGCACCAGTTCCTGCGCCACCTGCAGCGCACGCGCCTGTTGCTGCACATCGTCGACCTGGCGCCGTTCGACGACGCGGTCGATCCGGTCGCCCAGGCCAAGGCCATCGTGGGCGAGCTCAAGAAATACGACGCCGCGTTGTACGAGAAGCCGCGCTGGCTGGTACTCAACAAGCTCGACATGGTCCCACAGGAGCAGCGCGCGGCCAAGGTCAAGGACTTCGTCAAGCGCTTCAAGTGGAAGGGCCCGGTGTTCGAGATCTCTGCGCTCACGCGCGAGGGCTGCGAGCCGCTCGTCAAGGCCATCTTCCAGCACGTGCATGGCCTGCAGCGCGCCGAGCAGCAGGTGCCCGAGGTGGATCCGCGCTTTGCGGGCGACGCTGCAGAATGAATACGCTACTGTTTTGATAGCTTATGGCGCTTGCTCAGCAGGCGCTGCAACACAAAAAGACGCAAAAATGGCTTCGAACGTGCTGCGCGATGCCCGCCGCATCGTGGTGAAAGTGGGCTCCAGCCTGGTAACCAACGAGGGCCGCGGCCTGGACGAAACGGCCATTGCCCAGTGGTGCCGCCAACTGGCCGCGCTGGTGCGGGGCGACGGCCAGGTGCGCCGCGAGGTCATCATGGTCTCCAGCGGCGCCATCGCCGAGGGCATGAAGCGCCTGGGCTGGACCAGCCGTCCCAAGGAAGTGCATGAACTGCAGGCCGCGGCGGCCGTGGGTCAGATGGGCCTGGCGCAGATGTACGAGACCAAGCTGCGCGAGCAGGGATTGGGCAGTGCCCAGGTGCTGCTCACCCATGCCGACCTGGCCGACCGCGAGCGCTACCTCAATGCGCGCTCCACCTTGCTCACGCTGTTGCAGCTCGGCGTGCTGCCGGTGATCAACGAGAACGACACCGTGGTCAACGACGAGATCAAGTTCGGCGACAACGACACCCTGGGGGCGCTGGTCGCCAACCTGGTAGAGGCCGACGTGCTGGTCATCCTCACGGACCAGAAGGGCCTGTACACCGCCGATCCGCGCAAGGACCCCGAGGCGCGGTTCGTGCACGAGGCGCGGGCGGGCGATCCGGCGCTGGAGGCCATGGCCGGCGGCGCGGGTTCGAGCATCGGCAAGGGCGGCATGATCACCAAGATCCTGGCGGCCAAGCGCGCCGCGGGCTCGGGCGCCTCGACCGTCATTGCCTGGGGACGCGAGAACGATGTGCTCGTGCGCCTGGTGCAGGGCGAGGCCATAGGCACGCTGCTGGTGGCGCAGACGGCCAAGACGCAGGCGCGCAAGCAATGGATGGCCGACCACCTGCAGTTGCGCGGCGCCGTGGTCGTGGATGCCGGCGCCGCCGCCAAGCTGCGCAGCGAGGGCAAGAGCCTGCTGCCCATTGGCATGACGGCGGTGGAAGGCGAGTTCTCGCGCGGGGACGTGATCGCCGTGCGCGACGAGCAGGGCCGGGAGATTGCGCGCGGCCTGGCCAACTACGCCAGCGCCGAGGCGCGTCTGCTGTGCCGCAAGCCCTCGGGTGAATTCGAGCGCCTGCTGGGCTACGCGGCGGAGCCCGAGATGGTGCACCGCGACAACCTGGTGCTCACCGGCGCCTGACGGCGTGGCCCCGTGCTGCTGCGCGGCGCCCGCTGCCGAGGGCCCCAGGGCGGCGCTTTCTCGTCAACGGGTTTCGTGGGGCAGCTTGCGGTCCGCCGCCGGCGCGTCCGGCAGGGCCGACGAGGGCGGAGCGGGGTCGAAGCTGGCGCCGGGAGGCATCTCCACCCCCGGGTGCAGCAGCAACTGGTTCGCGCGCAGGGCGGCGCCAGCCGCCTGGGCGGGCTCGGCGTCGCGCGTGCGCATATTGCCGCGCAGGTAGCGGTTGCGGTACTCCTGGCGCGGCAGGAAGCGGGCGAGCTCGGTGAGCGCCATTTCATAGACGCCGCGCTTGAATTCGACGACCACGTCAAGTGGCACCCAGTAATCGTTCCAGCGCCAAGCGTCGAACTCGGGGTGGTCGGTCGCGCGCAGGTTCAGATCCCAGTCGTGGCCCAGGAGCTGCAGCAGGAACCAGATCTGCTTCTGGCCCTTGTAATGTCCGCGCGCGTCGCGGCGGATGTACCGGTCAGGCACCTCGTAGCGCAACCAGTCCCGGGTACGGGCCACCAGACGAACGTGGCTGGGCGACAATCCGACCTCTTCGTGGAGTTCCCGGTACATGGCCTGTTCGGGGGATTCGCCCCGGTCGATGCCGCCCTGTGGAAACTGCCAGCTATGGGTGCGTATGCGCTTGCCCCAGAACACCTGGTTCTTGTGGTTGAGCAGGATGATGCCGACGTTCGGGCGAAAGCCGTCCCGGTCAAGCATAATCTAACCCCAATTTTTACAACTGCGTCCATTATGCATGCCACCTGGTTTGCGGCAAGTGCGGCGCCCCTTCCTCCCGCCTGATTGCGTCCGATGAAAGCCTCCCAGTTCTTCATTTCCACCCTCAAGGAAGCCCCGGCCGATGCCGAGGTGGTCAGCCACAAACTCATGATGCGCGCCGGCATGGTCAAGAAGCTGGGCGCCGGCATGTACAACTGGATGCCCATGGGCCTGCGCGTGGTGCGCAAGATCGAGGCCATCGTGCGGGAGGAGATGAATCGCGCCGGCGCGGTGGAACTGCTGATGCCGGTGGTGCAGCCGGCCGAGTTCTGGCAGGAAACCGACCGCTGGAGCAAGATGGGGCCGGAGTTGATGCGCGTGAAGGACCGGCATGGCCGCGATTTCGTCATCCAGCCCACCAGCGAGGAAGTGATCACGGACATTGCACGCCAGGAACTGCGCAGCTACAAGCAGTTGCCCAGGAACTTCTATCACATCCAGACCAAGTTCCGCGACGAGCGCCGCCCGCGTTTCGGCGTGATGCGCAGCCGTGAATTCACCATGAAGGACGCGTACAGCTTCGACCGCGACCTGGACGCCGCCAAGGGCAGCTACCAGGCCATGGCCAAGGCCTACCGCACCATCTTCGACCGCTTCGGTCTGCGCTACCGCGCCGTCGCCGCCGACAGCGGCGCCATTGGCGGCGACCTGTCCGAGGAATTCCAGGTCATCGCCGCGACGGGCGAGGATGCCATCGTCTACTGCCCTGGCAGCGGCTACGCTGCCAACATGGAAAAGGCCGAGGCCCTGGCGCCCGCCGGTCCGCGGCCGGCACCGTCCCGCGCCCTGGAAAAGACGCCCACGCCCGGCAAGGCCACCTGCGCCGACGTGGCCGAATTGCTCGGTGTGCCGCTGGCCACCACCGTCAAGTCGCTGGTGCTGGCCACGGACGAGGTGAACGAAGCGGGCGAGACGGTGAAAAGCACCGTCTGGCTGCTGCTGCTGCGCGGCGACCATGACATGAACGAGATCAAGGTCGGCAAGGTGCCGGGGCTGGATGCGGGCTTCCGCTTCGCCACCGTGGGCGAGATCGAGGAGCACTTCGGCTGCAAGCCCGGCTACCTGGGCCCCATCGGCTTGAAGAAAGCCGTGAAGATCGTCGCAGACCGCGAGGTGGCCGTGCTGGCCGACTGGATCTGCGGGGCCAACGAGGTGGACTGCCACCTTACCGGCGTGAACTGGGGCCGCGACCTGCCCGAGCCTGATGCCGTGGCCGACCTGCGCAATGTGGTGGCGGGCGACCCCTCGCCCGACGGCAAGGGCGAGCTGGCCATCGAGCGCGGCATCGAGGTGGGGCATATCTTCGTGCTCGGCACCAAGTACAGCAAGGACATGGGCGCCACGTTCCTGGACGAGAACGGCAAGCCGCAGTTCTTCGAGATGGGCTGCTACGGCATCGGCATCACGCGCCTTCCTGCCGCCGCCATCGAGCAGAACCACGACGAGCGCGGCATCATCTGGCCCGATGCGATTGCACCCTTCACCGTGGTGGTCTGCCCCGTGGGCATGGACCGCAGCGAGGCCGTCAAGGCCACCGCCGAGCAGCTCTACGCCGACCTGCGGGCCGCCGGTGTGGACGTGATCCTGGACGACCGCGGCGAACGCCCCGGCGCCATGTTCGCCGACTGGGAACTGATCGGCGTGCCGCACCGCGTGACCATCGGCGACAAGAGCCTCAAGGACGGCGTGGTCGAGTACCAGCACCGCCGCGACGCCGCCGCGACCAAGGTGGCCGTGGCCGACATCCTGGCCCATGTGAAGGGCCGGCTATTGGTATGAGCATCGGCCGCCGGGCCTGCCTCGCGGCCGGGGCCGGGCTGTTCCTGGCGCCTGGGTTGGCCCGTGCGGGCGGGCAGATCGAGGAGCCCCTGGCCGATGCCGTGCGCACGGCCTTGAGCTCGGCCGTTGCCAACAGCGCGCCGCCCGAACCCCAATTCGCCACCACCGAGGCGCGCCTGCACTACCTGCGCTGGCTGGGCACCATGAGCAACCGCCTGCGCCGGCGCAAGGCCGACCTGGAGGTGCGGCGCGAGTTTTTGCAGACCGCCTGGTACGAGAGCGCACGCGCCGGCCTCGACATATCCCTGGTGCTGGGCCTGATCCAGGTGGAGAGCGCGTTCCGCAAGTTCGCCGTCTCCAGCGTGGGTGCGCGCGGCTATATGCAGGTCATGCCGTTCTGGAGCCGGCTGATCGGCGACGGCGATCCCGGCAAGCTGTTCCACATGCAGACCAATCTGCGCTTTGGCTGCGTCATCCTGCGCCACTACCTGGACCGCGAGCGCGGCGACCTGTACCTGGCCCTGGGCCGCTACAACGGCAGCCGGGGCAAGCCGGCCTACCCCAATGCGGTGTTTGCCGCGCAGCGCCATTGGGCCTTCGACGGGCGCCTGGCCCTGTGAGTGCGCTCAGGCGGGGGGCGCGGCAGGCGAGTCCTCGGGCAGGCGCGTGACCATGACCTGGTCGATGCGGTAGCTGTCCACGTCGATGACCTCGAACTTGTAGCCCTTCCAGGCCACGCTGTCCGTGCGCCGGGGCACGCGGCGCAGCATGACCATCAGAAAGCCCGCCAGGGTCTCGTACTCGTCGGCGTGCGGCAGCTCGTCGAGCTGCAGCGCGTGCAGCACGTCGGTGATGGGCGTGACGCCGTCGATGAGCCAGGAGTGCTCGTCGCGCCGCACGATCTGCTCCTCGTCGGCGGGGCCCACGAGGTCGCCCATCACCGTGCTCATCACATCGTTGAGCGTGACCACGCCGACGATGAGGCTGTATTCGTTGACGATGACGGCAAAGTCCTCGTGCACCTGGCGGAACTGCTCCAGCACCTCGGCCAGCGTCAGGCGGTCGGGCACGATGAGCATCTTGCGCACCAGATGCTCGTCGGCGAGCGAGATCGGCTGGTTGTTGAGCACGCGCTGGAACAGGTCCTTGGCGTCCACGTAGCCCAGCACGTGGTCGATGTCGCCATCGCACACCGGGTAGGTGGAATAGGGTTCGGCGGCGATGCGCGCACGAATCACCTCGTCGGGGTCGTCGCGCAGGAAGTAGGCGATGCGGTCGCGCGGCGTCATGGCCGACTCCACGGTGCGTGTGTCGAGTTCGAAGACGTTGGCGATCACCTGCTGCTCGCGCAGCGCGAGGACGCCGGCGCGCGCACCGGCCTCGGTCATGGCCAGGATGTCCTCGGAGGTGATGCGTTCGTCGCGCTGGCTGGACAGGCCCGAGAGGCTCAAGAGCGCATCGGCGGCGCGCCCGTAGAGCCAGACCATGGGCCGGAAGACGGCCATGCACCACTGCATGGGCAGCACCACGCGCACGGCCACGGACTCCGGGTGCGCCATGCCCAGGCGTTTGGGCAGCAGGTCGGCAAACAGGATGAACAGCGAGCTGACGGCCAGGAACGAGGCCAGGAAACCCAGGGTCTGCGCGGTCTTGGCGCTCAGCCACAGCTCGAACAGGGCAGTGAAGTAGGGGCTCAGGGCGCCTTCGCCCACGATGCCGCCGAGGATGGCCACGGCGTTGAGCCCGACCTGCACCACGGTGAAATAGTCGCCCGGCTGTTCCTGTATGTGCAGCACGCGGTCGGCGCGTGCGTCGCCCTCGTCGGCCATCTGGCGCAGGCGCAGGCGGCGCGCGGCGGCCAGTGTGATCTCGGCCACGGAGAAGAAGGCGCTGGCCGCAATCAGCAGGCCGATGATGAACAGGCTTTGGCTCAGGGTCATGCAATGGTGGCAGAGGTGCCGTAGCGTGCGCGTGGCGCACCACGGTCTGAGTGTAGCCGGGTGTCCTGGGCCCCTATTGCACGAAGCCCATGCGCGCCTTGCCGCTGGCGGCGCGCGGCAGGTCTTCGGGCTGCACGGCGCTGCGCTGGGCCAGGCGGGCGTTGCCAAAGCCCGTCATGAGCGCGCGGCGCATCTCGCGCGGCGGCATGGCGGCCAGCAGGTCCAGCACATCGTCACCCGGCTCGGTCTCCAGCAGGCGGCCCCAGTCGTGGGCGCCGCGGATCTGGGCGTACAGATTGCGCGCGATGGTGCGCGCCTGCGCCGGGGAGGGGGCCTGCACCTCGAACACGTTCATGCGGTTGAGGATGGGGTCGGGGATGCCGCGCTCGTCGTTGGCCGTGGTGATCCAGATGACCTGACTCGCGTCGATGGGCACTTCGGCGAACTCGTCGGTGAAGGCCTGCGCCGTGTCGTGCTCCAGCAGGCTGTAGAGTGCGCCCAGCGGGTCGTACTGTGCCTCGCTGCTGGCCTTGTCGATCTCATCGACCACGAGCACGGGGTTGGCGTATTCGCCCTCGACCAGGGCCTCGAACACCTTGCCCGGGCGTGCGCCCTTCCACTGCGCGGACGAGCCCGACAGCAGCCAGCCGGCCGTCATGGAGCCCATGGGCAGCAGGTTCATGCCCGTGCCCAGCAGCTCCGCCAACTGGCGCGCGAAATGCGTCTTGCCTATGCCCGGCGGCCCGAGCAGCAGCATGGGCGTGACCTCCAGGCCGTCGCTGCTGTCCTGCGCCAGGGCGACATGGCGGCGCACGTCGTCGAGCACTTCGGTGAAGTTGGGCAACTGCTCGTACAGCGTCCCCATGTCGGGCACGCCGCGCGGCTTGACCTGGAAGCGCTCGGGCCCGCGTTCGAGCATGCGCTCGTACACGCTGCGCAGGCCCTCGTGCTCGCGCTGGCCCGCGCCGTCCTGCAGGCGGGCGAGCTTGCGCTCCACGTCGCCGGGGTGGAACACCTTGTGCATGCGCGCCACCGGCAGGCTCAGGTGGATGGTTTGGGGAACAAGGCTCTGGGCGGTCATGGCGTGCTCCTGCATGCGGGGATGTCACGCCCAAATTCAAGCACAGATGCCGGGGCCGCTCAATGCCGGAAATGCCCGGTGTTGCGCCCCTTGTTCCGGGCACGAAAAAGCCGCCCCGGGGGCGGCTGGCGCGTGCGGCGGGCGGGCTCAGGTGCCGAGCATCTTCTTGAGTTCGCCCGACTCGTACATCTCCATCATGATGTCCGAGCCGCCGATGAATTCGCCCTTGATGTAGAGCTGCGGGATGGTGGGCCAGTGGCTGTAGTCCTTGATGCCCTGGCGGATCTCGTCGTCGTCGAGCACGTTGACGGTGGCGATGTCCTTGGGGTCCACGCCGCAGGCCTTGAGGATTTGCACGGCGCGGCCCGAGAAGCCGCACATGGGGAAGCTGGCCGTCCCCTTCATGAACAGCAGAAGGTCGTTGGATTTGACGAGGGCGTCGATGCGTTGGTGGATGTCGCTCATGGAGGCTCCGGGATAGGGCTGCGGTGGCGGCAGCGATGGCAAAACCGCGATTATTTCATCCCTGGCCATTGCCCGCCCGAGCAACGCACGATGCCGGCGAGGTCTTTGCGTGTTTGCACGGCGGCAAAGCCGGCCTCCTGCAGCAGGGCGCAGACGGCCGGGGCCTGGTCCCAGCCGTGCTCGAGCAGCAGCCAGCCGCCCGGCGCCAGGCAGGCCGGGGCCTGGGCGATGATGGCGCGCAGGTCCGCCAGGCCGTCGGCGCCGCTGGCCAGGGCCGCCAGCGGTTCGTGGCGCAGCGCGGCCAGGTGCGGGTCGGCCTGGGGGATGTAGGGCGGGTTGGCGACGATGGCGTCGAACGGCCCCTGCAGCCCCTGCAGCCAATCGCCCTGCAGGCATTGCACCGGCAGGTGCAGGCGTGCGGCATTGGCCTGGGCGACGGCGAGCGCGCCGGCGCTGGCATCCACGGCCAGCACCCGGGCGTCGGGGCGCTGGCTTTGCAGGGCCAGGGCGATGGCGCCGCTGCCCGTGCCCAGGTCCACGATGCGCGGCGCGGTGCGCGCCTGCAGCAGCTGCAGGGCCCAGTCCACCAGGGTCTCGGTGTCGGGGCGCGGGTCGAGCACGCGCGCGTCCACCTGCAGCTCCAGGCCGTAGAAGGCCTTGCGCCCCGTGAGGTAGGCCACGGGCTCGCCCGCCTGGCGCCGTGCGCACAGGGCGGTGTACTGCGCCTGCACGGACGCGGGCAGGGTGTCGGTGTCGTGCGTGAGCAGCCAGGCGCGGTCGTGCAGGGGGCGGCCCAGGGCGTGCAGCAGCAGCATTTGCGCGTCGATGCGCTCCAGGCCCCGGGCGCGGGCCTGCTCCAGCGCCTGCTGGACGGTCCAGGGTGCTATGCTTTCAGGAGCTTCTGGCGCTTGTTCCATGGGCGCTGCCGGCGGTTTTCTTATATACCCGTGCTGCGTTCGAGCTCGGCGAGCTGCTCGGCCTCGCGGGCGTGGCGCAGGGCCTGCAGCACCTCGTCCAGGTCGCCCTCCATGATGGCCAGCAGCTTGTAGAGCGTGAGGTTGATGCGGTGGTCGGTGAGCCGTCCCTGGGGGAAGTTGTAGGTGCGGATGCGGTCGCTGCGGTCGCCGCTGCCGATCAGGCCCTTGCGCTCGGCGGCCTCCTTGGCGGCGCGCTCGCTGCGCTCCTTGTCCTGGATGCGCGCCTGCAGCACCTGCAGGGCCTTGGCCTTGTTGGCGTGCTGGCTGCGCCCGTCCTGGCATTCGGCGACGATGCCCGTGGGCAGGTGCACCACGCGCACGGCGGAATCCGTCTTGTTGATGTGCTGGCCGCCGGCGCCGCTGGCACGGAAGGTGTCTATGCGCAGGTCGGCCGGGTTGAGGGTGATGGCTTCGGCTTCGTCCGGCTCGGGCATCACGGCCACGGTGCAGGCGCTGGTGTGGATGCGGCCCTGCGCCTCGGTGGCGGGCACGCGCTGCACGCGGTGGCCGCCCGACTCGAAGCGCAGCGTGCCGTAGGCGCCCTCGCCCACGATGCGCAGCACGATTTCCTTGTAGCCGCCGAGCTCGGCGGGGCTCTCGCTCACCACCTCCGTGCGCCAGCCGGTGTTGGCCGCCCAGCGCGTGTACATGCGCGCCAGGTCGCCGGCGAACAGGGCCGACTCGTCGCCCCCTGTGCCCGCGCGGATTTCGAGGAAGGCGTTGCGCGCGTCGTCCGGGTCCTTGGGCAGCAGCAGGCGCTGCAGTTCGTCTTCGAGCTCGGCGAGCTCGGCCTCGCAGCCCTGGATTTCCTCCTGCGCCATCTCGGCCATGTCGGGGTCGGCGAGCATGTCGCGCGCGCCGGCGAGGTCGGCCTCGCGCTGCAGGTAGCGGGCGTAGCGCCCGGCGATTTGCGTCACCTCGGCATGCTCGCGCGAGATGGCGCGGTACTGCGCCATGTCGGCCATGATGTCCTCGCGCGAGAGCAGGAAGTCGAGCTCCTCCAGGCGCCGGGCATAGCGCTCCAGTTGGGTGCGGAGAAAGGGTTTCATGGCGTTCCGGGGGAAGGGGTTTGCTACGCTATGGGTAGCTGGAGGCGCTTGCCAGTCAAGCGCCAGAGGCCGATGGGGCTTGCAATGTGGCGGCGAGCGCCGCTACAGCGCCTTCTTGCTCTGCGAGCGCAGGAACAGGCGCGCGGCGGTGTCCGCCGTCTGTGCGCGCGTGCTGGCGTCGCCCGCGCGCAGCTCGGCCAGGGTGCCGTGCAGCATCTTCTGCGCTAGGCCGCGCGAGAGGGCCTCGAGCACGGTGTCGATGTCCTCGCCCTTGGCCAGGCGCTTTCTGGCGCGGTCGAGCTCGACCGCGCGCCAGGCGTCGGCCTGGTCCTGGATCTGGCGGATCAGCGGCACCACGCCGTGCTCGGGGTGGCGCTGGTCCAGCCAGTGCATGAAGCTTTGCACGCCCGCGTCGATGATGGCCTCGGCCTGCGCCACGGCGGCCTGGCGGTGGGCCTGGGCGGTCTGCACCACGCTGGCCAGGTCGTCCACGGTGTAGAGGTAGACGTCGTCGAGCTGCTTGACCTCGGGCTCGATGTCGCGCGGCACGGCCAGGTCCACCATGAACATGGGGCGGTGGCGGCGTTTCTTGAGGGCGCGCTCGACCGCGCCCAGGCCCACGATGGGCAGGCTGCTGGCGGTGCAGCTCACCACGATGTCGAATTCGTGCATGCGCTCGGGCAGGTCGGCCAGGCGCATGACGGAGCCGCCAAAGCGCGTGGCCAGCTTTTCGCCGCGCTCGAGCGTGCGGTTGGCGATGGCGATCTGCCTGGGATTGCGCGCCGCGAAATGCGTGGCGCACAGCTCGATCATCTCGCCCGCGCCGATGAACAGCACGCGCGTCCTGCCCAGGTCTTCAAAAAGCTGGCTCGCCAGGCGCACGGCAGCGGCGGCCATGCTGATGCTGTGCGCGCCGATCTCGGTGCTGGTGCGCACCTCCTTGGCCACGGCGAAGCTGCGCTGGAACAACTGGTTGAGCGTGCTGCCCAGGGCGCCCGCGCTTTCGGCGGCGCGCACGGCGTCCTTCATCTGGCCCAGGATCTGGGCCTCGCCCAGCACCATGGAGTCGAGCCCGCTGGCCACGCGGAAGGCGTGGCGCGCCACGGGGCCGTGCTCCAGGATGTAGGAGTGCTCGCGCAGCACGGCCGGGCTCACGCCGCCGCTGTGGGCCAGCCAGCCCAGGGTGCTGTCCAGGGCCGGGCGCTCGCCCGCGCAGTAGATCTCGGTGCGGTTGCAGGTGGAGATGATGGCCGTCTCCACACTGGCGCCGCCCTGGCCCAGCGCCTGGCGCAGGCCGTGCAGCGTGGGCGCGATCTGGTCGAGCGCAAACGCAAAGCGACCGCGCAGATCGAGCGGCGCGGTCGTGTGGTTGATGCCCAGGGCCCAGACAGTCATGGGTCCAGATTATAAAATTTCTGCCGCACCAGGCCAGGCGCATGCGCACAGGTCTTGATTTACGTCATTTCTCCATGGCCCCGCTGACCCTGCTCAACCACCTGCTCAACTTTGCCGCCCCGGCGGCGGCGCTGGCGCTGGCGCTCGCGCTGTGGGGCCGGTTTTTGATGTCGAAATCGGCTTCACGCCTTTCCTGGTGGGCGCGAGCAGCTATTGTTTTCATAGTAGGCTGCGCCGCGCTCGCCGCCGGCCTGTGGTACTTCGGCCGCGACGGCAAGATGGCCACCTACGCGGCCCTGGTACTGAGCATGGCCACGGCCCAGTGGCTGCTGGGGCGGGGCTGGAGGGGTTGAGCGGGCCGCCGCGCCGCGCTGAAGGGCAGGCGCGCCGAGCCTGGGCGTCACCCCAGCACCGCCCAATGGTTGCCCGCCGCCATGCCCGCGGGCCAGCGCAGCATGGCCGGGGGCTCCGTGGGGTGCCAGCGCACCAGGCCCAGGCCGCCGCCCAGGGCCACGCCGGGGGCGTCCTCCAGAGGCCACAGGCCGCAGGGGTTTTGCACCTTGCCGATGGTCAGCAGCTTGCCGGGCTCGTGCGGTTGCCACAGCACGACACGGTGGGCGAACTGGGCGGTGAGCACGAAGCCCCCGTTGGGCCCGGCGGCGACGTCGCCCGCGTAGCCATCGGCCACCATGTGGGTCGGCGTGGTCAGTTGCGCGCCGTCCCACACGGCCAGCAGCGGGGCGTCGCGGCGCCGGGCGGGGTCGTCGTGCTCGGCCTGCAGGCCCACGCCCAGGAGCTGCGGGCCGCCGGCGAGCGGGCGGTTCCAGGCGATGTGGTGCGGCGCCAGGCGCTTGTCGCGCAGGCTCCATGCGCCCAGGAGCTCGCCGTTCTCCGGGTTGAGCAGCACGAGCTGGGGGTCCATGCGCTCCAGGTTGCGCTTGTCGCCCGCGGGGGTGCGCGGGATGCCGCCGTTGGCGATCACCAGGCGCCCCTGCGCGTCCACGAGGATCTGGTGCGGGTCGATGCCGTGCGTGCGGTGCTCGGCCACCTTGCGCAGATCGCGCACATCGCGCACGCTGACCCAGCCGGCGCCGGTCTGGCGGTCGGTCTCGCCGGTGTAGAGCCAGTGCCCGTCGGGGCTGGCGATGACGTGGCCGTCCAGCGTGCGCGCATCGCCTTCGTCGGCCATGGCGAGCCGGTGCCGCACCTGGCCCTGGGCGTCGAGGCGCAGCATCCAGGTGCCGGGGCGCGTGGCCACCGCCAGGAAGCCGCCGCCCGGCTCGGGCACGATGGCATGGGGCAGGGTGGGCGTGCTGACGGCGAACTGCGTGCTCACCTGGCCCTGTTCCCAGTCCACCAGCAGGGCGCCGGTCTGCCAGTCGCGCTCGTTCATGCGCCAGCCGCCGGCCACGCGCAGGGGGCGGCCCGTGGCGGCGGCGTGGGACAGGGCGGGCAGTGCGGCGGCTCCCAGGGCGGCGCCCAGTTGCTCCAGAAAATGGCGGCGGTGCACGGTGGTCTCGGACAGGAAGTGGCAATGCGCGAAGAATACTACAAATAAGAATGATTCGCAATTGATAAATCGCAAGCGCCGGCCGATGTGCGCCCCGTGGGGCGCTGCTCAGGCATCCGCAGGGGCGAACAGGTCCACGCGGTCGGTGATGATGCCGTCCGTGCCCAGGGCGATGAGGCGCTCGGCGGCCCAGGCGTCGTTCACGGTGTAGCTCAGGCAGCGCATGCCCGCGCCCCGCACCTGGGCGACGAGCGCGGCGTCCCACAGCGCATGGTCGCAGACGATGGCGGCGCAACCCAGCTCCCGGGCCAGACTCCACCAGCCGTCCCACAGCGCATCCAGCAGCAGGGCGCGCGGCAGTTGCGGGGCCGCGGCCAGGGCGCCGCGCAACGCAGGCACCTGGAAGGACGACAGCAGCGGTGCCACGGCCTGGCCCTGCCACAGGCGCGCGGCATGCTCGGCCACCACGCGGCCCGTGGCTTCCTCCAGGCCCGGGGTGGGCTTGATCTCGATGTTCAGCGCATGGCCGTTGGCCAGGCAGTAGCGCGCGATGGCGGCCAGGCTGGGCAGGGGCTCGCCGGCGTAGCTGCGGCTGTGCCAGCTCCCGGCGTCGAGCTGGGCCAGCGTGCCCCAGGGGTGTTCGCCGCCGATCGGGCTGGCCTGCGGGCCCAGGGCCAGGGCGGCGTTGGTGGTGCGCGCGAGCTCGGCGTCGTGCATGAGAAAGGGCAGGCCGTCCTGCGTGAGCTTGACGTCGCACTCGAACATGCGGTAGCCGTAGCGGGCGCCCAGGCGGAAGGCGGCCAGGGTGTTCTCGGGCGCGAGGCGGCCGGCGCCGCGGTGCGCGATCCAGCGGGGGTAGGGCCAGGGGGTGGTCATGGCTGCGCGGGCGTGGGGATGCGTTTGCCGCTGGCGGCGTCGAAGGCGTGCACGCGGCCGGGCCGGGGGCGCACGCGCAGGCGCTCGCCGCTGCGCGGCGCGGGGGCGCCTTCCTCGATGCGCACGATCAGCGGCTCGTCCCCCAGGCGCGCGTAGACCAGGCGCTCGGCGCCCAGCAGCTCCACGGTGTCCACCTCCACGTCCCAGCCGTCCGGGCCCACGTCCAGGTGCTCGGGGCGTATGCCCAGGATCTGCCCGGGCGCCACGCCCGGCGCGTGCTGCAGCAGGTTCATGGGCGGCGAGCCGATGAAGCTGGCCACGAAGGTGGAGGCGGGCGTGTGGTAGACCTCCTCGGGCGTGCCGAACTGCTCCATGTGGCCCGCGTTCATGACGATCATGCGCTGCGCCAGGGTCATGGCCTCGACCTGGTCGTGCGTGACGAACAGGCTGGTGATACCCAGCTCGCGGTGCAGCTTCTGGATTTCGATGCGCGTCTGCGCGCGCAGCTTGGCGTCGAGGTTGGAGAGCGGCTCGTCGAACAGGAACACCTGCGGCTGGCGCACGATGGCGCGCCCCATGGCCACGCGCTGGCGCTGGCCGCCCGAGAGCTCGCGCGGCTTGCGCTCGAGCAGGTGCGAGAGCTCCAGGATCTTGGCGGCCTTGTCCACGCGCGCGCGGATTTCGTCGCGCGGCTGTTTGGCGATCTTCAGGCCGTAGGCCATGTTGTCGAACACGCTCATGTGCGGGTAGAGCGCGTAGTTCTGGAACACCATGGCGATGTCGCGCTCGGCGGGCTCCAGGCGGTTGACCACGCGCGCACCGATGGCGATCTCGCCGCCGCTGATCTCCTCCAGGCCCGCGACCATGCGCAGCAGCGTGGACTTGCCGCAGCCCGAGGGGCCGACGATGACGATGAATTCGCCGTCCGCGATGTCGGCGTTCACGCCGTGGATGACCTGGTTGGCCTTGGGGCCGTGGCCGTAGCGCTTGACGACGTTGCGCAGGGAGAGGGATGCCATGATGCTATGTTTTCAGTAGCTTCCGGCGCTTGATGGACGGGCGCTGGAAGTGGTTTTTGCTCATTTTTCCGTATCGACCAGGCCCTTGACGAACCACTTCTGCATCAGCATCACGACCAGCGCCGGTGGCAGCATGGCGAGGATGGCGGTGGCCATGACCACGTTCCACTCCACGTAGACCTCGCCGAAGATGGCGCGCTTGATGCCCAGCACGATGGGGTACATGTCCTCGCTGGTGGTGACCATGAGCGGCCAGAGGTACTGGTTCCAGCCGTAGATGAACTGGATCACGAACAGCGCCGCCATGGTCGTCTTGGACAGGGGCAGCAGCACGTCGAGGAAAAAGCGCATGGGCCCGGCGCCGTCGATGCGCGCCGCCTCCACCATTTCGTCGGGCACGGTGAGGAAGAACTGGCGGAACAGGAAGGTGGCCGTGGCCGAGGCGATCAGCGGCACCGTGAGGCCGGCATAGGTGTTGAGCATGCCCAGATTGGAGATCACCTCGTAGGTCGGGCCGATGCGCACCTCCACGGGCAGCATCAGCGTGATGAAGATCATCCAGAACACGGCGTTCTTCAGCGGAAAGCGGAAGTACACGATGGCAAAGGCCGAGAGCAGCGAGATGGCGATCTTGCCCAGGGCGATGGCCAGGGCCATGGCCAGGCTCACGCCCAGCATGGGCCAGCCCGCGGCGATGGTCGAGCCCGCGTGCGTCTTGCCGCCGAACAGGGCCAGGCGGTAGGTCTCGAGGAAGTGCGTGCCCGGCAGCAGCGACAGCGGGTGGCTGGAGGCGATCTGCTCGGCCGACTGCGTGGAGGCGATGAAGGCCAGGTAGACCGGGAAGGCGATGACCAGTACGCCCAGCACCAGCACGGCGTGGGCGACGAAGTCGAGAACGGGGCGGCGTTCGACCATCATGATCAGTATTGGACCTTCTTCTCGACAAAGCGGAACTGCACCACCGTGAGGGCGATGACCACGCCCATCAGCACCACCGACTGCGCGGCCGAGCCGCCCATGTCCAGGGCCTTGAAGCCGTCGTAGTAGAGCTTGTAGACCAGGATGGCCGTGTCCTTGCCCGGGCCGCCGTGCGTGGCCGCGTCCACCGTGCCGAAGGTGTCGAAGAACGCATAGATCACGTTCATCACCAGCAGGAAGAAGGAGGTGGGCGAGAGCAGCGGGAACACGATGGTCCAGAAGCGCCGCCAGGGCGAAGCGCCGTCGATGGTGGCGGCCTCGATGAGCGAGTGCGGTATGGACTGCAGGCCCGCGAGGAAGAACAGGAAGTTGTAGGAGATCTGCTTCCAGGCGGCGGCCATGACGATGAGCGCCATGGCGTGGTTGGCGTTGAGCAGGTGGTTCCAGTCATAGCCCAGGGACTGCAGGGCGAAGGCGATCACGCCGTAGGGCGAGGCGAACAGCATGAGCCACAGCACGCCGGCCACCACGGGCGCGACGGCGTAGGGCCAGATGAGCAGCGTCTTGTACAGGCCCGCGCCACGCACCACGCGGTTGGCCATGACGGCCAGCAGCAGCGCCAGCGACATGGACGAGGCGGCCACCAGCACCGAGAAGATGGCCGTGGTCTGGAGGGACTCGAGGTAGCCCGGGTCGCTCCACAGGCGCTCGAAGTTCGCCATGCCCACGAACTCGCGGCTGGTGCCGAAGGCGTCCTCCTGCAGCACGCTCTGGTAGAGCGCCTGGCCCGCAGGCCAGAAGAAGAACACCACGACGATGGCCATCTGCGGCGCGATCAGCAGCCAGGGCAGCCAGGCGGAGCGGAAGAGAACACGTTTTTCCATGCGATGAATGCGCCGGGTGAATGCCCCCAAACCCTCCCCCGCGGGGCGGGGAAGGGTCGGGCGGGGGACTGTCAGTGCTGCCGCTTCCAGCGGACAGGGGTGTTAGCCCTTGTTCGCCTTCTGGAAGCGCTCCAATTGCTCGTTGCCGCGCCGGATGGCCGCGTCGATCGCCTCCTTGGCGCTCTTCTTGCCGCTCCAGACGCCTTCCATCTCCTCGTCGATGATGGTGCGGATCTGCACGAAGTTGCCCAGGCGCACGCCGCGCGACTTGTCCGTGGTCTTGCGGATCATCTGCTCGACCGAGACGTCCGTGCCCGGGTTCTGCTTGTAGAAGCCGGACTTCTCGGTCAGCTCGTAGGAGGCCTTGGTCACCGGCAGGTAGCCGGTGCGCTGGTGGCTGGCGGCGGCCACCTCGGGCTTGGAGAGGTAGGCGAAGAACTGCGCCACGCCCTTGTACTCGGCGGGCTTCTTGCCGCTCATGACCCACAGGCTGGCGCCGCCGATCACGGTGTTCTGCGGCGCGCCCGGCACATCGGGGTAGTAGGGCAGGGTGCCGATGCCGTAGTCGAACTTGCCATTGCGCTTGACGTTGCCGTACAGCGCCGAGGAGCCGGTGGCCATGGCGCATTCGCCCGAGACGAAGGTGGCGTCGGCCGCGTTGCCCCGGCCCTTGTAGACGAACAGGCCCTGCTTGGACATATTGGCCAGGTTCTCGATGTGGCGCAGGTGCAGCGGGGTGTTGAAGGCCAGGCGCGTGTCCAGGCCGCCGAAGCCGTTGTTCCTGGTGGCGAACAGCACGTTGTGCCAGGCCGAGAAGCTCTCGAGCTGCGTCCAGCTGATCCAGCTCGTGGTGAAGGGGCACTTGTGGCCGGTGGCCTTGAGCTTGGCCGCGGCGGAGGCCACCTCGGGCCAGGTCGTGGGCGGCTTGTTCGGGTCCAGGCCCGCGGCCTTGAAGGCGTCCTTGTTGTAGTGGAACACCGGCGTGGAGCTGTTGAACGGGAAGCTCAGCATCTGCCCGCTGGGCGCGGTGTAGTAGCCGGCCACGGCGGGCACATAGGCGCCGGGGTCGAACTTCACGCCGCCGTCCTGCATCACCTTGCCCACGGGCACGATGGCGCCCTTGCTGGCCATCATGGTGGCCGTGCCGACCTCGAACACCTGCAGGATGTGCGGCGCATTGCCCGCGCGGAAGGCGGCGATGGCGGCCGTCATGGATTCGTCATAGCTGCCCTTGAAGGTGGGCACGATCTTGTAATCCTTCTGGCTGGCGTTGAACTCCTTGGCCAGGTCGCCCACCCACTCGCCCAGGGCGCCGCCCATGGAGTGCCACCATTGGATTTCGGTTTGGGCCTGGGCCGTGCCGCCCAGCAGGGCCAGTGCGGCGCCAAGGGCCAGGGTGCGGTATGTCATGCGTTTCTCCTCGGATGAATGGACGGATTGCTGCGCCCTATCGTCGGGCGAGTCTGCGACAGATTCGTGACTGTCACGAAAGCATGGGGCTTTTTACCCACGCGGGGCTCGATTCCCTACCGGGAAAACCCGCCTGCGCCGGCCCCCGCTTTGTCCCTGATGCGGGTAGTGGTGCCCTGCCGTTCCGCGGTTTTGTGCACTGCACCATGCTAGGATAACCCGCCAATTTACTCAGTTACTCTCCCGGCCCAGCGCGCGCCTGCCGCATGCCCCGGCCGTGCCACCACAGGACTGCCATGCCCCCCACCTCGCTCGACAAAAGCAAGATCAAATTCCTGTTGCTCGAAGGTCTGCACCCCAGCGCTTTGCAGGTGCTGCGCAATGCCGGGTACAGCCAGATCGAGGCGCTCTCCGGCGCGCTGCCGCAGGAGGAGCTGATCCAGCGCATCGCCGACGCGCATTTCATCGGCATCCGCTCGCGCACCCAGCTCACTGCCGAGGTGCTGGCACATGCGCACAAGCTGGTGGCCATAGGCTGCTTCTGCATCGGCACCAACCAGGTGGACCTGGTGGCCGCCCGCGAGCGCGGCATCGCCGTGTTCAACGCCCCGTATTCCAATACCCGCTCGGTGGCCGAGCTGGTGCTGGCCGAGGCCATTCTGCTGCTGCGCGGCGTGCCCCAGAAGAACGCCGTGGCGCACCGCGGCGGCTGGCTCAAGAGTGCCGAGAACGCCTACGAGGCGCGCGGCAAGACGCTGGGCATCGTCGGCTACGGGGCGATCGGCTCGCAGCTCTCCGTGCTCGCCGAAAGCCTGGGCATGCATGTCGTCTTCCACGACGTGGTGGCCAAGCTGCCGCTGGGCAACGCGCGCCAGGCCGCCAGCCTGCAGGATCTGCTTGCGCAAAGCGACATCGTCTCGCTGCACGTGCCCGAGCTGCCTTCCACGCAATGGATGATGGGCGCGGCCGAGATCGCCGCCATGAAGCCCGGCAGCATTCTCATCAACGCCTCGCGCGGCACGGTGGTCGAGATCGAGCCCCTGGCCGAGGCGCTCCGGGCGGGCAGGCTGCTGGGCGCGGCGGTGGACGTGTTCCCGGTCGAGCCGCGCAGCAACAAGGACGAGTTCGTCTCGCCCCTGCGCGGCCTGGACAACGTGATCCTGACGCCGCACATCGGCGGCTCCACGCTGGAGGCCCAGGCCAACATCGGCGTGGAGGTGGCGGAAAAACTGGTGCGCTACAGCGACAACGGCACCACCACCTCGTCGGTGAACTTTCCCGAGGTGGCGCTGCCCGCGCAAAGCGGCAAGCACCGCCTGCTGCACGTGCACCGCAACGTGCCGGGCGTGCTCTCGGAGATCAACCGCATCTTCTCGGACAACGCCATCAACGTCTCGGCCCAGTACCTGCAGACCAACGAGGCCATAGGCTACGTGGTGATCGACATCGACGCCCAGTCCTCCGAGCTGGCCCTGCAAAAGCTCCAGCAGGTGCCGCACACCCTGCGCTGCCGCGTGCTGTTCTGAGGCCTGGCGCGGGGCGCCCGTTTGGATGGCGCCCCCTAGACCCGCGGCCTGCACGGTGCAGGGCGCTGGCATAAAATCGCGCCCCCGAGGCTCAAAGGCGCTCGTGCGTCCAGGCAAGATTCCCCATGAATGTTTCGAATGCACAGGCGGCCCAGGTGCAGGCTGCTGAACCTGCGCGCTTGCGCGAGATTCCGTACAACTACACCAGCTTTTCCGACCGGGAAATCGTCATCCGCCTGCTGGGCGAGGAGGCCTGGGGCGTGCTCGACCAGTTGCGCCGCGAGCGCCGCACCGGCCGCTCGGCGCGCATGCTCTACGAAGTGCTGGGCGACATCTGGGTGGTGCAGCGCAACCCCTACCTGCAGGACGACCTGCTGCACAACCCGGCGCGCCGCAAGCTGCTGGTCGATGCGCTCAAGCACCGCATGGCGGAGATCGAGAAGCGCCGCCTGCCCCAGGAAGACGCCGAGCGCGACCGCCGCGTGGGCGTGCTGGTGGATGCCGCGCGCCGTGCCATCGCCGAGTTCGACGCCACGCTGGTGGAGGCCGGCGAGCTGCGCAAGAAGGTGGCGCGCCGCCTGGGCCGCCACACCGCCAAGGACAACATCAAGTTCGACGGCCTCTCGCGCGTGAGCCACGTGACCGATGCGACCGACTGGCGCGTGGAATACCCATTCGTGGTGCTCACGCCCGACACCGAGGCCGAGATGGCCGCGCTGGTCAAGGCCTGCATCGAGCTGGAGCTGACCATCATCCCGCGCGGGGGCGGCACGGGCTACACGGGGGGCGCGGTTCCGCTCACCTGGCGCAGCGCCGTCATCAACACCGAGAAGCTGGAGGCCATGACCGAGGTGCAGATGCGCCGCCTGCCGGGCCTGGAGCAGGAGGTGGCCACCATCTGGACCGAGGCCGGCGTGGTCACCCAGCGCGTGGCCGATGCGGCCGAGCGCGCCGGCTTCGTGTTCGCCGTGGACCCGACCAGTGCCGAGGCCTCGTGCATCGGCGGCAACATCGCCATGAACGCCGGCGGCAAGAAGGCCGTGCTGTGGGGCACGGCGCTGGACAACCTGGCGAGCTGGCGCATGGTCACGCCCGAGGGCGAGTGGCTGGAGGTCACGCGCATCGGCCACAACCTGGGCAAGATCCACGACGCCGAGCGGGCGAGCTTCGAGCTGCAGTATTTCCAGGCCGACGGCAAGACGCCCATCCGCACCGAGCGCCTGGACATCCCGGGCAAGACCTTCCGCAAGGAGGGTCTGGGCAAGGACGTGACGGACAAGTTCCTCGCCGGCCTGCCCGGCGTGCAGAAGGAGGGCACCGACGGCCTGATCACCAGCGCGCGCTGGATCGTGCACCGCATGCCCGAGCACACGCGCACCGTGTGCCTGGAGTTCTTCGGCAACGCCAAGGACGCCGTGCCCAGCATCGTGGAGATCAAGGACTTCATGTTTGCCGAGCAAAAGCGCAGCGGCGTGCTGCTGGCCGGCCTGGAGCACCTGGACGACCGCTACCTCAAGGCCGTGGGCTACACCACCAAGTCCAAGCGCGGCGGCCTGCCCAAGATGCTGCTGGTGGGTGACATCGTGGGCGACGACCCCGACGCCGTGGCCCGCGCCGCCGCCGAGGTGGTGCGCATCGCCAACTCGCGCTCGGGCGAGGGCTTCACGGCGGTGAGCGCCGAGGCGCGCAAGAAGTTCTGGGCCGACCGCAAGAAGACCGCCGCCATCTCGCGCCACACCAACGCCTTCAAGATCAACGAGGACGTGGTGATCCCGCTGCCGCGCATGGCGGAGTACACCGACGGCATCGAGCGCATCAACATCGAGCTGAGCCTGCGCAACAAGATCGAGCTGGCCGACGCGCTGGAGGACTTCCTGACCCGCGGCAACCTGCCGCTGGGCAAGCCCGGGGCGGCCGGCGAGCTGCCTTCGCCCGAGCTGCTGGAGGAAAAGCTGGCCCTGGCCCTGGCCCTGGTGCGCGAGACGCGCGCGCTCTGGCAGGATTGGCTGCGGCGCGTGGAGGAGCTGTTCCCGCAGTTGCAGGACCACCGCCTGCGCGCGAGCTGGAAGGCGCAGATCCGCGACCCGCTGCGCAACATCTTCACCGGCAGCGACTTCGAGCCGCTGATGCAGGCCCTGGGCGAGGTGCAGCAGCGCGTGCTGCGCGGCCGCGTGTGGGTGGCGCTGCACATGCACGCGGGCGATGGCAACGTGCACACCAATATCCCCGTGCACAGCGACAACTACGCCATGCTGCAGACCGCGCACGAGGCCGTGGCGCGCATCATGGTGCTGGCGCGCAGCCTGGACGGCGTGATCTCCGGCGAGCACGGCATCGGCATCACCAAGCTGGAGTTCCTGACCGACGAGGAACTGGCGCCGTTTGCCGAGTACAAGCGCAGGGTGGACCCGCACGGGCGCTTCAACCGCGGCAAGCTGCTGCGAAATCAGGAGCTGCTGGCGCAGAGCCAGCAAGCGCTGCAGGCCAATCCGGCCCATAAGGGCGCGCGCAGTTCGCTGATGTTCGCCGACCTGACCAACGCCTACACGCCGAGCTTCGGCCTGATGGGCCACGAGTCGCTGATCATGCAGCAGAGCGACATCGGCGACATCGTCGCCAGCGTCAAGGACTGCCTGCGCTGCGGCAAGTGCAAGCCCGTGTGCGCCACGCACGTGCCGCGCGCCAACCTGCTGTACAGCCCGCGCAACAAGATCCTCGCCACCTCGCTGCTGGCCGAGGCCTTCCTGTACGAGGAGCAGACGCGCCGCGGCGTGTCCATCCGCCACTGGCAGGAGTTCGAGGACGTGGCCGACCACTGCACCGTGTGCCACAAGTGCTACAACCCCTGCCCGGTCAAGATCGACTTCGGCGACGTGACCATGAACATGCGCAACCTGCTGCGCAAGATGGGCAAGAAGAGCTTGCGCCCGGGCAATAAGCTGGCCATGGCCATGCTCAACGCCACCAACCCCGACACCATCAAGCTGCTGCGCGGCGCCATGGTCAACGTGGGCTTCAAGGCCCAGCGCATGGCCGTGGACGCGCTGCGCAGCGTGGCCCGCAAGCAGACCGCGCACCCGCCGGCCACCGTGGGCACCGCGCCGGTCAAGGAGCAGGTGATCCACTTCGTGAACAAGAAGCTGCCCGGTGGCCTGCCCACCAAGACGGCGCGCGCGCTGCTGGACATCGAGGACAAGGACTACGTGCCCATCATCCGTAACCCGGCCGCCACGTCGGCCGACACGGAGGCGGTGTTCTACTTCCCCGGCTGCGGGTCGGAGCGTCTGTTCAGCCAGGTGGGGCTGGCCACGCAGGCCATGCTCTGGCACGCCGGCGTGCAGACCGTGCTGCCGCCGGGCTACCTGTGCTGCGGCTATCCGCAGCGCGGCAGCGGCCAGTTCGACAAGGCCGAGAAGATGATCACCGACAACCGGGTGCTGTTCCACCGCGTGGCCACCACGCTGAACTACCTGGACATCAAGACCGTGGTGGTCTCTTGCGGCACCTGCTACGACCAGCTGCAGGGCTACCAGTTCGACAAGATCTTCCCCGGCAGCCGCATCATCGACATCCACGAATACCTGCTGGAGAAGGGCATCACCCTGCCGGCAGGGCAGGGCGGCTACCTGTACCACGAGCCCTGCCACAACCCCATGAAGCAGGGCGACTCCATGCAGACCGTGCGCGCCCTGGTGGGCGACAAGGTGCTCAAGAGCGAGCGCTGCTGCGGCGAGTCGGGTACGCTGGGCGTGACGCGCCCCGACATCTCCACCCAGGTGCGCTTCCGCAAGGAAGAGGAGATCCGCAAGGGCGAGGCGCAACTGCGCGCCAGCGGTGCCGTGGGCGCGCAGGACAACATCAAGATCCTGACCAGCTGCCCCAGTTGCCTGCAGGGCATCTCGCGCTACCAGGACGACCTGCAGAACGGCCTGCTCGAAGCCGACTACATCGTCATCGAGATGGCCAAGCAGATTCTGGGGGAGAACTGGCTGCCCGAGTACGTGCAGCGCGCCAACGCTGGCGGCATCGAACGGGTGCTGGTGTGAGCGCGCTCCCCACGCCGGGCACGGGCGGGGCCGCGGCGGCGGCTGCCACCCCGGCGTGCGCGCTCTGCGCCACCGAGGGCGGCGAGCTGGTCTGGCGCGGCGCGGCGCTGCGCGTGATCCGCGCCGACGAGGCCGGTTTCCCGGCCTTCTACCGCGTGATCTGGAACGCGCATGCGGCCGAGTTTTCCGACCTGTGCGCCGCCGAGCGCCAGCGGTGCATGGAGGCCGTCGCTGCCGTGGAGCAGGAGCTGCGCGCGCAGTTGTCGCCCACCAAGATCAACCTCGCCGCGCTGGGCAATATGGTGCCGCACCTGCACTGGCACGTGATCGCGCGCTTCGACTGGGACAGCCACTTTCCCGCACCCGTCTGGGCGCCGGCGCAGCGCGCGCGCGCCGTGGAGCACGAGGCGGCGCTGGCCGCACGCCTGCCGCAGCTCAACGCACGGCTGCGCGAGCGCTTGCAGGCGCTATCGCAACAATAGCTGGCAGCGCTTGTGCAGCAAGCGCTGCGGCCGGTTTTCTTCTGAAATGGAGGTTCCCCATGGCAGGCCTGGTCCCCGGCGCTCCCACCCCCCGGTCCATCACCGTGCACGGCCAGTCGCGCACCCTGGAGCTGGTGTTCTCCGACGGCGCGCACTTTCGCATCCCCTTCGAGCTGCTGCGCGTGTATTCGCCCTCGGCCGAGGTCATGGGCCACGGCCCGGGCCAGGAGGTGCTGCAGACCGGCAAGCGCGCGGTCGGGATCGAGGACATCGCCGCCATAGGCAACTACGCCATCCAGCCGCGCTTTTCCGACGGGCATGACAGCGGCATCTACTCCTGGGACTACCTCTACGACCTGGGTCAGCGGCAGGACGCGCTGTGGCAGCGCTACCTGCAGCGCCTGCAGGACGCCGGCCTGGAGCGCGACGCACCCATGCCCGGCGCACGCGCCGGCGACGCGCCAGCGCAGGGCTTTTCCATCACGCGCAGCAAGCCCGAGGGCGGCGGCTGCGGCTCCGGGGGCTGCGGCTGCCAATAAGCAACACCCGGCGGGCTTTGTTGCGCTATCAAAAGCAGAGCTTGCCGCGCCGATTTGACGAGCCTCAAGGGCCGCTAAGGCTTAAAATGTGTATACCCCACGCCAGCGCGGGGTTGTCACCTTCACCTATAGCATCCCTACCATGAGCAGCACGCATTTCGGTTTCGAGTCGGTCGATGAAAAGGACAAGGCACGCCGCGTGCGCGGTGTGTTCGACTCCGTCGCCTCGAAGTACGACGTGATGAACGACCTGATGTCCGGCGGCCTGCACCGCGCCTGGAAGGCCTACACCGTGATGGTGGCCCGCCTGAAGGAGGGCGACCAGGTGCTCGACATCGCGGGCGGCACGGGCGACCTGTCCCTGGCCTTTGCCAAGAAGGTCGGTGCCACCGGCCGCGTGGTGCACACCGACATCAACGAGGCCATGCTGCGCGTGGGGCGCGACCGCCTGCTCGACCAGGGCGTGGTGCTGCCCACCCTGGTGTGCGACGCCGAGCAACTGCCGTTTCCCGACGCCCATTTCGATCTGGTCAGCGTGGCCTTCGGCCTGCGCAACATGACGCACAAGGACGTCGCCCTGCGCGAGATGTGCCGCGTGCTCAAGCCGGGCGGCCGGCTGCTGGTGCTGGAGTTCTCCAAGGTCGCCCAGCCGCTGGCCAGGCCCTACGACTGGTACTCCTTCCACATCCTGCCGCGCCTGGGCCGGCTCGTGGCCGGCGATGCCGACAGCTACCGCTACCTCGCCGAATCCATCCGCATGCACCCGGGCCAGGAAGAGCTCAAGGCCCTGATGCACGAGGCCGGTTTCGGCCATGTGGACTACCACAACCTGACCGCAGGCGTCGTTGCCCTGCATGTCGGAATCAAGTGTTGACCCGTAACCTGAACCCCAAGGAGAGCCCTGTGATGAGAACCTTCCTGTCCGCCCTGTTCGTGCTTGCTCTGCTGGCCGTGCAGCCCGAGGCCGAGGCCAAGCGCCTGGGAGGCGGCAGGTCCGTGGGCCAGCAATCGGGCAATGTGACGCAGCGCAGTGCCAACCCGCCCGCCGCCCCGGCAGCGCCCGCGCAGGGCACGGCGGCGGCCCCCGCCAAGCCGGCCCCCGCCGGCGCACCGGCGGCCGCGGCCGCCCCCAAGAAGCCCTGGGGCGCCATGCTGGGCGGCCTGGCCGCCGGCCTGGGCCTGGCCTGGCTGGCGCATTCGCTGGGCCTGGGAGCGGCGTTCGGCAACATCCTGCTGGTCGCCTTGCTGGCGCTGGTGGCCTTTGGCGTCATCGGCATGATCCTGCGCGCGCGCAAGCCGGCTGCGGCCGCCGCGGGCGGGGCGCCCTTTGCCTTCCAGGGCGCAGGCGCCGCCACGCCGCAGGAGGCGAGCGTGCCGCGCAACTACAGCCCGGACAAGGTCGGCAACGACGCCTCGGCCCGCCCCTGGGAGCGCGCCAGCATGGCCTTCGAGGCCCCGCGCAGCGGCGGCGGCTCCATCATCGGCGCGGCCCTGGGTGGCTCGCAGAACTGGGGCGTGCCCGAGGGCTTCGACGTGGCCGGCTTCACCGATGCGGCGCGGCGCAACTTCATCACCCTGCAGGCCGCCTGGGACCGCGCCGACGTGGCCACGCTGCGCTCCATGATGACCGACACCATGCTGGGCGAGATCCGCAGCCAGCTCGCCGAGCGCGAACAGCAGGGCGGCGGCCAGCCCAACCAGACCGACGTGGTCATGCTCGAGGCCCAGTTGCTGGGCATCGAAGACCTGGGCGAGGCCTACATGGCCAGCGTGGAGTTCTCGGGCATGATCCGCGAGGAGCCCTCGGCCGGCCCCAGCCCCTTCCGCGAGGTCTGGAACATGACCAAGCCCAAGGACGGCAAGAGCGGCTGGCTGGTGGCCGGCGTGCAGGCGCTGCAGTAATGTCCTGCGTTTGATGTTGCCGTGCGCCCGGGGCGCACGGTTCAGGGAATAATCGGGGACTATGGCAACACAGTCCCCTTTTTCGTTCCTGGGCCCGCTGTTTGAGCGCGTGGCCGCCGGGCCCCAGCCGCCGCAGTGGGTGGTGCACGAGACGCAGCACCGCCTGGTGCTGCTGCTCAACCACGTGCTCATGCAGGAGGACGCGGCCACGCAGCGCCTGCTGCCGCGGCGCGGCCGCGTGGTGCGCGTGCAGTGGCGCCAGTTCTTCCTGGCGCTGCAGGTCACGCCCGCCGGCCTGTTCGACCTGGCCCCCGAAGCGCGTGTGCCCGACCTGCGCCTGGAGGTGACCGAGACCTCGCCGCTCGGCCTGGCGCAGGCGGCGCTGCGCGGCGAACGCCCGGCCGTGCGCATCGACGGCGACGTGCAGTTTGCCGGCGACATCCAGTGGCTGGCCGACAACCTGCGCTGGGACCTGGAGGACGACCTCGCGCGCCTGCTCGGCGACGTGCCGGCGCACGCCCTGGCCAGTGCCGCGGGCAGCGCCGTGCAGGCCTTGCGCGGCTTTCTGCAGGCGCGCGCCCCGGGCGGCGCCGCGGCCTGGTCCGCGGACCGCACCATCCCATGAAGCAGTTCTACCGGGGGGCCACCATCGTCTGGGTGGCGCTGCGCTTCGGGCTCGACGAGCTGGTGCTCAACAGTTTCCAGAAGCCCTGGCTGCGCCTGCTGGCGCGCCTGGTCTCCGTCGGGCGCGACCTGCGTGCGCCGCGCGGCCAGCGCCTGCGCGAGGCGCTCGAGCGCCTGGGGCCCATCTTCGTGAAGTTCGGCCAGGTGCTGTCCACGCGGCGCGACCTCATGCCGCCCGACATCGCCGACGAGCTGGCCCTGCTGCAGGACCGCGTGCCGCCCTTCGATCCGGCCATCTCGGTGGCCACCATCGAGCGCGCCTTCAAGCGGCCGATTGCCGAGGTGTTCGAGAGCTTCGAGCGCGAGCCCGTGGCCAGCGCCTCCATCGCCCAGGTGCACTTTGCCACCCTGCGCGACCGCCAGGGCCGGCTGCACGAGGTGGCCGTCAAGGTGCTGCGTCCGGGCATGCTGCCGGTGATCGAGAAAGACCTGGCCCTCATGCGCATGATGGCCAGCTGGGTCGAGAGCCTGTCGGCCGACGGCAAGCGCCTCAAGCCACGCCAGGTGGTGGCCGAGTTCGACAACTACCTGCACGACGAGCTCGACCTGGTGCGCGAGGCCGCCAACGCCGCCCAGTTGCGGCGCAACATGGAAGGCCTGAACCTGGTGGAGGTGCCCGTCGTGCACTGGGACTTCTGCCACCCCGAGGTGATGGTGATGGAGCGCATGAACGGCGTGCCCATCAGCCAGGTCGAGCGCCTGCGCGCAGCAGGGGTGGACATCCCCAAGCTGGCGCGCGACGGCGTGACCATCTTCTTCACCCAGGTGTTCCGCGACGGCTTCTTCCATGCCGACATGCACCCGGGCAATATCCAGGTGAGCCTGGATCCAGCCACCTTCGGACGCTACATCTCGCTGGACTTCGGCATCGTGGGCACGCTCACGGCGACCGACAAGGAGTACCTGGCGCAGAACTTCACGGCCTTCTTCCGGCGCGACTACAAGCGCGTGGCCGAGCTGCACATCGAGAGCGGCTGGGTGCCGCCGGAGACGCGCGTGAACGATCTCGAATCGGCCGTGCGCACCGTGTGCGAACCGTATTTCGACCGCCCGCTCAAGGAGATCTCGCTCGGCATGGTGCTGCTGCGTCTGTTCCAGACCTCACGCCGCTTCAACGTCGAGATCCAGCCCCAGCTCGTGCTGCTGCAGAAGACCCTGCTCAACATCGAGGGCCTGGGCCGCCAGCTCGACCCCAACCTGGACCTCTGGAGCACGGCCAAGCCGTTCCTGGAGAAGTGGATGCTCGAGCAGCTCGGCCCCCAGCGCCTGCGGCACGAGCTGCGCGACCAGGCGCCGCACTACGCCAAGATCCTGCCGGCCCTGCCGCGCCTGCTGCACGACCACCTGCAGCGCCAGGCCCAGGCGCAGCCCACGCGCGAGCTGCTGGAGCTGCTCAAGGAGCAAAAGCGCACCAACCGCCTGCTGCAGGGCTTGGTCTTCGCGGGCCTGGGCTTCGTGCTGGGGCTGGTCACCATGCTGATCATCATCCGCGTGCGGATTTTCTAGAGGGTTTTCCCCAGGTGGCGCGCCGTGGGCGGGCGCGCACGCCGGATGCGCCGATAATGCGCGTCGTTTTTTCCATCCACTCATCCCTTGTCCATGGAACGGAGCCGCGCACATGCTGGTGACTTTCATCGTTCTGTACCTGGCGGCATCGATCGCCATTGGCCTGTTTGCCGCGCGCCGCGTGCATAACACGGCGGATTACGCGGTGGCCGGCCGCAGCCTGCCGCTGGCCGTGGTCATCGCCACGACCTTTGCCACCTGGTTCGGCTCCGAGACGGTGCTCGGTGCGCCGGCCCAGTTCGTCAAGGAAGGCCTGGGTGGCACGGTGGAAGACCCGTTCGGCGCGGGCATGTGCCTGGTGCTGGTGGGTCTGTTCTTCGCGCGCAAGCTCTACGCCATGAACATCATCACCATCGGTGACTACTACCGCCAGCGCTACGGGCGCGCGGTCGAGGTGCTGTGCTCGTGCATCATCATCTTCAGCTACCTCGGCTGGGTGGGCGCGCAGATCACGGCCCTGGGCCTGGTGTTCAACCTGCTGAGCCATGGCGCCATCTCGCTGGCCTGGGGCATGGTCATCGGCACCGTGGTGGTGCTGGTGTACACGCTCTACGGCGGCATGTGGTCGGTGGCGCTCACGGACTTCGTGCAGATGATCGTCATCGCCGTGGGCCTGCTGCTCATCGCCTGGTACGCCGGGGAGATGGCCGGCGGTGCGGGCAAGGTCATCGACTACGCCGCGCGCGAGGGCAAGTTCAACTTCCTGCCCACGGGCGGCCTCAAGGAGTGGACCTTCTTCATCGCCGCCGCCATCACCATGATGCTGGGCTCCATCCCGCAGCAGGACGTGTTCCAGCGCGTCATGTCGTCGAACAACGCGCGCACCGCGCGCACCGGCCCGGTGGTGGGCGGTCTGCTGTACATCGGCTTTGCCTTCGTGCCCATGTTCGTGGTGATGGCCGCGCTCATCGTCATGCCGGGCACGGCCGAGCTGCTGGCCGACGACCCCCAGAAAGTCCTGCCCACGCTGGTGATGGAGCGCATGCCCGTGGGGCTGCAGGTGGCGTTCTTCGGCGCGCTGCTCTCGGCCATCATGTCCACGGCCTCGGCCACGCTGCTGGCGCCATCGACCACCTTCGTCGAGAACATCCTGCGCAACCTGCGCCCGGGCATGAGCGACGCCGAGACGCTCAAGGCCATGCGCATCAGCGTGCTGGTGTTCACCTGCTGCGTGCTGGTCTATTCCATCACCATGCAGGGCTCGTCGATCTACGAACTGGTCTCGGGCGCCTACCAGGTGCCGCTGGTCGGCGCCTTCGTGCCGCTGGTGCTGGGCGTCTACTGGAAGCGTGCGACCACGCAGGGGGCGCTGCTGGCGGTCGTCATGGGCATCGGCGTCTGGCTGTGGTTCGTGGCGAGCCCGGTGCTCAACGAGGCTTTCCCGCAACAGCTCGCCGGCCTGCTGGCCGCGTTCGTGGGCATGGTGGGCGGCTCGCTGCTGCCCCAGTTCGTCCCCGACCACAAGGGGCGCGTGCACCACTACCAGGGCAGCCCTGCGTGAACGCGGGCCGGGGCGTGCCCGCCGCCGCTGGCGGCGGGGCCCCGCCTATAATCGAGGGTTTTGCAAATTCCCCATCACTCTCGACATGCCAATCTACGCCTACAAGTGCGGCTCCTGCGGCCATGCCAAGGATGTGCTGCAAAAAATCTCTGACCCTGTCCTGACCGTCTGCCCGGCCTGCGGCGCCGAGAGCTTTGCCAAGCAATTGACGGCGGCGGGCTTCCAGCTCAAGGGTTCGGGCTGGTATGCCACGGACTTTCGCGGCGGCTCCGCGCCCCAGGCCAGCAAGCCCGAGGGCGCCAGCACGGGCGAGGCCCCCGCCGCCTGCGCCAGCTGCCCGGCAGCGGCTGCTCCGGACTGAGACGGCCTCGGCATGCTGCCCGTGCGCAAATGGTTCTTCACCGGCTTGCTGGTGATCGTCCCCGGGGCGATCACCATCTCGGTGCTGCACTGGATCGTCGGGCTGCTGGACCAGACCCTGCTCATCCTGCCCCAGGCCTGGCATCCGGACCGGGTGCTGGGCTTTCACATCCCGGGCTTCGGCGTGGTGCTCACGCTGGTCATCCTGCTCGTGGTGGGTGCCACGGCGAGCAATTTCGTCGGGCGCAAGCTCGTGCAATGGGGCGACCACGTGGTCGCCCGCATTCCGGTGGTGCGCTCGATCTACTCCAGCGTCAAGCAGGTCTCCGACACGCTGTTTTCCGAGAGCGGCAATGCCTTTCGCACCGCGGTGCTGGTGCAGTGGCCGCGCGAGGGCGTCTGGACGGTGGCCTTCATCACCGGAGCGCCAGGCGGCGAGGTGGCGGGCCTGCTGCGCGACGACTTCGTCAGCGTCTATGTTCCCACCACGCCCAACCCCACGGGCGGCTATTTCGTGATGTTGCGCAGGAGCGACTGCATCGAGCTCGACATGAGCGTCGATGCGGCGCTGCGCTACATCGTCTCCATGGGGGTGGTCGTGCCCAGCGAGCCCGCCGCCTCCTCACTCCCCTAAACCTTGATCGCGCCGCAAAGGCGCCGGAAGTTCTGCCATGGCCATGCGCTCCCACTACTGCGGTCTCGTCACCGAAGCCCTGCTGGGCCAAACCGTCACCCTGTGCGGCTGGGTGAACCGCCGCCGTGACCATGGCGGCGTGATCTTCATCGACCTGCGCGACCGCGAAGGCTATGTGCAGGTCGTCTGCGACCCCGACCGCCCCGAAATGTTCCAGGCGGCCGAGCACATCCGCAACGAGTTCTGTGTACAGGTCCAGGGCCTGGTGCGCGCGCGCCCCGCCGGCACGACCAACGACAAGCTCAAGAGCGGCCAGGTCGAGGTGCTGTGCCATGAACTCGTGGTGCTCAACCCCTCCGTCACGCCGCCCTTCCAGATGGACGACGAGAACCTCTCGGAGACCACGCGCCTGACGCACCGCGTGATGGACCTGCGCCGTCCCTACATGCAGCGCAACCTCATGCTGCGCTACAAGACGGCCATCCAGGTGCGCAACTTCCTCGACCAGGAAGGCTTCGTCGACATCGAAACCCCCATGCTCGGCAAGAGCACGCCCGAAGGCGCGCGCGACTACCTCGTGCCCAGCCGCGTGCACGACGGCCAGTTCTTCGCGCTGCCCCAGTCGCCCCAGCTCTACAAGCAGATGCTCATGGTGGCCGGCTACGACCGCTACTACCAGATCACCAAGTGCTTCCGCGACGAGGACCTGCGCGCCGACCGCCAGCCCGAGTTCACGCAGATCGACTGCGAGACCTCGTTCCTGAACGAGGAAGAGATCCGCGCCATCTTCCAGCGCATGATCAAGGAAGTGTTCCAGCAGCAGCTCGGCGTGGACCTGGGTGCGTTCCCCACCATGACCTACCAGGAGGCCATGCACCGCTTCGGCTCCGACAAGCCCGACCTGCGCGTGAAGATCGAGTTCACCGAGCTCACCGACGTGATGAAGGACGTGGACTTCAAGGTCTTCTCTGGCGCCGCCAACATGAAGGGCGGCCGCGTGGTGGCCCTGCGCGTGCCCGGCGGCTCGGTGGAGGGCGGCGGCATCAGCCGCGGCGAGATCGACGGCTACACCGAGTTCGTGAAGATCTACGGCGCCAAGGGCCTGGCCTACATCCGCGTCAATGAGCTGGCCAAGGGGCGCGACGGCCTGCAGTCGCCCATCGTCAAGAACATCCACGACGCCGCCCTGGCCGCGGTGCTCGAGCGCACGGGTGCGCAGGACGGCGATCTGCTGTTCTTCGGCGCCGACAAGGCCAAGATCGTCAACGACGCCATCGGCGCACTGCGCCTGAAGATCGGCCACAGCGAATTCGGCAAGAAGAACGGCCTGTTCGAGGACCGCTGGGCGCCGCTGTGGGTGGTGGACTTCCCCATGTTCGAGCACGACGAGGAAGACAACCGCTGGGTGGCCGTGCACCACCCCTTCACCTCGCCCAAGGACGGCCACGAGAATTTGATGGACACCGACCCGGGCGCCTGCCTGGCCAAGGCTTACGACATGGTGCTCAACGGCTGGGAGCTGGGCGGCGGCTCGGTGCGTATCCACCGCGCCGACGTGCAGGCCAAGGTGTTTGCCGCCCTCAACATCGGCCCCGAGGACCAGCGCGCCAAGTTCGGCTACCTGCTCGACGCCCTGCAGTACGGCGCGCCCCCGCACGGTGGCCTCGCCTTCGGTCTGGACCGCCTGATCACGCTGATGACGGGCGCCGAGTCCATCCGCGACGTGATCGCCTTCCCCAAGACCCAGCGCGCCCAGGACCTGCTCACCCAGGCCCCCTCGCCCGTGGACGAGAAGCAGTTGCGCGAGCTGCACATCCGCCTGCGCAACCCCGACGCGGTCAAGGCCGCCGGTTGAACCGGCCCGTAGGGCAGAATCAGGGGCGCCTTCGGGCGCCCTTTTTTCATGGCGCATGCGCCGCTTGACCGACCGAGGACGAACGTGGCCCCACATTGCCTGAGAACCTCTTGCCTGGCGCTGCTGGCGGCGCTGGCCCTGGCAGCCTGCGGCGAAAAGAAGACCGAACTCGGCCAGGGCGGCTCGGTCGTCACCGGCTCGGCCGGACCGCAGGGCGCGCAGAACGCGGCGCGCGAGCTGCAGCGCTGTGAGGCGCCCGTGGCCACCGTGGCGCTGGCTGAGAACCCGCATGGCTACGTCATGGGCGGCGGCTACCAGCTGCCAGCCTCGCCCGTGCCCCTGGTCAAGCTGCTGGCGCAGCAGAGCGGGTGCTTTCGCGTGGTGGATCGCGCCGCCGGCCTGCGTGGCACGCTGCAGGAGCAGGAGCTGCGCGAATCGGGCGTGCTGCGCCAGAACACCACGGTGGCCCAGGGCCAAGGCTACGAGGCGCAGTACACGCTGACCCCCAGCCTGACCTTCAGCGAGCAGGATGCGGGGCGCGGCCTGGCGGGCCTGCTGGGCATGATTCCGGTGCTGCGCGACATGGTCGGCCTCATCGGCCTGGCCGAACAGGTCAAGCTCAAGGAGGCGCAGACGGCCTTGCTGCTGTCCGACAACGCAACCACGGAGCAGGTGGCCGCCGCCACGGGCGCGGCGCGCACCACCGATCTGGGGGTGGCCGGCATCGCGTTCGGCCGGCTCGGCGGCGGTGCGGGCGCGGGCTGGAGCAATACCAACGAGGGCAAGGTCATCGCCGCGGCCTTCCTGGATGCGCACAACCAGTTGGTGGTGCAGGTGCGCGCGCTGCAGGCCAAGGCCTTGCCGCCGGCGGTGCCGGTGCGCTGAACGCGCCGAGGCGCACGCACAAGCCGGGGTGCAGGCGTGTACAAGATTCCTGAATCCGTGCTGGTGGTCGTGCACACCCGCGCCCTGCAGGTGCTGCTGATCCGCCGCGCCGACGCCGCCGAGGCGTTCTGGCAGTCGGTCACCGGCAGCAAGGACCACGCGCACGAGAGCTTCGAGGCGGCGGCAGTGCGCGAGGTGTGCGAGGAGACGGGCATCGACGCGCGCGCCCCCGGCGCCGTGCTGCGCGACTGGCACCTGGAGAACGTGTACGCCATCTACCCCCAGTGGCGCCACCGCTACGCACCGGGCGTGTACCTGAACACGGAGCGCGTGTTCGCCCTGCAGGTGCCGCACGCCGTGCCCGTGACCTTGAATCCGCGCGAACACACGGCATATACCTGGCTGGACTGGCGTGCCGCGGCCGACCGCTGCTTTTCTCCCTCCAACGCCGAGGCCATACTGTGGCTTCCGAGATTTGCCCGCCCATGATGACCCCTACCGTCGACCGGCCCCCAGCGCATCCCGGCCTGCTGCGCGTGGCCACCTACAACATCCACAAGGGCGTGCAGGGCCTGGGCCCCGCGCGCCGCCTGGAGATCCACAATCTGGGCCTGGCCGTGGAGCAGCTCGACGCCGACATCGTCTGCCTGCAGGAGGTGCGCCGGCTCAACCGGCGCGAGGCGCGCTACTTCGAGCGCTGGCCCGCCGTGCCGCAGGCCGAGTACCTGGCCCCCGAGGGCTACGAGGCCGTCTACCGCACCAATGCCTACACGCGCCACGGCGAGCATGGCAATGCGCTGCTCACGCGCTGGCCCGTGGTCGCGCACCAGCACGAGGACATCTCGGACCACCGCTTCGAGCAGCGCGGCCTGCTGCACGTGGAGGTGGAGGTGCACGGGCGCCGCGTGCACGCCATCGTCGTGCACCTGGGGCTGGTGCCCGGCAGCCGCGTGCGCCAGGTCGGGCAGTTGCAGCGCTTCATCGAGCGCGAGGTGCCGCGCGGCGCGCCCCTGGTGGTGGCGGGCGACTTCAACGACTGGGGCACACAAATCCAGCGCATGCTCGCCAGCTTCGGCCTGCGCGAGTACGCGGACGCGCGCCATGCCCTGACCTACCCGGCGCGCCTGCCGCTGGCGCAGCTCGACCACGTCTACGTGCGCGGCCTCGAACCCCTGGGCCTGCAGGTGCCACGCGGACGCATCTGGTGGCGCATGTCGGACCACCTGCCGCTGATCGCGGAGTTCCGGCTCTGATGGTACCGCGGCCTGTCTGCGCCAGGGCGGGGGGCTGACATGCCCATGTCCCGCTTCGTCGGCTCGGACCACCAGATCCTGCTGCTGCAGGGCGCGCAGGAGCTGTTTCCGGCCATGGTGGCCGAGATGGACGGAGCCCTGTCCGACATCCAGCTCGAGACCTACATCTTCAACTGCGCGGGCACCGGGGCCACGGTGGCCGAGGCGCTGATCCGCGCCGCCGCGCGCGGGGTGCGCGTGCACCTGGTCGTCGATGGGGTAGGCACGGGGCGCCTGCCCCAGCCCTGGGCCGACCGCCTGGCGCAGGCCGGGGTGCGCGTGCAGGTGTACTCGCCGCTGGGGCCGCTGGGCCTGCTGCTGCCGCGGCGCTGGCGGCGCCTGCACCGCAAGCTGTGCGTGGTCGACGGGCGCGTGCTGTTCTGCGGCGGCATCAATGTGCTGGACGACTTCCACGACCCGAACCACGGCACGCTGCCGGCCCCGCGCCTGGACTTTGCCGTGCGCGTGGAGGGTACGCTGGTGCGCTACGCCAGCGATGTGATGGAGCAACTGTGGTGGCGCATGCGCGCGCTGCGCGACGTGCAGCGCCGGCGCCTGTCGCTGGCACTGGCCGACCTGCGTGCGGCGAGCGCCGCGCAGGCCGGCCTGAGGCGCTCGGAGCAGGCCGGGCCGGGCATGCGCGCCTCCTTCATGCTGCGCGACAACCTGCGCCACCGCGGGCGCATCGAACGCGCCTACCGCCGCGCCATCGCCCGCGCGCGCCACGAGATCATCATCGCCAACGCCTACTTCGTCCCCGGGCGCAAGCTGCGGCGCGCGCTGGTGCTGGCGGCGCGGCGCGGCGTGCGCGTGCAACTGCTGCTGCAGGGGCGCTATGAGTACTTCATGCAGTACCACGCCGCGCGGCCGGTGTATGGCGTGCTGCTGGCGGCGGGCGTCGAGATCCACGAGTACGCGCCCAGCTTCCTGCACGCCAAGGTGGCCGTCATCGACGCGCTGGGCGAGCAGCCCTGGGCCACGGTCGGCTCGTCCAACCTCGACCCCCTGAGCCTGCTGCTGGCGCGCGAGGCCAATGTGATGGTGCGCGACGCCCAGTTCGCACGCGAGCTGCGTGCGCGCCTGGTGCAGGCCATGGCCAGCGGCGCGGGCATGCTCGACGCGCAGGAGTACGCCCAGCGGCCCTGGCGCGAGCGTGTGCTCGACCGCGTGGCCTTCGGCCTGATGCGCGCCATGCTGTGGTTGACCGGCAATCGCTATTGAATTGATAGCTGCTTGCGCTTGCTGGATGCGCGTTATGGTCCAAAAGCACACGCAAAACCGGCTTTCGCAATCGCTGGTACCATGCCAGCATGTCTTCCACCACACCCGCCCCATCGGACGCCCAGGCCTCGGCCGAAGGCGTGCCCGTCTCCGTGAAAATCCGCGAGCGGCTCAAGGCGGCGCGCAAGCGCTTCAACGCCAACGACAACATCGCCGACTTCATCCGGCCCGGTGAGCTGGAAATGCTGCTCGACGAGGTCGAGGCGAAGATGCAGGGCGTGCTCGACAGCCTGGTGATCGACACCGTGGGCGACCACAACACCCAGAACACGGCGCGCCGCGTGGCCAAGATGTATGTCAACGAGGTGTTCAAGGGGCGCTACGCCGAGCCCCCGACGATCACCGAGTTTCCCAACGCCGAGCACCTCAACGAGCTGATGATCGTCGGCCCGCTGACGGTGCGCAGCGCCTGCAGCCACCATTTCTGCCCCGTCATCGGCAAGATCTGGATCGGCATCATGCCCAACGAGCACACCAATGTGATCGGCCTGTCCAAGTACGCGCGCCTGGTCGACTGGATCATGGGCCGCCCGCAAATCCAGGAAGAGGCGGTGGTGCAACTGGCCGACCTCATCATGGAGAAGACCCAGCCCGACGGCCTGGCCGTGGTCATGGAGGCCAGCCACTTCTGCATGTCCTGGCGTGGTGTGCGCGAGATGGACAGCAAGATGATCAACTCCGTGATGCGCGGCGTGTTCCTCAAGGACAGCGCCCTGCGCCGCGAATTCCTCTCCCTCATTCCCGGAAAGTGAGCCGACCATGCTGGTACGCCTGCTCTACGCCAGCCGCGCGGTGGACACCTCGCCCGCGGCCATCGAAGCCATTCTCACCCAGTCGCGCCAGCACAACCCGGCCAGCGGCATCACCGGCGTGCTGTGCTACGGCGGCGGCATCTTCCTGCAGGCCATCGAGGGCGGGCGCTCGGCCGTGAGCGCGCTCTACGGCCACATCCAGCACGATGCGCGCCACAAGGACGTGGAGCTGCTGCACTTCGAGGAAATCACCGAACGGCGCTTCGGCGGCTGGACCATGGGCCAGGTCAACCTCAGCAAGATCAACCACTCCATCCTGCTGAAGTACTCCGAGAAGCCCGAGCTCGACCCCTATGCCGTCTCCGGCCGGGTGTCGTTCGCGCTGCTCGAAGAGCTCATGGCCACGGCCTGCATCATCGGCCGCGCCTGAGGCGCCCATGCCGCGGCCGGGCACACGCTGGCGCTGGCACGGCGCCTGTACGGCCCTCGCAGGTCTGGCCCTGGCTGGTGCGGCGCTGGCCGCGCCGGCCCCCTGGTACTGGTGGCGCAGCAAGATCGACGGTCACCGCCTGTGCGCCCAGGTCTCCCCGGGCGCGGGCTGGGAGCGCGACAGCGGCCCGTTCGAGGGCCCCCTGTGCCAGCCGCGGCGGCGCGTGTTCGTGCTGCCCGCGCGCTAGCGGCGCGGGCGCGCCCTCGGGTACCATGCCTTCTTGCGGCCGGCCCCGCGGCCGGCTGCCTTCACCGTTCGGACCCCCTGTATGCCCGCCCTCGAAACCCTGATCGCATTCTTTGGCGTCGCCGTCGTGCTGGCGCTCACGCCCGGCCCCGACAACCTGTTCGTTCTGGTCCAGTCCATCCAGCGGGGCTGGCGTCTGGGGCTGGCCGTGGTGCTGGGCTTGTGCCTGGGCATCACCGGGCACACGGTGGCCGTGGCGCTGGGCCTGGCCGCGGTGTTTGCGGCATCGGCCCTGGCCTTCACCGTGCTCAAGTTCTGCGGCGCGGCCTACCTGGCCTGGTTGGCCTGGCAGGCGCTGCGTGCCCCGGCCGCGGTGGCCACCGAGCCCGGCGGCACCGCCCCGGCCGCGCAGGCGCCCGGCGGCTGGAGGATGGTGGGGCGCGGCGTCGTCATGAACCTCACCAACCCCAAGGTGCTGATCTTCTTCCTGGCCTTTCTGCCGCAGTTTGCCGACCCGGCGCGCGGCAGCGTGGCCGTGCAGATCCTGGTGCTGGGCCTGGTGTTCATGCTGGCCACGGCGCTGGTGTTCGGCGCCATCGCCTGCTTTTCCGGGGTGTTCGGCACGCTGCTGCAGCGGTCGGCGCGCGCCCAGACCCTGCTCAACCGCGCGGCGGGGCTGGTCTTCCTCGGGCTGGCCGTGCGCCTGGCGACCGTGAGCCGCACCTAGCCTGCTCTTCTTTCAGGAGCTGTCTGCGCTCTCTGCCATTGGCCTGGAGCCATTTTTGCTCCTGAAGAACGCAGCGGGGCACCGGGCCGCGCAGCCCCCCCTGACACCAGGGGGGATATCGCGTGCCGACGATAATGGGCGCCCCGGGCCGCAGGCGTCATGGCTGGCATGCGCGAAGCCCGGATGCTGCGTGGAGTGCGTGCGATGGCCTTGATGATCACCGACGAATGCATCAACTGTGATGTCTGTGAGCCCGAATGCCCGAACCAGGCCATCTCGCTGGGCGAGAAGATCTACGAGATCGACCCCGCCAAATGCACCGAGTGCGTGGGGCATTTCGACGAGCCCCAGTGCATGCAGGTCTGCCCCGTCTCCTGCATCCCCGTCGACCCCAACCATGTCGAAAGCCGCGAGACCCTGTGGCAGAAGTTCCAGCGCCTGCAGCAGTCCGTGCGCATCGGTGAATGAGGAAATAGGGCTCCAGCGCCCTGTGGGCAAGCGCTGAAAGCTATTGAATCAATAGCAATCAGGAGGCCTCTGCGGCCGGAGCGGCCGGCCGGGGTGGTTTGGGGCGCGGCGGCTTGGTGGTGTGCACCAGCAGCGTGGCCTTCTCCATGTCGCCCGCCAGCAGTGCGGGCCAGGCCTTGAGGCTGTGGGCGATGCTGTCCTCGATCAGTGTGCGTTGCTCGGCCGGCGGCTTCTTGAGCACCCAGTGGGCGACCTCGGCCTTGTGCCCCGGGTGGCCTATGCCTATGCGCAGGCGCCAGTAGTCGGCCGAGCCGAGCTGCGCATGGATGTCGCGCAGGCCGTTGTGCCCGGCATGGCCGCCGCCGAACTTGAGCTTGGCCTGCCCGGGCGGGAGGTCGAGTTCGTCGTGCACCACCAGGATTTCCCCGGGCGCGATCTTGAAGAAGCGCGCCAGCGCGGCCACGGCCTTGCCCGAGAGGTTCATGAAGGTCTGCGGCTGCAGCAGCCACACGGCCTGGCCCTGCACCGTGGCACGCGCCGCCAGGCCCCAGTAACTGCGCTCGGGCTGCAGGTGCACGTTGAGTTCGCGCGCCAGGGCGTCTATCCACCAGAAGCCCGCGTTGTGGCGCGTGGCCTCGTATTCCGGCCCGGGGTTGCCCAGGCCCACAAACAGCTTGATCATGGGTTGGCCATTTCAGCAGCGGAAACAAAAACGGCCCACACACTGGTGGGCCGTCGGAGAGCCTTCAGAAAGCCCGGCAGAAGATTACTTCTTGCCCTTGCCCTTGCCCTTGGCGGGTGCTGCAGCGTCGGCGGCAGGCGCCTCGACCTCGACCACCGGCGCCACCACGGACACCAGCACGGGGTTGTTCTGCGCACCGCGGGTCTTGGCCGCCACGCCCTTGGGCAGCTTGATGTCCTTGAGGTGCAGGGAGACGTTCTTCTGCAGGCCGGAGAGGTCCACGGCGATGAACTCGGGCAGGTCCGAGGGCATGCAGGTCACGTCCAGTTCGGTCACCACGGGCGTGACCATGCACTTGTCCACCTTCACGGCAGGCGATTCTTCGGCGCCGCTGTAGTGCAGGGGCACCTTCATGTGCAGCTTGGTCTTGTCGTCCACGCGCTGGAAGTCCACGTGCAGCACCAACTGCTTGTAGGGGTGGTACTGCACATCGCGCAGCAGCACCTTGCTGACCTGGCCGTTGTACTCCATGTCGAGCACGCTGGAGTGGAAGGCTTCCTTCTTCAGGGCGTGCCACAGGGCGTTGTGGTCCACTTCGACGGCCAGGGGCTGGGCACCCGCGCCGTAGACGATGCCGGGCGTACGGCCCGAGTTGCGCAGGCGGCGGCTCGCACCCGTGCCTTGCTTGGCGCGCTCAAAAGCGACGAAATTCATGAGATTCTCCGTGAAAGGCGCACCGCGACCAGTGTCACCTTCGGTTGGGTAAAAAGGGCGCCCTGCAGGGCGCCCGGCTTCTTGCAAGGGATCAGAACAGTTTGTCCTGGTCCGCGAACAAACTCATCACCGAGTCTCCGCGGGCAATGCGCTGTATCGTCTCGGCGATCAGCGGTGCCACGGAAAGCTGGCGGATCTTGGCGCAGCCGCGTGCGGCCGCGCTCAGGGGAATGGTGTTGGTGACCACGACCTCGTCGAGCGCCGAGCCCTGCGCGATGCGCTCGATGGCCGGGCCGGAGAAGATGGGGTGCGTGCAGTAGGCGTACACGTTCTTCGCGCCACGCTCCTTGAGCACCTCGGCCGCCTTCACCAGCGTGCCGGCGGTGTCGATCATGTCGTCCATGATGACGCAGTTGCGGCCCTCGATCTCGCCGATCACGTGCATGACCTCGGAGACATTGGCCTTGGGGCGGCGCTTGTCGATGATGGCCAGGTCGCAGCCGAGCTGCTTGGCCAGCGCACGCGCACGCACCACGCCGCCCACGTCAGGGGAGACGACGATCAGGTCTTCGTACTTCTTCTGGATCAGGTCGCCCAGCAGCACGGGGGAGGCGTAGATGTTGTCGACCGGAATGTCGAAAAAACCCTGGATCTGGTCGGCGTGCAGGTCCATGGTCAGCACGCGGGCTACGCCCACGGCCTGCAGCATATTGGCGACCACCTTGGCCGTGATGGGCACGCGCGTCGAGCGCGGGCGGCGATCCTGGCGGGCGTAGCCGAAATAGGGGATCACGGCGCTGATGCGCTCGGCCGAGGCGCGCTTGAGCGCATCGACCATGATCAGCAGTTCCATGAGGTTGTCGTTGGTCGGCGCGCAGGTGGACTGCACGACGAACACGTCGCGCGCACGCACGTTCTGGTTGATCTCGACCGTGACTTCGCCGTCGGAGAAGCGCCCCACATGGGCGGCGCCGAGGGAAATGCGCAGGTATTCGGCGATTTCAGATGCCAACGCGGGGTTGGCATTGCCGGTGAAAACCATGAAGTCGGGGTGATTGGCTTGCATGAGCGTCCCAGCAATCGGAAATATGGACCTGCGGCTTACCTGCGCGCAACAGGATTTTGGCAGGGGAGGAAGGACTCGAACCCTCGCATGCCGGAATCAAAATCCGGTGCCTTGACCAACTTGGCGACTCCCCTACACAGGTCGATGGTTCAGCCAGAACCCTCAACCGCAACTCTCATCTGCTGCCCACCCTGCCAGAGGGTGCTGCGCCAGATTTTCACATACCCTGACCTGCCAGGCGCTCGGTGCGCCGTCGAGATCCACAGCATGTGGCATTGGTGCAAACACTGCACTTCCAGAGCCCGTCATTCTGCCACGTAATCCGTGTGTTTGCAGCCAATCGATGGCTTTTTTCACATCCGGACACAGCGCTTGCGCGACGTCCTGCAAGTCGTTTCGACCGAAGTCGAAGTGCTCTGCAGCAAAGCCTAAGATTGTAGCACTGTTTGAATCGCGTTTCAAAGTGGGCGCAGAAAAAATTTTCCCGGTGTCGAGTCCGGTGGCAGGTTTGACGACGGCAAAGCGCGCGTGCGGCACGGCCTGCGCGCCGGTCAGCGGCGTGATGCGCTCGCCGATGCCTTCCACCCAGGCATGGTGACCGCAAAGGAAAAACGGCACATCGGCGCCCAGGCGCAGGGCGATGTCCTGCAACTGCGTGCGTGTCAGCCGCAGGCGCCAGAGCTGATTGAGCGCCAGCAGGGTGCTGGCGGCGTCGGAGGAGCCTCCGCCCAGGCCCGCCTGCGCGGGAATGCGCTTGTGCACCCCCATGTGCACGCCCAGGGGGCAGCCCGTGGCTTGCTGCAGCGCCTGCGCGGCGCGCACGGTGAGATCCTGCGCGGGCAGCGCGTCGGCCAGGTCCTCGCGGCTGATGGTGCCGTCCGTCCGCACGGAAAAATGCAGGGTGTCGCACCAGTCGATCAGCATGAACACCGACTGCAGCAGGTGGTAGCCATCGGCCCTGCGGCCGGTGACGTGCAGGAACAGGTTGAGCTTGGCGGGAGCGGGAACGTCGTAGAGGGCTTGCATGGGAAGGGGCGCGGGCCCGCGCACTCAGTCCAGAAGAATGCGCAGCAGAGTCGCCGGCGCGGGCGCGGTGCGCCGCGCGCTCAGGCGCCCCTGGCTCAGCGCCTGCAGGTCCACCTCCCAGCCGCTGGCGGCCGTGGCCACGCCCGCCAGCCAGTCGAACAAGGCCTCGACGGGCAGGGGGGCCGGTGTCACTTCCTGCAGCAAGGCCTGGAGCGAGGCTGCGGTGCGCTGCCCGCCGGAGGTCTCCAGCCGGGCTTGCCCCGGGTGCCATTGCAGGCGCGCCAGCGTGGTGCCCAAGGGGGAGGAGAGGTCCAGCGTGCCTTGTTGCGCCGAGCCGTGCAGCTCGAAGTGGGCGGCAAAAGACTGTGGGGCATCCGGGTCCTGCACGCGCAACTGGAGGCGGCCGCTCCAGTGCGCTGCGCCTGCGCCAGACCGGCGCTCCGGCTGGGCGCAAGCGGCCAGCAGCGCCAGCGGTGTGCCTCCCAGCCAGGCGCGGCAAAAGCGTCGCCGCCCGTCGGCAACGGTCACGGCTGCACACCCAGGCGTTTGAGTGTCGCGCGCAGCACCTCGTTGTCGGCGTTGAACCGGGCGCCTTCCTTCCAGATGGTGCGCGCTCGCTCCTGCTCGCCCAGCACCCACAGCACCTCGCCCAGGTGCGCTGCGATCTCGACGTCCGGGCGCATGCCGTAGGCCTTCTCCAGCAGGCGGCGGGCCTCCTGCAGATTGCCCAGGCGGAACTCCACCCAGCCCAGGCTGTCGGTGATGAAGGGGTCGTTGGGTGCCAGCCCCAGGGCCTGCCCGATCAGGCGCTTGGCCTCGTCGAGATGGACGCCGCGGTCGGCCAGCGTGTAGCCCAGGGCATTGAGCGCGTGCTGATAGGACGGGTTGCGTGCAATCACTTTGCGCAGCAACTGCTCCATGAAATCGTGCTTGCCGATCTTCTCGGCGAGCATGGCCAGTTCGTACTCGAGGTCGTCGTCGTCGGGCTGCGCCGCCACCAGCTTTTCCTGCAGGGCGTAGGCCTCGCGCCAGGCGCGTGCATCGCGCAGCAACTGCACCTCGGCGCGCAGGTTCATGCGCCGGGCTTCCTCGGTGTCGGCCGGCAGGCTGTGCAGCAGTGCGCGCGCTTCCTTGAGCTTGCCCTGGCGCGCGAGCAGCGATGCGCGGCGGATCTGCGCGGCCGGCAGGTCCTTGTCGGTGTCGATGCGCCGCAGCCACTGGTCGGCTGCGGCGAAGTCGGCACGCTTTTCTGCCACTTGGGAATGCAGCAGGTAGGCCTGGGTCAGCAGGGCGCGGCCTGCTTCGCTGTCCGGGTTCTGCTGCGCCAGGCGCGTGAGCTGGGCCAGGGAGCGCTCGGCGTCGTCGAGCGCGTCCTCCTGCACCTGCAAGGCTGCCTGGGCCAGCCAGGCCTGGGGCATGTCGGGTTTTTCGCGGGTCACCGCCTGCAACTGGGTCCGGGCCTCGGCGTAGCGCTGCTGCTCCAGCAGCAGGCGCGCATAGGCCATGCGCAGGTCCGGGTTGGGCTGTGCCTGCAGATAGGGCCCCAGCAACTCCTCGGCCTGGAGCTGCCCGTTTTCCATGAGTTCGAGTGCCAGCAGGGCTGGGCCATCGCTGCGCGCGTCCTGCGCCTGGGCCTGGCGCGCCGCCTCGAGTGCCCCCGGAGCGTCCTGGGCCAGCAGGCGCATGCGGCCTATGGCCGTCCAGGCGGCGGCCGCGGTATCGGCGCTGCGCAGTTCCGCGTCCAGGGCGCTCTGCAGCATGCGGGCGGCCTGCTGCTTGTCGGACACGCCGCGCAGGAGCTGCGCGATGGCCAGCAGAAGGGCGGGTTTGTCGGCGGCAGGTGTCTGGTCGAGCATGGCACGCAGCGGCACGGCGATGTCGTCCACGCGGTTGAGGGCCACGAGGATTTGCAGGGTGTAGCGGCTCGCCTCGCGCGATCCGGGCCAGGCCTGCTGCCAGGCCTGGGCGGCGGCCAGTGCCTGCTCGCCGGCGCGCGCCTGCAAGGCGACATCGGTGGCGCGCCGGTACAGGCGCTCGTCCCCGCTGCGCCGCGCGGCCTCCAGCAGCAGTGCGTAGCCTGAGGCCATGTCGCCTTCGCGCGTGGCCAGCTCCCCGATCAGAATTTCATAGAAGAGCGTCGCATCCAGCAGGGCCGGCGAGAGCGCTGTGGCCGGCGCGGAGGCTGCCGGTCTTTTCACGGCGGCCTGCGAGGCCGCAAGCGCCGGGCTGGCCGCCGCGATACCGGGCAGCAATACGGCCAGAATACGAAGGAAATGAGCCATCGGACCATGATAATTCATGCCCATCGTGGTGCGAGGAAGGGTGTCCATGCCTGAGTTGCCTGAAGTGGAAGTGACCCGGCGCGGAATTGCGTCCGTGCTGCAGGGGCTGCGGATCGAAGCGGTGGTGCTGGGCAAGCCGCTGCGCTGGCCCCTGGGGATCGAGCCGCAGGCACTGGCCGGGCGCACGGTGGCCGAGGTGCAGCGGCGCGGCAAGTACCTGCTGCTGGTGCTCGATGCCGGGATGCTGCTGGTGCACCTGGGCATGTCGGGCAGCCTGCGCTGGCGGCCCGGGCCGCCGCCGCCCGGGCCGCACGACCACTTTGATCTGGTCACCGCGCAAGGGACGCTGCGCCTGCACGATCCGCGGCGCTTCGGCGCCGTGGTGTACGTGCAGGGCCTGCAGGACCCGCGGGCGCGCAAGCTCCTGGGGCGGCTGGGCGCCGAGCCCCTGTCCGAGGGCTTCCTATTCGAGGATTGGTACGCCGCCTTGCGCCAGAGCCGCCAGGCCATCAAGCCCTTGCTGCTGTCCGGGCGGGTGGTCGTGGGGGCGGGCAATATCTACGCCTGCGAGGCGCTGTTTCGCGCAGGCATCCGGCCGACCACGCCGGCCGCGCGCATCGGACCGGTGCGCGCACGGCGGCTGTACGATGCCCTGCGCGCCGTGCTCGGCGAGGCCGTGGATTGCGGTGGCACCACGCTGCGCAATTTCTCGGGGGCGGGCGGCGATGCCGGCCACTTCCAGGAATATGCCCAGGTGTATGGCCGCGAAGGCCAGCCCTGCCGCACCTGCGGCTCTCCGGTGCGCATGCTGCGCCAAGGCCAGCGCAGCAGCTACTACTGCCCGCACTGCCAGCGTGCCTGAGCGGGGCAGGGCTTGAGGCAACGAAACCACGTTTGCGGGCCGCAAGGCGCATGCGGGGGGTCGCCGGTGCTATATTTTGCGTCTATTCAGGGTGGATGATCCATAGACCATCGGGAGCAAAGTGGGACCCTCATTCAACGAGCAGTTCGAGCAGCATGGCGCGTGGCGCCGTGCGTTTGCGCGCCAGCTCCAGCAATTGGGCGAATGGCTGGCTGCCAACGAGCTCATGGACGCTGCCGTGCAGGAGCGCCTGCAGCGGCTGGAGGGGCAATTGCGCACCGACCGCATCGTGGTTGCGTTCGTCGCCGAGTTCTCGCGCGGCAAGTCCGAGTTGATCAACGCCCTGTTCTTTGCCGACTATGGGCGGCGCATCATGCCGGCCAGCGCCGGGCGCACCACCATGTGCCCCACCGAGCTGGGCTATGACCCCGATGTGCCGCACGGCCTGCGCTTGCTGCCCATAGAGACGCGCATGCAGATGCAGAGCCTGGCCGAGTGGCGCCTCAAGCCCGAGCGCTGGGTCGAGGCACCACTCCAGGTGGGTGACGCCGACCAGATCGCCCGGGCCCTGGAGAAAGTCGCGCAAGTGCGCAAGGTCAGCGTGGACGATGCCCGTGCCATGGGTTTCTGGCATGACGACATGCCCGAGGAAAACCCGGCCCAGGATGCGGCGGGCCTGGTCGAGGTGCCCATGTGGCGCCATGCCATCATCAACCTGCCGCATCCCTTGCTCAAGCAGGGCCTGGTGATTCTGGATACGCCGGGCCTCAACGCCGTCGGCGCCGAGCCGGAGCTCACGGTCAACCTGATCCCGCAGGCGCACGCGGTGGTGTTCATGCTGGCGGCGGACGCGGGCGTCACGCGCTCGGATCTGGCCATCTGGCGCGAGCACCTGGCGGCCACGTCGCAGGCGGCGGATGCACGCCTGGTGGTGCTCAACAAGATCGACGTGCTGTGGGATTCGCTCAATTCCATGCAGCAGATCCAGGAGCAGCTCCAGCGCCAGCGCCAGACCTCTGCGGAAATGCTGGGCGTGCGGCTCGACCAGGTCATTCCCGTCTCGGCGCAAAAGGGGCTGGTGGCCAAGATCCAGTGCGACGACGTAATGCTCGAAGCCAGCGGCCTGCCCGCGCTGGAGGACGCGCTGGCGCACGGCATCATGGGGCAGCGCCAGGGCATATTGCGCGCCGCCATTGCCGGCGGCATCGCCAGCCTGCGCACCGAGACCACGCGCGTGCTCAACATCCGCAGGCGCGACCTGGACGAGCAGATGCTGGAACTGCGCAGCCTGCGGGGCAAGAACGCCTCGGTCATCCACGCCATGCGCAACCGCATCGAGCAGGAGCAGCACGACTTCGACCGCAGCAGCTCGCGCATCCACGCCGTGCGCGCTGTGCACCACAAGCTGCTGCGTGACGTATTCCACCGCCTGGGCTCCAAGGCCCTGAAAGAGCAGTTGGCGCCGCTGATGAGCGGCTTGCAGCAAAAAGGCATCAAGCTCGGCGTGCGCAAGCAGTACGAAGACACCTTCCAGCACTTGCGGGGCACGCTGGACGCGGTACAGGCTGCCGCCACCGAGATCCAGGCCATGCTCGAAGGGAGCTTCCGCCAGCTCAATGCCGAGTTCGGCTTTTCGCTGCAGGTTCCTCCCGTCCCGTCCCTGGACGGCTTTGTCCGCGAACTCGCCGACATCGAGCACGGCCACTTGCAGTACCTGGGCGTGGGCAATGCCCTCAAGCTGCTGCAAATGGAGTTTGCCGAGCGGCTGGGTCGGGCGCTGTCCATCCGCGTGCGTGCCGTGTTCGAGTCGGTGGCCAATGACCTGGAGCTGTGGAGCAAGTCGGCCACGGCGCAGCTCGACGCACAATTGCGCGAGCGCAAGCGCAGCTTTGCGCGGCGCATCGAGGCGGTCGATCGCATCCAGCAGGCCGCCACCGGCCTGGAGGAGCGCATCGCCGAAATCGAAGAGGGCGAGGCCGATCTGCAGCGGCTCGACGCCCACCTGCGGCAGCAGGCCGACCAGTTGCTGGCGCTGGCGGCAGACCCTGGCGAAGTCGAACACCACGACATCTTCTCCGTCGCATGAGCGCAGCGCCGGTGGCCGGTCTGGTCGTGCGCTGGCAGGCGCAGCATGGGCGCAGTGCGCTGCCCTGGCAGCAGACGCGCGACCCCTACCGCGTCTGGCTGTCCGAGATCATGCTGCAGCAGACGCAGGTGGCCACGGTGCTCGATTACTACGCGCGCTTTCTGGCACGCTTTCCCGACGTGCAGGCCCTGGCCGCTGCCTCCAGCGATGAGGTGCTGGCCCTGTGGAGCGGGCTGGGCTACTACAGCCGGGCGCGCAACCTGCACCGCTGCGCGCAGCAGGTGGTACAGGTGCACGGCGGCCAGTTCCCGCGCACCGCCGAGGCACTGGCGGACTTGCCGGGCATAGGCCGTTCCACGGCCGGCGCGATCGCGGCGTTCTGTTTCGGCGAGCGCGCGCCCATTCTGGATGCCAACGTCAAGCGCGTGCTCACCCGGCTGCTCGGCTTTGGCGGCGACCTGGCGCAGGCGGCGCAGGAGCGCTTGCTCTGGCAGCACGCCGAGGCCTTGCTGCCGCACACCCAGTTGCCGCAGAACATGCCGCGCTACACGCAAGGGCTGATGGACCTGGGCGCTCTGGTCTGCGTGCCGCGCAACCCGCAGTGCGCGGCCTGCCCTTTGCAGGCGCACTGCGTGGCGCACGCCGAGGGTGCGCCCGAGCGCTACCCGGTGCGCACGCGCAAGCTGGTGCGCAAGGCCCAGGCGTGGTGGCTGCTGCAACTGGAGGATGGAGCGGGCCGCATCTGGTTCGAGCGCCGCCCTGAGCGCGGCATCTGGGCAGGTCTGCACTGCCTGCCGGTTTTCGGCTGCCGCGCGGCCTTGCTCGATGGGGTGGCCCAGGCGGGAGGCAGCCTGGAGGTCGAGTACCCGCCGCTGCTGCACGTGCTCACCCACCGCGATCTGCACCTGCACCGCGTGACGGCCCGCGTGCCGCAGCCGCCGCCCGGCATGCAGGGTGGCGGCTGGCACCATCCACAGGAGCTCGCCGCGCTGGGCCTGCCTGCGCCGGTGCGCAAGCTGCTGCAGGAGCCCTGAAGGCGCTGTTCAGCGGCCGTCGAGTTCACGGTGGCGCCGCAGCGTGGGCCAGTGGGGACGAAAGTGCTGCGCCAATTGCTCCACCAGGTAGACCGAGCGATGCTGGCCGCCGGTGCAGCCCACGGCCACGGTGACGTAGCTGCGGTGGTTGCGCGCCATGGCCGGCAGCCAGTGGTCCAGGAAGGCGGTGATGTGCTGCTGCATGGTGGCAACCTCGGGTTCCTGCTCCAGAAAACCGATGACGGGCGCGTCCAGGCCGGTGAGCTCGCGCAGCTCGCTCTCGTAGTACGGATTGGGCAGCATGCGCACGTCGAACACGTAGTCCGCATCGACCGGGACGCCGCGCTTGAAGGCGAAGGACTGGAATACCAGCGACAGCGTGCCCTTGTCCGTGCCGATCAAATCCTTGATGTAGGCCTGCAACTGGGAGGCGCGCAGGTTGCTGGTGTCGATCACATGGGCCTGTTCGCGCAGCTCGGCCAGGAGCTCGCGCTCGAGTTCGATGACCAGCGCCAGCGCCTGCCGCCCCTTGGCCTGCTCGGCGCCGAACAGCGGGTGGCGCCTGCGGGTCTCGGAAAACCGGCGCACCAGCGTGCCGGTGGAGGCGTCCAGGAATATGCACAGCACCGAGCAGCCCTGCTGGCGCAGTTGCGCCAGCCGCGCCGGCACTTGCGGCAAGGAAGTGGCGCTGCGCACGTCCATGGCGATGGCCAGGCGGTTGCCGTGGTGCTGGTGCTCGAGCGCGACGAAAGGCTCCAGCAGTTCGGGTGGGAGGTTGTCCACGCAGAAATAGCCTGCGTCCTCCAGCGCCCGCAGGGCAATGGACTTGCCCGAGCCCGACATGCCGGTGATGAGAACGATTTCCATCATGTTCAGCCGCGCTGGTGCGCCGGGGTTCCCAGCATTTCGCGCGCATGGGCCAGGGAATGGGCGGTGGGGCGTTCGCCGCCCAGCATGCGCGCCACCTCGGCGACGCGCGCCTCGTCCTGCACGGCCGTCACGCTGCTGGTGGTGGGCTCGCCCCGGCGCTTGGTGACCACCAGGTGGTGGTGTGCGCAGGCCGCCACCTGCGGCAGGTGGGTGACGGCCAGCACCTGCCGGTCCTGGCCGATCTGACGCATCAGGCGGCCCACGCTGGCGGCCACGGCGCCGCCCACGCCGGCGTCCACCTCGTCGAAGATCAGGGTGCCCGCGCTGCCCAGGGTGCTGGTGGCCACGGCAATGGCCAGCGAGATGCGCGAGAGCTCGCCGCCCGAGGCGATCTTGCCGATGGGCCGGGGTGTGGCGCCAGGGTGGCCGGCCACGAGAAAGTCGATGTCGTCGATGCCATGCGCGGCGGGCGCCGCTGCCTTGCGCAACTGCACCACAAAGCGCCCGCCGGCCATGCCCAGGTCCTGCATGGCGGCGGTGATTTGCTGCGAGAGCCGGGGGGCGGCCTGCGCGCGGGCCTGCGAGAGCGCCTGCGCGGCGGCCTCGTAGGCCTGGGCCTGGGCGCGCGCCTCCTGCTCCAGCGCAGCCAGGTCGCTGGCGGCGTCCAGGCGCTCCAGGGCCTGCTGCCAGGACTGGCGCAGCGCCGGCAGCTCCTCCGGCGGCCGCTTGTGGCGGCGCGCCAGCGCAAGCCACTCGGCCACGCGGGCATCGAGCTGCTCCAGGCGCACTGGGTCGATGTCGGTGTGGTCCAGGTAGGCGTGCAGGCTGCGCAGGGCGTCGTCGGTCTGCGCCAGGATGGAGGCCAGGGCGGCAGCCAGGTCCTGGAAGGCGGGTTCGAGGTGTTCCTGCCGCTGCAGCACGTCGAGCGCGCGCGCCAGGTGGCTGCGTGCCCCGCCGTCTTCGGCGTCCAGCCACTCGCGCGCGGCGTGGGCGGCCTCCAGCAGGGACTGGGCGTGTGTCAGCCGGGTGTGCTGGGTGTTGAGCTCGGCCCACTCGCCGGCGCCCGGGCCGAGCTTGTCCATCTCGGCCAGTTGCCATTGCAGGCGCTCACGCTCCTGCTGCAACTGGTCCTGGGCGGCACGGGCGTCCGCGCAGGCCTTGAGGGCCGCTTGCCAGCGGGTCCAGCAGGCGGCCACCGCCGCGCACGAGCTGCCCGCGTAGGCGTCGAGCAGGTCGCGGATGGCGCCTGCGCGCATCAGGCTTTGCCAGGCATGCTGGCCGTGGATGTCGAGCAATTGCTCGCCCAGGTGGCGCAACTGCGTGGCCGTGGCGGGCAGGCCATTGATCCATGCCCGGCTCTTGCCTGCCGCGTCGATGGTGCGGCGCAGCAGCAATTCCGGCGCGCTCTCGAAGCCGGCCTCCTCCAGCCAGGGCGCGAGGTGGGCCGGAAGGTCGAATTCCGCGCACAGGTCGGCGCGCGCGGCGCCCTCGCGCACGCAGGCGGCGTCCGCCCGCGCGCCCAGGATGAGCTGCAGCGCCTCCACCAGGATGGACTTGCCTGCCCCGGTCTCGCCGGTCAAGGCCGTGAAGCCGTCGTGCAGATCGAGTTCCAGCGCCTGCACGATGACGAAATCGCGCAGCACGATGCGTTTGAGCGCCATGCTCAGGATCCTCCTTCGTTCCAGCGCAGCTTTCGGCGCAGGGTGTCGAAATAGTTCCACCCGCGCGGGTGCAGAAAGCGCACGCAGTGCTCCGAGCGGCGCACGATGACGCGGTCGCCGTGCAGCAGCGAGGCGAGCGACTGCATGTCGAAATTGGCGCTGGCGTCGCGCCCGCTGACCAGTTCGATGGCGATCTCGGAGATGTCGGCCAGCACGATGGGCCGGTTGGACAGCGTGTGCGGCGCGATCGGCACCAGCACCCAGCCCGGGATGGAGGGGTGCAGCATGGGGCCGCCGGCCGACAGGGCGTAGGCCGTGGAGCCGGTGGGCGAGGCGATGATCAGGCCGTCGGCGCGCTGGTTGGCCACGAAATGGCCGTCCACCTCCACGCGCAACTCCACCATGCCCGAGGTCGCGCCGCGGTTGACCACCACGTCGTTCATGGCCAGGGCGTTGAACACCACGCGCCCCTCGCGCAGCACCTGGGCCTGCATCAGGGGGCGGTGGTCCTCTTCGAACTCGCCGTGCAGCATGGGCATGAGGGTGGTGCGGTAGTTCTCCAGCGGGATGTCGGTGACAAAGCCCAGCCGCCCCTGGTTGATGCCGATGAGCGGCGTGCCGTGGCGTGCGAGCTGGCGCCCGATGCTCAGCATGGTGCCATCGCCGCCCACTACCAGCCCCAGGTCGCACTGCGCACCAATGGCGTCGGCGTCCAGCGTGTCGTACTGCGTCAGGCCGGCCAGGTCTGCGGTTTGCGCCTCCAGCGCCACCTCGCAGCCCTGGGCGTGCAGGAAATGGGCGATGTCATCCAGCACCTTGCGCGCACCGCGGGCGGCTGCGTTGGCCGCCGGGTTCTGGTACTTGCCGATCAAGGCCACATGGCGGAAGTGGAGTGTCATGCCGAAATTACATCATTAAAATGAAGCGATGCTCGACGACCGTGCCAAGTTGTTGCTCAAGACGCTGGTGGAGCGCTATATCGACGAGGGCCAACCCGTGGGCTCGCGCACGCTGTCGCGGGCCTCGGGGCTGGACCTGTCGCCCGCCACCATCCGCAATGTGATGGCCGACCTGGAGGAGCTGGGCCTGATCGCCAGCCCGCACACCTCGGCCGGGCGCATCCCCACGGCCCGGGGCTACCGCCTGTTCGTGGACACCATGCTCACCGTGCAGCGCGAGCAGATTCCCTCGCTCCCCCTGGCGCCCGAGCAGCCGCAGAAGGTGATCGCCAACGCGGCGCAGATGCTCTCCAACCTCTCGCAGTTCGTCGGCGTGGTCATGGCGCCGCGGCGCACCTCGGTGTTTCGCCAGATCGAGTTCCTGCGCCTGTCGCAGCAGCGCTTCCTGGTCATCATCGTCTCGCCTGACGGCGACGTGCAGAACCGCGTGATCGTCTCGGAGACCGACTACACCCAGTCGCAACTGACCGAGACGGCCAACTACCTCAACACGCACTATGCCGGCATGGCCATGGAGAAAGTGCGCGAGCGCCTGCGCACCGAGGTCGAGTCGCTGCAGGGCGAGATCGCCGCGCTCATGCAGGCGGCCGTGAACGTCAGCTCCGAGGCGCTGCACCAGGCCCAGGAGGAGGTGGTGATTGCCGGCGAGAGCAAGCTGCTGGCGGTGAGCGAGTTCTCGCGCGACATGGGCAACCTGCGGCGCGCGTTCGAGCTGTTCGAGCAGAAGACCCAGATCCTGCGCCTGCTCGACGTTTCCAGCCAGGCGCAGGGCGTGCGCATCTTCATCGGCGGCGAGAGCCAGGTCGTGCCCTTCGAGGACCTCTCCGTCGTCAGCGCGCCCTACGAGGTCGACGGCCAGGTCGTGGGCACGCTGGGCGTGATCGGCCCCACGCGCATGCCCTACGACCGCATGATCCAGATCGTGGACATCACTTCGCGGCTGGTCTCCAACGCCCTGAGCCACCAGCGCTGAGGGGTGTGCTGCGGCCGGCCCGGTGAGGGCCGAGGGCGCGGTTAGAATCCAGGCCTGTTTTTCAGCACGCCACCCGGCTTGCCCTGGTGCGCGTGCTGCGGGCCTCTAGCTCATGCCTGGTTAGAGCAGCGGACTCATAATCAAGAGGCCAATGCGGTTAACCGACGATTTCTTTCGGACTGGTTGCTTGATTCCAACGCTTTGAAATCAAGCACTTACAGCGTTCTGGCGAACTCGCCGGATTGCTACCGAGGAAGTCGACGGAGGGTCGCTTGCTACATTTTTGCTACTGAAGGAGAAATGGCGATTTTCGGCGCCCCTCGGGGTGTTGAAAGCGCAGTGAGTTGAAGTTGTTTTATGAATGGGCCGTTAGCTCAGTTGGTTAGAGCAGAGGACTCATCGAAATGGTGACCTTGCCGTGAAAGCGGCAATGGAAAAACCGGGTGAACTCAGGGAAACCGTCAGCCAGTCAATGGCCCGGCAATCCTGAGCCAAGCTCGCCGAAGGCAGGTCGAAGGACCGGTAGGCGAGAAGGTGCAGAGACTAGGGTGTGAGGAGCCAATCCGATAAGCATCCCAAGAGCGCCCGGCACCCTAACGCGCGGAGTAATCCGTGGCGAGGGTGGTGAGATAGTCCAGGGAATGAGGAAACTCATGCAAACCTGAATCCTTTGGTCGTTGGTTCAAGTCCAACACGGCCTACCATTCATAAGACAATTGGACCCATGCCCCGCACGCCTTCAAGCCCCGCAGACCGCCCCAAGTGGCTGCGCTTCGAGGCGGGTGACGAAGAGTCGCACGAGCTGTTTGCACCTGGTGCCAACTGGCGCAAGCAGGACCTGTATCCGGTGCTCAAGCCGCTGGACAGCTACACGCGCGACGACTACCTGAGACTGGCCTGGGAACTGTTGCGGCGCATGCCGCGTTACCGCAGGCAATATCGCAAGCTCGATCAGCTGGGCATCAAGTCGCCCAGCTTTTTCAAGTCGAGTCCCAAGCATTTCTACACCAGCGACAGCCCCCCGGCTTTTCCGGGCTGGGCGACATGCCCGTTGCGTGGTCACCAGTGCGAACCGCCCATTGCAGGTCAGGACGAGACCTTCGGCTCCTATATCGCGGCGCAGGAGAAAGCGGGGCAGCCATGGTTCGTGATGAACCGATACCGCTGGGTCATGGACCTTTGGGGGCTCACCTACGTGCCGAACCCGGCCACGCATTTCGACCACTTGCGCAAGAGCGGCCTGTTCGGTGCGCCCGCTGCCTCAGTCTCGGTCATCTCCAACGAGGCACCGGCAGATCGCCCGCAGAACATCAGCACCTACCTTCGCGCCAACGAGGTGCTGGTTCGCCTCCGGCTCGATGCATCGTTCGATCAGCAGGTCGAGTCAATTCGGCATGAATTCGAGCGGGCTCAGGCCATTGCGAGAAAGCGCCCAAAGCGTGCGCTTGATCCGTTACCGGCCCCTGGCCGAAAGCTGATGGGCAAAGCAGTTCTTCGGGATGAAGACTTCGCGGGTGACTTCTCCCCACGGGCGGCGGCGAAGGTCGGCCGGGTCTTGCTCAAGCATGTAGAACTGCACCCGTTTTGGCTCAGAACCTGGGACGCACTCGCTGAAGCACGAATAGCTCAAGGCACTCTGACTCCGAGACTGGACCGCGACATGATCGTCAGGCAGTTCCACGCTGACTACGGACATCTTGACCATCCGACCGGGGGCGCGGCGGGGAAGGCGGCCCAAAGGCGCCGCAAGAACACAGGCTTGATCGACCTGATCGGAGCCGCCATTGGCTCTTCCGCCATGGTGCCGAATTGGCGGGCGCGCAGCGAGAAGTACATTGAAGAAAGCGACGATGCCTTCCGGCAGATCGTCGCCATGGCCTTCGCGATGAAGGCAGATTGACCGGGCTTCAGGGCGGTGGTGCGGCTCGCGGCAGACGCATCACCAGCCCGGTCAGCATTCGACGGCTTCCGTGTCGTCATCGTCGCCCCACAGTTCGGGCGGCGGCTCCACCGCATTGGACAGCGTGAAGATGTCGCCCAACGGGATTTCCTCGCCGCTCACGGGCGGAGCAGTCGTGATGTCGAATCCGATGGACGCGAAATAGGCCACCTGACGCTTGTATGCCTTGGCCTCCAGCAAGGTCTCCAAATCATCGCCATGTTCCCAGCAGCGATAGGTCGTGTGGTACATCGGCTTCACATCGCGGAGATCAAGTGCCGTCAGCCCCACGCGTACGCTCCGCTTGAGATTCATGCGCCCGATGGCGTTTTCCAATTCAGACTTCAGCAGGGCGAACGTGCAATCTTTGGGCTTCGTCATTTCCGCCGTTTTCAGCTTGGGATGACGCAGCACGACCTCGCAGCGGATGACTGATTTGGCGAAGTCCATGATGGCCTCGCGGTTCGGCAGATTCTTTGGAAGTCCTTTGGTGTCAGTCAGTTCCTTGGCCTTGTCGTAGAACTTCAAGGCGGAGCTTTGCGAGTGTTGGTTGCGGTACACCGTTTCGCCGTACCCGTAGGTTGCGGTGTTCATGCCTTTGTCGATCATCTCGTGTGCCAATTCGACGAGTGCACGGGTGACCGAAACGCCATCCGGCAGGGCGAAATTTACGCCGATGTCGAGACGCTTCAATTCCACAATGCTGCCATCTTGAACGCGCAGTCGGTCCTGCTTGGACAGCGTGAACGCGGCACTTTTATGCATCGCCTTGTGTGCGTCCAGAACCAGGCCCGGCACGTCACAAGATCCAAACACGTTATGGCCTTGATAGTAGCCAATCACGCTGCCTTCGAGCACCAAGATGTCCTTGCTCGGAAAGTGCAGGGCATGCAGGCTCTTTTCATGGTACGTGCCAGGAACCAGGATGCGCTTGGCCCGGGGCGGGCCATCATGGGCTTCTTCGGCTTCGGTAATGGTCCCCGAACTCAGCAGCGAGAGCTGAGTCACGATGGTGTCTACAAAAACTTTCTTTGGGGTCAACATCTCAATCTCACTTCCTTCATGCCATAGACCCATATTGGTAGTGGTAGGTCTATAAGCTGGTATGTCTTATCAAGTCATACATGGCATATCTGCATAACCAATATGAACAGCTATTCATGTATTACACGGTGTGGTCGCGCCGAGACCCGGCGCAAAATGGTCAAGGTCTACGGCGTCATTTGCTGACCTCCGGTGCTTGAATGCGGGTCACGCCTGACTCGATGAAGGCGTCCAGGTCCTTGCGGCGGTATCGCACCGTGCGCCCATACTTCACGTAGGTCAGCGGGTACCGTTTGGTGCATCGCCAGACCGCCAGCGTTTTGGGGTTCTTCAACCCCAAGTAGGCTGCGGCCTGGGCCTCGGTCAGCAACTCGTTGTTGATCTCAATCTGCTTCATTCATCGCTCCGTCGTTTCGATGGGTCCAATGTAGGTTTCGGTTAACGCGAAGCGCGCAGTTTGTTGATCTGCAAATCGCACGTTTTGTGGGCGAGAGACCTTGCGAAGGACCACGGTGACAGGCATCCAGAACTCGCGTCTGGCGAAGTCACACGGCGCTTGCCACACCTGATCGCAGGCGGCTAAAACGGTAAAGCGCGAGCCGAAACGGCCACCGACCAGACTGGCCGCTGCGCTCGCGTCTCACTGCGGCTCAACCGCAAATCCCCCACCGCACACATGACAGCCCGTGCCCTTGCCAGCACTGGCGCGCCGCTGCATGCCGTGCTCAACCTCGAAAGGAACGAGAGATGAACCGAATCAGCAAAGGAGAGACGAAATGGCTGTGAAGCTGGTTTCCCAAGAGACGCTGACGGACTGCGGCTTGGCCTGCGTCGCCATGGTTAGTGGTCAGTCCCTGGCAACGGTGCGCAAGGTCGCCATCAAGGAGCTGGGCTATCCGAAAGACGGCCCGTACACGACCACCCACGAAAACCTCTTCAAGCTGTTGGCCCATTTCGGCATCGGCCATGGCAAGAAGGCACCGTTCAAGAGCCTGGCTGCCATGCCCTCGCTGGCGATCATGGAGACGCGCAAGATGCCGAGCACGGGTAATTCGCACTTGGTCGTTTTCGAGCGGTTGCCGGACGGCGATGAGCGCGTGCTCGACCCCGGCTTCTGGCTCAAGCAGCAGGAGCGGCGGGACTGGAATCGCATCAAGCTAGACACCTTCGTGCCGGTGCTTCTCGCTGAGCAAGCAGGCTCGCCCAAGAAGGGCACCAAGAAGGCTGCGGCTGAAGTGGTCGAGTCGGCAGGCCCTGACGCGAAGACGGTTGGCGTGGCAGCGGCCAAGACTCCCAAATCGGCAGTGGTCAAGGCGGCGGCGGGAAAGCCCAAACCGACAGCAAAGAAGAATGCCCCGATAACGCCGATTGGGTCGGCTGACGGCGGCGATGTGTCGCCGGCCTTGGATGCGGCGTCTCCCGATGTCGCAGAAGTTGGCACCTCCGAAGTGCCTGCCACCGAGAGCGGCGCAGGCAGCGATTCGTCGGAGTGACCTCATGTTGCTGGAACAGTTGCTGATTCAGCCCATCAGGCGAATCGACCTGATCCAGCCATGGCGTGCGGCTGGCAAGAAGGTTGGCGTCGTGGCTGACAGTTTGCTGGCTGGCGCGATGGCGATCCACTTCGCGGACTCCGCACTGGTGTTCAGGTCACCCTTGCGGTTTGCCTGCTGCCAAACTGGCACGGTCATTGGGGTTCGGTCCAGCGGTGCGCTATTGACTTTGGGCTACCGGTTCGACGTGGTGCCGTCCGAGGACGTCGATGGGCTCTTCGCCGCATGCGAGCCCCGGCTTTCATTGACTCCCAACCAGTGGTCAGGCCTCGGCCGCTTCGGAAAAGCGGAGTCCGTGTTCTTGCTGGCTGACCTGAGCTGCCTCGGCAACGACTACTACTTGCGCCTTCGATTGCTGGACCGAGGTTGGTGCAGCGTCAGCTACCGGCCAGACCTAGACGGTGCCATTGAATTCTCACCGGGGAACGCCCGAGCGGAGGTTCCGCGCGTCGTCGTCAACTCCCCGGCCGACGAATTCGGCTGGTTACATCCCGCCAGTGCGTACCCATTTGTTCTGGATGGGCAGTACTGGCGGACGGCGCACCCGCGAGATTGGCCGTGGCCTTTGGCGCGGGCGTGGCGAAGTCAGCTGACCAGCAGCGAGCATCGGCGCCTTTTGAAGGCGGCGTTGCTGGCGAGATTTGCGCAGCATGGCAGTCTGCGTCGGCGGCTGCTGTCCTTGCCTGAGTCGATCTTGGTCGCCGGTGTGCCGGAGGGTTTGATCGAGGAGGTCGCCGCGGAGCAGTTGGGGTTCATGGTGCCTGATGCTCACGACAGCCCATGCGGAAATCAACATCAATCGCAGTGATGCAGATTTTCTTGCGCATGTAGAAAATTCAGGTATCATCTGCTTCATGGCGATTGATGCAAAATTTTCTACCGTTGCTGGCTTGGCCGCCCTGCAGGGCGGCTACCCCTTTCGGGGCTCCATAGAGGAGTCGGCTGACGGCAGCACCCTGGCTGTCCAGATGAAGGACGTTGACCCTGACCAAGGGGTCAACTGGTCTGGCGTCATCCGCACATCCCTCGCCGGTCGCAAGCAGCCGGACTGGCTCAAAGCCGGTGACGTCCTATTCGTCTCCAAAGGTGCGCGCTTCTACGCGGTCTGCATTGACGAGCCGCCCAGCGCGGCCGTGTGCAGCCCGCACTTCTTCCTGCTTCAAGTGTTGCCACGGGCCGCGCTGCTGCCAGCTTTTTTGGCCTGGCAGATCAACCAGCCCCCGTTTCAGCGTCAGCTTCAGCAAGCCGCTGAAGGCAGCAGCCAGCTGAGCATCCGTCGCCCCGTACTGGAATCGCTCACGTTGAGCGTGCCGTCGCTGGCAGACCAGCAACGCATCGTTGCCTTGGCCGACCTTGCGCGCCAGGAGCGACGCACCCTTCACCAACTCATTCACAACCGCGAGCAACAACTCCAGGCGCTTGCGGAAGGTCTTGCACATGCCGCACAGGCCGCTCACTGAACAACCCAGGGAACCCACACCATGAACGACATCACCACCGACATCACCTCTGTCAGCCAGGACGACATCAATGCCGCCGTCTGGGCCGCCTGCGACACGTTCCGCGGCACTGTGGACCCCAGCATCTACAAGGACTTTGTCCTGACCATGCTGTTCCTCAAGTACGTGTCGGATGTCTGGCAAGACCACTACGACGCCTACAAGAAGCAGTACGGCGACCACCCCGAGCTGATTGAAGAAATGCTCAAGAACGAGCGTTTCGTGCTGCCCGCCAGCGCCAGTTTCTATGCCTTGCACGCCCTGCGGCACAGCCCGGGTAACGGCGAGCGCATCGACAAGGCCCTGCACGCCATCGAAGAGGCCAACATCACCAAGTTGCGCGATGTGTTCCAGGACATCAGCTTCAACTCCAACAAGCTGGGCGACGAGCAGCAGAAGAACGACATCCTCCGCCACCTGCTGGAGGACTTTGCCAAGCCCGAACTGGACCTGCGCCCCAGCCGCGTCGGCCAACTCGACGTGATCGGCAACGCCTACGAATTCCTCATCAAGAACTTTGCCTCCACCAGCGGCAAGAAGGCGGGTGAGTTCTACACCCCTCCCGAAGTCTCCGCACTGATGGCTCGCCTGATGGCGCCGCAGGAGGGCGATGAAATCTGCGACCCCACCTGCGGTTCCGGGTCGCTGTTGATGAAGTGCGGGCGGTTGATCCGCGAGAACACCGGTTCACGCAAGTACGCGCTCTATGGGCAAGAAGCCATCGGCAGCACCTGGGCGCTGGCCAAGATGAACATGTTCCTGCACGGCGAGGACAACCACCGCATCGAGTGGGGCGACACCATCCGCAACCCCAAACTGCTCGACGGTGCCGCCAGCCTCAAGCACTTCGACATCGTGGTGGCCAACCCCCCGTTCAGCCTGGAAAAGTGGGGCTTCGAGGGGGCCGATGCCGACAAGTTCAGCCGCTTCCGCCGGGGTGTGCCGCCGCGCACCAAGGGCGACTTCGCCTTCATCCTGCACATGATTGAAACCATGAAGCCCGGCACCGGCCGCATGGCGGTGGTCGTGCCGCACGGCGTGCTGTTCCGTGGCGCCGCCGAGGGCCGCATTCGCCAGAAGCTGATCGAAGAAAACCTGCTCGACGTGGTGATTGGCCTGCCGGAAAAGCTGTTCTACGGCACCGGCATCCCCGCTGCGGTGCTGGTGTTCCGCAAGAACAAGGCCGACGACAAGGTGCTGTTCATTGATGCCAGTCGCGACTTTGAGGCCGGCAAGAACCAGAACCTGCTGCGCGAAGTCGACCTGCAGCGCATCCTGACCACCGCTGCCACGCGGCAGAGCGTGGACAAGTACGCCTACCTCGCCACGCCTGCCGAGATCGCCGAGAACGACTTCAACCTCAACATCCCGCGCTATGTGGACACCTTTGAGGAGGAGGCTGAAATCGATCTGATGGCCGTGCGCAAGGAGCGTGAGCAACTCAAAGCCGAGCTGGCCAGCCTGGAAACCCAGATGGCCGTCTACCTGAAGGAGCTGGGTTATGAGTAAAGCGCCCAAACCCGGCACGCCAACCAAGGCGATGGCTGCGCCGGTGGAGTTGCAGGCATCAGCCAGCGCCGAAAGCCAGGGCGAATTCGTGCTCTACACGACCGACGACGGCCTCACCCGCGTTGAAATGCGGGCCGAAGGCGGTTCGCTGTGGCTCAGCCAGGCCGAAATCGCCACGCTGTTCCAGACCACACCGCAGAACGTCACCCAGCATGTGAAAGCCATCTATGCCGAAGGTGAAGCCGACTACGAGGCAACTTGTAAGTCCGGCTTACAAGTTCGCCAAGAGGGTGGCCGACTCGTCCGCCGCAATGTGCGCTTCTACAGCCTCGACGTTATCCTGGCCGTGGGCTACCGGGCGCGCTCGGCGCGTGGCACCCAGTTTCGCCAATGGGCCACGGCCAACCTGAGCGAGTACCTGCTCAAGGGCTTTGTGCTTGACGACGAGCGCCTGAAGAACCCTCCTGTGGGTGACTCGGTGCTGCCGGACCGCTTTGGCGAATTGCTGGAGCGCATCCGCGATATCCGCGCCAGCGAGCGCCGCATGTACCTGCGCGTGCGCGAAATCTTCGCCCTGGCGGCTGACTACGCCCCCACGCTGCCCCAGACCACGGCCTTTTTTCGCATCATCCAGAACAAACTGCACTACGCCGTGTCGGGCCAGACGGCCGCCGAAATCATCCGCCGCCGTGCTGACCACACCCAGCCCAACATGGGCCTGACCACCACCCGCAAGGGACAGGTGCAGAAGGCCGACGTGGGCGTGGCCAAGAACTACCTGAACGAGCAGGAGATCACCGAGCTGAACCGCATCGTCACCATGTGGCTGGACTTCGCCGAAGACCAAGCCACGCGCCGCAAAGAGGTGTTCCTGAAAGACTGGGCCGAAAAGCTTGACGCTTTCCTCAGTTTCAATGACCGGCAAGTGCTGGTGGGTGCAGGTAAGGTGTCGCACAAGCAGGCAGTGGCCCATGCGCAAAGCGAGTACGAGCAGTTTGCGGCGCAGCGACGTGCGGCGCTGGAGGCGGAGGGCGAGGCCTATGCCATACGCATGCTGGGTTCGAGCTCAACCGACGAAAGCGCCGTGGCAGCCTTGGGCAAGGCGGCCAAGCGGCTGAATAAGAAAAGGGAGGGGTGAAGATGTATCCGACTGAATGGAAGGTCTGCACGCTTAGCGATGTGACAGAAAAAATCATGGTCGGCATTGCCAGCGCGGCAACGCACGCCTACTGCAGCTCCGGCATTCCGATGCTTCGTAACTTGAACATTCGACCGGGATACATCGATGAGCAAGACGTCTTGCAGATTGACTCCGAGTACGAGCTTGCACACAGAAACAAGCGTTTGAAGACCGGTGACGTTTTGGTCGTCCGGACGGGCTATCCAGGCGTTTCAGCTGTTGTGCCTGAGAAATATGACGGGGCGCAATGCTTTACGTCTCTTATTGTTCGCCCCAAGAAGGCCGAATTGTCAGCGGATTACTTCTGCCAGTACATGAACTCTGCCTTTGGAGAACGTCTGTCGGCTGCAGCAGAAGCGGGTGGTGCACAAAAAAATCTGAATGCAGGAGAACTGGAGAAGTTGCAACTGCATCTGCCAACTATTCAGGAGCAGCATTGCATCGCCCAAATCCTGTCCGCCTGGGATCAAGCAATCGCATCCGCAGACCGACTGCTGCAAAGTAGTTTGGAGCGAAAGCGGGGTCTAGCTCGCGACTTGTTGCAGGGCAAAACAAGGTCCAAACAGTTCACCGCTCCATGGCAGCAGTTGACGTTCCGTGACGTTCTCAAAGAGGTGAAGCGTCGCGTTGAATGGGATGACGATCAGGAATACCCGCTCATTAGTGTCCGTCGGCGATCCGGAGGTGCGTTTCTTCGTGAGACCTTGAAAGGCAGCGAGATCCTTACCAAAAAGCTGAATTACGCCTATGAGGGCGAGTTCTTGATTTCCAAGATGCAGGTCGTCCATGGAGCTATGGCGGTTGTTCCAGCCGCGCTTGATGGCATGTTTGTCTCGGATTCATACCTTGCTTTCCAATCAGCCGACGAAGATAGGTTTGATATCAACTTCATTGGCTGGCTGTCCACTACTCAGCAGATGTACAAGACAGTTCGCCGGTGCAGCTATGGCGTCCACATTGAAAAAATGACGTTTGATTTGGATATGTTCTTGAACGAGAAGTTGCATGTCCCACTAGACCTAGAAGAGCAACATTTCATCTGCCGCGTGCTTGAGAGCGCGCAAGCCGAAGTTGAGTCTGCAGTCAAACATCTAGAGAAGTTGAAGCTAGAAAAGGCCGCCCTCATGTCCCAACTCCTGACCGGAAAACGCCGTGTCAAGCTGCCAGACGCCGAAGCTGAGGTGCAGGCATGAACACCACGCCCAATTCTCGCGAACAGTACAGCGCCCACTTGCCTGCGCTGCACCTGCTGTGCAACCTGGGCTGGAACTTTCTGACCACGGCGCAGGCGCTGACCCTGCGCGGCAGCACGCGTGAGGTGCTGCTTAAGCCCCGGCTGATCGAGGTGCTGCAAACCCGGCGCTACGAATACAAGGGCCAGTGGTACCCGCTGTCACCCAGCGGCGTCGACCAGATCGTACGGGAGTTGTCGGCCCTTAGCTTGGCCGAAGGTCTGATGCCCGCCAACGAGCGGCTGTACGGCAAGCTGGCATTGGGCATCACGGTGACGGAGTTCATGCCTGATGGCAAGAAGCACCAGCCCACCATCCACGTGATCGACTGGGCGGACGCAGCCGCCAACCGCTGGGACGTAACCGAAGAGTTGGAGGTGCTAGCCGCGCAGGGCACGCACCACCGCACGCCGGATGTGGTGGCGTATGTGAACGGCATCCCGTTGGTCGTCATTGAGGCCAAGCGGCCCGAGTCGGGCGGCGGCAGCCACCCCGCCAAGGCGATGGTGACGGAGGGCATCAGTCAGCACCTGCGCAACCAGCGGCCAGACGAGATTCCCAACCTGTTTGCATATGCCCAACTGCTGCTGTCCATCAGCCAGACCGAGGGGCGCTACGGCACCACGCACACGGCAGCCAAGTTCTGGGCCAAGTGGCGGGAAGAGGAGTTCGACGAAGCCCACATGCAGGCGCTCAAGAACAAGGCACTCAAGCCAGATGTGCGTGCGGCGCTGTTCGACGGCAAGCCTGCCTCGCTGGCGGCGTACTTCGACACGCTGTGGAGCGCACCCATGCAGGCCACCGAGCAGGACCGCTTGCTGGTGAGCTTGTTGACCCCGGTGCGGCTGCTTGAATTCCTGCGCGGCTATGTGCTGTTCGACCGCAAGGTGGGCAAGATCGTGGCCCGCTATCAGCAGTTCTTCGGCATCCGTGCGCTGCTGGCGCGTATCAGCCAGAAGAAACCCGAATCGCAAGGCGGTGGCCGAGAGGGGGGCGTGGTGTGGCACACCACAGGATCTGGCAAGAGCTTCACCATGGTGTTCCTCACCAAGGCGCTGCTGCTGGTGGATGCCTTGAAGGAATGCCGCATCGTGGTGGTGACCGACCGCATTGACCTGGAAACCCAGCTCGCCCGTAACTTCATGACCGGTGGCGCCTTTGGCTCCAGCATCGCCACACAGAAAGACGGCGAGAAGAGCCGCACCCTGTCTGGTCGTGACCTGGCCCAGCGCATCGGCAAAGGCACCGAGCGCATCACCTTCACGCTGGTGCACAAGTTCAACACGGCCTCCAAGTTGCCGGAGTGCCGCAACGACTCGGCCGACATGATTGTGCTGGTGGACGAAGGCCACCGCAGCCACGGCGGCGAGACGCATGAGCGCATGAAGAAGGCACTGCCCAAGGCGGCTTACATCGCCTTCACCGGCACGCCTTTGCTCAAGGACGAAAAGACGGCCAACAAGTTCGGCCCCATCGTGCACGCCTACACCATGCAGCGCGCGGTGGAAGATGAAACCGTCGCCCCGCTGCGGTACGAAGAGCGTGTGCCCGAGCTGGACATCAACGAAGAGGCGGTGAACCGCTGGTTCGAGAAGATCACCAGCAACCTCAGCGATGCCCAGCGCACCGACCTGAAAAAGAAGTTCGCCAAGAAGGGCGCCATCTACGGTGCAGCCAACCGCATCGAGCTAATTGCCTGGGACATTGCCACCCATTTCAACGAGAACGTCAAGAAGCTGGGGCTTGGCCTGAAAGGTCAGGTCGCCACCGACAGCAAGCTCGACGCCATCCGCTACAAAAAGGCGTTGGACGACACCGGCTTGGTGACCAGTGCGGTGGTGATCTCGGCCCCGGATACGCGCGAAGGCAACTCCGATGTGGACGAGGACACGCTGCCCGAGGTGCAAAAGTGGTGGAAGCAGGCCATGGCCACCTGTGGCAACGATGCCGAGACCTATGAGAAACAGGTGGTCAACGACTTCGGCACGGATGGCGCCCCTGACTTGCTGATCGTCGTGGACAAGCTGCTGACGGGTTTCGACGAACCGCGTAACACGGTGCTGTACATCGACAAGCCCCTGAAAGGGCACAACCTGATTCAGGCCGTGGCGCGCGTCAACCGCCTGCATGACGCCAAGCGGTACGGGGTGTTGGTGGACTACCGAGGCATCTTGAAGGAACTCGACACTGCCATCCGCGCCTACCAGGACCTAGAAGCTCGCACGCAAGGCGGCTTCGACATCAGCGACCTGGAGGGCCTGTATCACCAGTTCAGCACGGAATACAAGCGCCTGCCTGCTTTGCACGATGAACTGTGGTCGTTCTTCAAGTCGGTGACCAACAAGCTCGACCGTGAGCAGTACCGGCAAGTGCTGGCGCCGAAGTTCGTGAAGGGTAGTGACGGCGAGGAGTACGACGAGCGGCAAAAGCTGCGAGACGACTTCTACGAGGCACTGACCGCCTTCGGCTTGTGCTTGCAGACCGCACTTTCATCACGCAGCTTCTTTGAGGACAAGAGCTTTTCTGAAGCGCAGATCGCTCGGTACAAGGCAGACCTTCGTTTCTTCACCGAGCTGCGCCAGACCGCCCGCCGCGATGCCATGGAGACGGTGGATTACAGCGTCTACGAAGAGCAAATCCGCAAGCTGGTGGACAAGCAGGTCATCGGGACAGAAGTGCGCGAACCCGAGGGTGTCTATCTGGTGCACCAGTTGGGGCAAGCAGAAGACCCGAAGGACTGGTCGGAAGAGAAGATGCGCAACGAGACGGACATGATCCGCACCCGGTTGCGCAAGACCATCGAGCAGGAACTGGCGGCCGACCCCTATGCGCAGAAGGTGTTTGGCGAGCTGCTGCGCCAGGCCATCGCTGAAGCGGAGGCCATGTTCGACCACCCCTTGAAGCAGTACGCCCTGTTTAAGTCCTTCGAGGAAAAGCTGGATGCCCGTGCCACTCCGGACATGCCGGATGCATTGGCAGACAAGCCACATGCCAAGGCCTACTTTGGCGCCATGCGTCTGGTGCTGGGGGATGAGGCCTTTGCCGCGCTGAGTGGCGATGCGACGGACAAGCTGGTGCAGCAAGCAATTGCCATGGACACAGTGGTGCGCGACGCCGTGGCGGAGAACTCGCTCAACCCGCAGAACATCGAGGCTGCCATTCGCAAGGGTCTGCTGCCCCTGTTGTTTGGCACGCTGGGTTTGGACAACGCCAAGCTGGTGGTCGAGCAAGTCATCCAGATCACGCGCGTCGGGTTGAGCAAGTCTTGAGCATGCAGGCCACAGAACGCTTCTCGGAGCACCGCATCGCCTATGGCGATGAAGTCATTGCCTTTAGTCTGCGCCGCCAACCGTCGCGCACTGTGACGCGCATTGCCATCCATGTGGAGCCAGACGCACGCGTGCTGGTGGATGCACCCGATGCAGCGCCCTTGGTTGATGTGTTGACTGCCGTGAAAAAGCGGGCACGCTGGATCAGCCAGCATGTGGATGCAGCCAGGGCACGGCTGGCCCATGTGCTGCCCCGCGAGTATGTGAGCGGGGAGTCCTTGCACTATCTGGGGCGCCGCTACCGCTTGAAGGTCGTGATCGACGCAGGGGCCAGGGCAGAGGCTCGGATGCGCGGCGCTTTCATCACCGTGACAACGCCCGAACAAGCCCCGGCCCCGATCAAGATGGCCTTGGATACCTGGTATCGGCAGCGAGCACGGGAGGTGTTTGCAGATCGACTGACGGCAATTGCCGCCCCGCTCCGATGGGTCAAGCAGCTTCCACCGACACGCCTGCAATTCATGACGGTGCAATGGGGCAGTTGCTCACCCTCTGGCCGAATCACGCTGAACCCTTTGCTGGTGAAGGCTCCACGCGAGTGCATCGACTATGTGCTGCTCCATGAGCTGTGCCACCTGCTTCACCACAACCACAGCCCCAAGTTTTACCGCACCTTAGATCGGCACATGCCGAACTGGCGTGCGGTGAAGGAGAAGCTCGACAACATGGCGGAAGAGGTTTTCCGCGCCTGACAACATCGAATTAAGACCAACAATAGGGAGGATGAATGGCAACTGCCACTGGAGAACCGACTCGGCTTACCGTCAGCTTGTACCTTTTGAGAGCATCCAAGGTCTCAGAGGCGCTTCAACAACTGGAGGCAGCTAGCGCATCCAGCTCGACACTGATCGAATCGATTCCAGAGGGCAAGTTTTTAGCCCTGCCTTCTGATCCATCACCGCCCAAATGGCTTGATCCGATTTCGTCCTTAATCCCGGCGGGCTCAAACCTGCAACTGGAGAGCCAATCTCCTGGCGGCATTCTCTGGGTGCCCAGGAATGGAAAAACCTTCGTCTTTACCTTCGGGTATGGCCATACAAAGGTTAAGGATGAGTGGGTTGACCCGGAATTTGGAAAGACCGTTGCCTTGGCCATCGTCCCACAGGTGCAGGTGTGCGAAGTCCGTGCAGAACAGGTATTTGCAAAGCGTCATATCGCGAATGAGCGCGCGCCAGCCGCCTCCTCTGTCCGTGAATTCGGCTTTGAATCTGACCGCGACCTAGTTACTGCGGTTGAGGGTGTACCGGAGACTTCGTACTGGCCGCTCCTTGGCAGGAAGGTACGCGGCGGGGTGTCTTTCAAGTTCGATATGGATGTGGCCAAGCTTCTTGATGCGCTGGACAAAATCATTGAACGATTTGACTCAAATGAGCACCGCACTCGTTGGCCACAGGCGAACAACCTCGTTCCGGTGCGTGACGAAGCCGTGGTCGATCAACTGGATGCGCTGTTAGATGGAGTCCTGGGTGCGCCTCATCCGGAGAACTCGATCACCTTTGCCGCCCCAACAGAACGCAGCGGAGACAAACCCTATCCGCAGCATTTTGTTATCGGTCGTATGCGGGCTAGCCCAACTACATCGCCATACTTGACGTATGCAAGCTGGAAGAGCCATGTTCAGTCAAAGGGAGATACGGCCAACCTCGAAGCTGCGAAGGCCACGCGAGTTCGCTTGCTGGATGCTGATAAGGAGGAGATCGACTCTTGCTCAATGTATGCCTGCATGGGTGTTGAAGTCACTCACGGGGGCATTACTCATGTCCTGTCGTCCGGCTCTTGGTACGCAGCAGACCGCCAGTTCATCGCCAGTACAAACCAAGTCTTGGGGACAATCGGCGCACCGGCACTGAATCTTCTGGCGTGGAACTCGGTAGACCATGAAGGGCCTTATAACGAGAAGGCCGCAAACGCCGATCCCGACCTTTGGCTCTTTGACAAGGAGCTTGTGCAGTTTGGTGGGGGATCATCGCGCTTTGAGTTTTGTGACCTCATGCACTTGCCGTCGAAGACGCTGTATTTCGTCAAACACCCGACAGGTTCAGCAGGAGTAAGTCACCTGTGTGAGCAGGTTCGTCGAACGGCGGAGACGTTCTTTGACACCGACCCGACCTACCGGCAAAAGCTTGCAGCCAGAGTAAACGCTGTCGGAAAGGGCTGGGATACCACTTGGCTCACAACCCAACCGAAGCGGCATGAATGGAATCTTTGCATGGTTCTGATGGGCAAGCAACTCAATGATTTGCCGTTCTTTGCGAAATGCGGCATCTCACGACTGGTTGGAGAGTTGGTGAGAAGAGGATTTGTCGTGTCCTTTCAGGCCGTTTGAGCTGACACCGGGAAGGGGCAGGCCTTTATCCAGGCAGTTTTCCGATGATTCCCGCCCCTACGTGAAAGAACTGAACAGTGGGCATGGCGACCATCAGGCCGCCATGCGGTAGTTGCGCTATTTCTTGGCGCGAGAGAACTGCCAAGCGGTGTCGAAGGGCAGACTCTTGCGAATCGCCGGCAAGGGGTCATAGGGATACGGGAACGCGCGGATGCGGCCTTGAACGACCACGCTGCCGGTGTCGTAGACGTTGACGATGAGGCCGCACCAGAGGTCAAAGCGGGTGTAGTTACCCATTCGCGCTTTTCCGTTGATGAAGACCCGGTTTGCCTTGAAGCGGCGTTCGATGGTCTGAGCTTGCATGGTGGATTGCTCCTGGTTGATGCGGGGAATTCCGCCCGGAGCCTTTACAAGGCAGCACTACAGAGACAGAAGCATGGTTGGCAAGGGCACCTGCTGCCAATTTGCGATAGCCAATGTGTATCAATGAAGTGAGTGCAACACCATGCCAAGCAAGCTGTCGAAATGGGGTAACTCGCTCGGTGTTCGAGTGCCGAGCCATATTGCCGAGCGGGCCGGTCTGCAATGCGGCGACCACCTCTACATCCGTCTGCTCGATTCGGGCGACATTCTGGTGAGGGCGGCTCGTCCGGGCGCGGTCCCACCGGGCTACGCCGTCCCGAATGGCAGCGCGCCCACCCCTGAGGTCAAGTCGTCTGATGACGGCAGCTGGGATGTGTGGTGATTTCTGGTTCGTCTGAAGCGAAGTCACACCGAGATTGCGGCCGGTTTCGCCCCGCGCTACTGTGACGATGCGGCGGTAGCTGACTTCAACTGGTCAGCCGCGCCGCGCAAGCAAATCTGCCGACCGCTGCCGGTCATCGCCAAGGGCTGAGACGTTTTGTCTCAGCCCTTTGTCGTTTCTGGCGGGCAGGTTGGCGCAACCCGATCTGAAGGAAACCCCATGTCTCAAGAATCCGCCATGCCGCCGAAGGCAGGCCCTGCATCGCCCAACGATCCACTGCCTATCGCCATCCACCCGCCCGTGCTCTTCGAGTTGGGCGATGTCGTCGCCACGCCGCCCGCGCTGCGATTGATCGAAAAGCGCGGTGGGAACGTCCTCGACCTGCTGCGCCGTCACCAGCGGTGCGAGTGGGACGCCATGTGCGCGGAGGATCGCAATGCCAACTGGCAGGCTGTTTTGTCCGGCGAGTCACGCATCTTCTCGTCGTTCGACATCGGCAAGGAAGGCGACCCGGCGGTCGTGTGGGTCATTACCGAGTGGGACCGGTCGGTCACCACGGTGCTGCTGCCCAGCTGCTACTAACCTCAATTCACCGTCCGCAGGCCGCAGCGCAAAGTTGCGGCCAGTTCATTCCGCCGTGCCGCGTTCGCGCCGCACGGCTTTTTTTGTCGCTGCGTTCGTAGCGATAGCACGCACTTATCACTACCAAAATGACCACCAAAAAGCCGCATGCATCGGCTGGCACCAAATCGCCAGCGTCGAGCGAAGAATCCACCGCCAGCACCGCAGCCAAAACGGCAGAGAAGCCGCCGACTGGCTCCGTGGCTGGCTACGTCGCCTCTGCCAGCTCGAAAGCAACCAAGCGGGCCTACGCCAGCGATGTGCGCCATTTCATCCAGCACGGCGGGGCCATACCGGCAACACCGGCCATGGTGGCGGAGTACTTGGCGAAGTTGGCCCCGGCTATGAAAGTGGCGACGCTGGAGCGGCGCTGCGTGTCCATCGCGCAGGCCCACCGCGACCAAGGGATGAAGTCACCGACGCGGGCCGACGTGGTCGTGGCGACCATGAAAGGCATCCGCCGCCAGCATGGCACCCGCCAGCGTGCGGTGAAGCCGATCACCCGTGACGTGCTGCTGGAGATGCTGGCCGTGCTCGATCAGCAGAAGTCACACCCCACCAAGGCAGCGCGAGACAGGGCCTTGCTGCTGGTCGGCTTTGCTGGGGCGTTCCGCCGCGCTGAGCTGGTGGCCTTGCGGGTGGAGGACGTGACCTTCCATGAGACGCATGCCGAGGTGCTGCTTCGGTTCTCCAAGACCGATCAGTTTGGCAAGGGGCGTTCGGTGTTTCTGCCGCAGGCCAGCGGCGAGCGGTGCCCCATCCAGAGCCTCAAGGCGTGGCTGGCGGTGGCGGGCATCGAGACCGGCTGGCTGTTCCGTTCGGTGACCAAGGGCGGCGTGGTGTCAGATGACCGGCTGACGGCGCAGTCGGTGGCCTTGATCGTGAAGCGCGCGGCCAAGGCCATGGGGCGTGAGCCGGAGGAGTTCTCGGGCCACAGCCTTCGCGCAGGCTACGTGACCACGGCGGCGATGGCATCGCTGCCCACATGGCTCATCCGCGAGCAGACCGGGCACCGCAGCGATGCCGTGCTAGCCCGCTACATCCGGCCGGTCGAGAAGCGGAAGATTCCGTCGCTGCTTTGATGATGCCCGAAGCCGTTGCGTGCGGGGTCAGACCCAGCGCAATGCTTCAGGGCGCCAAGTGGCCGTTGCTTGACTGCCAGCGGCGGCGACCTGCGTCGGTGGCCACAGCAGGTCGTCCAGCAGCGCCACGGTGTCACCCAGGCTCGCGGCTTCGATGCGGTTCTTGTTCAGGAAGGCTTGCCACTGGCGCAGCTTTGCGGCGTCTTCGCTGAACTGCTGGGTCAGTGCCAAGGGCCGCTCGGTGGGCAGGGCGGTCTGGCGTCGAGAAAAAGTGGCGGCGATGGCTGCGGCCAGCGTGGCGCCATCCAGTTCCGTGCGCCGTGCGATCACCGCCAGGTCGAAGAAGTCCTTCATGCGGCTGTTCGCTTGTCCCAGCATCACCATAGCCTGGTACTTCTCGGCGATCACGGTGTAGACCGGATAGACCCGCAGCGTGGGGGCAGTGAAGTCGCCCAGCAAGGTGGGGTAAGCCACTGTTTGTGGCCCCGGCGTGACGGCGTCACCGAAGCCCACGTCGATCTGCAGGGCACAGCGTGCGGAACCGATGCGTGCCACCATCGTGATGCGGGTGCCGCCGTAGGTGTTGTCCTCGCGAATGGCATCGGCCTTCACGGAGTCGGGGTCAAACACGATGCCGTCCCCCAGGTCCATGGCGGCGATTTCGCGGAAGGTGGCGATCAGATTCGCCTCGTCGTCAGGGCCGAACCCCAGCAAGTCGGCGTCCCTTGTCGGTCGGTGCGGGTTGTCGTACCAGAGGGCGAAGAGCAGGGCGCCCTTGAGCAGAAAGCGGTCAGCATGCGGGGACGTGCTGACGCGAGCCAGTAGGCGCTCCATGCCAAACCGGTTCAGCAGCAGGTTGTAGTCGTCGCCGCGCTGTTTGGCGAGGGTCAGCAGTCGGGCCAGGATCGATGCGGATAGATTGCCAGTCATTACGTCACAGCCTCCAGATAGGGTTGCATGACGCGTTCGACCCGGTTGATCTTGGCGAAGTGGCTCAGTTCGGCCATGGTGACCTTGCGGCTGCGCCAAGCGTCTTTTAGCGCCTCCAGCGCCACGTCCAGGCCAATCTTGTTGCGGAACTTGAAGCAGTCGGTCACCGTCTTGGCGGCGCTGTACACGCGGATGGGCGCGCCGTGGTTGGTCACGGTCTGGATGCCATCGCTGTAGGCGGCGCCGCGCAGGCGCGTGATGCGCATTGAGGGGTAGCTCAGCGCCGGGGTTTGTGTCGCTTCGGGCAGCGCGATCCACACTTCGTGCGGCAGCTGCGTGCCGATCTCATGGAATTGCAGCGCACTCAGCAGACACAGCACGGCCTTGGGCACGCGCTGGCAGACCTCGATCAGCGTCTGGTGCTCGGTGACTTCAGCATCGGGCAGTCCATACAGTCCACGGCCCAGCCGTTGCAGCTTGCCGGCCTGGTGCAGCCGGATCAACAGCTGCGGTGACCAGCCATGCTCGCGCACATCCGCTGCCCGCAGCACGCGTCGGTGCCGGGCCAGTTCGAGGATGTGGTCAGACTGGTTCATGAGGGGTGAGTTTAATATCCGCATTACTTTTGTTCAAGTGATGCGAAATTCAATCAGTCCCGTGCCGTGGTTCTACTGCTCGCCGATCTTGCGCATGGCCGCCGTGGCTTCTTCCATGGCGTTGCGAACCGGGGCGACGATCAATCGAGCGTAGACCTTGGTGGCTTCCGGGGTCTTGTGGTTCAGAACCCTGCCGATGATGGGCAGGCTGGTGCCGCTGCTGGCCAGCCAAGAGCCCAGCGTGCGGCGCAGGTCATGAATGTGCAGGTCACGCATCTCGTAGTGCTGCAAGTGCAGTCCGTGCTTCTCCGCCAACGGCGTGTAGCGTTCGATGGTCTGGACCGGGAAGTCGATGGCCTCTTCCAGGGCCAGTTGGTAGTCGAAGGTCTTGGCCGTTGCCTTCTCTGCCAACGCCTCCACCAAACCCAACGCCGTGCCGCGCGCCAGCATGCGCTCCCAAGCCCCTCGTGGCTCCACCAAATGACCGCATTCGCCTGAACCAGGGAACACGAAAAGAGAATCGCTGCCTTGGGCAGCCTTCTTTCTTCGTTCCAGAACCTCGATGGCCTCGGGGGTCAGCAGCACGGTCTGCGGCTCGCCGTTCTTCGTCCTCTCGATGTTCCATTCCTTGCGTTCCAGGTGAACATCCGGCCATTGCATCGACATGACGTTGCTGCGGCGTGCGCCCGTGTACAGGGCGAGTTTCACGAAGTCACGCACCAGCTCGTTCGTTTCATGCTCCATGGCCAGCATGAGGCGGGGCATCTCATCAGGGAGTACAAATCTTGAGCGGGACTTCTCCCTGTACTTGTCCATTCCCCGGCAGGGATGGTTACCGTCGAAGTAGCCCCACTGGATGGCACGGCTGTACATCGAGCTGATGAGAGCGATCACGCGGTTGGCCGTCGTCGGGATGTGGCCCATCTTTGCGTGATGGGAGATCAGCTGAGCGCGCGTGATGTCTGACAGCCGCAGCTTTGCAAGGTTGACGCCGTACCTGTTCGTGTCGATGTGGCGCTCGAACTTCTCGATGTCTTCCTTGTGGGACACCTTGCGGACGGACGAGTGCCGCTCGTAGTAGACCTTGAAGAAGTCGGCCAGCGTTATCTCGCTGCGTCGTTCGCGCATCGACTCGGCAGGGTTGAGATCCTGCGCGATGTCTGCATTCAGCGCCGCGACCGTCTTGCGAGCTTGCTCGATGCTCACATCCGGGTAGCGCCCGATCTTGATGCGCTCCGGTCTGCCTTGGATGCGTCGGTAGAGCAAGAAACTCTTCCGGCCGGTCTTGCCGACGCTGATCGCGAGTCCTTTGGTGTCCGTGTCGTAGAAATAGGCCACGCCTTCGGACGGCAGCGTCAGCCGGTCGAGGACTCGCTTGGTGAAGTTAAGGCGGTTGCTGGGGGTTGGTTGGTCTTTGTGCATGCGGGAAATCTTGCTACGCGGTGGCTACGAGCCCCGTGCCTTTTGCAGAGATAGATCGCACGCTTGCTACGCCGAGCGTTGATCGAGGCCGGTCACGGTTTACCGAGACTTGCCGTTTGACCCGCAGGGCTGTTGAAGTTGTTAACGTCCGTTGTCCGCAGATGGCGACGAGTGGCGAAAAACAACATTAGCCGTAACCATGCTCATAATCCGTTGGTGCGGGGTTCGACTCCCCGGGGGCCCACCATGAACTCCCCATACAGTTCCGAAAGGTCCGCTGCAGCGTCTCTTCGTGCAAGAACGCTAACCGGCAAGCTTTGCTGCCGCGGTGCTTGACTAAGCGCAGGCCGTGCGTCAAGTCCAGCGCAGGGCGTCAGGACGCCAGGTGGCTATCGCTGGGCCGCGGTCGGTGGCAAGCTGCGTAGGAGGCCACAGCAGGTCGCCCAGCAGCGCCACGGTGTCGCCCAGGCTGTCAGCCTCTATGCGGTTCCTGTTCAAGAAAGCCTGCCACTGCAGCAGCTTGGCTGCGTTTTCGCTGAATTTGCTCGTCAGGGCCAAAGGGCGCTCGGTGGGCAGCGCGGTCTGGCGCCGGGCAAAGGTGGCGGTGATGGCTGCGACCAGCGTGGCGCCGTCCAGTTCCGTGCGCCGCGCTATCACTGCAAGGTCGCAGAAGTCTTTCATGCGGCTGTTCGCTTGTCCCAGGCTCACCATGGCCTGGTATTTCTCGGCAATCACGGTGTAGATCGGATATACCCGCAGCGTCGGGGGCTGGAAGTCAGCCAGCAAGCTGGGATAGACCACGGTTTGCGGCCCTGGCGTCACCGCATCGCCGAAGCCCACGTCAATCTGCAGGGCACAGCGTGCGGAGCCTATGCGCGCCGCCAGCGTGATGCGGGTGCCGCCATAGGTGCTGTCTTCGCGAATGGCCTGCGCCTGTACCGATTCAGGGGCAAACACGATGCCGTCATCCAGGTCCAGGGCGGCAACTTCGCGGAAGCTGGCGACCAGGTCCGTTGCATCATCAGGTCCAAAGCCCAGCAGGTCGGCGTCTCTGGTCGGGCGGTGCGGGGTGTCGTACCACAGCGCAAAGAGCAGTGCGCCCTTGAGCAGGAAGCGCTCGGCATGCCTGGATGCGCTCAGGCGTGCCAGCAGGCGCTCCATCGCGAAGCGGTTCAGCAGCAGGCTGTAGTCGTCGCCCCGTTGCCTGGCGAGTGCCAGCAGCCGGGCCAGGATCGATGCCGAAAGATTCGCGCTCATGGCGTCACCGCCTCAAGGTAGGGTTGCATGACACGTTCTACGCGATTGATGCGGGCGAAGTGGCTCAGTTCGGCCATGGTGACCTTGCGGCTGCGCCAGGCCTCCTTGAGCGCCTCCAGCGCCACATCCAGGCCGATCTTGTTGCGGAACTTGAAGCAGTCCGTCACCGTCTTGGCGGCGCTGTACACGCGGATGGGGGCGCCGTGCTCGCTGACGGTCTGGATGCCCTCGCTGTACGCGGCGCCCCGCAGGCGCGTGATGCGCAGGCTTGGATAGCCGGGTGCCGGAGCCTGCGTGCCTTCAGGCAGGGCAATCCAGACCTCATGGGGCAGTTGCGTGCCGATTTCGTGGAATTGCAGTGCGCTCAGCAGGCACAGTACGGCTTTGGGCACGCGCTGGCACACCTCGATCAGTGTCTGGTGCTCCGTGATCTCGGCATCCGGCAGACCGTACAGGCCACGGGCGAACCGCTGCAGCCTGCCAGCCTGGTGCAGCCGGAGCAGAAGCTGCGGTGACCAGCCGTGCTCGCGCACATCCGCTGCCCGCAGCACGCGCCGGCTTCGGGCCAGTTCAAGGATATGGTCGGATTGGTTCATCGGGAGTTGAGTTTATTATTCACATTACTTTTGCACAAGTAATGCATATTGCAAACCGCCCATCGCTCTCCATAGGAGCTGTGCTCCTGGTTGGTGGGCATGGCTTTGCCGGCCGTAGAGATGGCATCCATCCCTCTTGCAAGTCTCTGCCGTTTCGGTGGCGGCATGGCGTGCGCCGGTCCGGGGCTCCTCTACAATTTGCGGCCCGTTTTTTTCATTCGCCGCTGCCCATGACCGAAAAATTCCGCCCGAGCGCCGCCTTGCGCCCCTTGCCGTCCCTCATTTTCGCGAGCCGCTGGCTGCAGTTGCCGCTCTACCTGGGGCTGATTGCTGCGCAGGCCGTGTACGTGTTCCATTTCTGGGTGGAGTTGGTGCATTTGCTGGAGGCCGCGTTCGGCAATGCCGAGGCGCTGCAGGCGCTGGTCGCCAACCTGGGCTACAAGGCCGATGCGCAGGTTACCCGGCTCAACGAGACCATCACCATGCTGGTGGTGCTGGGCCTGATCGACGTGGTGATGATCTCCAACCTGCTCATCATGGTCATCGTGGGCGGGTACGAGACTTTCGTCAGCCGCATGAACCTCGAAGGTCACCCCGACCAGCCCGAGTGGCTCAACCACGTGAACGCCTCGGTGCTCAAGGTCAAGCTGGGCATGGCCATCATCGGCATCAGCTCGATCCACCTGCTCAAGAGCTTCATCAACGCCGCCAACTACGACACGAAGGTGCTGATGTGGCAGACCATCATCCACAGCGTGTTCCTGCTCTCGGCGCTGGCCATTGCGCTGACCGACCGGCTGATGGGCCACTCCGCGCACGACGCCGAGCACTGAGCGCCGCACGCAGGGGGCGGCCTATTCCTGCGCCCCCTCGATCACGAACTGCACCTTGCGCTCGCCGCGCCATTCGTTGACGTCCAGGCGCCAGGCGAGCAGGGCGCGCGCGGGCAGGGGTTCGGTGCGGCCGAACCAGATGCCGTCCACGGGCGCGCCCTGGTGGCGCAGCTTGAGCGAGAGGTGGCGCTCGCCCACCAGGCGCTGGCCCAGCACCTCCACCTCCTCGCTGAACAGGGGCGGCGCAAAGCCCTGGCCCCAGACCTCGCGCTGCAGCGTGTCGGCCAGGTCGGCGCGGCGCCATTCGGGCGCCAGGGGGCCGTCGGTCTCCAGGCGGCGGGTGAGGGTGGCGGCGTCCAGCCATTCGCGGGCGACCTGGGCCAGGGCCTGCTCGAACTCGGCGAAGCGCTCGGCGGGCACGGTGCAGCCCGCGGCCATGGCGTGGCCGCCAAAGCGCAGCAGCACGCCGGGGTGGCGCTTGGCCACCAGGTCCAGCGCGTCGCGCAAATGAAAGCCCGGAATGGAGCGGCCCGAGCCCTTGAGCTCGTGCGCCTTGCCCGGCGCGCCGCTGGCGGCAAAGACGAAGGTGGGGCGGTGCAGCCGGTCCTTGATGCGCGAGGCGACGATGCCCACCACGCCTTCGTGGAAGTCGGGGTCGAACACGCTGACGGCGGGGGGCGGTTCGTCCTGCGCGCCAAACCGGTCTTCGGCCAGCAACAGGGCCTGCTCGCGCATGCCGCCTTCGATTTCGCGGCGTTCGCGGTTGATGGCGTCGAGCTGCTGCGCCAGATCGTCGGCGCGCGCGGCGTCGTCGGTCAGCAGGCATTCGATGCCCAGCGTCATGTCGGCCAGACGCCCGGCGGCGTTGATGCGCGGGCCCAGCGCGAAGCCGAAGTCGAAGGTGGTGGCCAGGGGCGGCTGGCGCCCGGCCACGCGCAGCAGGGCGGCAATGCCCGGCGGCATCTGCCCGGCGCGGATGCGTTTCAAGCCCTGGGCTACCAGGCGTCGGTTGTTGGCGTCCAGGCGCACCACGTCGGCCACGGTGCCCAGGGCGACCAGGGGCAGCAGGGGCTCCAGGCGCGGCTGCTGGGCGGCGTCGAACACGCCGCGCTGGCGCAGTTCGGCGCGCAGTTGCATGAGCACGTAGAACATCACGCCCACGCCGGCCAGGGCCTTGCTCGCAAAGTGGCAGCCCGGCTGGTTGGGGTTGACGATGGCCTGGGCCGGCGGCAGTTCGGGGCCGGGCAGGTGGTGGTCGGTGATGAGCACGGCCAGGCCCAGGGCGCGTGCCTGGGCCACGCCTTCCACGCTGGCGATGCCGTTGTCCACGGTGATGAGCAAGTCCGCGCCGCGCTCGTGCACGCGCCGGGCGATGGGCGGGGTGAGGCCGTAGCCATCGACCACGCGGTCGGGCACCAGGTAGTCCACATGGCGCGCGCCCAGCAGGCGCAGGCCGCGCACGGCCACGGCGCAGGCGGTGGCGCCGTCGCAGTCGTAGTCGGCCACGATGCACAGGCGCTGGTCGCGCGCGATGGCGTCGGCCAGCAGGCGGGCGGCCTCTTGCACGCCCTGCAGCCCGCCGGGCGGCAGCAACTGGGCCAGGCTGTCGTCCAGCTCGCCCGGCGCCTGTACGCCGCGTGCGGCATACAGGCGTGCCAGCAGCGGGTGCAGGCCCGCCTGCTCCAGCGCCCAGACGGCGCGCGGGGGGATGTCTCTCGCTATTATTTTCATAGCTTCTCGCGCACGTCTGCAAAGCGCTGGGGCCGCAAAAGGCTTTGAATCTTCTGCCCCAGGCTGCGCGCTGCCGTGTGCCAGGTGAGCGCGCCGCGCTCGCCGCACAGGGTGAGGCGCACGGCCTGGCCCTGCGCGGCCTGGGTGTGCAACTGGGCCAGGGGGCCGGCGTCCAGCGCCTGCCAGGCGGCGGCCCAGGCGGGCCAGTCCTCGCGCAGGGCGGCGTCCTGCAGGCGGGTATCGACCCGGGGCGCCGCACCGGTGGGGGAGGGCGGTGCGTCCAGGCGGCCCGCGCCGTGCACCCAGAAGGCGTTGACGGGCGGCAGGCCCTGGGCCTCGCGCGCGTCGTTCAGGGGGTGGGTGTAGAGCAGCATCTGCATTTCGCTGTGCAGGCGGCGCAGCGGGTGGGCCTTGTGCTCGCCCGGCAGCCAGTGCGAGACGTCGCGGTGCAGCACGCGCTCGACCGAGGCCGTGGCCAGGCCGGCCAGCAGTTCGCCCTGGGCCAGCCAGCGCGTGGGGCGGTCGTAGTGCAGGGTGATGCCGTCCTGCGCAAACCAGGGCGCCAGCACCTCCAGCAGGGCGCGCGCGGCGGCTTCGTCGAGCTGCAGCGCGGCCGGGTCGGCCAGGGTCACGTGGTCGGTGCGCACCTGCCAGTGGCAGGGCGTGATCCAGGCCCAGGCGCTGTGCAGGGCGTCTGGCGTGCGGCCGCGCTGGCAGAGCTCCCAGGCGGCCCAGGGGGTGCGCCCGTCGTCCTCGGGCAGGCCCAGGGCGTGCGCCAGGACGCGCTCGTGCGGGGCGCTGAGGGCGTCGTCGGGGGTCTGGGTGTGCTCTTGCAGGCTCAGGCGCCGCAGCAGCGCGTCCAGGTGGGGCAGGCGCAGGCCCTGCAGGGCCTGGCGGCAGCCTTCAACGGGCAGGAAGGCGCTGGGGATGATGAGGTGCGGGGTGTCCGGCATGCCCGGTATTTTGCGGGATGCCACAATCGCGCTCTCATGCAGATTCCCTACGAACTGGCCCTGGGCTGGCGCTACACCCGCGCGGGCCGCGCCACGCGGCGCAATGGCTTCATCTCGTTCATCTCGGGCGTGTCCATGCTGGGCATCGCGCTCGGGGTGGCGGCGCTCATCATCGTGCTTTCGGTGATGAACGGCTTCCAGAAGGAAGTGCGCGACCGCATGCTCAGCGTGGTCTCGCACATCGAGATCTTCGCCCCCGGCGGCGCGGCCCTGCCCGACGTGGCGCGCACCCTGCAGGAGGCGCGTGCCAACCCGGCCGTGGTGGCTGCCGCGCCCTTTGTCGCGGCGCAGGCGCTCTTGGCGCGCGGCGAGGACATGAAGGGCGCGCTGGTGCGCGGCATCGACCCGGCGCGCGAGCCCGAGGTCACCGACCTGCTGGCAGGCGCCCAGGGCGACACGCTGGCCCAGCTCGTGCCCGGCGAATTCCGCGTGGTGCTGGGCGGCGAGCTGGCGCGCATGCTGGGCGTGCGCGCGGGCGACGTGGTCACGCTGATCGCGCCCACGGGCCAGGTCACGCCGGCCGGCGTGGTGCCGCGCCTCAAGCAGATGCAGGTGGCCGGCACCTTCGACTCGGGCCACTACGAATACGACTCCACGCTGGTGCTGCTGCACCACGAGGACGCCGAGCGCATCTTCCGCCTGGAAGGCCCCACGGGCATCCGCCTGAAGCTGCGCGACCTGCACCAGGCACGCGCCGTGGCGCAGGACCTGGCCCACACCCTCAGCGGCGACCTGCGCATCCGCGACTGGACGCAGCAGAACCGCACCTGGTTCGCCGCTGTGCAGCTCGAAAAACGCATGATGTTCATCATCCTCACGCTGATCGTGGCCGTGGCGGCGTTCAACCTGGTGTCCACGCTGGTGATGACGGTGCAGGACAAGCGCGCCGACATCGCCATCCTGCGCACCCTGGGCGCCAGCCCGCGCAGCATCATGGGCGTGTTCGTGGTGCAGGGCGCGATGGTGGGCGTCATCGGCACGCTGGCCGGGCTGCTGCTGGGCCTGGGGATTGCCTACAACATCGACGTGATCGTGCCCGCCATCGAGCGGCTGCTGAGCGCCAGCTTCCTGCCCAAGGACATCTACCTCATCAGTCGCATGCCCAGCGACCCGCAGAGCGCCGACATCGTGCCCGTGGGCGTGATCTCGCTGGTGCTGGCCTTCGTGGCCACGCTGTACCCGAGCTGGCGCGCCAGCCGCGTGAACCCCGCGGAGGCTTTGCGCTATGAATAATGTAGCTGGTGGCGCTTATCCAGCAAGCGCTGGAGGCCAAATTACCTTCAAAAACCAAGTGGTGCTGCAGGCCCGGGGCCTGACCAAGCGCTTCACCGAGGGGCGCCTGGACGTGAGCGTGCTGCAGGGCGTGGACCTGGAGGTGCACGCGGGCGAGACGCTGGCCATCGTCGGCGCCTCGGGCTCGGGCAAGAGCACGCTGCTGCACCTGCTGGGCGCACTGGACGCGCCCACGTCGGGCAGCGTGCACCTGCAGGGCCAGCACCTGGCGCAGCTCTCGCCGGCGCAGCAGGGCGATTTGCGCAACCAGCACCTGGGCTTTGTCTACCAGTTTCACCACCTGCTGCCCGAATTCAGCGCGCTGGACAACGTGGCCATGCCGCTGCGCATCCGGCGCCTGCCGTATGCGGAGTGCACGCGCCGCGCGGAGCAGATGCTGGCCCAGGTGGGCCTGGCCGGGCGCGTGCAGCACCGCCCGGCCGAGCTGTCGGGCGGCGAGCGCCAGCGCGTGGCCATCGCGCGCGCCCTGGTCACCCAGCCGGCCTGCGTGCTGGCCGACGAACCCACGGGCAACCTGGACCGCGCCACGGCCGAGGGCGTGTTCCAGCTCATGCTGCAACTGGCGCGCGAGCAGGGGACGGCGTTTGTCATGGTGACGCATGACGAGACCCTGGCGGCGCGGTGTGATCGGGTGTTGCGCTTGGTGGCCGGGCGCTTGGCATAGGCTGGCGTTTTGCCCTTTGCGAAGGGCGCAGGCCGGGTCTCGGCCCGGCCTCATCCTCAGGTGCCTGGCCGGGCGGTTGACCTGCAAGGTGCACCATCGCCGCAGCACCGCTGCAGCCCCTGCTCAGCCCCAGCGGATGTGGTGAAAGTCAAAGCCCTGTGCCAGCGTGGGTTTGACGATGTCGAAGTACGGCGACACGTCGAAGTCGCGCGGGGCGTACAGGCTGCGGTCGCGGATGTGGAAAATTTCCTCGCTCACCGCCTGGTGACGCACCGGGTCTTCGTGGAGGTCCGTCGTGATGGCGGGCAGCACGGGGTAGTGCACGCTCTGGAAGGCCTCGGCAATCAGCGACGAGCAAATGGCCCGGGTCGGGTCGCCACTGCCCAGCGCCATCATCTGCCTGCGCCAGCGGGTCGGCACGGGCGGGGTGGGCAGCAGGTAGCGCGCCAGGTCGAATACATTTTTCAGGTCGTACTGTTCGCCGAGCTTGCCAATGATCTCGTCCAGCAGGTTCTGCAGTTCGATGTCGCTCAGGCCCGTGGGGCGGCAGATGCGCGTGGGGTAGTTCTGGTAGTGCTCCAGGGGGCGCTTGCACACGCCCTGCAGCATGTCGGCCTCGATCAGCAGGTAGGGCCGGCCTTGCGCATCCTCCCCACCCAGCTGCGGGCCCACATAGAACGCCGCGTGGGACCAGGTGGACTGCGTCAGGTATTTGATGGCGCTGGAAACCCGGCTGCTGCCTTCCATCAGCAGTACATCGCCGGGGCGCAGGCACTGCGCCAGTGCACGCCGGTCGGTCGGCACCCCGTTCCGGGCGCTGGGGCGGGGGCGCGACAGGTAGCGTGCCAGCGCCTGGCCAAGGGCATGGAGCAAACGGTGGAGCATGGCGGTGGATGCGGTGCGTCAAAACAGTGTGACACACCCCGCCCGGGCGTGCGGCATGATGGCTGCCATGCCCACCTGGATCGACACCCACTGCCACCTCGACGCCCCGGAGTTCGCGGCGGACGTGGACGCCGTACGCGCCCAGGCCCGCGCCGCCGGGGTGCAGCATCTCGTCCTGCCTGCCGTGCAGGTGGCCCATGCCGATGCCGTGCGCCTACTGGCCCACCGCCATGGCGACAGCTACGCCCTGGGCATCCACCCGCTCTACACCCCGCAGGCGGCGGACGACGATCTGGAGCGTCTGGCGCAACTGCTGGAGCAGCAGCGCGGCGATCCGCGCCTCGTCGCCGTGGGCGAGATCGGCCTGGACTTCTTCGTGCCCGGGCTGGACGCCGAGCGCCAGACGCGCTTCTACCGCCAGCAACTGCAATGGGCGCGGCGCTTCGACCTGCCCGTGATCCTGCATGTGCGCCGCTCGGCCGACGCGCTGCTCAAGGGCCTGCGCGAGCTGCCGGTGCGGGGGGGCATCGCGCACGCCTTCAACGGCAGCCTGCAGCAGGCGCGCGCCTTCATCGCGCTGGGCTTCAAGCTGGGCTTTGGCGGCGCGCTGAGCTACGAGCGCGCACTGCAATTGCGCCGCCTGGCCACGGAGCTGCCCATCGAGGCCCTGGTGCTGGAGACCGATGCGCCCGACATGCCGCCGCACTGGCTCTACCGCACCGCCGCCGAGCGCGCCGCCGGCCAGCCGCAGGGGCGCAACACGCCGGCCGAGCTGCCGCGCATCGCGCAGGTGCTGGCCGATCTGCGCGGCATGCCGCTGCAGGCGCTGGCGCAACAGACCCGGGCCAACGCCCTGCAGGCGCTGCCGCGTTTGCAGGGAAGCGCCGAATAATCAGTCAAAATGGGCTTCTACGCTTTAGAATCAAGCGCCAGCAGCTATTGTTTTGATAGTGACTGATTTGCCAAACACGCACCACACCGCGACGCACCGGGCCACGCCGCCGGCGGCGGCACGCCTTGCCGGCCTGCCGCCGGTGGTGGGCGCGGGCACGGTGGTGCTGGTGCTGGGCAGCTTTCCGGGTGTGGCGTCGCTGCATGCACGGCAGTACTACGCGCACCCGCAAAACCACTTCTGGCGCATCCTGCAGGCGCTGTGGCCGCAGCACCCCTTGCCGGGGCCCGAGGACTATGCCGCGCGCTGCGCCTGGCTGCTCGCGCGCGGCCTGGGCCTGTGGGACGTGTACGGCGCCTGCGAGCGCGCGGGCAGCCTGGACAGCCGCATCCGCAACGCCCAGGTGAATGACTTGGACCGCCTGCGCGCGCACTGCCCGCGCCTGGCGGCCATCGTCCACAATGGCGGCGAGAGCTTTCGCCACGCGCGCGCCACGGCGCAGCTGGGTGTGCCCGTGCTCCGGCTGCCGTCCACCAGCCCGGCCAATGCCTCGTGGAGCTTCGAGCGCAAGCGCGCCGCCTGGGGCGAGGCCCTGGCCGCGCACGGACTCCTTTGAACAGAACCGAATGGCACGCAAGAAAAGCAACTCCGCCGAACTGCCCGAAGTCAGCGTCTCCGACGATGGCGAGGTGCGCCACCTGCACCTGGGCACGCCCTGGATCCAGGGCTCCATGCGCATTGATGACCCCTTCCACCTGGAACTCGAATACATCCAGCGCATGATGGCCTGGCTGCTGTTCATGGAGCCGGACGCCGTGCGCCGGGGCCATGCCATGCAACTGGGCCTGGGCGCGGGCGCCATCACCAAGTTCTGCCACAAGAAGCTGCGCATGTGCGCCACCGCCATCGAGCTGAATCCGAGGGTAGCGGCCGTGTGCCGCGCCTGGTTCAAGCTGCCGCCCGACGGCCCCAAGCTGCGCGTGGTGCTGGCCGATGCGGCGCAGGAGATCAAGAACCCCATGTGGCAGGGCACGGTGGACGCGCTGTGCGTGGACCTGTACGACCACGAGGCCGCCGCGCCCGTGCTCGACAGCGCCGCGTTCTATGCCGACTGCCGCGCCCTGCTGAGCGAGAACGGCTGCATGACGGTGAACCTGTTCGGCCGCGCATCGAGCTTTGCGCGCAGCGTGGAGCAGATCGCCACCGCCTTCGGCGAGGATGCGCTCTGGGCCTTCAAGCCCACGCGCGAGGGCAACACCGTGGTGCTGGCCCAGCGCACGCCCAGCCGGTTCAAGCGCGGCGAGCAGGCCGCGCGCTGCGCGGACATCCAGGAGCGCTGGGGCATTCCCACCGCCAAATGGGTGCGCGGCTTCAAGCCGCTGGCCTCCTGAGACCTTCCCTGTCCTGACGGAATTCCCACCATGACCTCTGCCGCGACCTCCCCCTCGCCCGTGCCGGCCCACACCCCTGCGGGGCCGCTGGCCTGGCGGCGCATCGTCGACTGGCTGAGCCACGACGGCGTCATCAGCACCGAGGAGGCCCAGCGCACCATCGCGCGCTGCTCGCAGGCCGAGAGCCACCAGCACCCGCTGGTGCGCCTGGCCAACGTGGCCATGGAGCGCGCCCGCGACGGCAAGCCGCTGGACATCGACATGCTGACCGAATACGTTGCCCAGCGCTGCGGCATGGAGTACCGGCGCATCGACCCGCTCAAGGTCGATGTGGGCAAGGTGGCCGACGCCATGAGCGCCAGCTACGCCGAGCGCCACAAGGTGCTGCCCGTGCAGGTCACGGCCAAGGAGGTGGTGGTGGCCACGGCCGAGCCCTTCATCACCGACTGGGTGGCCGAGGTCGAGCGCCAGGCCAAGCGCCCGGTGCGCCGCGTCATCGCCAACCCGCTGGACATCCACCGCTACACGGCCGAATTCTTCGCGCTGGCCAAATCCGTGCGCGCCGCGCAAAAGGCCGGCGGCACCACGGCCAACAACAGCTTCGAGCAGCTCGTCGAGCTGGGCAAGAGCAACAAGCAGCTCGACGCCAACGACCAGGGCGTGATCCGCGTGGTGGACTGGCTCTGGCAGTACGCCTTCGACCAGCGCGCCAGCGACATCCACCTCGAACCGCGGCGCGAGCAGGGCGTGATCCGCTTTCGCATCGACGGCGTGCTGCACCCCGTCTACCAGATGCCCCTGGGGGTGATGAGCGCCATGGTGGCGCGCGTCAAGCTGCTCGGGCGCATGGACGTGGTGGAAAAGCGCCGCCCGCAGGACGGCCGCATCAAGACGCGCAACCAGCGCGGCGACGAGGTCGAGATGCGCCTGGCCACGTTGCCCACGGCCTTTGGCGAGAAGATGGTGATGCGCATCTTCGACCCCGACACCGCCGTCAAGAACCTCGACGCGCTGGGCTTCGGCACGCACGACGCGCGGCGCTGGGAGGAGCTCATCAAGCGCCCGCACGGCATCATCCTCGTGACCGGACCCACGGGCTCGGGCAAGACCACCACGCTGTACTCCACGCTCAAGCGCGTGGCCACCGAGGAGGTCAACGTCAGCACGGTGGAAGACCCGATCGAGATGATCGAGCCCAGCTTCAACCAGACGCAGGTGCAGCCGCAGCTCGACTTCAGCTTCGCCGAGGGCGTGCGCGCCCTCATGCGCCAGGACCCGGACATCATCATGGTCGGCGAGATCCGCGACCTGGAGACCGCCGAGATGGCCGTGCAGGCCGCGCTCACCGGCCACCTGGTGTTCTCCACCCTGCACACCAACGACGCGCCCAGCGCCATCACGCGCCTGCTGGAGCTGGGCGTGCCGGCCTACCTCATCAGCGCCACGCTGCTGGGCGTGCTGGCCCAGCGCCTGGTGCGCAAGCTGTGCAAGGAATGCCGCCAGCCCGACACCGAGGCCACCGCCGAGACCTTTGCCGAAGCCGTCAAGCCCTGGAAATTCAGCGGCAGCGTGCGCCCCTACAGGCCCGTGGGCTGCATCGAATGCCGCATGACGGGCTACCGCGGCCGCTCCGGCCTGTACGAGCTGCTCACGGTGACCGAGGCGCTCAAGCAGGGCATCACGGCCGAGCCCTCCATCGACGCGCTGCGCCGCCAGGCCGTGCACGACGGCATGCGCCCGCTGCGCATGGCCGGCGCCCTGCGCGCCGCCCAGGGCATGACCACGCTGGACGAAGTGATTGCCGCCACGCCCACCCCCACCGCACAT